>Ga0326727_10003658_pt1 | contig 48496 bp, 46 predicted proteins | sample MB2enrmetagenome_FD_207643 | JGI IMG/M metagenome (GOLD analysis project Ga0326727, IMG submission 207643) | Lab enriched peat soil microbial communities from McLean, Ithaca, NY, United States - MB29MY | ecosystem: Environmental > Terrestrial > Soil > Wetlands > Peat | place: USA: New York... | reverse complement strand
CGGTGACCTTGAAGTCCGCGATGACGCCGTCCTTCAAGGGGCGGATGGCCACGATGTTGCCCGGGGTGCGTCCCAGCATGTCCTTGGCTTCCCGTCCTACCGCCTCGATGCCTCCGCTGACCTTGTTAATGGCGACGATGGAGGGTTCGTTGACCACAATACCCTTGCCCCGCGCGAAGACCAGGGTATTGGCGGTTCCAAGGTCAATGGCGAGGTCGGAGGAGAAAACACTGAACAAAGAACGCACATTCATGTCATTCTTGGGTTGCAGGCCGGTGTTTCAGCGTTGCCGACTCCGTGGATGAGCTGGGTGCGGTCTGAGCCGCAGTTCCTCCTGAGGACGAGGCGCCGGCTGCCTGTTCAGATGGCTTGTACTTGGGCTCGCTGACGTAACCGCGCACATCGTCCTTACCGATGTCGTTGATCACGACTTGCAGAGGCTGCGAATAACCTTCGGGATAAAACAGAATCGGCTCGTACAGGTCAACGTGCTTCTTGCTCACTTCCGAATCGTTCACGATCAACACGAGGTCGCAGTATTTGTGCTTGGAGTTGGATTTACGCAAAGAGATACTCATCGGCCCTTCTCTTTGGAATTGCTTCGACTTCTGAAGGTTAAATTCGTAGAAGTTGCGTTCTCCTTTCCGCTCGAGCGCCACGAGTTCCTCATGGTTCTTGGCAATTGACCCGCTTAAATCGTTGCGGGTCGATTGGAGATTGCTTTCCAGATCGGCGCGGGTTTTCTTCACGGAATCCTGTGTCTCCCGGATCATTCGTTGATGTTCAGCGATCAGCTTTTGCTGTTCGGTCAATTCTGATTGAACCTGCTTGCGCCATGGATCTTCGGCGCGGTGCGCTCTGGCAACCGCGGTGTGTCTTCGGAGATGGCGCTGCACCCTACTGGGCTGGGCGACCGGAGCTTGCTCTCCCGCCGCTGAATTCAGCGAAGTTTGAGGCGGGGGTGCAGGGGCAGGCGTGGGCACAGATTGCCCAGCAAGAATTTTTTGCGTCAAGGTCTGCACCTGACCTTGCTCCTGGGTAAGCTCGGCGCTCAATTCATTCCTGCTGGCAACAAGCTGTTTCAGGGTACGGTGCTCCATAAATGCATAGGCGAGAACCGCACACAAACCCACCAGCATCAGGCCGGTGGCAATTTTCTGGCCTCGATTAGGAGGCAAGTATTCGACGGACTCTTCCTCTTTAGTCGGTTTCTCTTCCATTATTTCCCCTCCAAAGAAGTGGTCTCTTCTCCCTGGTCAGACACCTGTGGAGCAAACGCTTTGCCAAACAGGAGGACCTTATATCTGCTTGAGGTGAGAAGGGTTATAAGAAATCGAGGCTGGAAAGATTGAATCCACTAACGGCAAAATTGCACGGGTGGAGAAAGAATTGCACGCCCGCAAAGTAGCTTAGACAGTCGATTCTTCGAGGAGTTTGACGAGGGCGTGGAGAGTCTGATTAACGGGCGTGGCCACACCCAGCTCCGCGCCGCGCCGGACCAAGTACCCATTCAGCGAATCAATTTCGGTGCGCTTTCCGCGGGCGAGGTCCTGGGCCGTCGAGGAGGTAGCATCGGCCATGCTTGCGGAAATCTCCAATACCGTCTTGACCATGTCGACCTTCGGCAGACGTACCCCGCTGGCACGCGCCACCCCCTCCGCCTCTTCGATCACCTTGACCATCACCGCGCGCGTCCAGCGATTGCCTACCGTACGGCGGTACTGCGCGCGACCTAACGCTGAAACCGCGTTGTAGGCGCAATTGATAATCATCTTCATCCAGAGCTCGCCCTCCACATTGCCCGAGACGCGGCACGGCACACCAGCGCGCTCGAAGAGCGATGCTATGCGCTCAATTTGTTCCTGGCGACGTCCGTCTTCCTGGATACGACCCGGGAGATCTCCAAGGATGAGATCGCCGCGCCCGGAATGCTTTACTCGCCCAGGCGCGGTCATGGCCGCAGCCACATAGACCACGCCGGCGAAGGCATCGATTTTGGCTGCGGAGCGAATTCGCTCCACATTGTCTACGCCGTTTTGAAGACTAACGAGGGCAGCGCCGGGCGCGAGATGCGGCACGAGAGATTTCGCAGCCTCTTCCGTGTTCACCGTCTTCACGCAAAAAAGCACAATTTCCGCATCCCCCAGGGCGCTGACCTGAGTGGAAGCCGAGACGGGAATGTACTGTTGAAAATGCAGGCCGTCAAAGAATAAGCCGTGGCTGGCGATGGCTGCGATGTGCGGCGGGTGGCCAATCAGGGTGACCGGCGCGCCCGCGCGCGCCAGCATTCCACCGAAATAGCAACCAACGGCCCCCGCGCCTAGTACGGCAATCCGCGGCCAGGACCTTTCTTCCACTGTGCATCCCCCCTCGAACGGCAAGTAGGCAATAAGCAGAAGGCAATAGGCAGTCCGCAGCAGGGGGTCAGTAGTCGGCGGTAAGCAGGACGCCGCTAGATCAGTCTTTCTTCCAGCGCACCCAGTGCCTTCTGGAATCTGAAATCTGCGATCTGGAATCTACGATTTGATTTATTGCTATGCCGCGCTGCAGCCTGTCAGGTAAACGGATCTGCGGTTCCGTCCCGCTGCTTACTGCACTCTGCCTTCTTCTTACTACATACTGCTTGCTGCTCCCTGCGCCACTCCTTTTGGCTTGAAGGGGTAACCGTCCGGATCCTTGCCGCGAACCCGCCGCCACCATACCTGGAAAGTCGGTACATTGATGGTGATGATGAACAGTTTTCGCAAGTTGCCAGGCGGAGCCTGAAGCGGACGCACGCCGTGCCAGGAATGGTCCGTGCGTTGGAAAAGCAGGCTGCCATTTCCCCGTGGGTCGATTTCGGCGCCGATTTGGAGATCATCGAAGGCTGGGGCGGAATGAGGTTTGAAGCGTCCTCCATCGTCCAGAATCAGGATGTGCCCTCCCCAGCTCGGATCCCAATCTGCCTCTGTATTGAAATAGAAAATGTGCGTGGCCAGCTTGCGCTGCGCATCGCAGTGCGGCGAGACGGCACAACCTTGCCAGGCAAAGTACCATTCCAGAGTTAGAATTAAGCGCTTTCCGGCTTCCGGGCCAAACATCCGGCTGAGAAAGGACATGTAGGTTTCCCCATAAAGCTCAGCGATGAAGTCCCTCCAAGGTTCAGCCAGCGGCAGGCCCCGCTGGTAGTGCAATAGATAACGGTCATGGCTGCCTTGCCCATAGGCGCGCTTGATACCCACCTGGCGTTCGAATAGCGATACATCCGGAAGGGTCCCACGGAGACGCTCGAAGCCCTCCGGGGTCAGTGTGTTTTGGATGTTGATCCAGGGGTAAGGACGCCGCACCTGGAACGTTTCAGCCTGGATTCCCTCGATACATTTTTGATTCAAGTATTCCATAATTCTCCCATCGAATTTCGCCAGACTGGCAGGGATTTCTCGCCAGGCTCGAAAGAGCGTGGTGCGAAATCCCGGCTATTGGTAGTTCTGCCCCTCCTGCGCAACCTCCTGCTGGATTTGCGTCTCGGTTTGGTTGGCGGCTTGTTGTTGAGCTTGCAGCGCGCTATTGGCGCTCGCATCGGGATTCGGAAGTGGAACTTCCCCGGCCGAAGTGCCGGTATCCGGAGCCGTCGGCAGGCCGCCCTGGCCGGAATTGGCCGCTAGCGATTTAAGCCCGGAATCCACCTGTCCCCGGAGCTGGTTGTGCATTTCCTGCAAATCGCTGACTTGAGCCAGGAGCGTCGACCCGACGGGGCAATCATTTCCCTTGCTACTGGAGACGCTAACCCGTACCCGGTTGTTATTATCCGGCGTGTCATCGAGACGGGTGATGAGATCCCCAGAGGTGAGTTCGCAAGCCTGTCCATTCGTGCTTGAAAGAGTCAGATCGCTGGAAACCACAAAAAGACGCTGAGCGGGATCAAGTGCTGCCGGAGCTGCTTCGGCGCCGCTCGGCGCCGGCGGCGGAGGTGCCGGCGATGCGCTCTGTTGTTGTTCGGCGGCAAGTTGCCGACTCACTTCCTCTGCGATGGCCTCCCTCATCTCGGGAGTTATTTGGGATGTACCCTGCGCTTCCGGGGGAGGCGCCTGATAAGTCTCGGGCGGCGGTTGGTTGGCCTGGGCCTCCGCGTTGGCTTCGGCCTCCCTGCCGGCCTCGTATGCGGCCTGCAGACTATTAGCCAGCAGGAAATCCGTCAGCCAAAACGCCGCGCTGGGATAGAAGGGAGCGGGAGCAAAGTAGGGACCCCAGTACAAATACCAAGGCGGGGGCGAGACGAACCAGGGCCATCGGTAGTAAACACGCACTCGCCACGGATTGTAAACCCAGCCATAAAATGCGGGATGGTAGTAGAAGGGCGGCACGTAAGAGTAATACGCGACGCCGTGATAGTTAAAGGAGCGATAGACACGCACGTAGGTCACATTGTTCACAATGTAGGTGCGCTGGACGTATGTCCGTCCGCCCCGCGCAATGTAGGGACGTTCCACGTAGCCTCGGTGCAGCCCCATGCTCACCACCCGGCTCTGATCGGGACGCACGGTCACAATTTGCCGGTCGCCGCGCAGTCCGTGAGTGATCTGCATGCCTCCTGCATGGATCGTGGCAAAGCTGCCGTTGGGGCGGAAGGTTGCCGTCCTGCCACCGCTCAGGGAAACACGTGCTATGGTCCCGTTTGCACGCACTTGGTATTGTCGCCCACCGCTGGCAACAATGGTTCGACTGCCATTCGGGCGAACCGACACTTGCCCTTGCGGCAAGCGATTCTTGTTGATTCCCGTCATCGTTCCCCGCTTACGGTTCAGGTCTTGGATATGCTGTTGGGACTCTGCGGGCGTCAACGTCCTCGCCGGCTGTTGCCCTTGCCGCTGATATTGCGGCTGCGCCTTGGGCTGCTGGTATTGTGGTTGCGCCTTGGGCTGCTGATATTGCGGTTGCGGCCTCGGCTGTTGATACTGTGGTTGCGCTTTGGGCTGTTGATACTGCGGCTGCGCCTTGGGCTGCTGGTATTGCGGCTGCGGTCGCTGCGTCCTGGGTTGCTGTTGCTGGACTTGCGGCTGCCTGCGCTCCTCGACTTGTGGCTGCTTACGCTGCTCGACCTGAGGCTTCGAAGGGGGTGGATTCTCCTTCTTCTTCTCCTGCTCGCCTTGGGCCGCCCAAACGAGCATCGGCACTATCAGCAAAACCAGAAATGCAAGCTCCTTCAATAAAACACTATGACGAGTTTTGCTTGGATTCATTGCGACCTCCGGAAGACTTTGGAATCCGCGCTTGCGAGTAACGAGGCAAAAAGTACGGCTCGCTCCCCGCGCAACGCATGAAATAGACCAGATTATGACTAGGAAGTCAAGCGCGAGTTGGTTCGTGGCTACTCATTTGGACAGCCTTGGGCATGCCTTTCCCCAGGAGTACGGGAGGATTGGTGTATACTGAGTCCGCCTCAGGAATCCCAGAACGGGGTTCAGGTGGAAAGTCCAAATCCCGAAAGGATGGCTCGAGCCATGAATCACACCTTTCTGTTTTGCCCTATGCTTCTCCTCTTGGCGTCGATGGTTCTCGCTCAGTCGCCTCAGCGGACTCAGCCCCCGCCGCCGCTGGTGTCCCCGGAGGTGCACTCTGACAATCGTGTTACGTTCCGCTTCCGCGCTGCCAATGCCAAAGAAGTTCTCCTTGCCCGCGAGGGAGCCCATCCGGTGCCCATGCAGAAAGACGAGCAAGGTGTTTGGAGCCTCACTACTGACCCGTTGGAGCCGGATTTCTACGGGTATTCGTTCGACGCCGACAACGTCCTCTTGCTCGACCCCTCAAACCACCTGATCAAGCCCAATCTGTTTTTCATTCAGAGTGTCGTGCATGTGCCAGGACCGGCTTCTTTGCCGTGGGAGATCAATGACGTTCCACACGGCATCATCCACCACCATTTCTACAGGTCGGGGATCGTTGGCGACAATCGTGACTTTTACGTTTATACTCCGCCCGGCTACAGTCCAAAAGCGAAGAAGCCATACCCTACGCTCTGCCTTTTGCACGGTTTCAGCGATGACGCGAGCGCCTGGACCGCCGTCGGGCGCGCCAACGTGATCCTCGATAACCTGATTGCTCAGGGCAAGGCCAAGCCCATGATTGTCGTCATGCCTCTCGGCTATGGCGCGCCCGAGATCCTTTCCCAGGGCTTCGCGCCCTTTCACGACGCCAGCCTCCGCCAACGAAACTTCCAGAAGTTTCGTGACGCTCTGCTCAACGAAGTCCTTCCCCAGGTCGAGGCGGCTTATCGTGTCTCAAAAGACCGCAAGTCCCGAGCTATCGCTGGACTTTCAATGGGCGGGGCTGAGTCACTCTTGACCGGACTGAACAACCTCGAGCGCTTCGCTTGGATTGGCGCCTTCAGCTCAGGGGGTGTTACGGAGGACTTCCAGGCGGACTTCCCGGAGCTGAACTCGAATGCCAACTCGCAGCTCCGACTGCTTTGGATCGCTTGCGGCACCGACGACCACCTCATCGAGATAAACCGCAAGTTGCGTGGTTGGCTCGATTCGAAGGGCATCCACCACACCGACGTTGAAACGCCGGGCGCCCACACCTGGATGGTTTGGCGGCGCAACCTTGCCACCTTCGCCCCCCTGCTGTTCCAATGAGGTCAGGGGCGGCTCAGTGGTCGCAACCAAGAACCACTTCACCACGGCACCCACAGACGCAGCCTTGACATTGCTTTGGGCGGATGGCACCATGTTGACTTGCGGAATACTAAGTGCGCCGAAGTGGCGGAATTGGCAGACGCGCTACATTCAGGGTGTAGTGCCCGTCAGGGCGTGGAGGTTCGAGTCCTCTCTTCGGCATATCCCGCGTGGCGTTCATTCGTTTACGCCCTGATGCCAAATTTTTAGTTCGGACCTATCTGTTGTTCAACTGGCCCTCCCTCGCCTTGTCGGCTAACTACCGGTGTCGTGTGCAGCTAAGAAAATAAGCACCTTGCAACCGAAGGCCACCAGGCGGGATAATCGAGCGGACGCATAAGGCGAAGTTGTTGCCAAGGATTTCTGGTATGATCCCCCCTTGGTCGCGCCCGCCCACTACCGACGCGATACAGCGACCTCGTCGGTGTCAGATTCTGGCGCCTTGACGGGATAAAGCCCGCAAGACCGCATCCAGAACTTGATCGAGATGCTTACCGACGTCTTCGGCGAAATCGGAGTACCCGGTAGCCGTTCTCTTGAAGCAAAGCATCCTTGCGACGAGCGCGTCGGTAGGCGCGCCGGGAAGCCGGGCAGGGGGCAAATATGAACCGGTTCGCTTTAGCTTTGGCCGTAGGTCTATTAATGCTGGGATGGGGGTGCGGCGGAAGTTCAACTTCCACCACCAGCCCCCCGCCGCCGACCGCGTCTCCCGATGTACGCGCTGATTATCTGGTCTCCCAGATGACCCAGGGCGAGAAGGCGCAGCTTGTGCATGGCGGCGTTACCACCTCGAACCCCGTTACGCCACTAGGGGCGGCGGGATGGGTGCCGGGCATTCCTCGGCTGAACATCCCCGATCTTTATCTGGCTGATGGAAGCGTGGGGGTGGGCAACGGCGTGGGGCAGGCTACCGCCCTGCCGTCGTCCATTGCCAGCGCCGCCAGTTGGGATGTGAACGAGGCCTATAAATACGGCAAAGTGATCGGAGGTGAGCTCAGCGCCTACGGCATAAACGTGAACCTGGGCGGAAACATCAATCTGATAGGGCGCGAGCCTCGGGACGGGCGCACGTTCGAAACGAAGGGCGAGGACCCGATTTTGGCGGGCAAAATCACCGCCGCGCATCTCAAGGCGATCCAGGATCAATACGTCATTGCGTGCATCAAGCACTTTTCCTTCAACGACCAGGAAACGGGCCGCGGCCAAGCCAATGTTTTGATTGACGATCGTTCGGGGCGCGAGAGCGATCTGCTGGCTTTCGAGATCGGCGCCCAAGACTCGGGCGTGCAGTCGGTGATGTGCTCCTACAACCTGCTAAATGGCACCTATGCCTGCGAAAATCCCTATCTTCTCACGGCCGTTCTGAAAGGCGACTGGGCCTTTCCGGGCTTTGTCATGTCGGACTGGTGGGCCACTCATAGCACGGCGGCGGCAGCGAATGCCGGCCTCGATCAGGAGCAGCCGAATGACACCTACTTCGGAAATTTCGCGCAGGCCGTCCAGAGTGGCCAGGTTCCGCAAACGCGGCTTGATAACATGGTCCACCGCATTTTGCGCGCCATGTTTGCGGCCGGGGTCTTTGACCATCCTGCTTCCCCGCACGCGGTGGATGTGACAGATGACGATGCCATCGCGCAGGAAGCCGAAGAGCAAGGGGCGGTTCTCCTCGCGAACAATGGACTACTTCCACTGAATGGCTCGGCTCTGAGCTCGATCGCAATCATTGGATCGCATGCCGATATTGGCGTGCTTTCGGGCGGGGGCTCGGCGCAGGTTACTCCCAACGGTGGCCCGGCGCTCACGGAAGGCAATCCGTGCCCGCCTTGCTGGGCGACGGTGATTTGGGACCCGTCTTCCCCGATGACGGCGATTCAGGCCAAGGCGGCCGGCGCCACAGTGCAGTTCAACGATGGGACGAACGCCAGCACAGCGGCGACGCTGGCGGCTTCTTCCAATGTGGCCATCGTGTTCGTCAGCCAGTGGGCGAGTGAGGGCATGGATATTCCAAGCTTGAATTTCACCGACGTGATTCATGCGACTCCGATCGATCAGGATGCCTTAGTGGCGGCGGTGGCGGCGGGCAATCCGCGCACCATCGTGGTGATGGAAAACGGCGGCGCGCAAGTGATGCCCTGGCTCAATCAGGTGGCCGCGGTGCTGGAGGCATGGTATCCGGGTGAACGCGGCGGACAAGCGATCGCCAATATTCTCTTTGGATCCGTGAATCCCTCGGGGAAACTGCCCATCACCTTTCCGGCCAGTGTAAACGATTTGCCTCGCCCCACCATTGCCGCTCCGCCCGATTCGACCACGATTTTTAACGTCGACTACACCATCGACGGCTTCAATGTCGGTTATAAGTGGTTCGACACGCAAAACCTCACGCCGCTCTTTCCATTCGGATTCGGCCTCTCCTATACAACATTCTCAATTTCCAATGCGCAATTGACTGCGAATCTTTCTTCGAGCAATCCCAATTTCCAGGTCAGTTTCAACCTGACGAATACAGGGTCCGTAGCGGGCGCGGAGGTTGCTCAGGTCTACCTGGGGTTGCCGGCCGCGACCGGGGAACCCCCGAAACGCCTGGTGGGCTGGCAAAAGGTTCTGCTGCAACCCGGCCAAACGCAAAACGTCACCATCGAAGTCGACGAGAACGATTCTTCCCATCCCCTCTCTTATTGGGACGTGAATTCACTTGAATGGCAGGTCGCTGACGGCGATTACTCCGTCTATCTCGGCAATTCCTCCCGCAATGTCACCTTGGTGGGCACGTTCCAGGTGGGGCCCTAGACCACGTTCGGTTGCCGCCACTAGTTTAGCCCGCCCAGGAGTCAATTTGGCCTCAAAATAGCTGTGGTTTCCAAGAGGGGTTAGATGGCGCATCGAAGGTGTTGAAAAGTTCAACGCTAAGGAGGCCAGAGCGGCGCAGATGAATCGCCGAAGGTTCTTGTCCAAGGGGTTCTTAGGCGGAGTAGCCATAGGCGTGTCGCCAATCCGCGCAAGGGCTGGAAGAGATGACTTTTCGTCGCTAACCCCGCCAAAGATCCTCAACTACAGCCCTGTTATGAAGTATCGCCACATGGGCAATACGGACGTCTTTGTTTCGGAGATCAGTTTGGGCGGACTGGTGATGACGGAGTCCGTCCACCGATACGCCATCGACCATGGGGTGAACCTTGTCCACGTCGGATGGGACTACTTGGGCGGGCAGTCGATCAAGACGCTTGGCGCAGTACTAAGGACCGTGCGCGACAAGGTCTACATTGCCTTAAAGGACGACTACCCGACCATCGACGAGGCCCTGCAAGTCCTTCATACGGACCACGTGGATTTCTTGATGTTCAACCGCCACTGGGCCTTCTCGGCTACGGATGCGAGGATAGCCGAGACCTTCGAGAAGCTAAAGAGCCAGGGGAAAGTCAGGTTCGCCGGCTTGACGACTCATGGAATGGTAAAGGCCACGACGGCGGCGGGCCTCCGTTCCGGCTTTTACAATGTCGTCATGCCGGTCCTGAACCAGCCCAACATGGAAGCCCTGGAAGAGGAGCTTCGCTTGGCGCGCCAGCGGGGAGTCGGCGTGATGGGGATGAAAACGATGAAGGGGCTCAAGGGCCTCGATTCGGAGGTTGCCTATTTGAAGAAACTGCTGAGCAACCCGGCGGTCACTACGGTGACGAAGGGCATTGGCTCTTTCGACATGTTCGATGCCTATCTGAAGGCGCTTCAGGAACCGCTGACCAGCGCAGAAGATCGAGCCCTTGAACGGTACGGGAAGCTAAACCGCTCCAACAATTGCATGCTTTGCGAGGACTGCAGGCAGGCCTGTCCGCTGGGGGTGGAAATCTCCACCATTTTGCGTTGCAAGGACTACTATTACGAACAGATGAGGGATCTCGAAACCGCGCTCCGCACTTATCATGCTATTCCGCTCGAGAAGGTTGGCAGTCAGGCTTGCCGCTTCTGCAAGAAGTGCGAGTCGGCCTGCCCCAACGGGATTGCCATTGTTGACCGGCTCATGGCGGCGCGCAAGATGTTTGCAAGTGGCAGTCGCGGTTGATCGTTGAGGGCCCAAATTTGTCAGACCCCCTCACCCCCGGCCCCTCGCCCCCAAGGGGGCGAGGGGAGAAACGAGTTCCTCTCTTCTCTCTCCTGTTGGGGTGAGGGAGAGTCACTCTTTACGCTGGTTTCACCTCCCGCGTGGGCCAGGGGAGGACCGACTTAATTCCTCAGCCTCTTCCCCATGGGGGAGTCCGATTTCTGGACCCCGATGGGGTCCATCGGACCCCAGAAATCGGGGAGGGTGGCCCGCAGTCCCGATGCACTTCATCGGGAGGCGGGGCCAGGTGAGGGGTTGTCACATACCAATTAGCAAGGAGTAAGATGCGAACCGCAGCTATTTATCTGCTGCTGATTTTGGCCTTGCCGGCGCTGCTGGTTGGGCAGGAGGAAGTTGGAGAGGGCACAGCGCCTGCGGTGATCCCTGCCGCAGCCAAGGAGAAGCTGGCACGGCTTTTGCCTGAGCCTTCAGAAGTTGGGGCAGCACGGGCCGGCGAGCAGAAGTTTTTTAGCTCCGATCTTTATCAGTACACGGATGGCGCAGCCGATGCTTACCTCGATTATGGCTTGGTGGCGATGATTCACCAGGAGTACAAGTCCTCTAGTACCGACTTCACGCTCGATATCTACGACATGGGAGTGCCGTCGAACGCCTTCGGGATTTACGCTGCCGAAAGCTCACCGGATTATCATTTCCTGGCCATCGGCGCGGAGGGCTACGGTACCAACGAAATACTGAACTTCTTTCAGGATGAGTTCTACGTTAAGCTGTCCGGCTTCAGCGACAAGGACGAGACCGGACCGGTGCTGGAGCGCTTTTCCCGAGTGGTCTCGCGAAGGATTGGACCATCCGCACCAATGCCCGAGTTTCTTTCTCTTTTCCCGGCGCAGCATCTGGTGAGTCACTCCTGCAAGTATGTGAAGAAGTCCCCGCTGGGGCATGATTTTCTCGCGCCCGCCATCATGGCCGCGTACGCATTCGGTGAGAACCAGACATCCCTGATCATCTCGAAGGCGCCGGACGCAAAAGGGGCGGCGCAGAAGGTTGGACAATTGCGGGATTATTTTGGGCGCTCGGGCAAGGTGGCTCCGCAGCCGGGACTGGCCCCCGGAGCTTTCGCCGGGTCAAACGAGTTCGAGGGCGAAGCTGTGTTTTTCGCTTCGGGCTCCTATGCCATCCTCTGCATAAACCCTCCACCCAATCCCGAATCATTCTTGAAAGCGGTGATGGAGCATATTACGGAAAACGGGAATCGAGTGTCGTTTTAGATAAATCGTCTTCCTTCTCCCGAGGGGAGGAAGCTGTGAAAATAACCCGGGGGATGAAAGAAGTTTCGCGCAAAGGCGCAAAGCACGCCAAGGCCGCAAAGAAAAGGGAGAGGGGACGGCAAGCCGTCCCCCTACAAATCGTAGGAGTAGGGCTTGCCCTACCCCAAAAACGGGCAGCGTTCCGTTGGGGAGTTGATTCATGGCACACATCGATCGACGATATTTCCTAAAAGCGGGCGTGACGGCAGGCGCGGGAATGGCGATGGGTGTGCTCAGCTCGCAGGGGCTGTTGGCAAGGCCGACGTCATTGCCGAGCAATGCTCACGGCCTGGAGCCCAGTTCCCAGCCCGGGGTCCCTAGCCCCCAGCCCCCTGCCTTGAGCATCGCGCATTACAAGAGTTCCCCGATGGATCCTGACGGCATTGCCGAGGAAGCCAGGCGGCTCACTCGCCAAGCCCTCGAGGCGTTGGGTGGAATGAACCGCTTTGTTTCGAAAGGGAACATTGTTTGGGTAAAGCCCGACATCGGTTGGGACCGCCGTCCGGAACAGGCCGCGACGACCAACCCTGATGTCGTCGCCACCCTCGTCGAGATGAGCTACCAGGCTGGAGCCAAGAAGGTCCTGGTGAGTGACAACCCTTGCAATCCGGGCCGGCTTTCTTTTCCCCGTAGCGGGGTTCAGCAGGCGGCCGAGAAGGCGGGAGCGGAAGTGATATTCCTGGATGAAAGAAAGTTCAGGAAAATGTCCATTAACGGCAAAGTCTTAAAAGAGTGGGAGGTCTACCAGGACATTGTTGAGGCGGACCGGCTGATTAACGTCCCCATCGCGAAGAACCACAACTTGTGCCTGGCGACACTGGGCATGAAGAACCTGATGGGGGTGATTGGCGGGCCGCGCAACCGGCTGCACCAGGACTTGGGTGGGACGCTGGTGGATCTGGCGGCCTTTCTCAAGCCCCGCCTGGTGGTGCTCGATGCCCTTCGGGTGCTAACGGCCAACGGGCCGGTGGGGGGCAATCTTGCCGATGTCAAGCGCAAGGACACGGTTGCGGCAGGGGTTGACCAAGTGGCCGTGGACGCCTTGGGCGCGACATTGCTTGGTTACAAGCCCGCTTCGATTGGCTACATTGCGCAGGGGAATGCGCGAGGCCTGGGCACCATCGATTTCAATTCGCTTGCACCTAAACAAATAGAAGTGTAAATCTCATGACCAAGAAGAAGAGAACCTCGTGGATCGTCTGGCTGCGCCGGCTTACGCAAACGGGCTTCCTTCTTCTATTTTGCTATCTTTTCTTGCAGACGGTTTATCACCCCATCAACAAGGCCGGCCGAGGAGTCACCTTCTTCTTCAATTTGGACCCGCTTGTCACTCTGAATTTCTGGCTCGCTTCGCATGCCTTCGTGGGGGCAATGCTGCTTTCGCTGGTCACCCTGGCGGTGACTTTTGTTTGTGGGCGGTGGTTTTGCGGCTGGGTTTGTCCTCTGGGGGCTGTGCACAACTTCTTCACCAGCTTGCGCGGCGGGCGCGCCAAGCAGAAGCTCGATGCCGGCGGCTACCATCCATGGCAGAAAGCGAAATACTATTTGCTGGTGGCGTTTCTGGTTATGGCCTTGCTAGGCGCTAACCTTGTCGGCTGGCTGGACCCCTTTTCATTCTTCTTCCGTTCTCTTTCTACTTCCATCTATCCGGCCATCAACAAGGCCCTTGTGGCGGTCTTCACTTGGGTCTACGACGCCAATCCCGGGGTCGGCCCTGTGCGGCTAACAGTGGTGACGGAGCCCATCTACGGGTTTTTGCGTAAATACTTCCTCGCCGGGGAACAACCTTATTACTGGGGCAGCCTGCTGATCGGGACGTTGTTCATCACCGTTGTGGCGCTCAACTTCTGGCGCGCGCGCTTCTGGTGCCGTTACGTTTGCCCTTTGGGCGCGCTGCTGGGGGTGGTAGGAAAGAACCCCATCGTTCGTCTGAAAAAAAACGAGGAGAAGTGCAATAGCTGCCGGCTGTGCCTGGTTGACTGCCAGGGAGGGGCCGCTCCAGACAACCTCTGGAAGCCTTCCGAGTGCTTCTATTGCTGGAACTGCGAGTCGGATTGCCCCGCCCAGGCGATTTCCATTACGTCGTTTAGCGCTGCCGCATGTCATTCCGAGCGTAGCGAGGAATCTCGCTCTGATCCCCTCCTCCACAAACCAGAGGGGGATTCCTCGCTACGCTCGGAATGACACGGCGTTGTGAGTAGGGGCGGCCCTTGTGGCCGCCCTGGGCAACCATCCGTCAGCCGACGGATTGCCCCTACGATGTGTGAGGCTGAAGGAAAGGCACAATGAACCGCTTATCGAAGTGGGCTGCTGACTTCGTTCACCCTCCCAAAGAAGCCCGGCTTGACTTGGGGCGGAGAGCGTTATTATCAGCGGGCTTGACTGGTTTAGGCGCCAAGTTGCTTTTTGGCATCACTCCGCAAGCCTCGAAACGGTCTTTCAATCCCGCCCTGATTCGTCCCCCGGGAGCCCTTGCAGAAGAGGAATTCCTCGCCCGCTGCATTCGCTGTGGTGAGTGCATGAAGGTGTGTCCCACGAATGCCATTCATCCTGCTTCGTTAGAGGGCGGAGTCGAGGGTCTTTGGACGCCGTTCCTAATCATGTCGCTCGGCTACTGCGACTACGAGTGCAATTTGTGCTCGCAGGTTTGCCCGACGCACGCCATTCGCCAGATTGAGGTCCCGGAAAAGCAGAAGATCAAGATCGGGTTGGCTTACATCGATAGGAATCGCTGCCTCCCCTGGGCCTACGCGAAGACCTGCATCGTCTGCGCGGAGCATTGTCCCACGCCCAAGAAGGCCATCTGGTTTGAAGAAGTCGAAGTGCGGAACATTCAGGGCGAGAAGCTGACGGTGAAGCAACCCCACGTGGACCCCGATCTATGTATCGGCTGTGGCATCTGCGAGACCAAATGCCCTGTCAAAGCGCCGGCAGCGGTGCGCGTAACGAGCGCCGGCGAAACGCGGAACCCGGAGAACCAGATCCTGCTGGAAGATGAAGAATGGCAAAAGTAGTCCTAATCAGCGGAAGTCCGAAAGCGGATGGCAACACCGCGCAGCTCATGAACGAATGCGCGCGGGTGATTCGCGAGCAAGGGGTTGAGGCGGAAGTCATCTCGTTTTCCGAAATGAAGATCGAATCCTGTACGGCTTGTGGCAAGTGCAGCGAATTGGGTGAGTGCAGTTTGCAAGATGGGCTGAACGACATTATCAAGAAGCTCCGAGCTTCGCAGGGCTTTATTGTGGGCTCACCGGTTTACTGCGGCACAGCGCGTGGTGACGTAATGGCAGCGCTCCAGCGCATCGGCTACGTTTCCAGGAAGTCGAACCAGTTCCTCTCCAGCATGGCAGGCGGCCCCGTCGCGGTGGCGGCCCGAGGCGGCCACACCTCGACCCTTCAAGAAATGCTCATGTTCTTCCTGATTAACGACATGATTGTGCCGGGATCGACCTACTGGAACATGGTGTTTGGCTGGCATCCGGCTGAGGTCTGGCAGGACAACGAAGGAATAGAGACTGTCCGGCACTTTGCGGCAAATGTAGCCAATTTGATCAAGAAGTTGTACGGCAACAGGGAATAGCTATTACGTTACCAGGTCTTATCCGCGAGAACTTAGGAGATGAACAATGGCAAAAGTACTCTTAATTAGTGGAAGTCCGAAAGCGGATGGCAACACCGCGCAACTCATGAACGAATGCGCGCGCCTGATTCGCGAGCAAGGGGTCGAAGCGGAAGTCATCTCGTTCTCGGAGATGAAAATCGAATCCTGTACGGCTTGTGGCAAGTGCAGCGAATTGGGTGAGTGCAGTTTGCAAGATGGGCTGAACGACATTATCAAGAAGCTGCGAGCTTCGCAGGGCTTCATTGTGGGCTCGCCCGTTTACTTCGGCACGGCGCGCGGGGATGTGATGGCAGCGCTTCAGCGTATCGGCTACGTTTCCAAGCACTCGAACCAATTCCTCTCCGGCATGGTGGGTGGCGCTGTAGCGGTGGCGCGCCGCGGCGGCCAGACGTTCACCCTCCAGGAAATGCTGATGTTCTTCCTGATTAACGATATGATTGTGCCGGGATCGACGTACTGGAACATGGCTTTTGGCCGGCTTCCGGGCGAGGTCTGGCAAGATAAGGAAGGAATTGAAACTGCTCGGCACTTCGCGACGAATGTTGCCAACCTAGTGAAGAAGTTGCACGGCGATAAGGCCGCGGAGGCATAAGCCCGTAGAGAAAAGATCCACCACAGAGGGCACTGAGACCACAGAGAAGAGTCGAGACATTACTGGCCCTCTCCCCCTTGGGGGAGAGGGTGGCCCGCGATCCCGATATACTTCATCGGGACGCGGGAAGGGTGAGGGGGTCGAGCGGCCCTACAAGACGGCGGCGATGAGCCGCGGTATGCGCTCTGTGGTGAGCTTCCTCTCGGGGCGGTATCTCCCCGTAGCAAGGGAGTGCGGCATGGAAGATTTGATCGCCCTCGGCAAGACCGGCATACGCATCTCTCCCCTCGGCTTAGGCACCTGGCAATGGGGTGACCGCGTGATGTGGGGATACGGCAAGACCCACACTGATAGCGACATTCGAGAGGCCTTCCAAGCCAGCCTGCAATCGGGCATCAACTTCTTCGACACCGCTGAAGTTTATGGCAAGGGGCGCTCGGAGGAATTGTTAGGTGCGTTCCTCAAGGAAGCTGGGCAGTCCCCGCTCGGGGCGCCCCTGGTGGTGGCGACAAAGTTCATGCCCTATCCCTGGCGGCTGCGGAAGGGCACCTTGCTTTCGGCGCTGCGTGCCAGCCTCGGCCGCTTGCAGTTGGAACAGGTGGACCTTTATCAAATCCACTGGCCTTTCCGGCCTGTGCCGATTGAAATGTGGGCCAATGCGCTGGCGGACGCCGTCGCGGCAGGGCTGACGCGCGCGGTGGGTGTGTCGAATTACAATGCCGCCGAGTTGTTGCGCGCCCACTCCGCGCTGGCGAAACGCGGCGTCGCGCTGGCGTCCAACCAGGTCGAGTTTCATCTACTGAAGCGGAGCGTCGAGCTCAAGGGTTTGTTGAAACTCTGCCACGAGTTGGGCGTCACCCTGATTGCTTACAGCCCCCTCGCTAAGGGGATGTTGACAGGCAAATATACGCCCCAGGTTCGTCCGCTCGGGATGCGCCGCTACCTCTTCCGCCGGGCGCGACTCCTCAAAATCCAGCCCTTGACTCAGCTCCTGCGCGCCATTGGGCAAACCTACGATGGGAAATCCCCGGCCCAGGTGGCGTTGAACTGGGTGATCTCGAAGGGCGCTGTCCCCATCCCCGGAGCCAAGAACGCTCGGCAGGCAAAGGAAAACGCCGGCGCTTTAGGCTGGCGGCTGGCCGAGCATGAAATCGCTGCCTTGGACGCGGAAAGTCTTAAACTCTCGTCTTAGTCCGTGATTCAGACACTAACGGGAGCGTGGGCAGTGGAATGCCGGCGCCGGCCCCTCGAAAAAGGAGTCCTGTGAGTAGCGTGAGAAATCAATTCATCGGCGAATGTTTTGCCGAGGTATTGGGCACCTTCGTTCTCATCCTCGTGGGAGACGGCATTGTTGCCGCCGCCGTCGTTGTCGGAAGCTACGACCCTATGGGAGTGGCATGGGTGTGGGGACTGGCGGTGATGATTGCCGTGTATTTAACGGGCGGAGTCTCGGGGGCACACATCAACCCCGCGGTGACTCTGGCCTTTGCGGCCTTCCGCAAGTTTCCAAAATGGAAAATCATTCCCTATCTCTTCTCTCAAACCTTGGGGGCATTCCTTGCCGCTGCCGCGCTGTTCTGGGGCTGGCGAGGACTCTGGCAGCCGGCGGCAAAGAAACTTGGGGTAAGCATAGGTCAGCTGGGAAGTCAAAAGCTGATGATGGTCTTCTCTTGCTATTACCCTAATCCCGGGTCGGTGGGAGTAGGGGCTCAGGATCTTGCCAAGGTTTCCACCGCCACCGCCTTCATGGCCGAAGTGATAATGACCATGGTGCTCCTGCTCGCCATAATGGCTCTGGGTGACGAGCGCAATCCGCTGGCGCCGAAAAGCAATCTCGCGCCGCTGTTCATCGGATTCGCGGTTTCGGCGCTGGTCATGCTCGGGGGGCCGCTCACCATGGCCGCCTTGAATCCTGCGCGCGACTTTGGCCCGCGCCTTCTCGGGTACTTTGCAGGTTGGGGGCGAATCGCGCTTCCCGGCCCGCGTGGTAACGAGTGGTGGGTTTACATCCTCGCTCCTAGCGCAGGAGGCCTGCTGGGCGGAGCAATCTATGAGGGGCTCGTTCGCCGCTCTTTTCCGGAGTTGACGCCGGGGCGCTCGGCATAGGACGAAGCAGGGGCGCTCGTGGCCATTGTGGGGGGACGGCTTGCCGTCCCCTGTTCCTTTTGCACCCCGCAGTTGCCTGCTAGAATAGTCTATCCCGTATATGGAGGAGTCCAGATGAAAGCAGCTTTCTTGACCGGCATAAGACAAATGGAGATTCGCGAGACGCCGGCGCCGGAGATCAGCAATCCGCACGATGTCCTCTTGCGCGTCGGGGTGGTGGGCGTTTGCGGATCGGATGTGCACTACTATACGAGGGGGCGGATCGGGTCATTAGTGGCCAACTATCCGCAATGGACAGGGCACGAGTGCGCGGGAAGTGTAGTGGCGGTCGGTGACCAGGTCAAGAAACTGACGGTTGGCCAGCGGGTGGCCGTGGACCCGCTAATTCCCTGCGGGCATTGCGATCAATGCCTGTCAGGCCGCGAACACACTTGCCGGAACCAAAACTTCCTGGCCTGCCCGGGGCAGGGGCCGGGGGCGCTGGCGGAATACCTTGTAATGCCTGAAAAGTCCTGTTATGCCATTCCCGAGGGCATGACCATGGTGCAAGCGGCAGCGGTCGAGCCGCTTTCCATTGGGATCTATGCGCAACGCTTGGCGCAGATGCAGCCGGGAGCAAAGATCGCCATCCTGGGTTCCGGCCCGATTGGATTGTGTGCACTGCTGGCGAGCCGCGCCGCCTGTGATTGCACAGTCTATGCCACCGACCTGCTCGACGAGCGCCTCGCCATGGCCCGGCGCTGCGGGGCAGCCTGGACCGGAAACCCGAAACGAATCGACGTGGTGCGAGCCATTCTTGAGCTCGAGCCCTTGGGAGTGGATTTTGTTTTCGAGTGCGCGGGCCAGCAGGAAACACTCGATCAAGCCATCGAGCTGCTTAAGCCCGGGGGAACCGTGCTGATAATCGGCATTCCGGAGGTCGACCGGGTCAGCTTCAGCATCCACACCATGAGGCGCAAGGAAATACAATTGCGGAATGTCCGCAGGCAGAATCAATGCACGGCTTCCGCTATCGAGTTGGTTTCAAGCGGCGCCATCAACCTCGATCAAATTGTGACACACCATTTCTCCCTTGCCGAAACCAAGAAGGCTTTCGACCTGGTCGCCGACTATCACGACGGCGTGGTCAAGGCCGTCGTGCATGTTGCCGAATGAAAGGCATGTCAATCGTCATCAATCGAAAATCGGCAATTGCTCAGGGCCATTTTTTGAACTGCTTGCTGAGCGCCAGGCCTTGCATTTGGTAGGAGGAGCCGATTTGGACGCCGTCTAGAAGCCCCTGTTACCCTTTACGTGGCGTGGTACAATCTCTGTTGCATGCATCAAAGGCTTCGTGTGACGCCAGCAATGGAAACTGGGATTGCAGACCACATTTTGACGATTGCAGAGTCGACTGCTTAAATGAGCGCCAAATCACCGGATGAGGGTCACCTATTCCGACAAATTGTGAAACCCGCCCCGCGTAGGGCGGGTATTCTACCGTCACAGGAAATCCGAGAGCTGATAAGGAGCGGGAAGATTCGTTCCAGCACAGAGATTTCTGATGACCAGATTCAGCCCGCAAGTCTTGACCTGCGCCTAGGCAACGTGGCATATCAGGTCCGGGCAAGCTTCCTTCCTAGGGCAAAGTCTGTGATTGGGCCGAAGATTAAGGAATTGCAAGTCGATGAGATTGACTTGCGCCAGCCTGCATTGCTGCACACGGGAAAGGTGTACATCGTCCCGCTGATCGAGAGCCTCGCGCTCCCGCCTGATGTGAGCGGGAAGGCGAACCCAAAGAGCACTACAGGTCGCCTGGACGTATTCACTCGGCTGATGACCGAGGCGGGTGCGGCTTTTGAGGTAGTCCCTGAAGGTTATTCGGGCGGCCTCTACGTCGAGATCGTCCCAAGGACGTTCTCAATCATCGTCAGAGCAGGCACGAAACTTAATCAACTGCGATTCTTTAGGGGAGACCCGCAATCTGATGACGAAGATCTGCATAGGTTAGCCCAAAAGGGACGGCTTGTTTATTATGAAAACGGAGGCGCCCGGATTGCACCAATTATCAGCGAGGGAGTGCGGCTATCAATAGATCTCTGGGGTGAGGCGGACAGCATTGTTGCTTACAGGGCCAAGGGGACAAAGTCGCCAATCGACCTTGCCAAGATAGGTGCGTACGATGTCGCAGAGTTTTGGGAACCCATACGGACCAGAACCCTGATGGGGAGTCTCGTACTTGAGCCTGGCCAGTTCTATTTGTTGGGGTCGAAAGAGCGGGTTGGTGTGCCCCCCACTTGGGCCGCGGAGATGGAAGCGTACGATCCCTCAATAGGAGAGTTTACTGTTCACTACGCAGGCTTTTTCGACCCAGGCTTCGGATTCGGAGGTTCCGGCGAAATCAAGGGCACGAAGGCCGTGCTTGAGGTCCGAGCGCATGAGGTTCCAGTTTTGTTGGAGGACGGGCAACAAGTCGGGAGGTTGAATTACCTTAAAATGGCGGAGCGGCCCGACAAGGTGTACGGCCAAGGGATCGGCTCTTCCTACCAGGAGCAGGGGTTGGCTCTAAGTAGGCATTTCAAGACGACGTCTAGAACAGAAGTATTGACCCAGCAACCAATACACTTTTAGGACATCCCCCGGCACAAAGACCGTCGTCGTCAACATCGAAGAGTCGCCCAAACACGTTGCTGTGCAAAATCCAGGCGTGGCCTTGGATTAAGTTCTCGCGTTCGGCACCAGACAGCAACATAATTTCAGCGACTACCAAATCCCGAGCCCGTTCCTGCCACTCCATTGATAGTGGCGAGCGTAGCAATCCAGGCTGCAAAAGCCACGGCACGGCTTCAGTTCGCCCAAAAATGGGGAATTTTAAAACCGCTTGCACTGGTCGACGGGCTGTGCCACACTTACGACCCATGGCAAAGAAAACAAAGAGGGCCTCGCAGCGAAAGGCGACCAAGTCCCCAAGGCGGCAGCCAAAAGGGGGCCTCAATCAGGCCGCGTTCCGGGTGGTTCGACAAGCGACGCAAGAAGTACGGTGGTACTCTTGACAGGGATTTTAATCAGTGACATGATAGTGTTATGCAAAAGCGGTTGAGCACGGGTTCAGAAGGAAAGCTAAGCCGTTCTCTGGTGTCCCGCGTCATGGCAGAAATGGGAAGAAAGGGGGGCAAGATCGGCGGGAAACGGAAGCTGGTCACCCTCACGGCAGAACGGCGTAGGGCAATCGCGCAGAAGGCGGCCAACGCGAGATGGCATAGAAGCGAGGATTAGGGTGTCTGTACCAGATCGCCCCGTTGCAAATGTTTTCATCGAGAAGCAGCTGGACGGCGGCCTACGAAAAATCGGAGATGGATTGGCGGGGGATGTAATAACGTTTTGCGGCCAGATAACAGCTGGCAGCGACCTGCAGATTCGAGATGCTTTGGAAGCGATAAGGCCACCAAGAAGGCGGAGGATAGGGTTCATCCTTGACACGCCGGGCGGATACATAGAAGTTGCTGAGAGAATAGCAGACACACTACGTCGGCACTATCGATTTGTAGAGTTCATAATCCCCGATAGTGCGATGTCGGCCGGTACAGTCCTGGTAATGTCTGGGGACAAAATTCACATGGATTATTTCTCAGTTCTGGGACCGATTGACCCACAAGCGCTACGCCCAAGTGGGGGTTCGGTTCCTGCCCTGGGGTACTTGGCCCAGTACGAAAGGCTCATCGAAAAATCCCGTGCAGGGACTCTTACCACAGCCGAGATGACGTTCCTTGTTCAAAGATTCGACCCGGCAGAATTGTACTCATACGAACAGTCGAGGGATCTGTCAATTTCATTGCTCAAAGAATGGCTTGTAAAATATAAGTTCAAGAACTGGAAGGTCACCAAGACAAGAAGGATCACTGTCACCAAACAACTCAAGGAAGAGAGGGCAGAACAGATCGCCACGGAGCTTAACAACACCAAAACGTGGAAATCTCACAGTCGAGGGGTAGCCATGGCGGTGCTAAGAAGGCGCCTCAACTTGGAAATAGAGGATTTCGGACAGAATCCCAAGCTAACCGAACCCGTTAGATCGTACTACGACCTACTTCAAGATTACATGGGCAAAATGGGACACGACGGGGTTGTTCACACACTTGGTCGTTATACACCGCTTGTGTGGAGGAGTAGAAATGCCTAAGCCCAAGCGTAAAAGTATAGACATAGAGAAAATTCTGGAAAAGAACCCCGGTGTCGATGCCAAAGCATTGGCAGAAGTTCTGAAGGTGTTAGAAGAGCTGCGCAACTCAGGGGTTCAAATCAAAAGGTACAACCTAGAGCTACCGTTCTCGAAGGGCCTACAAAGAAGCAGATTTGGTTCTTGCAGGGAAGAGGAAGACCCGCGCATCGTACGCCTGGGACGTCTCTAGGCCTCAACAATTCTTTGTTAGCGCCGAAGGAAAATTCTAGTCTGAGCGTTAACCTCTCCCTTGACAATGCTAAAACGGTTTGGCAAACCAGAGGCATGAACAAGCTGAGTCTTGCCAGGAAAGCTGAAGTAATTGCGCCTCTCGTCGAGGGCGTCTCTGTCAGCCCCGCGTCTCGCATGGCTGGCGTACCGAAAAGTACGATCCTGAAGTGCTGTCAACGACTTATGCCCTCCTAAAGGCGACCTCTACGCTTACTGGCCGAGTTTTCACACAGACTCTAAATGCCCAAGACGTCCGCCATGTGCATCCGCAAAGGTGTAGAATCCCCAGGACCTAAGGAACTCGTTCCGATGAAGAGGGAAAACGTGGATAAACGCACACATAAACTACTGGAAACACTTCTCGTGCTGGTCATCGTGATTTGCTCTTGCCGATGTGCGGGGGCTGCCTCAAAGGGGGTGTGGCAGATTGGCAAATTCGATCAATCCTCCGGCGAGTTCAATCACGGCGAGGTGCGGCCACCCGTCCTTGCCGCCGGCCACCCCAAAACAGACGTGCTTTACATCGTCGGGAAGAGCAATCCGGCAACCGACTGGCCTGCCTATCAGCCCGGCTCGTCGAATGGGAATGCGGGGTTTCGGCCACATCCTTATACCATCCAGTTTGATTTGCCGCAAGCTCCGCAGGGCCTCTATACTCTCAGGGTGGCGTTGCTGGTTGAAACCCCGCGCGTCCCACGCCTTCAGGTGGAAATCAATGGCCATCGCGCCCTACTTTTCCAGCACCCAATATTGAACTATGCCGGGGGCGATCCGTGCAGCGTATTCCAGCCAGCGTACTCTGCTGACACCGTTGCTGTCGATCTGCCCACTAATTTCCTGAAAGAGGGAACCAATGAACTTGTTCTGACCGCCGTTGATGACCCGACACAACGCGACGACGTCACCAACCCGGGGCTCTTCTATGACGCCCTGGAACTTGTTCAGGATCCCGAAAGGAAGTATTCAACCGGGGAGGTCACTGTCCGGGCGCTGCCCACCATTTTTTATGAGTGGAAGGAAGATAAGCTTTTGGAGTTCGTGGACGTCTACATCCGTCACAACCTCCCTTCGAACGGCGGGCAAGCGGTGCTGAAGGTGGGGAAGGAGAAACTCACCGCCAAGCTCTCCGCCGGCTGGGATTTTGGCGAGCAATTGGCCGAGTTTGCCGTCCCCGAATTTGCCCCCAAGACAGAGGGCGAAGTTGCCGTCAGCCTGAACGGGCACACGCGACGCTTTCGTGTGGTTCTGGATCCGGCCAAGAAGTGGAACATCTTTGTGGTGCCCCACACTCACCTTGATGTGGGTTACACGGACTACCAAGCCAAGGTGGCGGAAGCCCAAAGCCGGACACTGGACGAAGCCATTCATTTGATTCACGACCATCCCGACTTTCGCTTCAGCCCGGACGGTTATTGGTGCGTGCGGCAGTTCTTGGCCGGACGCAGTGAAGAAGAGCGAGAGCAGCTTTTCCAGATGGTGAAGGATAAGAAGATCTTTGTCCCCACAGTGGAAGCGACTCTTCTCACCGGTTTTCCCAGCCTGGAAACCCTTCTGCGCTCGCTTTATCCTGCTTTTCGGTTCAATCAGGAACACGGAGGAGAGGCCGATTATGCTAACATCACGGATGTCCCCTCTTATTCCTGGTCCTACGCCTCGGTACTGGCGGCGGCAGGGCTCAAGTACTTTGCCGCCGGGAGCCACAACGATCGAGGTCCCGTTCTCCTGCTGGGCCGCTTGCACGAGAAGTCGCCCTTTTGGTGGGAAGGCCCTGACGGCGGAAGAGTCTTGATGTGGTACTCGCGGCACTACCATCAGGTATTGACATTATTTGGGATGCCGCCTCAAATTGCCGGCGGGCACGATTCTCTGCCGCGTTTTCTCCAGATCTATTCGCGCCCTGATTACAAATCCGATGCAACGTTAATCTACGGCACGCAGGTCGAGAACACCGACCTTTTCCCACAGCAAGCGACCCTGGCCGAGGAGTGGAACAAGATTTACGCCTATCCCCGGCTACACTACGCGGGTTTTTCCGAAGCCATACGTTACATCGCCAGGCAATTCGGAGACGCCATTCCGGTGGTGCGGGGTGACGGTGGGCCGTACTGGGAAGATGGCATAATCTCGGCCGCGCGTCCGGCGGCCCTGGAGCGGGAGACAGAACAGCGGGCCCTGGCGGCAGAGAAGTTCTCCACTCTAAGCAGCCTGGTCAATCCCCGCCTTCAGCCTGGGGAGGAGGCGCTGAAGCGCCTCTGGTACAACATGGTGCTGTATGACGAGCACACCTGGGGTGCCGATCGCAGCGTATCGAATCCTAAGAGCCAGGAGACGCTTGGGCAGTGGGCTGTCAAAGAAGCTTTTGCCGTGCAGGCTAAGCAAGATGTGGATTACGTGCTGCGTCGAGGCTTGGCCGCCCTTGCGGACTCTATCTACGACCCACAAGGGACGCTGCTGGTTTTCAATCCCCTCAGTTGGCCGCGGTCCGGCATGGTCGAAGTGGACTTGGACAAAGGGCTGGAACTCGTCGACCAGGTCACACGCCAAACCGTCCCGTACGAAGTTCTCTCCACGGGACCGGCTTACCGGCACGTTCGTTTTCTGGCGCTAGACGTGCCGTCCGTTGGCTACAAGGCTTACGCGCTGAAGGGAACCAAAGCAGAGCCGGCAACTCCGCTGACGCTTTCAGAAGGCACGATGGAGAATCAGTACTACCGGGTGACGCTGGATCCCGAGAGCGGCGGGGTAAAGAGCATCTACGACAAGGAATTGAACCAAGAGCTGGTGAATGCCTCGAGCCCCTATCGGTTCGATCAATACCTCTACGTCACGGGAGCCGATCAAACTCCCAACAGGCTGATTCAATACAGCACTGCTTCACCCATTCCAGAGCTCTCCGTCCACAATGCCGGCGAAGGCCGCCTGCTGTCAGTGAGCAATCAGCCTGTCGGCGTTGTGGCGCGTCTGGAAGGCTCCGGCGTGAATACACCGCGCATCGAGACAGAAGTGATTTTGTTTAACGGGCAGAAAAAGATCGAGTTCATCAACCATATACACAAAACGGAGGTGTACACGAAGGAAGGTGTTTACTTTGCTTTCCCCTTGGCCATGGATCATCCGCAATTCTGCTACGAAATCCAGAACGGATTCGTGGACCCCAGCCGCGATCAACTGCCCGGAGCCGGCAAGGAATGGTTTTCCGTGCAGCACTGGGTGGCGGCGGAGCAGGGCGGTGTGACGGCGGCGCTGGTTCCGGTGGATGCCCCACTGGTCGCTTTGGGGGATATTGTGCGGGGGACGTGGCCGGTCGAGTTCGGCCAGCGTCCCGGCACGATCTTCTCTTATGTCATGAACAATTACTGGGACACGAACTATGCCGCCGGCCAGGGAGGCGACTTTACATTTCGTTACGTGCTGACCAGCGGCAATAACCTCCAGCCTGCCTATCTGAGCCGGCTGGGTCGAGAGGAGATGTCCCCTCTCGAAATAGACCAAATCACCTCCCAGGACAAAGCACTCAACACGCCGCGCCCCTTGGATGCGGGCCAGTGTAGTTTCATGCAAGTGAATAATCCCGATGTTGTCCTAGTGACCTGGAAGCTGGCGGAGGACGGCAAGGGGACGATTTTGCGTTTTCTCGAGCTTGCCGGGAAGGAAAGCACGGTCGAAGTGCAGACTCCGCTTTTCGAGGTGAAGTCGGCATGGATGAACGATGCCCTGGAGAGGAAGCAGGGGCCACTTGCAGTTTCTTCCCAGGGCTTCCGATTCTCCGTCAAGCCGTTTCAAATCGTCACGGTGCGCTTAGAAGGGGCTGCGAATGTGAAGTAGCGCGGACCTCCGCTTTTGAGGTCCGCGGCTCTGGGTCGAAATGTTTGTCCCCGCATCCGCATTCCGGCCCTCTCCCCCAAGGGGCAGAGGGCTGTGTTTTCGGAGAAAGGGCCGCGAATCTCCAAACCGGGTTCGCACTACCCTGTCTATATCCCCACGCCAGCTCTTGGCCTTTCCCTGCGCACATATTCGCCTTCGATGATCGGCTCGGACTCGCACTCCACCTCGATAACGGTAACAGGCTGGTCCGGCGCGTCGTGCGGGAGTCCGGTAAACCTCACGGAGATGTCGTCCTGAACGAATTCCACCGTCTTCCCCGAGGCAAACATGCGCGCCGACTTGACTTTGCTGCGCAGGCCTCCAATGGCCACAACCGTGGGTGGCTTGTAGTACTCGAGGGCTTTGGTCCCCGCGGTTTGCGCCGGCCAGAAGTGCACGTGGACGTAAAGCGTGTTGCCTTTCCGAGTGTAATTTGCGTACGTGTGCCAGCGCGCTTTGCAGGGTTCCGCTTCATAAATCGTCGGCCCGTTGTTGCTCATCCACTTACCCACCTCGCTAAGCACCTTGACGGATGGCTCCGGCACCGAGCCATCCGGCTTGGGGCCGATGTTCAGCAAGTAGTTACCGCCGCCGTTGGCGCACTCAATCAGGTTTCGGACGATCGTCTTGGCGCTTTTCCAGTTGTCGTCGGCCTCGGCATAACCCCAGCTATCATTCATGGTCATGCAGGATTCCCAAGCGCGCCCACCCTGTTCGGCGCGAATTTCCTGCTCCGGGGTCGAGAAGTCTCCGCGCAGACCATTCCGATTGTTAACGATGATGTCCGGCTGGAGCTTGAACACCATTTCGTTCATCTTTTTGGACTCCCACTGTTCCGGGGTAAGAGGCCAATCCACGTCATACCAGAGAACGTCGATTTTGCCGTAATTGGTCATCAGTTCCCGGATCAAGCCATGCGTGTACTCGACGAAACGTTGGCGCGCCGCCTCGTCGCTAACGCAGCGCGTGCCGTCCGGATGGTGCCAATCCATCAGCGAGTAATAGAAGCCCACGCGCAATCCCTCGGCGCGGGCGGCTTCCACATATTCCGCCACCAAGTCGCGGGCTGGCCCCTGTTTTGGCGCGCAATAGTTGGTTAGTTTTGTATCCCAATTGCAGAACCCTTCGTGGTGCTTGGTTGTCATCACCATGTACTTCTGGCCGGCTTGCTTGGCCAGCTTGGCCCAGGCCCGTGCCGCATTCGGCTGCGGCTTGAAAATCTTGGCCAGTTCCTCGTATTGGGGCACCGGGATTCCCTCCATCTCCATGGCCCACTCGTGATGGCCAATTACGCTGTAGAGGCCCCAATGAATAAACATGCCGAACTTGGCTTCATGCCACCATTTCATTCGGCGCTCGCGGTCGGCCAGAACTTCAGGACTTTCCACTTCAACTTGGCTGGGCTTTTCTGCGGGGGCTTCTACTTTCCCGCAACTTGCATTGAACCCCGAAGCGGCAAGGGCAGCCCCGCCTCCGATCAAAAATAAGGAATCACGCCTGGAAATCTTGCTTTCTACCATGGTTAACCCTCCCCCAGTCAAAACCTAGACACGCGATCACCTGGAAAGTGCGCAAAGCTTACTTCTTGATCTAAACAATGTCAATGAGTAGACTCTGCTAAAAGGAGTTGGCAGCGTTTCCAGGAGGGACACTTGGATGCTCGGTAAAAAGAAAGTCATGGTAGGAATCGACATGGGGGGGACGCGCCTGCGCGCCTTGGTGGTGAATGCAGAAAACAAAATCCTGGGGATGCAGAGAGCGCCTACCAACGCCCAGCAGAAACCCGACCGTTTGGTTGCGGACATCGCCCTCCTGGTGGAGGGCGCGGTGCAGTCGGCAGGCCTGAAACTGTCCGACGTGCGCGCGGTGAGCATGGGAGTGCCGGGAGCGGTCGATGCCGAGAGTGGTGTTGTTCACCATGCGCCGAACTTGGGGTGGAAAAAGGTGCCATTGGGATCCAAGCTATCCGCTCTTCTTAAGGTCCCGGTGTTCGTCGAAAACGACGTCCACGTGGGCGTGATGGGGGAATACATCCTGGGGGCAGGCCGGGGAGCGCGGGAACTGGTCGGTATCTTCGTGGGGACGGGAATTGGCGGAGGTATCGTCCTAGAAGGACGGCTATACGAGGGGGCTCGCGGCTCCGCCGGAGAGGTCGGCCACATCGTCGTAGAGATCAACGGGCCGCTGTGTGGCTGCGGCAACCGTGGCTGCGCAGAAGCCTTGGCAAGCCGTACCGCGATGGAGCGTGACGTACGCGCCGCCATACGTCGAGGAGAAAAGAGCATCGTCCTGAAGCTTATGAAGGAACGGGGCAGGGAACGCATGACCAGCAGCATAATTGAGAGAGCCTTAAAAGAGCGTGACCCGGTCATGGAAAAAGTGATGGCGCACGCGCAGTATTGCCTGGGCATCCTGGTCGCGAACGTCGTCAATATGTTGGATCCCGAATGCGTGGTGATAGGAGGAGGGATCGCTGCACGCCTCGGCAGAGATTATGTGACCCCGATCAGGAGGACAGCTTACCAGTATTTCCTGCGCCGCCATGATGCCCGGCGTGTGAAGATTGTTCCCGGCCTACTCGGTGACGACGCCGGACCGTTGGGGGCCGTGGCCCTGGCCAGACTACGGCTAAGAGGGAAAGCGCGCCCCTAAGGACTTGCTTCCCGCTCCCCTGCCTTCGCGGAGGATAAGCTTTGCGTGAATGACCGGCAACTGACAACTGAACACTAACAATTGACAACTACAATGAATCGCTCAGACTACTCTCGTATAGCCGTCCTGCTCATCCTCGTTGTCGTGCTGTATTATGTCTTCCGCATCCTGGAGCCTTTTCTGCATGGCCTGATCTGGGCCGCTATTCTGGCTTCGATCTTCCACCCACTCTTTTCGACCCTCGCTCGCCGGCTGCGCCACCCCCGCTGGGCGAGCGCGCTTACCTGCGTTTTGCTCACAGTGCTCATCGTGTTGCCCGCGCTGTTCCTGTTGTTCACGCTGGCTAAAGAGTCCGTTAGCGCTTACAGGGTGCTCCAGGAGCATGTTTCGGGCGCCGGCCTTCCATCGTTTGAAGTCGTGCGGAAGACATCCTCCTACCAGTGGTTCCTTGCCAAGAGCAAGAGTCTGGGAGTGCCCGAGCCCGATCTGGGCGTGGTGTTAACGAAAGGAATTGGCAGCGTGAGCGCGTTTCTCGTCAGCCGAAGCGCAGCCATTTTTGCGGGAATAACTTATTCAGTTATCAACTTCTTGGTGATGATCTTAGCGCTGTATTATCTGCTTCTACGAGGGCCCTACATGCTTCGCGAATTCTTTCAGTTCAGCTTTCTTCGCCCCGAGTACGAAGATCGAATTATTGAGAAATTTCGGGCCATCGCCCTCGCCACCTTCGGAGGGAGCCTTGCCACGGCGCTGATCCACGGCACAGCGGATGGGATCATTTTTCTGATTTTCCGCTTGCCTTCTCCCCTGCTTTGGGGCACCGTCATGGCTTTACTGTCGTTAATACCGGTGGTGGGGACGGGCCTGGTCTGGGTGCCGCTGGTGGTTTATTACCTTCTTAAGGGTCAAGTGGTGAGAGGGCTGCTTTTGCTGGCCGCTTTCGGCGCGGTGACGGGAGTCGTCGATAATGTAATTAAGCCGATCCTGATCCGGCGCGGGACGGAAGTTGACTCTATCTGGATTTTCCTGAGTGTACTGGGGGGCGTTGCAGTGTTCGGTCTCCTGGGCCTCTTCCTGGGGCCCTTTCTGATCTCGCTCCTTCTGGTTTTGGTCGACATTTGCAAAGTCGAATTTCGCAGTGAACCGGGGGGAAGTGCAACTTCGTAACGCTGCGGCCAGAGGAGGCAAACCCTCTCGTAGGGGTAGGGCTTGCTCTACCCTCGATATTAGGTGACGGCAAGCCGTCCCCCTACAAGCTTGAAACGGGGGTCCAACAAATGGCCAGCCGGCGTGATTTTCTCACTCTTTCCGCCGCCACAGTGCTAGGGGAGCTCATTGCCCTTCCCGGCGGTACGGGCCGTTGCGCTGAGCCGGTTGAGAACGAGCCACTGCAAAAGAGGTTGGTTGCGGACCCTCATCGCCCCCGATGTCACCTGATGCCCCCGGCGAACTGGATGAACGACCCCAACGGGCCTGTTTTTTGGAATGGCCAATACCACATGTTTTATCAGTACAACCCCAACGGCGCCTTTCCGGAGAGCATGCACTGGGGGCACGCCGTCAGTCCCGACATGGTGCACTGGAAGCACCTTCCCACCGCGCTCGCGCCCACCCCCGGCGGACCTGACAAGGATGGGTGCTGGTCCGGCTGCGCCGTGGTTGCGGGGCGCGTCCCGACGATTGTTTACACGGGTGTTTTTCCCCAGGTCCAGTGCCTGGCGAGGAGCGACGACGGAATGATGAGTTGGCGCAAATTCGTCGGCAATCCCGTTATCGCTGTGCCTCCCCAGGGGATGGAGACCATGGGCTTCCGCGATCCTTGTGTCTGGCATGAAGCGGACGAGTGGTTTCTGGGATTAGGGTCGGGCATCAAAGGGCAGGGTGGCATGGTGCTGCTTTATCGCTCCACGGATTTGATCCATTGGGATTATCTCCACCTCCTGTGCAGAGGCAGAAAGGAGGAACTCCTGCCGGGAAAAGACCCGGTCAGCACTGGCGAGATGTGGGAGTGCCCGGACTTCTTCCCCTTGGCAGGCAAACACACGCTCCTCGTCTCCACGCAAGGGGCGGTTATCTATTCGGTGGGGAGCTATGTGAATCACTACTTCCGTCCCGAGGTTCAGGGAAAAGCTGATCTGGGCGGCTGCTACTACGCCGCCAGGAGCATGGTGGACGAGAAGAGGCGCCGAATTCTGTGGGGTTGGATCAAGGAAGGGCGCAGCGATGCCGCACAGCGCGCCGCCGGTTGGGCTGGAGTGATGTCACTGCCTCGTGTCCTGACGCTCGGTCCCGACGGGACGCTGGGGATGGCCCCGGCTCCTGAAATCGAGGCTTTGCGCGGCAAGCACCTACGTTTCGAGAACCTTCCCATCGCTCCTGGTTCGTCTCCACTTTTGAAGGGAGTGCGCGGTGATAGCCTGGAAATTCATGCCGAGATCGAGCCGGGTGCTTCCGAAACCGTGGGCTTGAAGGTGCGCACCGCGCCCGGCGGAGAAGAAGAGACTTTGGTCACCTACAGCCGGATCAGCGGACGCCTCCTGGTGGAACGCGAACGCTCCAGCCTAAGCCGGGATGTGGATCGCGGATCACAGGGCGGGCCGTTCGCGCTCGCCCCGGGGGAAACACTGAAGCTGCACATTTTCCTGGATGCCTCCGTGATAGAAATCTTTGCCAACGATCGCGCCTGCCTCACCAGCCGCATTTACCCTTCGCGACCAGACAGCCTCGGCCTAGGTGCCTTTGCCCGAGGCGGCAAAGCCCGCCTGAAGGCCCTGGACGTTTGGGAGATGCGACCCATTTCTCCGGACAGGTTAACCACGTAGCGCAGACCTGATTCCCGAGGTCTGCGGTTCTTGCGCCACAAGGAGAAAGCCGCGGACCTCAAAACCGGAGGTTCGCGCTACCGGTAGACGCTGTACACTAGTAAGCATGAGCATCAGGGTTCTGAGTAGCCGGGAAGTGTACCGCAACAAATGGCTGCGTGTGCGCGAAGATGAGGTCGAGCGTAGCAATGGCGCTCGCGGCATCTATGGCGTAGTCGACAAGGACGATTGCGCCATCATTCTGCCCATCGAGGCCGATACTATCTATCTCATCGAGCAGTTCCGCTATACGGTACTTGAGCGCTGCCTGGAGTTGCCCCAAGGAGGTTGGGAAACTGCCGGGGTCAATCCCGAGGAGTTGGCGCGCGGGGAATTGCGCGAGGAGACAGGCCTGCTTGCCGCCCACATGACGTACCTCGGTTCAATTTGGATTGCCTACGGTTTCACCCATCAAAAGCAGCATGTTTTCCTCGCCACGGGCCTCGTGCCTTCCGCTGCCCAGCCTGAACCTGAGGAGCACGACTTGGTTCTGCGCACTACCTCCATCGCCGAATTTGAGGATATGCTCCTCAACGGAACCATCCGCGACGCCAGCACCGTCGCCGCTTGGGGCCTCTACAGACTCTGGAAGGAGCGGAACGCAGCTACAGCGAGTCCATGAAAACCAGATAGGAAGAACTCCAGAGACTGGTGGGAATCGACCCATGGGGCTGGGCGGTGATGATGATGTTGTAAGTCCTCGGCGCGGAGTCAATCGCCGACAGCAGGGAAGGCGTTGAGACTCCGATAAGGGGCTCGATGAGCGCCAGGGCCTCGAGTGTGGGGTAGAGGACTTCGTGGGAGGGCGCCATCGGAGTTTCGAATCCATCTGTTAAAAATTGTAGGTGCGCGTCGATTTCGTAAAAGTGCCATGCCAAGCACGCACAGAAGGTAACGGCCTTCTCAAACTTAGCCAGCAGACCTGACTCGGAGCGGGGCAATCGGGCGTCAAAGACCAGCATCAAGCGGCGCTCATCTTCGCGCGTAAATTCCCGCACCTTCACCGCCTGCGCCTTGGCGCTGGCCTTCCAATCCACATGCCGCGCGGAGTCGCCTTCCTGATAGTCGCGGATGGCGTAGAGGTCGTTACCTCGTCCCTTATAAAGGCTCTCGATCTCGCCTCCGATCATGGGCAGGATCTCGTAAAACTCCTCCGTGGGCTGAATGTTGGGCAAGACCAGAATCTCCTGCTTGGTGGGGACTTCATGGGACTTGCGGACGAAGCCGAAGGGGAATTTGCTGCTGACCCAAAAGCCCTCCTGAGTGTAGCGGCCACGGCGCCGAAAGGTGATTTCCACGTGCTGCGTGACGGAGGAGCGGTGGGGAATGTAAGGGACGTACACGGGCGCATCTAGGATTTGCCGAGGACGCGGCCCCATGCTCTTCTTGCGCTTTTTCCGCTCCGCATCACGCGCTGAGACCGTAATGGAAAAGGAAGGAAACACCCTTTTGAGATTGCTGACGGTCAGGCGCGAAATCATGGGCTGTTCGGCAAAGACGTGATCGGGCAGGACAAAATCCAGTTCCAAGTCCGACAAGACGATTTGCGAGAGGATGCCCGAAACCAGGATGGCGCCGAGTAGACTGGCCAGAATGAGGAAGAGAAGGTTGTTCCCCGTGTTCAAGGCCGCGATCGAGATTAGGCCGATGATGACCAGATAAACCACCCCTTCGCGCGTGAATTCGTACTTTATCTTGACCAGCCAACGCTCCAGTGCCGTCCGCCGCGCCAGATAGGGGACAATCTTCACCGCGACTATCGCGGTCAGTACGAGTGAGCTGGCAGCGGCACAGACGGCCGCCCCCACCCGCCCGGCTTCGGTGAGCGCCGTGGAATAGAGCGCCAGGAAAAAGGCCGCGCTCAGCCCCAAGAGACCCTGGAAGAATCGTCGCCATCCCGCGCGGTCGGCGCGCGCCCATCGCTGGCGAATGCGAAGGCGGAGGTCACTCGAGGCGCTGCCGGTTGTGGAATGTCCAAGCCTGCTCATCATGTGGGATTGTAGCTTACGAATTCTGAATTATGAATTATAAATAGTGGATTACCGAAGTTTCCCGCTTTCGGTAGTGACGTCCTGGAAGGACTGTTAGCGCTGGCCATCAGGCTGCCACTTGAGACCAAAGGAACAGCGGCATTCCGAGCGGAGCGAGGAATCTCGCTCTGAGTAATTTCAACGCAGTGCGGGATTCCTCGTCGTCCGCCAATAAGAGTGGCGGACTCCTCGGAATGACAGGCGAGACGGTTTTCCCGGCAGCCTGCTGGCCTGGCTGTCGACTGTCGGCTGTGAACTGTCGACTGCTTTTCACAGCGGGACCGGCGTGGAGTTGATGATCTCTTCCAAGAGGGTCGCGGTCTGGTCGGATTTTTTGAGGGTGGAGATGTAGCGCGAGCTCACTACGCAGCGGTGAGAAAAAACGGGGAGAACAAGGCGCTTGAAATCGTCCGGGATGCAGTAGCTACGGCCCTCGAGGAAGGCAAGGGCCTGGGCGGCGCGGTAGAGCGACATGGAACCGCGCGGGCTCACTCCCAGGCTGAGGTACTCATGCTGCCGAGTCTTTTCCACAATGGCCAGCGTGTAATTCACAAGCTCTTCATCCACCTTCACCCGCCGGACCCGGTTTTGGATCTCTACCACCTCCGGCCCTGTCATCACGGGCTTGATGTTCGTCAGCGGGTCGGATTCCGCGAATTCCTGAAGGATCTCTTTCTCGCTTTCCGCGCTGGGGTAGCCGATCTTCAAGCGCATCAGGAAGCGATCGAGCTGGGATTCGGGGAGCGGATACGTCCCGTGGTGCTCGATAGGATTCTGAGTGGCCATCACCATGAAGGGTTGAGGCAGAAGCGAAGTGCGGTTGTCCACCGTCACCTGGTTTTCATTCATGGCCTCCAGCAAGGCGCTCTGAGTTTTGGGCGTGGTGCGGTTGATTTCGTCAGCCAAGACGATATTGGCAAAGATGGGCCCCGGGCGGAACTCGAAGCGCTGGGTCTGCTGGCTGAAAACGCTCACTCCGATGACGTCCGAGGGGAGCATGTCAGAGGTGAACTGAATGCGCTGGAAGGCGCAGTCAAACGAGCGGGCCAGGGCGTGCGCCAGCGTCGTCTTGCCCACTCCCGGCACGTCCTCAATGAGCAGATGGCCGCGGGCCAGCAGACCCACGAGGGCCAGCCGGATAACTTCATCCTTGCCCCGGATGACGGATTGGACGGATTGTTGCACCCGCGCAAGAAGCTCGGGAGTCACTGCGGGTTGATCGCTTACAGTTGCTTTTCCCATTTGGAGTATTCGTAGGGGCGACCCTCGGGTTCACGCTGCCATTTCTCCAAGGCATTCAGCGACCCATGGCGGCCTAAAGCCGCCCGTGCGCCCTTCTTCATTAGCCTGCTAGACCCACATCAGAAAATCTGCTATGTTGAATGACGCTGCGTGGGCGGTTAACTCAGCGGTAGAGTGCTATCCTCACACGGTAGAAGTCAGAGGTTCGAATCCTCTACCGCCCACCACTGCGGCTGAGCGCGGTCCACCTTGCTCATTCTACCTACCCAAGGAACTGCACGCAAGCCCACAAACCACAGAGCACGAAGAACAACCGGACTGGAACCCGCGCAGTTGGGCCCTAACTCTATGCTAGTATTATAGGGTCCAGAAGACAGGAGCCAGTAGTCAACGGCCAGAAATGGAAATTCGAAACTCGAAAATCGAAATTCGAAACTCGAAAATCGTGTGCGGCCGGCGAGTTTCGAATTTCAATTTTCGAGTTTCGGCATTCGGGAGGATTCTGACTCCTGCCTTCTGACTCCTGAGGCGACCTTGCTGAGAATCGGTATCGTGGGCTTGGCTCAAGCAGGCAAGACAACGCTATTTCACATCCTTACCCGTGCGCACGCGGGCGCGCACGGCGCGGGGCGGCCTGAAGCCCACGTGGGTGTTGTCCATGTGCCCGACGCGCGACTGGACCGGCTGGTGGAGATGTTCCACCGGCCGAAGACCGTCCACGCCACCATCGAGTATGTCGATACGCCCGGCAGCATCATCGAGTTGGCGCGGACGGGCGCCCAATCCCAAACCTTGCGGGAGCTGAACGCCCTCATGCACGTGGTGCGAGCTTTTGAAGACGAAGCGAACCCTGCGGAAGGTGGAGCGGTCAGTCCCCGGCACGACATTGAAAACGTCGAGCTCGAGCTCATGCTTTCCGATCTCGCCGTGGTGGAGAAACGCGTCGAACGCCTCGAAAAGGACCTCAAAAAGCAGAAGAATCCCTTACTTGAAAAAGAGCTCCACGTTCTGAAGGTGTGCAAGGCCACCCTCGAGAAGCAAACACCCCTGCGCGAGGTTTCCCTGACGCCTGAAGACGAGCGGCTAATCCGAGGTTTTACCTTCCTTAGTTTGAAACCTATGCTTTATGTTCTCAACCTGGGTGAGAGGGATGCGGCCCGTGCCAACGCGGCGGAGGAGTTTGCGCGGGAAGCGGGGTTAAGGCAAAGGCCCCGCACCGCCGTCACCGCGATTTGCGGCAAAGTGGAAGCCGAATTGGCTGAACTGAACGATTCCGAGGCGGCGGAATTCCTGGCCAGCTACGGTTTGAAGGAGTCGGCCGTCTCCAGGCTCATCCGCGCTAGCTATCAGCTTCTGGGTTTGATTTCCTTCTTCACCGTCGGTGACGAGGAATGCCGGGCCTGGACCATCCGCGCCGGAACCTCTGCGCTGGAGGCCGCGGGAGAAATCCATACCGACATGCAGCGGGGATTCATTCGCGCGGAAGTCGTGAGATTTGACGACCTCATGGCGGCTGGCAGCTTTGCCGAAGCTCGAACTCGCGCCCAGCTCAGGCTCGAGGGGAAAGACTATATCGTGCAGGACGGCGAAATCGTGCGCATTCGACACTCGGGCTAGGAGTCAGAAGTCAGGAGCCAGAAACGGAAGTTCGAAAATCGAAATTCGAAAATCGTGTGCGGCTGGCAAGTTTCGGATTTCGATTTTCGGGTTTCGGCACTAGGGAGGATTCTGACTCCTCACTCCCGCTCGTCACTGGTCACTCGTCCCTGTATGTACTACCTTTGGATCAGCCTCGCACTCGGCACGGTGGCCGGTTTGGCCAATATGCTGGGTGGCGGCATTGTCGCTGCCCGGCCCTGGAGCCGGAGTTTTCTTGCTTATTTCATCGCTTTCGGCTCCGGCTTTATGCTCGCGACGACGATAACGATAATGATTCCCGAGTGTTTTCAGCGCATGTCGGGGGCACGAGCCGCCCCCTGGATTCTGCTGGGCTATTTAATCGTGCATGTTTTCGAACACTCCTTGCCGGAACATTTCCACTTCGGCGAGGAGACCCATGCCGAGGAGTTTCTTCGTCCCAGAGTTGCCTACGCGGCACTAGCCGGGTTGATGACCCATACGTTTTTCGACGGGGTATGCATCGCCTGTGGTTTCCTTATCTCCAACTGGCTCGGTATCGTCATGTTCGGCGCCGTCATCTTTCATAGCATTCCGGAGGGATTCACCATGGCCTCGATCATGGCGGCGGCAAAGAAAAGCCGTGCCGCCGGCATGTGGGCGGTTACCGGGCTGGCAATATCGAGGCTCTTGGGCATCCTGGCCATGGCCCTCGTCCAGCGATGGGTCAACTATGGCCTGGCGCTTTCGTCGGGAGTCACGCTGTATGTGGCTGCCTCGGACCTTATCCCGGAGGTCAATAAGTTGCCCGGCCCGCGCGCTGCCCTTACCGTAGGCGCGGGAGTGGCGCTGGTCCTCTTGCTGCGCTTCTGGTTTATGGGGTCGGTTGTGCCCTGAGGGTAGGGGCTTGGGGCCAGGGATTAGGGGCTAGAGGCTGGGGGCCGTGGGGCTAGGGTTCGGGGAACAGGGACTACACTAGGGGGAAGGGTAAGGGAATTACAAAATGCCTACTGCCGACGGTTCTCCCCTAGCCCCCAGCACCTTGTACAACGCACCACGGACAACTGACGACTGACGAGACCCACTGTGCCGTATTCCAGCCAAATTCTCGACCATTTCCACAACCCGCGCAACGTCGGCGAGATTGGTAACGCGACGGCTGCGGTGGAGACCACCAACCCTGCCTGCGGCGACCTGATGAAGTTGTGGGCAGCGGTCCGGGACGGTGTGATTGTCGATGCCAGGTTTAAGGTGGCGGGATGCGTTCCGGCCGTAGCCTGTGGGTCCTGGTTGACGGAAAGGATCAAAGGTATGCCCCTCACGGGACTGACCGCTCTAACGCCGGAGCAGATAGATGCCGGCTTGGGCGGGTTGCCGGCTGCCTCCAAGCACGCTGCGGTGCTTGCTTCCGATGCCCTCCAACAACTCCTCGCGCGATTGCTTTAGGCGTGAGTCCCCGGGCAATCGGCACCGCCATCACTTGGCGTCCACACCTGAGCTCTCTTAGGTTCGCGCTCAAAGGCCACTTCCAATTCCCTCATGCGCTGCTGGTGTTCCATCTCGCGAAGGCGGAGTTCACACTGCGCCTCGAGTTCTCTCTCGCGAAGCTTCTTGACACAATCCACGATAACGACCGCCACGACCATGAGTAATGCTCCCAAAGGGACGATCACCGGATTTTGCAAAATCTCCATGATAACTCTCCCTCATCTATTCCATGGCGCGCCGCCGGCGCGACGGAGTGTGCAGACCTGCTGCCCAAGGCCCGCGGCTTTTGGGTCGTGCGACGCGCGGCTCACTCGCAGAAGACTCGCACCTTGTTCGACTCGTCGTCGATATCGACGGTCAGCTCTTTGAGCTGGTAGATCAGCTCTTCCAGGTTTTCGGGCTTGAGCTCGCTCAAGTCCAGGTCAATGCCTTGCTGATGCAGCGCGTCATTGACTTTCATCCGGGCCTGCGGTGGAATGATGCTGGTCAGCTTGACTCCCGCGCGCAGCAACTGGAAAGGGACGCGGACGTTCACTTTGGAAGGGCCGCGGCCGTCGTGAGTCTCCTGGGATTCGACCACTACACGTAAGTACTTGGGCCAAGCTTTAGGATGGGCTGTGGTGTCACCGCCCGACGCGGCCGTCGATGGCTCCTTCTCCAGCGCGGCGAGCAGGCGCTCCGCGTCATCAGTGTTGATATGGCCCGCGGCCAGCATTTCCAGAATACGTTTGCGATTCTCGTTCATTTTTCCTCCTAATGAATTCGGATCCGAGCCCCCGGGTCTTCAACCTCCACGCGGAGCCCCCGGAGCGAGCTGAATAACTCCCAGTAAACCGACACACCTCGAATGGGGTCGACCCCCTTGACCAGGCACGCAGCGAAGACAAGCGGCGCGAGCAGCAGGACGAACGGCAGGAGCAAAACCCAGATCAGAAGAAGAGGTATCCAGAGACGGAACTGCCGCTTCGCTGCCATGGGAACCGTATCGGCCGAAGAGTAGGGATTCATTTCAGAGCCTCCAGCGCGTGAATGGCGTCCTCAGCGTTGATTTCGCCGTGCTTCAACCGTTCCAGAATTTCGCCCTGGGAAGGGCTGGGATTGGTGTCGACGAATTCCAGGCCTTCGCCGATGCGATTGAGCCGTGCCTTGATGGTCGGATAACTCACACCGAAGATCCGCTCCACCTCCTTGATGGACCCGTGACTGCGGACGAACGCAGTGACGAAGACTTGGTCTTCAAGGTTCAGGCGGGCAAGCTGGGGAAGCTCGAAGGAGCCTTCGATCGCGACATCCTTGTCCGCCAGTCTCACCCTCTCAACAATAATGGGGCGCCCCTGAGTCAGGCGTGTCAGTTCCTGCCAGTCATTAAGTGCCTTGGAGTCTTGAGACATGGTCAAAGCGCCTCCCAAGTCTGAATAAATATATTCAATTTGTAGATTAACTTTTTTAATTTGTCAAGCCACTTTTATTAAATTATTTAATAATTTCCTAAAACGTTTGATTCCAGCGGTTTAGCGCAGGCAGGAAGCGCGTGGTCCAAGATGAAGAGAACCACTCCCCAAGGTAGAGGCTAGACTATTGACCACAACTATTGGTTAATTGCTAAAAAAACCTTTTTTACCGTTTCCAGGCACGCGGCGGCAACGAGCCGCTTTGCGTCGCCAATGGCGACCTCCTCGGCGTCCGACTCGAGTTCCTTCATCGCCTCCGCTATGAACGCGTCGAGGGGCATGGGCCCGCGGCCGGCGGCCGAGGCGGGAGCAGGCTTGCCAGGTCCGCCGAGTTCGGTAGCCACCCAGGGCGGGACGAGTTCAATCACCTTTACTCCGGAACTCCGCAACTGGTAGCGAAGCGCAAGCGTCAAGGCGTGAACGGCGGCTTTTGTGGCGCAATAGACGGGAGATCGCGCCATCGGCACGTAGGCGAGTCCGGAGGACACGTTCACGAGCGTAGCGCCGGGCCGGGTGGCCAGGTGCGGGATGAACGCCGCCGCGACCCGAATGGCGCCCAGAAGGTTGGTGTTGATTTCCGCCTGCAAGGCCTGATCGTCGAGTGAGTTGCCGGGGGTGAAATCGAAGCGGTTCTGAATGCCGGCGTTATTGAAAACGCAGTTGAGCGCCGGGAATTCCCTGATGGCGCGGGTGGCCACGGCCAGGATTGCCTGCGGGTCGGTGACGTCAAGCACGAAGTAATGCATGCCCGGGTGCCGGCCGCAGAATTCTCTCAGCCGGGCTTCGCGCCGGCCTGCGATGATCACCTCATTCCCGCGCCGATGAAAGGCCTCGGCGAGCCCCTTGCCGATCCCAGAGGTTCCCCCAGTGATGAAAACCGTATTTCCGTCCATCTTCATGGAATGTGCAACCCCCCATAGCATCCTACCAAAGAGTACCTCGGTTTACCACGCGCAGGCGCCCCCTAGGCGGATCGTTGGCACGAAAAAGGCGGGCCTGCCCCCGCAACGCTGGAGGGGATGAGCGGACCAAGCCCCTCGGGAGCCGGTCGCTGCCAGCAGAACGGATCCGTGACACGAAGCGTTCCAAACCGAGGTTGCGGGGTGTACACTACAGGCAGGTCGGAATTCGGAGATGAGAGTTGCAAGTTAAGGGAGAGCCGGCAGGAAGGAGGTGCGCTATGCTCTCCACTCGCTTGGTACGAATAATTGAGGACCACGCGGAGCAATTGACTCACGGCCTCATCGATGATCTGTTGAGTAACAATCGCACGCCACACTACCACGGCCTTACTCGTGAAGAGTTGCACCATCGAACCTATGACGTTTATCGCAACCTCGGACGATGGCTCGGCAACGAAACCGAATCGGCCATTGAGTCGAGTTACACTCAGTTGGGGAAGAGGCGGCTTGCGGAAGGGATTCCTCTCAGCGAGATCGTTTACTCGTTGGGCCTGACCAAATACCATCTCCAGGAATACGTTCACATCTGCGGCATGGTTGATTCTGCTGTTGACCTGCATGGCGGCCGGGAACTCCAACGCTGAATTAGCGCGGAGGCAGGAAGAATACGCCGCCGTGACCCGCTACCGGCTGATCCCAAGGCTGTGGTAAGAGTTGCTGAGGAGGCGTGATGGCTGATGTGAAGATCCCGACCGTTCGAGGCGAGCTACCGGCCTACGTTGCCACGCCCTCTGGCCAAGGGCCGTGGCCGGGGGTAGTTGTCATCCACGATGCCATGGGAATGAGCCGCGACCTGAGGAACCAGGCCGACTGGTTGGCGAGCGAGGGTTTCCTGGCCGCCGCTCCCGACTTGCTCTGTTGGGGTTGGAAGATTACCTGCCTGCGCTCGATCGCCCGCGAGTTTCTGGTTGGGAAGGGGAGAGGCTTCGACGATGTTGATGCAGTCCGTAGCTGGTTGACCCGGCAGGAGGGCTGCACGGGCAAAATCGGCGTCATCGGTTTTTGCTTTGGAGGTGCGTTCGCCCTCCTGCTCGCTCCCGGCCACGGCTTCTCGGCGTCGAGCGTGAACTATGGCGGCCCGCTTCCCAAAGATTTCGAGAGCTTTCTGGCCGGCGCCTGCCCCATTGTCGCCAGTTATGGGGCCAAGGATCGTTGGACAAGGGGAGTCGCCGAGCAACTCGAGCGAGCGCTCACGGCGGCGGCCGTGGACCACGACGTGGAGGAGTACCCCGACGCCGGGCACTCGTTCCTGAACGATCACCACAACGTTCTGTTCAAGCTCTTGAGAATCGTGGGAATCGGCTACCACGACCCCTCAGCTCGAGACGCCCGGCGTCGCATCGTCTCCTTCTTCAACGCGCACCTCAAATAAAAACGCTTTTCTCGTGACAATCCCAAATAAAGAGTGGTATGCTAGGCGTGCAGTTTGTTGTTGTAATTCCGACGAGTATTGCAAGAGCTACAAGGGGTGACCTGATTACCTTCGGGCCTTGCGACTGGTGGTTTTACAGCGGATCGTCGGGCGTACCCGCCGTTGCCGTCTCCACAAATTGCAATCTCAATCCAACAAGGATACATCGCAGCATGAAGGAACAAGGTACAGTTAAGTGGTTCAACGCCGCAAAAGGCTATGGGTTCATCCAACGCGAAAGCGGAGAGGACGTATTCGTCCATTTCTCGTCTATTGTGGGCAACGGATACCGGTCATTAGAGGAAGGCGCGAGAGTCAGCTTTGAAGTGAAAACCGGCCCGAAAGGTTTGCAGGCCGCGAACGTCGAGCGCGTGTAACTCAGCCGTAAAGCTGCTCCCGGCCGGCACCGCGGTGCGGGGAGCATTCTCACCTGAAGACCCGGGCAGTAAATAGGCTCGCCAAGGAAAGAGATGACTGGTCTTGGGGGACAGGTGTGCGCCAGCGCCGAGGGTGTCAAGTCGCAGGTCATGGGGGCGGTTACACGCCTTCCGTGGGTTTTCGCCCGCTGGGTCCTGTGGCCCGGTGAGATTTCGCTTTCCGCGCTAGCCGCTCATAGGCCCGCTTGAACTGGGCGTTCTGCGGATTGAGCGTATAGGCGGTGCGGTATTCCCCGAGAGCTTTTTCGCGCTCACCCTGTTTCTCCAGCCAATAGGCCAGGGAATAATGGACCTGAGGATTCTTTGGGTCGAGCCGCAAAGCCGCGGGTGTTTCGGTAATTGCCCTCTCAAATGTGCCCTTGGCCCCTAAGGGCATGCCCAGGTTGTAATGCGAAGAGTCATTCTCCGGGTTCAGGCGCAAGCCCTCCTGCTACTCTGCAATCGCCGCATCCACATTTCCTTTTTTGTATGACGCGGAGCCAAGGTTGACGTGCGCGTCTTCGTCGCCCGACTCCGCGACATCGTGCTGCCCTATCCTTATCCATACCCTTATCCATACCCTCATCCGTACCCAATACCGTCCGCTGGTCAGAACTTGTGGTTGGTTATCGTCGACTCAAGGACCGATCGGCAGCTTTGGACCGACGGGCAGTTCATGTATTGGGCCGTAAGAGAGAAAAATCAGAAGAAAGACCTGATCCTAGCTGTGGATACCCTGTTCAAGCGCCTGCAAGAAAGGTTTCCGAAGAAATAACGGCGCCCGCACACATACGTCGGCAATATACTGGCTCTGGACAACGCGTGGCAAACTAATCTAACTCGTTGCGGTTACCTTTAGCTCAGCATCTGACGACGCTGGCGATGAAATCAGAAATACTGCCGCCGCCCCCACTATCCCCGCCGCAGTGATGATCAACCAAGCGAGATCATAGCTGTGCCGGACGTCGAAAATCCGGCCTGCCATCACTGGCCCAAACGTCTGTCCCAACGAGTCTGCCATAATAATCAGGGCCAGAATTTTCCCCAGCGCAGAAAGGCCAAAGCAATCGACCGCGACCAGGGGAATCAGCATATAGTCCGCGCCCATGGCGAATCCGAACAGGATTGCGAAACCTATTACCGCTCGCGTCTGGTGATGCAAAAACAACAAGGGAATCGCCAGGGCAAGGGTGAAATAAAACAGGGCCATGACGTTCTTGCGGGAAAACCAGTCGGCAATGTAGCCGACGATCACGCGCCCTGCCAGGCTCGAGAATAAAAGAATGCTGAGCGCCCGCGAAGCCCAACCGGAAGAATAGCCTTCATCCTTCAAGAAGAGAATGAAATGCGAGATCACCGTTCCGATCACGCCGATCACCAGCATGCTCCCGACCAGAAGCAGCCAAAAATTGGCGGTTCCGATAGCCTCGCGCACAGTTCGAGAGGGCGTGCCTACGGCTTCGGTCGCCGCCGGATCCGACGAAGCGCCGTCGGGAAGCAATCCCAAGTCGTGTGGCGCAGAACGCGTTACCCAAATGCCGATGGGGATGAGTGTGGCGACGATTAATACGCCAATCACTTCGAAGGCCCTGCGCCAGCCGAAGGCTTCGATCAACCAGTGAACCAGCAGCGGCGAAACCGCGCCGCCAAAGCCGAGGCCCAAATACGCGTATCCCATGGCCCGGCCCCGCATCACGCGAAACCAATTGGCGATGAGCACTTGATTGGGGATTGGTCCAGCCAAAACGTATCCAAGAACCTCGGTGAAGCAGAGCAAGTAGTATTGCCGGAGGGAGTTGATACTCCCCATTAAAAAGAGCGACGCGCCCACAAAACCCGTTCCTAGCAGGATTGCCGACCTGGCGCCCAAGCGGTCAATCAAGGCGCCCACTAACAACCCCAAAAGCGGGGCCACCGCCGCAAAGCCCAAGAACATTCCGGCGGTGGCTTGCTGGCGCGAGAAATGAAGCGAGTCGACGAGGGAGGGATAAAAGACCGGGAACCCATAGAAGACAATCCCCACGGCAAAAAACAGGTTGAGAAAGGCGGCGAGAACAATCCACCACCCATAGAAGACCCGTGGGGGAAGGGGATCGGTCATCAGCGGTGCTTAGCCAAACTCCGGACCAAGTATCGCGCAGAGAAGATCAGGCCGGCCCGGATGCGCATTTTCGCCGCGGGACATCCTTGTCAGGCGCCGGGAGAACTGAAACCCATTCGCGGCCAGAAGCGCAGGCGCCCAGGGATTGTCTCTCACCACGTCAACAAAAACAACCCGGCGCCGGGAGCGAAGGAGGAAGTCCCCAAAAACCTCACGCGCTGCTAACGCGTTTGCCGCGACCCAGGGGCCCAGATGGTCCGCTTGCGAGCCTTTGCGGCCCAGCGCGAATCCCTCCACAACGCCCCCGGACGGGTGGATGGCGACTAACTCGGGAGCGGACTTAGCGAGAGAGCGCAAGAGGGCGCTTCGGTCAGCGCCAAAAACCTGGCGGTCCATTTCCTGCAGACTTTCGATGTTTGCGGCGTGGTCGGAGAGCTTTTCCAGGCTGACCTTAGGGCTGGCTTCCCTGGTTAAACAGTGCCGCTCGATTTCGTATTCAACGCGGAATCCCAGGCGTGCGTAAATCGGCTTGCCCTGGGGTGTGGCATCCAGCTTCACGCACGGGACGTTCTTTGAATCCAGATGCTCAATGGCTTTCAGGAGGAGAGCTGTCCCGATGCCCTTGCCGCGCAGTTGTGGGTCCACCAGCACCATGCCAATCCACGCGAAACGGCCCTCGTAGGTGATGGTGGTCACCGTGCCCGCGGCCAGCCCGTTCCATTCCGCGACGAAACATCCTTTAGGAGAGGCCTGAAGGAAGCGTTCCCAATCCTCCTTCGTTTGGTTCCATCCGGCGATATCCTTCAAGCGCATTCCGGCGGAGACATCGGCGGACGTCATCGTCCGAATCTGCCCGGAAAATGGATTCACCGCAGAGCGCTCAGAGACCACGGAGAAATGCACCTCGGTTTTCAACCGCGCGGATTATTGTACGCTCTCCCCCTTGACTTGTCGCTTGCACCAGTCATAGATTCCAAAACATGGCGGATTTGATTCAATCAGAAGCGGAGTTGGAGGACAGGCTCTCCGCCCCCAGTCCGGAGGACGTCGCGCTATTTCGGGAGATGGAAGGCGACTTGTTAATCATCGGGGTGGCCGGCAAGATGGGTCCCAGCCTGGCACGCCGGGCCGCGCGCGCGGCGGGCGCCGCCGGTGTGAAGAGACGCATCCTAGGTGTCTCGCGATTTTCCGACCCCGCGGCGGAGTGTTTCCTTCAACAGGCTGGGGTCGAGATCCTGCGGGCGGACTTGCTCGATCCGACCTCATTCGCAACCCTTCCGGAAGCGGCCAACGTGATCTTCATGGCAGGGAGGAAGTTCGGTTCCACGGGCGCGGAGAGCCTGACTTGGGCGATGAATGCATACCTGCCCGCCCTAGTCGCGCAGCGCTATCGCCAGTCGCGGATTGTCGCTTTCTCGAGCGGCAACATCTACCCGCTTGTACCTGTACAATCAGGAGGCGCGACTGAAGATACGCCACCGCAGCCCCTGGGCGAGTACGCGCAGTCGGTCTTGGCCCGCGAGCGCCTGTTCGAGCACTTTTCCCGCTCCCAGGGCACTCGGGCCACGCTGCTGCGGTTGAACTATGCGAACGATCTTCGTTACGGAGTGCTGCTCGATATCGGCAGCAAGGTTTTCGAGGGCCGAAGCGTTGATGTCACCACGGGGGCTGTGAACGCGATCTGGCAGGGCGACGCCAATTCCGCAGCGCTACGCAGCTTGACGCTCGCCCAAGCGCCCCCCTTGGTCCTCAACCTGACGGGTCCAGAAACACTCTCAGTCCGCGAAGTGGCACTGCGCTTCGGAGAGATTTTCGGCAAACCCCCAATTCTGGAAGGCCGGGAGGCGCCTACGGCTCTGCTCAGCAATGCCGCTCGTTGCCACCGCCTGCTGGGCTTTCCCTCTGTGTCGGCGCGCCAGATGATCGAGTGGACCGCGCACTGGATCAGGATCGGGGGAACGACTCTCGGCAAACCAACACACTTCGAAACCCGGGACGGGCGATTCTAATAGGGGTGTCAAGCTTACTCTTTGACGCCCTGATTTTCCTGGACCCCAGCCCTGGGCCCCCCTCCCAAGGGGGCGAGGGGAGAGTCGGTGTGGAAAGGTAGTTAAGCTCGGATGAGTCTCCCTCTCCCTCATGGGGGAGAGGGTGGCTCACTGCTGGCGCTTTCTTCAGCCGTGGCGGGCCGGGTGAGGGGGGCGTCGCACTCTGAATAGCAACGTGTGGCAGGACTTTAATGGCTCAATGTCAACAACTGTCCGTGGGTTTCCTAGGTCTCAGCCATTTGCATCCGCGCGGCTACATGAGTTTGTTCCAAGCCATCCCCGAGGCGCAGGTGACTGCTGCCGCGGACGCTAACCCGGCCGTGCTGTCGGGCTTTGTCAAAGACTTTCCCGTGCGCGGGTATGCCGGCTGGCGGGAATTGCTCGAGAAGGAGAAGCTGGACCTAGCCGTGATTTTCCTTCCTCATGCCGACTGCCCCGAGGCCGCTGTAGCCTGTGCGGAGCGGGGCACGCACGTCGTCGTGGAAAAACCCATGGCCGTTGGCGTCGCGGGTGTGCGCCGCATGATCGCTGCCGCAGAGAAGGCCGGGGTGATTCTCTCCACGCCTTATGTTTGGCGATACCACCCTGTCGCCCGGGAGATGAAGAGGCTCATTGAGGAAGGGGTCGCGGGCCGCATCGTGGGCTGCGAAGGGCGCTACGCTGCCGGGCGCCCCTCACGTTATATCGAGGGCAACGCGGCCTGGATGCTCGAGAAAGCGCGCAGCGGCGGCGGCCCCATGCTCAACCTGGGAGTTCACTGGATCGACCTTTACCGCTGGTTGCTGGCCGACGAGGTCGTGGAAGTGATTGGCAAGACCGTGCGCGTCAACCTCGAGTACGACGTCGAAGACCATTGCTTCGCGCTCTTGACCCTTTCCCGCGGCTCCCTCCTCGCCCTCGACAGCAGCTACCTGCTGCCCGATTCCTTTCCTTTTGGACGTGACCTCTACCTTGCCCTGCGCGGCACGAACGGTTCGCTCTCCTGGAGCCCGTCGTTCGAAGGCGCGAAAGAACGCTTGTTCGTGTGCAGCAACTCCGGCGAATACTCGCGGCCGGCTGGCCAACACCTGGACTTCGAACTCCCGCCACAGCCCGGCTACGGCGGCGTCATGGGCCTTCGCTTCCTTTCGGACTTGTTGGGATCAATCCGCACTGGCAAGCCGCCCGCCATCACGGGACAAGACGGTCTGAAAGCACTCGAAGTGGTCGAAGCCATCTATCGATCGGCGGAGAGCGGCCACAGCGTAAGACTATGAAGTGATTCTTCCCTTGTCATTCCAAGTGGTCATCGGTCTGCGTCCCACGCATGGAAATGAGAGTCAAACCTTCGACACCCACGTGCAAGCGGGGGGCCAACCTCAGGCAACTGGATTCCCGCTTTTGAGGGAACGACAAACCATCGATGCGCGCTTTAGAATGAATCCCAAGCAAAAAGTCGACAAACCCACAGCCCAACATCTTGTCAAGGCAAAGTAGAAGTGTCCTAATCCCAGCAAAGTAGAAATGTCCTGTTCTCAGCAAAGTAGAAAGTTCCGCTTCTCGTTCTTTGGCGGCTAACCGGAGGAGCCCGTAGGGCGACGGAGGTTA
>Ga0326727_10003657_pt1 | contig 48506 bp, 48 predicted proteins | sample MB2enrmetagenome_FD_207643 | JGI IMG/M metagenome (GOLD analysis project Ga0326727, IMG submission 207643) | Lab enriched peat soil microbial communities from McLean, Ithaca, NY, United States - MB29MY | ecosystem: Environmental > Terrestrial > Soil > Wetlands > Peat | place: USA: New York... | reverse complement strand
GGCGATAATCGCCCCCAGCGGGGTCCAGGGGCGGAGCCCCTGGCGGGGTTCGGGGCGGAGCCCCTTTGGCCCCCGGAGGGTTTATGGCGCTTTTCACCATCGACAGGTCGTTATGCCGCCGCGACGGGTTGTGTGTCGCGGTCTGCCCGGCGAGTCTGGTTCGGCTGGGCGAGGACGGCTATCCCGTGCCGCTGGCCGGCAGGGAGCAGCATTGCATCCGTTGCGGCCATTGCGCGGCGGTGTGTCCGAGCGGGGCGCTTACGCATTCGCTCATGCCGCCGGAGACGTTCACAAAGACGCGCAAGGCGCCGGAGGCGGAGACGATCGCGGTTTGGCTGAAGGCCAGGCGGTCGGTGCGGCGATACAAAGACAAGCCCGTGCCGCCCGAGATGATCGCGCGGGTACTCGACATCGCACGGTATGCCCCGAGCGGCCACAACGCCCAGTCCGTGGAGTGGGTGGTCATCGCCGACCGGCAGGGTGTGGAGGCGGTTAACGCCCATGTCATGCAGTGGTCACGCGCCGAAGTGGGCGTTAAAAGCGACTTGGCTAAAAAGCTCAATCTGGCCGGAGCGCTTCGAGCGTTCGGTCACGGCAAGGATGTGGTTTGTCGCGGCGCGCCCGCCTTGGCGCTGGCGCACGGCCCGGCCGAGGGTGTCACTCCCCGCGAGGACGGCGTGATCGCCGTGGCTTGGTTGGAGTTGGCCGCACGGGCGGTGGGGCTGGCAAGCTGTTTCGCCGGGTACGTCACCTTTGCCGCGAGCGCTTACGCGCCCCTGGCCGAGGCCCTGGGGCTGGGAGCTGAGCGCAAGGTGTACGGCGCGGCCATGCTGGGCTACCCGGCGGTCAAGTACCGCCTGATTCCGCCGCGCAACGAGGCCAAGGCGGTTGTGTTGTACGGAGAAACGCTCAGACCGGTTGATTGAAAACCAGAACCGCTGTTCTTTTCCCTGGGGGCTGCCGCCCCCGGCCCCCGCTTCAGAATAGAAAAGTGGAAATCGGGGGAGGAACTTTTTTCAAAAAGGGACAAATGTCCCCTATTCCTCCCCCGCTCCTCTCCCCTATTCCCCGCAGCCGGAGCCGCAGCTACCGCCGCCACTCCCACCGCCGGAGCCGCAACCGCCCGAGCAGCCGCAGCCGCCCGCGGGGAAGACGAGGCTCGACTGAATTTGAAATCCCATGTGGTTGAGGTCGATTTTGATGGGTTTGGCTTGTTCCATCAGCTCCTTCTCGACCACGAATTGGTAGCCGGAGACATCGACGACGTCGTCGGCCTCGGTGGCCTCGTCCAGGGCCAGAGCCAGGCCCGGGCCGCTGCAGCCGCCTTCGGTCACGAACACCCGGATCGGGGCTTTTTCCTTTCCGGTGAAATAGCTGTCGAGTTGGCTGGTCGCATTTTGGGTGAGTTCGATCATGTCATATTCCTCGCCGGGACAGATGTCCCGGTGGTTTTGTTTTCACCGTCCGCGATCCGTGGGAGGCGGCGGAAAGAAAACGATTTGAGCGCGAAAATTGACTTACGACACGCCTCTGCTTCAATAAAAACGCGCGGCGCCGTTGGTCCCAACAAAAAAAGGGCGACGCCGTCGGCGCCGCCCCAGACAACCAAAATATCGCCGTAATTCCTAGTGACCGCAAGAAGACGAGGAGCAGGAGCTGCCGCAGCCGCCACCTCCGAGCTGGAGGTTGGATTCGACTTGGAAACCCATATAAGTCATGTCGACTTTGATGGGTTTGGCTTGAGCCATCAACTCCTTGTCAACAACGAACTTATACCCGGACACGTCAAAGGAATCGTCGGTCTCTTTTGGCTCATCCAGAGCCAGCGCCAAGCGGGGTCCGCTTCAGCCGCCGGAGGAGAGGTATACCCTGATGGTCGATTTTTCTTTGTCCGCGAAGTAGCTGTCGAGCTGCTTGGTCGCGGCCTCAGTCAATGCAAACATGGAATCCTCCTGATGGGGCCTGCCTTCGCGGGCTTGCCGCCGCTGAATTGTTCACAAGCTTCTAAATAGGATCGGCTCCCGATTTTGTCAAATCACCACCTCAAAATCACCCGCGAGCGACGTTTCAGCTTGCCCGCGCCTGGCCAAGCCGCGCCGTCACCCGGCCGTCGTGCAGGGAGATGACGGCGTAGCCGCCCGCGGCCAGATTTCCGGGGTTGACGATCATGGTTTTGCCGATGCGGTCGACGCTTCTGGCCTCGTGAATATGGCCGGTCAGGCAGACGTCGGGTTGCACGCGCTCGATGAAGGCGCGCACCGCCTGGCTGCCGACGTGGGTGGCGCCGTCGACCAGATCCGTCGCCGTATCCAGGGGCGGATTGTGGCAGACCAGGATGAGCCGTTCGTAACTCTTGGCGGACGTGTGCGCCGCCTCAAGCCAGGCGGCGATGGTCGCGTCGGGGACCTCGCTTGGCGTGCTGAAAGGGGTGGGTGTGGACCAGCCCACGCCCATGACCCCGAGTCCGGGCGCAAGTTCGCGGGAAGCGGCCTGGATGAGCATGCCCTTTTGCGCGAGCAGGCCCTCCACCGAGGCGTGGTCCATGTTGCCGATCACGGCCAGGACGTTCGGATTGATCCTGGTCAGCGTCGACAGAACCGCCCAGGCCGCCTCTGGGCCGCCTCGCACGGTCAGATCGCCGCTGACGAGCACCGCCGCCGCGCCGGGCAGTTCGGGAATGGCGCCGAACACGCGGACATCGTCGTGGATGTCGCCAAGACCGATCCAATAGGGGGATGTTGCGGACATGCCGCCTCCTTTGCCGTGGCCGGGATTTTTGTTAAGCTTTTCTTACCAAATGAGCACAGAGGCATCAATGACGCAAGCGCTGGCAAAAAAACGCCTGCGCGATACGTTCGCGGCCAAACGCCGCGCGCTTTCGCCAGGCGAAGTCGCCTCGGCCGGCCGGGCGGTCTGCGACCGGCTGCGCTGCCTCTCCGCCTGGAGTGCGGCGCGCGAGGTGCTGCTCTACATGCCGATCCAAAACGAGATCGACGTGCGCCCGCTCCTCGACGACCTGCTCGCTCGCGGGGTGAAGGCGCTGCTTCCGCGCTGCCGCCCGGGAGAACCTGGAGCCATGGACCTCGCCTGCCCGCGCTGCCGCGAACACCTGGTCCCGGGCGCTTACGGCATCCTGGAGCCGGACCCGGCGGCCTGTCCCAGCGAGCCAGACGCAAGCGCGGACCTGATCGTGGTCCCGGGGCTGGCCTTTGACCGCACAGGCTATCGTCTGGGCTTCGGCGGCGGCTATTACGACCGCCTCCTGTCCTGCCGGACCCTCCGCACGGCCCTGACCATCGGCGCGGCTTACGCCTTCCAGGTGGTGGCAGCGCTTCCGACCGAGCCGTGGGACGTACGCCTGCGGGCGATTTGCACCGAAAACGAATACTTTGAGACAGGCTCATGAAATACATCGAATTTCACTTTCCAGGCGTCACAGGCGTCCGCGCGGCCTTCGCGGCCAAAGACCCCGGTGCCCGGGGCATCGACGCCCAGGGCAATCTCTCATACGCCTTGGCGGAAAATCCAGAGACGGTCCGGGCCAACCGCTTGCGGCTGCGCGACGAACTAGGGTTCGCGCACTGGCATTCGCTGCGCCAGGTGCATGGAACGAGGGTGGTCTTCGATCCCAAAGGTTCAACCCTTGAGGCGTCCGCGACAACCGAAGGCGACGGCCTGGCCACGGCCGAGCCGGGACTGGCCCTGGCGGTCAAGACCGCCGATTGCCAGCCTGTCCTGCTTACGCACGCAAGCGGCAGGTACGTGTGCGCCCTGCACGTCGGCTGGCGAGGCAACCGGGCCGGATTCCCCGCCAGCGGCGTCGCCGCCTTTTGCCGGCGCTACGGCCTGGACCCGGCCGAAATCATGGCCGTGCGCGGCCCGAGCCTCTCACCCGCGGCCAGCGAGTTCCTCAATTTCGGCATGGAATTCGGGCCGGACTTCGCCGACTATTTCAACCCCGCCACCCGAACCGTCGATCTGTGGCGGCTCACCCGCGATCAACTGACCCAAGCCGGCCTCAAACCAAGCAACATCTTCGGCATCGACGCCTGCACCTACCAAAACCCGGGCTTTTTTTCCTACCGCCGCGACAAAAATACCGGCCGCCAGGCCGCTCTGATCTGGATAGCCGGATAAAAAGAGATTGTGGCCCAGGGGGAAGGGGCTTTGTTTACTGGGCGCCCAGTTTGGCGGTTTCTTGTTCCAGCCGGTAGGCTTCCAGGCTGGACGCGGCCATTTGAGCGTAGTTCGATCCCGGGGCTTTTTTCTGCACCCCTTCCATGGTGCTCTTCCAGGTGGCCATGTCGCCGATATCGCGGAACAGCGAAGCCAGCTTGAACTGGTTGGCGGCCCAGTCCAGATCGCCTTCCTTGGTGAGCTTGGCGTATTGTTCGCAACTTTTGACCGCGTCGCGCGGCCGGCCGAGCGACTTGTACAGATCAACGAGCATGCTGAGCGTGTCCTTGATGCGTTGCGGATCGGCCCCCGAGGATTGGAAGAGCGCGAGGGCCTGCTGGGCGTAGATCAGGGCCTTGTCGAGTTCGGGCTTGGCCTGCGCGGTTTTGGCGTTGTAGAACATCGCCAGGGCCCGTTTGTCCTCGGACAGGTTCATGTCCGCGGCCAGTTTGGCCCACAGCGGCCGGCTTTGGGCCGTGTCACCCAGATTTTCGTGCGCCAGGGCCAAGGAGTAATCCAAATCACGCCGCTGCTCGGGGCCGAGTTTGTAGGTCTGGACGTTTTGGGCCAACTCCAGGATCTGCGGCCAGGCTTGGTTTTCGTAGTAGATGCGCAAAACCAGGCCGAAGGCGATATCGCCCAGTTCGTTTTGCTTTTCGGTAATGTACGGCTTGGCTATATCCAGTGATTCCGTACCCTTGCCTTCCTTGAGAAAAGAATAGGCGGCGGCCAGGCGGGTGCGGTCGGCAATTTTGCCGTCCGGGGTGGTCAGCTGGGGATTGGCTTTCCACAGGCCTATCACGCCGGCGTAGTCTTTTTTCGCGATGGCATCGGCCACGGCCAGGTTGAAGGCTTCGGAGGCGATTTCCACGGCCCGGCCGCGCAGAGTCCCGTCCTTGTATTTGGTCAGGTAGTCGTTGGCGGTTTTCAAGCCGTCGAGGTTTTCGCCCTGGAAGAGTTGCCACAGGGCCAGTTTGAGCTGGGCCAGCGGAGCCATCGAGCTGCCCGGGAAATTGTTCATGATGTCGCGGTAGACGTCGCCGGCCGTGCCCATCTTGGGCCTGCCGAAAAGAACGTTCATGCCCCGGACCGAGGGATCGTCGAAAACCCCTTCCTCGGCCAGGCGCATCTTGGCGATCTGGGCGCCGTCGCTTTTGGGAAAATTGTCGATGACCCGGTCATAAAACTGCTTGGCCAAAACTTTTTCGCCCTGCCGCAGGTACACGTCGCCAAGACGCGCCAGGACCAAGTCCATGCTCTCGGCTTTGGGCAGGATGTTGTAATACTGCAGGTAGAGTTTTTTCGCCCTGGGGTAATCCTCGAGCCGATAGGCCGTTTCGGCCGAGACCAGCAGGAACATCGGATCGTCGAGGTAATACCTCGGCCAGCGCTTCTCTACATAATCGATGATTTTGGCCGCTTCCTTGTAGTAGTTCATCTTGACGAAGGACTTGATCAGCCCGGTGGCGGCTTCCTTGATGTGGTCGCTTTCCGGGAATTGGTTTATCAGCGCTTGGTATTCCTCGGATGCCCGGCGATAGTCACCTTTGGCGAAATAGTATTCCCCCCAATAGTAGTTGATCAGCGGCAGTTCTTCGCTATGGGGATAACGCTGCTTGAGCAGGTTGAAATAGCCCTGGGCCTCGGGCAGGTTGCCCACCTTGAGGTCGAGCGCACCCAGGTTGGCCAGGATCAGCGGGAGCCAGCGCGATTTGGGGTTGGAGGACAGGGCCTTCTGGTAGGCGTTGCTCACGGTCATGAAATGGCCGGGCAGGTCGTTGCGGTACGCGCGGTCAAGCAGATTGGCGACCTTGTAGAGGGCCTCGGACAGGTCGTCAGGATCCAGGCCCGGCTGGTGAGCGTAGGAATCGTAGAGCTGCGCCGCCGCGAGCAGCTCGCCGGCCATTTCCAGATTTTGGGCCTCGGCCAGACGCAATTGGACTTGTTCATCTTCTCCGGGCGTTTTCGCGGGCTGGCCGTGTCCCTTTTCAGGCTCCCCCGCCGGCCCCGCAGCAGTTTGGGACTTTTCCGCCTCGGGCTTGGCCGGTTGGGATTCCCCTGGCGCGCTGGTTTCGGGTTTGGCCGCTTGCTCCGGTTGCGCCCCGGTTTCAGGCGCGCCCGCGGCGCCGCCCGTGCCTTGGGCTGCGGCCTGGGGCGCCGGCCCGGCCGGTTCGGACGGCATGGAAGGTTTGGGCGCGGGCGAGATGACCTGGGCCGAAGTGGGCTCGCCCGACGCGGTTTTGGACACCTTGGCGCGAAGCTCGCCGGGGTACTCAATTGCGTCCGGCGAAACAGGCGCCGCCGCTTGGACCGGCTTCCCCGGACCAGCCGGTTGCGCCGGCCCGGCCGGTTGCGCCGCCTCGGGCGCCGCGGCGAATTGGTCGCGCTCCGAGCGAAACACTTTGGCCTGAGACGGCCCGACCTTTTCCACCTTGGCCCGCATCGCATTGGGCACGGCGAAAAACGGTTCGGCCGTCCCGGGAGGGAGGGCCTCGCTTTTCGTTTCCTTCGCGGTTTGACCGGTATCGGGCGGCACGGGCGGGAGAACCACTTCGACCGGCGGCGGTTGGGCGGCGGCGCCGGACGAAGCGGCATCGGGCGGAACGGCGTCGGGCTTGGCCTGCGCGGACGCACCGGCCATATTCCGCAACAGGGCCTCCCCGGCATGATCTTGCCCGGCAGCGTCCAGCACCGATCCGGGGGGCTCGGCCGGGGGCTGGGATTTGGCGGGGGGGGCGGCCTTCTTGCCTGGCTTTTCCGGCGGCGCGGTGAATCTGGCCCCGAGCGGATCGCGGTAAAGCTGGACGATGAAAGTCTTGCCCTTGGGGCTGGCGATATAGCCGATTTCGTTTGTTTTCAGCTCAACCACGAGCTTATTGCCAATGATTTTGGCGCCGGAAACAAGCGCTGGATCGACCAGGTCAATGTTCCCGGAAGCGGCGCGTTTGGCTGTTTTAGCGGGCAGAGTGATGCTGATTTCGCGTTCGCCCGTGCGTTCCACGGACAGCTTGACGCTCGCCGAGGGCATCTCAATACTGAAGGTATCCGCTCCGCCGGAAGCAAAATGCAGCACGCCCTCGGCCTCGGCCAAGCCGGGCGCCGACAGCAGGCAGGCGAAGACAAGGAGCCAAAACGGCCAAAGGCGACGTGTGATCACGGAATACGCCTCTTGCAAACCCCGTGCAATAGCCGGGGATAGCTGCCGAAATCACGCATTGTTCGCTTGGGCGCGCACCCAGCCTCAGGCCTGGACCATATTTTTTTTCTTGAGCTTTTCGATCAGGGTGGTGCGCTTGATGCCGAGGAGTTCGGCCGCCTGGTTCTTCACTCCGCCGGATTTATCCAGGGCCTCGCGCAGGAGCCGTTCTTCGATCTCGTCGATGAACTCTTTGAGGCCCATGCCCTTGGCGTGGATGTCGGACAGGGCCGGCCAGGCGAAACCGGCCGAAACCGGGGCCATGGGCGGCTCTTCACTCCGGCGTTCCCGGCCCAGGTCGTTCCAGATCTTTTGGGGCAGATCGTCCGGGGTGATCACGTCGGCATCGCACAGGATGGCCAGGCGTTCCATGAAGTTTTCCAGCTCGCGCACGTTGCCGGGCCAGGAATAACGCAGGAACATGTCGGCAGCCTCGGGAGAGAGGCAAAATTTCTTGCGCCCCTTCCTCTCGCAGAACTTGACCGTGAAGTGGTCGGCCAAAATCAGGATGTCCTGGCCCCGGTCGCGAAGCGGCGGCAGATGCATGGGGATGACGTTGAGCCGGTAGAACAGGTCCTCGCGAAAACGCATGGCCGCGACCTCGGCTTCCAGGTCGCGGTTGGTGGCGGCGACGATGCGCACGTTGACCTTTTGGGTGCGGATGGCTCCGACCCGCTCGAATTCCTTTTCCTGGAGCACGCGCAGGATCTTGACCTGCAGGGAGAGATCCATTTCCCCTATTTCGTCCAAAAAAATGGTGCCGCCGTCGGCCAGCTCGAAACGGCCGGGCCGGGAACGGATGGCGTGGGTGAAGGCGCCCTTCTCGTGGCCGAAAAGCTCGGATTCCAGAAGTTCGCGAGGAATGGCCCCGCAATTGATGGGTACGAAAGGTTTGGCGGCCCGCTTGCTGCTGTGGTGCAGGGCCCGGACCAAAAGCTCCTTGCCGGTGCCCGATTCCCCGGTCACCAGGACCGTGGAGTCGGTCGGGGCCACCTTGGCCAGCACCTTGAACACCTCCCGCAAAACGGAGGAATCGCCGATAATGCCCGAAGTCATGAGGTCCATTGCGCCTCCTTGTGCGATAACGGGCAACGACCGTAAAGCTTTGCCGGATTGCCACCGGCTTTCTGTCAAATTAATGACACAAAGTCAAGGGAAATCCCGGACAAAGGTGAGGAAAAACGGGCGAAGGAAGGGGCTCAGGCGGAAATGTTCAGCAGCGTGCCGGTCATCTGGTCCCAGGTCGATATGGCCGTGGTATTGGCCGAAAAGGCGGCCTGGTTGGCGCTCATGGTGGTGAACTCGCGGGTCATGTCGGTGTTGGAGGCGGCAACCATGGTTTGGCCTTGGACGAGTTGCCCATGGCTGTTATACACCGGGGCGGACTCGGGCATCAGCCCGCCGGAAGCGGCGTTCTGGTTGATGGCGGCCACCTGCGCGCCGCCCGTGGCGGAGTCTTCCAGGACCACGCTCGAAGAGGCGAACCCCGGGGTCAAGGAATTGGCCACGTTGTTGGCGGCAACCGCCTGCACCGTGGAGAAGGCGCCAAGCGCCTGGAGGCTGGAATCGACACTCATGGTCATGATCCGCTCCCGCGTCCACAAACCGAATCAACCTTTAAAAAATATGTTCTCGGCGTGCTCCTGTCAACCGTTACCGGCCGCTTGGCCCGGAGAAACAAGGCAGGTCCAAAAATACGGGGGGGAGGCGGCAGGAAAAAGCGCCGCCGCGAAAATCTTCTCGCTACTCCGGGCAAAAAGAAATCCGCCTGGCGTTTTGGATCCGGATAACCGGTTTTGCCCCTTGGGTGTTGCCCGGGACCTGTCATCGCGCCTGGCGAATTTCTGGCGGCGCCTCACTGCGCCTGGTATGATGTTGACCGCTTATGTCGCACCTTCCTCCGTTACAGGCCAATCGCCCTATGAGACAACGGTACGTCCCGACACACATAATATAATCACTCGTCCCGAAAAGAAAACGGCCCGGCCCCGTTTTTCGCTCAAACGAAAAGCAGGGCCGGGCCGCTCCAGTGCCTCGCGGGCTCGGACTTTGCGCGGCGCGACCGCATCAATCGACGAAGCCGTAAAACACGATGATGAGCGCAAGTCCTGCCACCACGCCGCCGACCAGGATGTTGATGGTGGCCTGGTCGCTGACGGCCGGGCCTTGCCCGCCCCGTATCCTGCTCAGCGCAAAACCGAGCAGGAAAAACACCGCCACGTCGAAAAAGCCGTGCGTCACCCAATGATGGACCGTGACACTGGCCATGAATTTGAAAACGCCCTTGTTTAATTCCTTGAGAAAGACCAACAGGCCGCTGAAAACGCAGGTGACGGCCAGGGACAGGCTGTAGGCTTTCGCGCAACGATTGATTTCATTCATGTTCGATCCCCCGGATATTTAGTAGGATGCAGGCAAAAGCCCGACTTTGGCGCCCATGGCGATGATCGCCCCGGCCCCTTCCATGCCGATGCCGATGACCACGATCAGCCCGCAGACCCAGAGCGTCAGCTTCCTGGCCGATTTGGACGCCAAGAGGTCGCTGGAAGCCACGGCCGGCAAAAGGGTGGCCAGCAAAAGCAGGATAAAAACGATGTGCTCCTTGGTTTCCATGAAGAATGTGTGCGCGAACGGCCAAGGGCCTTTGAGGATGATTCCCCGGTCCTTGGCGAAATCTACGACATACCAGTAGCCGCCCACGAAAATTGTAATCCACATCAGCACAGTGGCAGCCCAGCTCATGGCCCGGATCCGTTTGAGATTGGCTTCGCTTACGTTGAGCACCTCGACGTACACCCACACCGTGGCCAAAATAAAAAGCATGCCGGTTAAGGCATGCAGCATCAATACGACATGGGACATGCATTCTCTCCTTGCGTTGCGGTTATCAACCGGATTGCGACGCGCCGAGCATCTCCCGGCCTTCCGCGGCGCCGGCCGCTGCAAACCGTTCCCGCCGGCCCGGCAGCGACAATCAGGCGCTTCCGAGGGCATATGCATCATTGGATACTCGCTTGAAAAAGAAATGCAAGCCTTGCTTGAAAAAATCGCTGGAGAACAACTTTAGAAGTTGACAGGGCGGGCAAGAAGGTTCAGAGGGTTTCCGGTTCCTCGGTAAGCGAGGCTCCCGCGCGACACACAGGCCACTGCCCAGTCGACGTCCAAAGACGTGAGTTGGGTAGAACAGGTACTCCCGGGTTAAGGGTTTACCCAAGGTGGCTGAGGCCAAAAGCCTCTCACGGTGCGCGGTGCTGAAGCTTGGACCTGTGGGGAAACAGTGGTAAGTGGTCTTCTTAGGCCTAACTAACTGCTCTTTCTCCATTCGGGGAAAGGGCTTTTTTTGTTTCCCCGCGATAAGAACTTTTAACCAGAAGGACGCCGTGAACAGACAAGACGACCCGCCTCCTAGTAGCCGGGCAGCGCACATTTTTAACCGCATGAAAAAAGCGCCCTTCAGGCCGTAAATTCTCCTTTTCGCCTGAAGCCCTCCGCTTTTCCATGCGCCAACGCAGGTGAGAAAGCGGAAGGGTCAAGGCGGCCTCTTCAGTCCGGGTTCCCGGCTGGATTCCCCTGATTCCTTCCCCTTAAACCAGTCACGGTCCGTTTTTCAACTCCAAGGGGGTGTCCCATGCTGCAGAAAGAGTATTCCGCCACGCCGGCCATGAACCAAGCGGCCGCCATGCCAGTCAACCGCCCGGCGATGGGCGGCCTGCCGGAAGCATTGACTCCGGGCGCGTTTGGCGGCGGCAGGTTCCGGACGGTTCGCATCGTCACGGTCGATCGTTTTGGCCTGAAGCGCGAAACGCGCGTCAGACTGACGGTCGGGTAACCGGGGCCAAACGGCTGGTCACGCAAGGCGGCAGGCTTCCCAAACCGGCGCATCTTTACGTCATTGTTAAGAAATTGTGACACAAATACGGTTGACAGGCATCGCGCCAGGGGATTAAGCCATCTTCCATTCATCGAGCCGTTTTGAGGAAGATTATGGAAGATCCGTACAGTAACAGTTTGAATTCGTGTACTTTTTTTAACAGCGAACCCAAATTGTCGTCTCCGGCTTCGTAGCCCGCCCGCTTTCGCGCCCCACCCGTTTCCCGGGATAAGGGTCGCCTCCGCGCGCCGCCACGAAACTGGCGACGCATCACGAGGTGGCCGATGAATTCGATCCTCATCAGGCTTTATTGTTCAGGACAAATTGCGCCCCAGGCGCCGGCTCGCGGCCTGGCCGTCACCGGCCGGCAGATGGCCTGGCTGTGCCTGGCTTGTCGCGCCGCCGCGCCTGAACCTCCTTCGTAATAGCTTTCCGCGACACCCTGACCGCGGGAGATTCTCTTTTGCAATGTCACGCGTCCGGCCCCAAGCCGCCGGACATCCCTACCAAGGTCAACGCCCCGGCATTTGCCACGGCGTTGTCGGAATTCATACGGAGGATACGATGAACCCCATCACTAAACTGTTCTACCTGTTCCGGCGATGCTGGAAGGCCATCCGGCTCTTCCTGATCCTCTCCGGACCGGGCCTGGTCGTCATGATCGCCGACAACGACGCCGGCGGCATCACCACCTACGCGGCCACCGGCGCCAAATACGGCTGCAGCTTCATCTGGGTTCTGGTCATTCTCATTCCCGTGGCCTACTACGTCCAGGAGATGACCGTGCGCCTGGGGGCGGTGACCAAACGAGGCCACGCGGAAGCCATTTTCGAGAACTTCGGCAACTTCTGGGGCTGGTTCTCGCTCACCGACCTGGTTTTGTGCGACTGGCTGACCCTGATCACCGAATTCATCGGCATGACCGCGGCCATGGGCATTTTCGGCGTGCCGCCCTGGATCACCTCGATCGGCGTCATCCTGCTGATGCTCTTCATGGTGCTCCACGGCCGCTACTGGACCTGGGAAAAGGTCACCATGCTCTTTTGCCTGTTCAACCTCATTTACATCCCGGCCGCCTTCTGGGTGAATCCCACGGTGCACGACGTCGTCCACGGCTTCATCCCCAACCTGCCGGGCGGCAAGTGGGACAACCAGTTCTTCTTTTTCATCATGGCCAACATCGGCACCACCATCGCCCCCTGGATGATCTTCTTCCAGCAAAGCGCCGTGGTGGACAAGGGCATGACCGAAAAGGACATCCCCTTCGGCAAGTTCGACACCCTGCTCGGCTCGGTCCTGACCGTGGTCGTGGCCATCTTCATCATCATCGTGGTCGGCACGGTTTTGCCCGGCGTGGACCTCGACGACGCCGCCCAGGCCTCAAAGATGCTCATGACCGAAGGCCACGGCCATGCCGGGGTGTTCATGGCCATCGGCCTGTTCGACGCGGGGCTGCTCGGCGCGATCTGCATCTCCCTGGCCAGCTCCTGGGCCCTGGGCGAAATCTTCGGCTGGGCGCACTCGCTCAACAACAAAATCAAGGAAGCGCCCTGGTTTTACGCCGTGTACCTGCTCGCGCTGATCACCGCGGCGGCGGTGGTGCTCATTCCCGGCGCCCCGCTGATTGTCATCACCCTCTTCGTCCAGGTCATCGCCGTGACCCTCCTGCCCGCGGCCCTGGTGTTCCTGATCCTCCTGCTCAACGACAAGGAGCTCATGGGCAAGCACGCGAACAATCTGTGGGAAAACTGCATCAACATCTTCATCGTCGTGGTGATCATCGTGCTCTCCACGCTCTATGCGATCAGCACCCTGTTCCCTGAACTGTTCGGCCAATAGGGAGGAACATCATGTTAGCCAAATTCATCGAACGCCATTTCAAGAAGATCCACGAGATCAATGTGAAATACGCCAAGCCGCGCCTGGTCATGTCCAAGCAGGTCAGGGTTTGTCTTTTGATCCTGAGAATTTACCTGCTGTTCCTGGTCGTACTGCTGCTTTACAAATTCGTGACCGTGCTCACGGCCTAGAACCGGAGGAGAAAGCCATGACCAACCAAAACACCGCCGCCGAAAAGCCCCTGTTCCTGTCCGAAATCCTCGGCCGCAAGGTCGTGTGGAACGGCAAGAAGATAGGCCGGCTCGACGATATCGTCATCCAGGAAACCGGGGCCGTACCCGAGGTCACCGCGATCACCGTCTCGCGCTCCTTTGGCTACAAATCGCTGCTGATCCCCTGGCCGGACGTGGACCTCGCCGAGCGCGAGGTCAACGTGCGCATGGACAGCCTGGAAAGCCGGGAAAAGGACGACTTCGACGGGCTGGTCCTGCTGCAGGACCACATCCTGGACAAAAAAATCGTGGACATGGAAGACCATGAGGTCGAGGTGGTCTACGACGTGCGCCTGAGCAGGCGCGGGGACAAGCTGTACGTCAGCGACGTGGACTGCTCCCGCTACCGCTTCCTGCACCGCATCGGCCTGAAAAGGCTGGCCAACTTCATCAACAGATTGGCCGCAACCCTCGCCGACGAGCCCATTTCCTGGAAGTATGTGCAGCCCCTCTCGCAGGAACTGGGCCGTTTCTCGGGCAGCCTCAAGCTCAACGTCCTCAAGGAGAAGCTCCACGAAATCCACCCCGTGGACCTGGCCGACATCCTGGAAGAGATGGAGCACGAGCAGCGCCTGGCCATCTTCAACGAACTGGGCGTGGAAAAGGCCTCCGACACCCTGGAGGAAATCGAACCCAGGGTGCAGCGCGAAATCATCGAAAGCATCGGCGACGAGAAAGCCGCCGATCTCATAGACGAAATGACGCCGGCCCAGGCGGCGGACGTCCTCTCCGTCCTGCCGGCCGCCGAGGCCGACGACATCATGGCCCTGATGGACGAAAAAGAACACGTGGAGAAGATCGAGTCGATCATGGACGAGCACGACAAGGACCTCGCGGACTTCGCCACGGACAGCATCATCACCTTTCCGCCCAACACCACGGTGGCGGAAGTGTTCCAGCTCTTCCGCAAAATAGCCGCCGACAAGGACATCATCTGGTACCTGTATATCGTCTCGGAAGATGATCGCCTGCTCGGGCTGGTGAATTACCACACCGTGCTGCGCGCCGATCCGGGGCAGCGCCTGGAAGAGATCATGGTCACAAGCGTCAAGAGCCTGAACCTGAAGGACACCCTCAAGGAAGCCGAGGAAATGTTCGAGCGCTACTCCTTCAGGGCCATACCCGTGCTCGACGACAACGACGTGCTCCAAGGCGTGATACCCTACCGCGACGTCATGCGCCTGAAGCATAACTACGCTTAGCCGACGGCCGCAAACGGCCCGGCGCGTCGCATGTCTGCCGGGCGGCGTCGACAAACAATGAGTCCCGGGTCGGCGAAATTCATTTCCGCCGACCCGGGATTTTAAACATCAGGAACAGTTTGAAACACGCCCCGTCGGCGGACAGGCCGTCCACAGCGGCCGAAAGCGTAAACAGCACGCCTCAAAAAATTACGGGTTGCCAAAACAAGCGCCGGAGCGTAAAGATTTTTAAAGAAATACGATCGCCCGGCGCGATCGGCAAAATGGAGGCGTACCCATGGGTTCAGGACTTTTTCAACCGATGCACCTGCTCATTATTCTGGTCGTAGTCATCTTGATCTTCGGCCCGGGCAGGCTTGGTAATATTGGCCGCGATCTCGGCAAAAGCATCAAGGATTTTAAAAAGGCCATGTCCGAGGAAGATGTAACGCACCAGGACATCGCCCCGCCCGCCCAGGCCCCGAGGGCCGAGCAGATTCCCCCGACCGCCGCGAGCCAGGCCGCCCCGCAGGCGCCCCAAGCGTCCCAGGCCGCCGCGCAAACTCCGGCCGATAAAGAACATCCTCACGGGTAACATGAACGCAAAGCCCGGTGGGAACAGCGGACCCGGCGCCAGAGGCTCCCGGGCAACGCGTTCCCCCGGGCTTTTCTTCCGCGTCCCGCGCCCGACCCTCGCATTTTCGGCATCATTATCGACCGCTTCCCCACGGCCATGACACCGTTGCGTCCGCATCCCGTATTTTTCGATCCCAATCGCAAACGCTGGCCTAAAATCAAGTTCGGCATTTTCGCCCTGGGCCTCGGCGTGACCGCGATCATGGGCATCCTGCTGGCCAGCATTCTGATCACCCCGGCGCTCAAATCGCTCAGCATGCCCCGACGCGAACCGCCGCCCAAGGCCGGTTCCGCCTCCAAACTCCACCAATACGCCGAGACCGACGCCAAGCAAAGGCGCTCCCCGCCCCCCGAGCACGCCGGAGGCGCCACGCAATTGCCCCCACCCGGAAGCACCGGCGAGGACATCCGCAAACCCCTGGCCATCGGCTATTTTGTCAACTGGGAAGACACCAGCTTCAGTTCGCTCAAACTCAACGCCCACAACCTCGACGTGCTCATCCCGGAATGGCTGCATCTCACCGACGCCACCGGGACCGTGATCGAGAACAATCCCGAACGCCGCAAAATGGTGATGGACTGGCTGGCCGCGAACCGACCGGGCCTGACCATTACCCCGCTGATCAACAATTACCTCGACGATTGGCGCGGCGACATCCTGGAAAAGGCCCTTGCCCAGGAATCATCCCGGCGCAAGATGCTCGCAGGAATCATGGATTTCCTTTCGGCCAACGGCTTTGCCGGTCTGTCGCTTGACTTCGAAAGCATCCCGCCCTCGGCCCAGGGGAATTTCCTGGTCTTTTTGCGGGAGGCGGCCGACGCCCTGCATGCCGCGGGCAAGACCCTCTCGGTCAACGTCCCGGCCAACGATCAGGATTTCAACTACAAGGCGATCGCAGCTTACGCCGACCAGGTCATCGTCATGGCTTACGACGAGCATTGGTCCACGGGCAAACCGGGGCCGATCGCCGGCATGCCCTGGTTCACCTCGGTGCTGCGGCGCCGCCAAGCCGACATTCCGCCCTCCAAATTGGTGATCGCCCTGGCCAACTATGCCTACGACTGGACCGGCTCCGGCCCGGCCGAGTCCAAAAGCTTCGAGGAGGCTGTGCTCACGGCCCAGGAATCCGAGGGCGACATCTCGCTCGACCCGGTCTCGCTCAACCCCCGTTTCGGCTACGAGGACGAGCAGGACCGCGAACATACGGTCTGGATGCTGGACGGCGCCACGATGTTCAACCAGATGGTCATGGCCCAGCCGCTGCATCCGCTCGGCTTCGCCATCTGGCGCCTGGGCGGCGAGGACCCCTCGATCTGGTCCTTTTTCGGCAGGCAAACCGCCTTGGACCGGGAGGCGGCCGAAACCCTGCGGCGCATCCAATTTGAATACGACATCGCCTACGAAAACCAGGGCGAGATCTTAAACATCACCAAGACACCCCAAACCGGCGAGCGCAGTATCGACTTTTCCCCAAAAACCGGGCTGATCACCCAGGAGTCTTATCTTAAATTCCCCTCGCCGTATGTCATCACCCGCTACGGGGCGTCTCCCGGCAAAATCGCCCTAACCTTCGACGACGGCCCCGACCCCCGCTACACCCCGGTCATCCTGGACGAACTCAAGAAAGCCGGGGTCAAGGCCACTTTCTTCGTCATTGGCAGCCAGGCCGAAAAATACCCCGACCTCTTGCGGCGCATCTATGCCGAGGGCCACGACATCGGCAACCACACTTACACCCATCCGAACATCGCCGAAATTTCACTGACCCAACTGCGCCTGGAAGTCGCGGCCACCGAACGCCTCCTGGAAACGCTCATCGACCGGCAGTCGCATCTGTTCCGCTCGCCCTACGGCGAGGACAGCGAACCGGAAACCCAAGACCAGGTCCGGCCGATCGAGGAGCTGGCCAAGCTGGGCTACATCACCGTGGGCATGGGCATCGACCCGAGCGACTGGACACGGCCGGGAACGCAGGCCATCATCGACTCTACCTTGGAACAGGCAAAGGCCGGCCAAGGCAATGTCGTGCTCCTGCACGATTCCGGCGGCGACCGCTCCCAGACCGTGGCCGCCATCCCGGGGCTCATCCGCGAACTGCGCGCCGGCGGTTATCAACTGGTCACCGTCTCGCAGCTCATGGGCAAGGACCAAAGCGAAACCATGCCCCCGGTGACCGGGGAAAACATTCTGGTGCGCCTGGCCAGCAAGCTTGGCTTTTTCATCCTGAGCTCCTGGTCCTCGTTCATACGCGGCCTGTTCAGCATCGGCATCGTGCTGGGACTTTCGCGCCTGGCCGTGGTCAGCGTCCTGGCCCTGGCGCAAAAGGTCCGACGCCGCGACCGGTTTCTGGACGCCCCCTTTACGGGCTCGGTCGCGGTGGTGATCCCGGCCTACAACGAGGCCAAGGTCATCCGCCAGACCATCGCCTCCCTGCTCGCCGCCGACCGGCCCGAAGAATTCGAGATCATCGTGGTGGACGACGGTTCGACCGACGACACCCTCGCGGTCTTGCGCCGTTCTTTTGAAGGCACGCCCGCCCTGCGGGTTTTCACCAAACCCAACGCGGGCAAATCCGAGGCCTTGAACTACGGCATCAACCGGACCACGGCCGACGTGGTCGTGACCTTGGACGCGGACACCATCTTCGCCAAGGACACCATCACCCGCCTGGTGAGTCGCTTCGGCGATCCCAAGGTCGGGGCGGTCGCCGGCAACGCCAAGGTCGGCAACCGCATCAATTTTCTCACCCGCTGCCAGGCCTTGGAATACATCACCAGCCAAAACCTGGACCGCCGGGCCATGAACACGATCAACAGCATCACCGTGGTCCCGGGCGCGGTCGGAGCCTGGCGCCACGACGCCCTGATCCAGGCCGGCGGTTTTTTGAACGACACCATGGCCGAGGACGCCGACCTGACCATCCGCATCCGCGCCCAGGGGTATAAAATCGTCTATGAGGACAAGGCCGTGGCCTTGACCGAGGCGCCGGACACGGTGCGCGGCTTTATCCGCCAACGCTTCCGCTGGATGTACGGCACCTTCCAGTGCGCCTACAAGCACCGCCGCGCCTTGGGCAACCCGGCCCACGGCTTTTTGGGGCTCTTCGGCCTGCCCAGCATTTGGATCTTCCAGATCCTCTTTCCGCTCATATCGCCCGCCCTGGACCTGATGATCGCCCAGTCGCTCCTGTGGGACTATATCAACCACCTTTACCATCCGGCCGCAGCGGCGCTGGACTCCTTCCACGAGGCGATCTTCTACTACGCCCTGTTCCTCGCCGCCGACTTCGCCACCGCCGCCCTGGCCTTCGCCCTGGAGCCGGCCGAGGACTTTACACTGCTGGTCTGGACCTTCCTGCAACGCTTCTTCTACCGGCAACTGATGTATCTCGTGGCCATCAGGGCCGTGCTCGCCTCGCTTCGCGGCGGCGAAACGTCCTGGGGCAAAATCGAGCGCAAGGCGACCGTCAAGGCCTGACCGCAAACGCGCCGCCGCTTCTTCCATCCTGCCATTGCCTCACCTCGCTTGAGCGTTCCTCCTCTCGCCGCGATTCGAATAGGCATTTTTTTCACCTGAAAAGCCGGCCGTTTTTGCCCTGGGAAAAAATTTCCTACCCGGTCCGCGCACGGTAAAATTGTAACTACCTAGTATCATTGCCTGTTTTTTTCGGTGCCGCTCATATAATTGCGTAACTTTTCATTTTTTTGATGCAACGTATTTAAATTAAAGATTTATTTTTAGGCGCATAGTTTGCTCCTCCCCAGGCAATCGGCTGGCATCGGTACTCAGGCGCAACGGGCCAACGCGGCAAGCAAGGGCAAAAACACATTTCGAGGAGGTCACAACATGTCTATCAGCAGTATCTCAAGCTACGACTATTTGTCATCGCTTCTGGGGATTCAGAGCACCGACTCAACAACCCAAACCTCGGACTCGTCCGTGTCGACCTCCGCCTTCGGCGACACGAGCGACCAGGCAAACATTTCCTCCATGGGCAAAATGATGAGCGAGCTGCAGCAGCTGTCGACATCGGATCCGACAAAATTCAAGTCGCTCGCCAAGCAAATCTCGACCGATCTGTCGAAAGAGGCGTCGAGTACCACTGACTCCCAGCAAAGCTCCATGCTCAGTCAAATGGCCAGCAACTTCGCCACGGCGGCCCAAACCGGCAGCATGTCGAGCCTCGAGCCCAAGGGACCGCCTCCGTCGAGCACCTCGTCGAGCAGTTCGAAGAGCAGCAGCGACCCGATGAGCACAGCCGAGTCCATCATCTCCAAGGATATGAATTCTTATTCCGTAAGCAATTCGATATCCACGAGCAACGCGAGTCTTGCTTCCAACGGCAACGCCATGAGCCAGCTCATGCAGGATCTCTCCGCGCTGCAAACCAGCGATCCGACGAAATTCAAGGAATTGGCGCAAAAGATTTCCAGCGATCTCGCGGCGCAGGCCAAGGACACCAGCGACAGCGGCGAAAGCAACATGCTGAGCCAGATGTCCGGCGCCTTCGCCACGGCGGCCCAAACCGGCAGCATGTCGAGCCTCCAGGGACCGCCTCCGCCTCCGCCCGGCGGCTTCACGGCCAATTCGAGCTCGACTTCGAGCACGAGCACAAGCTCCATCTCAAGCTCAACTTCAAGCACCAGCACCAGCACCGATCCGCTCAGCATCCTCAATTCAATTCTGAGCAACGACCTCTCGGGGCTGACCTCGACGCTTTCGAGTTCGACGAGTTCTTAACTGCAGGCAAAAACTGCTTGGATATCCGGGGAAACGGGAGATGTGAAACGACGTGGAAGGGATGTGACTATGTGCTGAACCCCGGGCTGCTCCCCGGGGTATGGCTCCGACTCCCAGCGCCAAATGCTCTCGTAAAGCATCAAGGCGCACCTCCGAAAGGGGGAGGAGGGGCCGCAGCAAAAGGGGTGTCCGCCAGGACGCCCCTTTTTTATGTCGCCGTGTCGCCCACGCCCGAGAGAGCCGACTCGACGGCGTTGTTCATGGTGTTGAAGAAAGCCTGGTGATCGCCGCTGGTTTGAAATTTCGCAACGGCCGTGCCGGCTTCGCTGCTGGTCTGGGCGGCGGCCGGCTGCGTGGGCGGCTTCAGGCTCGACATACTGCCGCTTTTCGCCGCTTCCGCGAATTTTTCCGACATTTCCGTGAGATGCTTGGCATCATTGGAGTCGCTTGTGTTTTTGGCTGCTGCGGCCAGGCTATCGGAAATCTTCTGCGCCGCTTCCTTGAACTCCGACGGATCGCTCGTCTGCAGGCTCTGCAGCTTGCTCATGAGCTGGCCGCCTTTGGAAAATTGCGCCGAATCCGTCCCCTGGCTTTGCGCGACAACGCTGCTGGCCGTTGTGCTGGAGCTTGTCTCCCCGGTCCCATTGATCAGCGCCAGGGTCGACGACTGGCTGCCTGTGGTGAGACTCGATACCGACATAACGCTTACCTCCGGTTAGAGTGTGTAGGCATCTTATCGGCAGGTTTCCAAAACGTTTTACCCCTAAAAAAACAAAAATACCGCCGGGCGCATCGCACCCGGCGGTATGGCAATCGTCACAAGGGGAAGGCAGAAGCAGGAAACGGCGTCCCCTGGATTTTTCTTAAACCAGGCCCGTCTGCTTCAAAATATCGCCCAACACTTTGTCCGAGTCAAAGAATTCCTGGGCGATGCGGCGGGCGGCCTGGGAATGGCGCGTATAATCCGCCTCGATGGCCGGAATGATTTCCAGGGCCTCTTCCATATTGTCGAAGGCGAACAGCCCCTCGCCGGTCGGCAGGAAAGCCCCGAAACCGGTATCCTCATTGATCACCGGCCTTCCCGAAGCGAGATACGAAGCCGCCCGGTCCGAAAACCAACCACTCTTGAGGCGCACGTTTTGTTCCTTGGCGATGGTGAATTCGCCGCGGGAGGACTGGATATAGTCGCGGTAGGTCCAGGGGTCGCGCGAAACGATGAGCGCATCGCGCACCTTCCAGCCGTGGCTTTCAAAGCGCGCGGCGTCCTCCTTCATGCCGCTGAAGCACAATTCCAGGCCCGCCTGGGGCAGTTTCGCGGGCATGTCGATGATGGCTTCGTATTTGGCCGCCTTGGTCCAGGTATAGACTTTGCCGTCGATGACCACGTCGCGGCCCTTCGAGTCCCAGGTGCCGACCGTGGTGTAGCATTCCCCCACCTTCTCGATGGGATTCCATTCCGAAAGAACCACCGGCGGAACGGTCGGCTTCCAGTCAAAATCGCCCATGGGCACGGCGGTTTTCCCGGACGGCAAGTTGTGGCCGAACGTGAAGAAGAAGTCGTGCTTTTTATAGTACTGCCTGGTCCAATCGTCCTTGGCGAGTTTCATCTGGGTGAAGACCGGATCGGTGTCGATGATGGCCTTGACGCGCGCGCCGAGATATTCCGGTTTCAGCGGGAGCACCCCGGCTATGTTGAGAAAAAGGTCGGCTTCGGCGCAGAATTTCATGGCCCGCTTGCGGGGCACGCCATAGTGCTTGTTCTCGAACAGACTGTAATAATACCACCTGTCCGCCAGGCCGTGGTGGGCGAAAAGCCGCCCCAGGGCGTCCCGGCCGAAGCCGGAGTCGGCGTGGTAGTGCCCCCGCACCGGGTCGAAAGGGAAAGCCCAGTCGGCCGTGTCTTCGATGAACAAAATCTCGTGCCCGAGCCGTGTCAGCCCGAGCGCGTAGTGCAACATCAACCACAATTGGCCGCCCAGGGGGAAACCCACCGCGAAACCGGCCACGACGATTTTCAAAGGACGCTTCATATCCACCGCGATTGTTTGCTTATTTCCCCGGGGCCATCTTGCCCGGAACGGCCTTGGTCGACACCGCAGCCCTGGCCGGAGCGCATTTGGACATGCGCTGCGCCCCCTCGGCGATGGTCACGATGTCGATGCCTTCCTGCCTGAGCCAGGCGACAAACTTGTCCAACTTGTCCGCGCTCCACGGTTCCCAGCCGGTGTTGTCGCCGATCCCGTGGAGACAAAAGATGACCCAGCTGTTTTTATCCACGGCGTTTTCCTTGACGATGCGCATCAGCGAGGCGACCGTGTCGTCTTTGTGCACCATGAAACGCTTGATGCCGTAACAGTCGAACGAGGCAGGACGGTTGTCCTCGCCCTTGCCGATCACGGCGTATTGGTAATAGCGCTTGCTGGCTTCTTTGACGTCGTCGGTCCAGTAATTATACGGAGCCACGAACGTTTTCACATCAAAGCCGTGCGCGATCAAGTCCTTTTTCGATTGCTCCATTTCCCGTTCATAGGAAAAGGCCCGGATGTCGAGCTGGGACGGATCCTCCGGCGGATCAAAGGGCCGTACGTGCAGTTCCTCGATGATCCGGTCGAAAAAGAAGCTGCCCGGCTTGTACTTAAGTTCCTTGAGGGTTTCGACTTCCTTGAGCGGCCTGCCGTTCTCGAAGAGTCCGGTGATCAGTTCGTAATCGTAGTGAGCCTGGTAAATGGGCGTATCCGGGCTGTCTTGCACCCAACCGTGGATGGGCTCCTGGGCGTAGAAGATCGGGATCTGGATGGGGCGGGCGTGGTTGACGCTGTGCGAGGCGATTTCCCAGCCAGCGGCGGCCAGTTCGTGAATCTGGTCCCAGGTCAGGTAGTCGTCGTTGGCCGGATCGATGCGGCCGGTGATGATGCCCGAGACGCCCGGCGCTCCGTATTTTTTCAGAACCGGGAAAGCGGAATTATAGGCTCCGGCCAGGCCGTCGTCGAAGGTCAGGCTGACCATCGTGGCTTGGGCCGGGGAAACGCCCGCGAACAACATGTTGCTGAAGACCAAAACCATCGCCATAAAAAAAGAACGTCGCGCCTTCATGTACCTCACCAACTTAAACGAGTATTTCCCGCATTGCCGCGCACGGGCCGGCATTTATCCCAGGCCGCTTTGCCCGGTTAGACCCAGAAGACGGCAATAGGAAGGCCCAAGCGATCCTATTGCCGTGACGTGTTGTATCAAGCGCCCGACAGCGACCAAAGTCCAAGCCAAGACACCTTGCCGGCAAGGGCGACGCCTGTCGGTTCAAATCGTCCGGGTTGACGCCCGGCTATTGGGCCGGGACGAGTTTGGCCATACGCCGCGCCCCTTCGGAGATGGTCACGATGTCGATGCCTTGCTGCTGCAACCAGGAGATGAACTTGTCCAGGTTCTCCGCGCTCCACGGTTCCCAGCCGGTATTGTCGCCGATGCTGTGCATGCAGAAAATGACCCAACTGTCCTTGTCCACGGTATTTGTCTTGACGATCTGAATCAGCGAAGCGGCCGAGTCGTTCGTGTGCACCATGTAGCGCTTGATGGCGTAGCGGTCGAAGTTGGCCGGCCGGTTGCTCACGCCCTCGCCGACCGCGGCGTATTGGTAAATGTGCTTGCTGATCTCTTTGACCTCGTCGTTCCAGTAATTATACGGCGTGATGTAGGTTTTCACGTCGAGTCCGTGCTCGGAGAGCTCCTTTTTCGATTCTTCCATTTCGCGTTCGTAGGAGAAAGCCCGAATGTTCAACTGAGTCGGGTATTCGGGCGTATCGAAGGGCCGAACGAGCACGCTTTCGTAGATGCGGTCAAAAAAGTAGGCTCCGGGGGCGCGCTTGAGCTCCTTGATGTCCGCGACCGGGGTGAGCGGGCGGCCGTTCTCGAACAGTCCGGTGAGCATCTGGTAATCGTAGTGGCCACGGTAGAGGGGCGGGTCGGAACTGACCTGGGTCCACTCTTTGATGGGCTCTTTGGCGTAGGATGGCGGAACATCGATGGGGCGGACGTGGTTGACGCTGTGCGAGGCGATTTCCCAGCCCGCGGCGGCCAGCTTGTCGATCTCCGCCCAGTTCATGAAGTCGACGTGGGCCGGGTCGATGCGGCTGATGATGATGCCGGTGACGCCAGGAACCCCGTGTTTTTGCAGGACCGGAAAAGCGAAATCATAGGTTCCGTTCAAGCCGTCGTCGAAGGTCAGGCTGACCATCGCGGCCCGGGCCGGAAATGCGCTCGCGCTCAACATGAGGCCTAAAGCCAACGCCACAAAGGCAATGCTTCTCGTCTTCATGATGCACCTCCGACTTCACTGGTTTTTCCGCCATAATCGCGCGTCGATCCACTGCCGCAGCAAGTCGAGAGGAGAGAACCGCGGCCCTCCCCTGCCGTGAGCAATGGGACCACTGTCCCACGGGGTTTTCCCCTAAAAAACCCTTTCCCAAAAACTTAAATTTTTTTTCGAAGGCCAGGGTGCGGAGAAGGAACCTTTTTTGAAAAAGGGTTCCTTCCCCTATTCCCTCCAGACTTTTGCAACCAGCTCTAATCCCGGCGACGTCCGCGATCGCCGCGGCCGTCCCGGTCGCGGAAGCCGCCGCCCGGACGCCGCGAGGGCGTCTTGGCGAACTGGGCCAGATCCACGGTTTCGCCCGCCTCTTCCATGAGCACGGCCTTGCGCGACAGGCGGACCCGGCCGCTGCCCTCGACCTCGATGACCTTGACTTCCAGCTCCTGGCCGAGCGTGAGCACGTCGCTCACGTTCTCCACCCGCTCCAGGGCCAGTTGGGAAACGTGCACCAAACCGTCGAGGCCGGGCTGCAACTGCACCACCGCGCCGCAATCGATGATCTTGACCACCTGCCCCTTGTAGTTCTTGCCGACCTCGGCTTTCTGGTCGTGGAACAGGACCATTTCCTTGGCCTTCTCCAGAGCCTCGACCGAGGGGGCGAAGATGCTCACCTTGCCGGAATCCTCGATGTCGATGGCGGCGCCGGTGGCGGCGGTGATGGCCTTGATGTTCTTGCCGCCGGGTCCGATGACCTCGCGGATCTTCTCCGGGGTGATCATCACAATCTCAAGCTGCGGGGCGTACGGGGACAATTCCGGACGCGGCTTGTCCAGCATCTGGTTCATGATCCTCAGGATATGCAGCCTGGCCTCGCGCGCCTGGGCCAGGGCCCGGCGCATGACCGCGCTGGGGATGCCGGTGATTTTGATGTCCATCTGCAGGGCGGTGACGCCGGTGGCCGTGCCGGCCACCTTGAAGTCCATGTCGCCCAGTTTGTCCTCGTCGCCCAGGATGTCGGTCAAAATGTGGTACTCACCGTTTTCCTCGATCAGGCCCATGGCCACGCCGGCCACGGCGTCGGTCACCGGCACGCCCGCGTCCATCAGCGCCAAGGAAGCGCCGCAGACCGTGGCCATGCTCGATGAGCCGTTGGATTCCATGACCTCGGAGACCACGCGCATGGTGAAGGGGAAATCCTCGGCCGGAGGCAGAATCGGGGTCAGGGCGCGTTCGGCCAGGGTGCCGTGGCCGATCTCGCGGCGCGACGGTCCGCGCAGCATCTTGACCTCGCCCACGCAGAAGGGCGGGAAGTTGTAGTGCAGCATCCAGCGCTTGGAGGTTTCGCCAAGCAGGGTCTCGATGCGTTGTTCGTCGCCGGAAGAGCCGAGAGTGGCCACGCACAGGGCCTTGGTCTCGCCCCGGGCGAACAGGGCCGAACCGTGGGTGCGCGGCAAAACCCCGATTTCGATGCCCAGCGGACGCACGGTGGTCGTGTCGCGGCCGTCGTTGCGCTTGCCTTCGGTCGCGATGCGCGCGCGCATGATCTTCTTTTCAAGACTCTCGAAGTACTCCGAGACCTTGGCCTTGATGCCGACTTCCTCGGGGCGCTCGGCCATGACGGCTTCCAAGGTCTTAACCTTGACCGCCTTGCGGGCGTCCTTGCGGGCCATCTTCTCGGGCACGGTCAGGGCCGCCGACAGTTCGGCATTGGCCAGCTCCTCGATGCGCGCCGTCAGGGCCGTGTCCTCGATGATTTCGGCCACGGCGATCTTGGGGGAGCCCATCTTGGTCCGCAGTTCTTCCTGCATGTCGAGCAGGGGCATGATCTGCTTGTGGCCCCATTCCAGGGCGTCGTTGATCAGGTCTTCGGAGACGAACTTGCAGCCGGCCTCGACCATGACCACGGCCTCGCGGGTGGCGGCGAAAACCAGATTGAGCGAGCTTTGCTCGCGGGCGACCTGGGCCGAGGGGTTGATGACGAACTGCCCGTCCACGTAGCCCACGCGGCCGCCGGCCAAGGGGCCCATGAAGGGGATCTTGGAGATGTGCAGGGCGGCGGAGGCGCCGGTGATGGCGAGCACGTCCGGATCGATGTCCGGCTCGGCCGAGAGCACGGTGACGATGATCTGGACCTCGTCGCGGAAGCCCTTGGGGAAAAGAGGCCGACAGGGGCGGTCGATCAGGCGGCAGACCAGAACCTCGCGCTCGGAGGGACGCCCGATCTCTCGGCGGAAATACCCGCCCGGGATGCGGCCGGCGGCGTAGGACATCTCCTTGTAGTCCACGACCAGCGGGAAAAATCCCTTATCCATTTCCAGCGGCTGGGTGCAGGCCGTGACCAGCACCACCGTGCCGCCGCACTGGACCCAGACCGCGCCGTCGGCCTGATTGGCCAGACGGTTGGTCTCCATGATGATTTCGTTTTGCCCGAGCTTGGCTGTCAGGCGGATGGGATTGAAGGGCGATATCATGTCGTTTCGGTATCCTTTGCGTCCCGGTCGTTCTTCGCGGACGCGCCAATGTATTGAAAAACCCTGCGGGAGGGGACGTGAGGAGGGGGTTTCCCCTGCTCCGGCTTGCGGCGCGCTGACGCGCGCAATCGCCGCAAGCCGCTTCCCAAGAAGACGGCGGTCCTTTCGATCCGTCTCCCGCGCATGGCCGGGGTACCCCCCCCGGCGATCCTTAAACCCGTGCCGGCGGATTGCCGAATCCGCCAAGCGAAAGTCCCCGGGCGAACCGCGCGGGCCCGCCCGGGGAGAGTCACAACTTCCCGGTTACTTGCGCAGGCTGAGCTTGGCGATCAGGTCGCGGTAGCGCTGAACGTCCTTGTTTTTCAAGTAGTTCAAGAGCTTGCGGCGCTGGCCGACCAGTTTCAACAGTCCTGTCCGGGAATGGAAATCCTTGGAATGGACCTTGAAGTGCTCGGTCAAGTAGTTGATGCGGCTGGTCAGCAAAGCGACCTGCACTTCGGGCGACCCGGTGTCGCCGTCGTGCTTTTTGTGGTCCTCGATGACCTTGGCCTTGTCCATGGGACTCATGACCACAGCGATATCCTCCTGACGAATGTGCTTGGCGGCGAAATTGCCGTCGCCGGGGGGAACCCCGGCCTACTCCCGGCCGTGCGCGGGTCCTACCAAAGACCCCGGGCCACGGCCCACATCGGCTTGCCATCCCGTTCACGCAGCGCGGCCAAAGCCAGCGGCGCCCCATTGTCCGTCACGAAAAACGCGTTCGTGCGGTCGTCCGCCGGGGCGAAATCACCCTCGGCCGGCAGCCACATTCCCTGACGCGCCGCTCGTTCGGCTTCTCCGGTGACCATCAGGCAGGGCCAGCCAGGCAAGGCGGCCCTCAGCGGCAAAACGCGCCGCGTGAGAAGCGCGGGGCTGGAGAGGAGTTCCTCCAGACCCACGGCCTGATCGATCCCGAAGGGATGGCTGTATTCCCGGACCAGTTCGGTCAAAACCGCGCCTACGCCAGTCCGCGTCCCCAGGCTGTGGACCAGGGAGCGGATGTAGGTGCCGGAGCTGACTCTGACCCGGAAATCCACCCAAGCCGCGTCCCGGGACAGGACCTCGGCTTGGGAAATTTTGACGTCTTTGACCTTCACCGGGGCGGCCTTGCCGGCACGGGCCAGCTTGTACAGCGGCGCGCCCTGGTGCTTGGCCGCCGAATACGGCGGCACTTCCTGGCTGGTGATGTCGTTCCAGGCGGCCACGGCCGCCTCCACTTCTTCCCGGTCCGGCAGGGGGCCGTCGTGGCGGGTCACCACCTCGCCCAGATCGTCATAGGTGTCCGTGGCGCGCCCGAGTTCAAAACGGCCCCGGTAGACTTTTTCGCCGGTCAGCAGAAAACCGGAGAGTTTGGTCGCCTGGCCGAGCAGGATGACCAAAACGCCCCGGGCCATGGGATCGAGCGTGCCCGCGTGGCCGATCTTTTTCTGGCCAAGCTGAAATTTGACGGCTTCCACGCACTTGGCCGAGGAAGGCCCCCGGGGCTTGTCCAAAATCAGAATCCCGTCAAGTTGGGCGGGTAAATGCGTCGCGGCGGGCATGACGAGCGGGCTTACGCCGTCCCCTGTTCCAGGTGCCTTGCGCAGGCGGCCACCAAAACCGTTTCGGCATGCTCGACGTCGCCGGGGATATGTCCGCCGGCCGCGTTTCTATGGCCGCCGCCGCCGAATTCGGCGGCAATGGCCTGGACGTTCCAAGTCCCGTTGGAGCGCAGGCTGAACTTGACCAAGCCGGATTGCTCCCGCAGGCTGACGGCCACGCACACCCCCCGGACCCGGGCCACGAAGTTGATCAGGCCCTCGCAATCCTCCACGCTCGTGCCCGTGCGGACCAGATCGTCGGTCATTATCCTGATGAGTCCCAACTGTCCATTACAATAGAGTTTGGCCCGGCCGAGCGACTCGCTCCAGAGATGGATGCGGGCGAGCGACCACTGGTTCTGGATGTTGGCGTTGAGCGCGGCCGTGTCCAGGCCCAGTCGCAAAAGTTCCGCGGCCGTCTCCAGGGAACGGGGGCCGGTGTTGGAATAGCTGAAATAGCCCGTGTCCGTGACCAATGAAAGATAAACCGCCTGAGCCAGCCCCCCGGTCAAGGGAACGCCCAGTTCCCGGGCGATGTCGGCGACCATCTCCCCGGCCGAGGAATAAGCCGGATCGACCCAGTTGACCGCGCCGAAAAGCGGATTGCCCAAGTGATGGTCGATGTTGACGATAGGTGTCGGACCCAGCGCCGGCGGCAGTTCCGGGCCGACCCGGTCGAGATCGCCGCAATCGAGGATCACGACCGCGTCATACAATCCTTGCGGCACATCGGTGGAGAGCGGCCCGGGCAGGCTGACCCAGTCCAGGGTCTTGGATAGTCCGGTGCGGTTGTAAAGGGTGACCTGCTTGCCCAGGGCGGTGAGCAGCCAGGCCATGGCCGCCGTCGCCCCGATCGCGTCGCCGTCGGGATTGTAGTGGGAAGCGACCAAGAACCGCTGGCCGTTCTGCACCGTGCGGATCACGTCACTCGGCGGGCCGGGCATAGACCATCTCCTCGATAAACTCGTCATATATGAAGCGCAGCTCGGGCACGAATTTCATCTTGACCCGCTGGCCGACCATGGTGCGCAAAAAACCCTTGGCCTTGGCAAAGGCTTTGAGCGCCTCGGGAGCCTTTCCCGGTCCGCCGGGCAGGGTGAAGAGCACCTCGGCCACGGACAAATCGGCGTTGAGCCGCGCGCCGGTGACCGCGACCCCGGCGAGCCTGGGGTCGGCGACCTCTTCGGTCAAAACAAGCGAAAGTTCGCGCATGATCTGCTCGGCGAGACGAAAAGAGCGGCGCGAGGTGGCGTGCTGCATGCTGGTCCTGATACGCCGGGGCGGGGGTGGAACGCCTCCGGCGGCCAAAGGGCTGCGCCCTTTGGAATCCCTTTTAATAATGAACGTGAACCTTTCGCCCGCGGCGACACCCGGCGTGCCGGGGGCGGCGGCGGCGAAGAAAAATCATATAACGCCAAAACACGGTCCTGGCAATGCCCGGCCCGGGCCGGGGCATCGGCGAAATCCTGAAAAATGTCAACAAGTTCTCGGGATGGTTGGGAATCAGGGCCCAAGGACGGGGACGGATTATTTCTTGATGTTTTCCCCTGAACCTGACATCTTTCCCCGTCCTTTTACCCCGCGCGCGCCCGGCGCGCGCCAACTGGGAATTATCATGATCGAACTGAAAAGACATAAGAAACAGTCGCTTTTGCCCAAGGCCACCAAGGAACAGGCCAAGGACACCGGCCTGGCCATGATCCTGATCTGCCTGATCCTGGCCTACTTCGGCGGCCGGGTGAAGCTTTTGCCCCTGGCCATGGTCCTGCTTCTGGTCACCATGACCGTGCCGGCCGTTTTCAAGCCCCTGGCCAGGCTCTGGTTCGGCTTCTCCCACCTGCTGGGGACGGTCATGTCCAAGGTTATGCTCACCCTGGTCTTTTTTTGGGTGCTCACGCCCATCGGCATATTCCGCCGGCTGACCGGCAAGGACACGCTGCGCCTGGCCCAATGGAAGGCCGGAACCGATTCCGTCTTCCGCGTGCGCGACCACACCTTCACGGCCGCAGACATCGGACAGCCGTTCTAGTCTAGGGGACATCGGACAGCCTTTCTCATCCAGACGCGCGACCGTACGTTCCGGTCGCGCGCTCAATCCGCCCAATTTGGAGGACATTATGGATTTTCTCAAAGACTTGTGGGGTTTTCTCAAGGTGCGCAAAAAGTTCTGGCTGTTGCCGATCATCATTACCTTGCTGCTTTTCGGCGTGCTTGTCGTTTTGACCAGCGGCACGGCGGTGGCCCCGTTCATCTACACCCTGTTCTAGAGGCCAAAAAATGCCAGAATCGATTTTAGGCATCTCCGCCTACTACCATGACTCCGCCGCGGCCCTGCTCGTGGACGGCGTGATCGTCGCCGCCGCCCACGAGGAGCGCTTCAGCCGCGTCAAGCACGACGACAGCTTTCCGGCCAAGGCCTGCGAGTACGTTCTGGCCGAGGCGGGACTTTCGCTTAACGACCTGACGGCGGTGTGCTTCTACGACAAGCCCTACCTCAAGTTCGAGCGGTTGCTGGAAACCTACCACGGATTTGCGCCCAAGGGGCTCCAGAGCTTCCTGATGGCCATGCCGGTGTGGATCAAGGAAAAGCTCTTCATGCGCAAAATGCTGCGCGAGGAGCTGGCGGCGCTTGGCGAGGGCCGCCCCAAGGTGCTCTTCCCGGAGCACCACCTGTCGCACGCCGCGAGCGCCTTCTATCCCTCGCCCTTTGAGGAGGCGGCCATCCTGACCATCGACGGCGTGGGCGAATGGGCGACCACGACCATCGGCCACGGCCGGGGCCGCGACATCACCTTCCTGCGCGAGCTCGATTTCCCGCACTCGCTCGGCCTGCTCTACTCCGCCTTCACTTACTTCTGCGGCTTTAAGGTCAACAGCGGCGAATACAAGCTCATGGGCCTGGCTCCCTACGGCAATCCCGACTCGGAGCGCACCGCCCGGTACAAGAAGATCATCCTCGACGAGCTTGTCGACCTGCGCCCGGACGGGTCCTTGCTGTGCAACATGGACTACTTCGACTACGCCACCGGGCTGACCATGGTGAACGACGCGGCCTTCGCGCGCCTGTTCGGCCTTCCCAAGCGCGCGCCCGAGACCGAACTCACCCAGTCTTACATGGACATGGCCCTGGCCATCCAGCAGGTGACCGAGGACGTGGTCATGCTGCTCGCCGCGACCGCCAAATCGCTCACCGGCTCGGACTATTTGTGTATGGCCGGCGGCGTGGCGCTCAACTGCGTGGCCAACGGCAAGCTGCTGCGCCAGGGCATCTTCAAGGACGTCTGGATCCAGCCCGCGGCGGGCGATGCCGGCGGCGCGCTGGGCGCGGCCCTGGCCGCCTGGCATATCGGCCTGGGCAAGGAACGCGCGGCGCTGCCCCCTGGCGAACTCGACCACATGCGCGGCTCCTATCTCGGGCCGGAATATTCCTTGTCCGACATCAAGCGCTGCGCCGCCAGACACCACGCGCCCTTTACAAAATTCGACAATTTCGGCGAACTGTGCGCCAAGGTCAGCGATCTGCTCGCCGAAGGCGCCGCCGTGGGCTGGTTCCAAGGCCGCATGGAATACGGGCCCCGGGCCCTTGGCGGCAGAAGCATCCTGGGCGACCCCAGAAACCCGGAGATGCAAAAAAAGCTCAACCTCAAGATCAAGTACCGCGAGGGCTTTCGACCCTTCGCCCCGTCGGTGCTCGCGGAAAGCGCCGCGGACTACTTTACCCTCGACCGGCCCTCGCCCTACATGCTCATCGTGGCTCCGGTGGACGAGTCGCTACGCAGCCCCCTGCCGCCGGGATACAACGACATGGAGATGTTCGAGCGGCTCTACGTCACGCGTTCGACCCTGCCGGCCGTCACCCACGTAGACTATTCGGCGCGCATCCAGACCGTGCATAAGCACACCAACGAGCGCTACTGGGAGCTGATCGAGGCCTTCAGGCAGCGCCACGGCTGCGGCGTGGTGGTCAACACCAGCTTCAACGTCCGGGGCGAGCCGATCGTCTGCACCCCGCAGGACGCTTACCGCTGCTTCATGCGCACCGAGATGGACTATCTGGTCATGGGCGATTGCCTGTTCGAAAAGACCATTCAGCCGCGTTTCGAGGACGGCCGCGACTGGCGCAGCGAATACGAGCTCGATTGAGTCCGCCGGAGTCTATCCGGAGAAAAACAGCGTCCGGGCGGTCTTTGATCCTAGAACCTGTTGACGCCGGGGCGGTTATCGGGAAATATCATTCGTCACGGATACGTTACCCGACGGCCTAGGCCGTCGCGTATGGGCGGCTTTGAGCCGCCGCACCCGCGGGGAAAACCATGTTTTTCCGTGCGGGCCGGCTGAAAATCCCAGGAAATCACGGGCGGGATTTTCGGCGTCATTGAAGGAGCTTAAGTGGATATTCAAATCGCCAAACCGTTCATCCGAGCGGTCAACGACGTCCTGGGCACCATGGCCATGATCACCCCCACGGCCGGGACGCCCTATGTCAAGAAGGACCACGTGGCCAAGGGCGATGTTTCCGGAATCATCGGCCTGACCGGGGCGGCCAACGGCACCCTGTCGGTGACCTTCACCAAGACCTGCGCCGTGGCCGTGGTCAAGAACATGCTCGGCGGCGATATCCAGGACTTGCTCAGCGACGTCAAAGACGGCGTGGGCGAACTGACCAACATGATCTCCGGCCAGGCGAGAAAATGGCTGGCCGAATCCGGGACCGTCCTGCAATCGTCCACGCCCACGGTGGTCATGGGCGCCAACCATTCCATCTCCCATTTGGCCAAAAGCCCGATCATGGCCGTGCCGTTCACTACCGAATATGGCGACTTCACCATAGAGATCAGCCTGGAATAAATTTTGTCCGGTCGGCGGCCGCAGGAGGGCTATGCGTTTCGTCGAGTATATCCGCAGGGAAGGTTACCAACTCTTTCTCGGCGCCGTGGACGCCCAAGTCTATTCCTATTTCGACTGCGCAAATCCAAGAAAGGCCATCTGGTATTACAAACGTGGCAGTTATCAATGCGTGGGTTGCAAGGAGCAATGCGAGACCGACAGTCCGATGGGTTTCCAGATGTTTCTGGATCTGATGGAATAACCGTCTTCCCGGTGGGTGCTCAATGCCGCGTCGCTTGTGCCTGATTACCTCCCTCCTCGTCCTGCTGGCCGCGGCCGGCGCCCAGGCCCAGGTCTTCGACGAAGAAGAACTCACGCAGTGCGCCATCCAAAAGGCGCTCGCGGCTCTGACCTGCAAGCCTCACAACGAATTTTTCTTTTTGGGCAAACGCACGGGAATTTACATCTTCTCAGGCTACTGGGCCATGCATCACACCGATTTTTACGCCCAGGTGGTCGAGAAGAACTTGGTGATTTTTTCCTCGCCGGACTGGGGAGCGGAACGCATTTCAGCCAGGCTGGAAGTCGATTACGTCAAGGGCTGTGTCGATGTGCACCTTCAGAAATCGCCCTGCAACAGCTTCTCCGAAACCCGGTGCTGCGCCGCGAAGCCGCTCGAAAAAGCGCCTAAAGCCCCCTGAACCGCAGCCCAAAGATCGCGAGCGGAACCAGAAGATAGAGCAGCCAGGCCATATCCAGGCCGACCAAGGCGAACCCCAGGGCGATCAGGATCAAGGCGTAGGCCCAGGCCTCGACATAGCGGCCCATGCCGCCCCCGGCCGGAAGATGCCCCAGGGACGGGAAAAGGCCGCCCGCCTTCTCAAATCCGTCCGGTTGCGCCTCACCGGATTGATCGGACGATTCGGATTGGAGCTTGTGCCCGCATTCCTGGCAGAATCGCCGCCAGTCTTCGTTTTCCGAACCGCACTTGGTGCAGATCATGGCCGTTCGCCGCGCTGTTTCATAATCACGGCTATCTAGCCCAAAGCCGTCCGGCCGACAACGTGAAAGAAAGGTGGACAACGGCCGCTGCCGTACTTCCAAACCAATGCCTTTTGGATTACATAACCGGGCTAGGGACCCAAACCACCACGTCGGAGGCGGCTTATGGATTTCACCCATGATGAACGGCGCAAATTCACCCGCATCACCATGCGGGCTTACGCCTTTGAACACCACTGCGGCGTGGCCAAAGGCTCCCTGCAACTCAAAGTCCAGTTGATCGACATCAGTCCCGGCGGCGCGCGCCTGAAACTGACCGCCCCCCTCGGCGGCGTTCCCCTCGCCCGGGGCGACCGGGTCACCCTCGACACCGGGCTCAAAAGCGCCCGGGGCCCCCTGGACAACCTCGCCAGCGAGGTCCGCTGGGTCGGTGAAATCGATTTCGGCGTCCAGTTTGCGCCCGAACTCGACCTGACCGCCGGCGATCTCCAACGCCTGTTCACCTCCTGAGCGCCGGTCGCGCCGGCTTCATTTCCCGTCCAGAAGCAACCCCAGGAGCAAAGCAACCCATGGAAGTTCTCGAAATCCTCGCCCAGCACCGCAACCTCTCCGAGACCCAAGCCCTGGAAGCCTTCCGTGCCCTGTACGCCGGATCGATGCCCCCCGCCTGTGTCGGCGCTTTTCTCATGGGGCTCAAAACCAAGGGCGAGACCGCCCTGGAAATCGCCTGCGGCGTCACCGCCGCCCTGGAGCAAGCCCGGCTGGTCGAAAACCTCGAAGGCAACCGCATCGACACCTGCGGCACCGGCGGCGACAACACCTGCAGCTTCAACTGCTCCACGGTCGTGGCCCTGTACCTGGCCGCCTTGGGGCACAAGGTGGTCAAGCACGGCAACCGGGCCGTGTCGAGCACCTGCGGCAGCGCCGACATCATCGAAGCGCTCGGTATGCCGCTCGTCGTCGAACCGGCGGCCGTGGCCGGAGAGCTGGCCAAACGCAATTTCGTTTTCTTGTTCGCCCCCAACTTCCACCCGGCCTTTAAGAACATCATGCCCATCCGCAGGGAACTCGGCGCCCGGACCCTGTTCAATCTCATGGGACCGCTGCTCAATCCGGCCCGCCCCACCCACCAGCTTTTGGGCGTGCCGCTGTCGCGCTTCGTCCCCCTGATGGCCGAAACCCTGGCCCTGACCGGCCTTCGGCGCGGCGCCGTGGTCCACGGCGCGGGCGGCTTCGACGAAATAACCCCCTTTGGCCCGGCCGACCTCGTCTGGGTGCGCGAAGGCTGGCTGCGCAAGGACACGTTCGATCCGGAAAAATACGGCTTTCCCCGCCGCCAGCCCGCTGAAGTGGTCGTCGGCGGCCGAGGCGAAGCCGTGGCCGTGGTGCGCGCCCTGCTCGCGGGCAAGGGACCTCAAGCCATGCAAGACATGGCTGTGCTGAACCTGGGTGTGGCCCTGCACCTCTTGGAAGAAGACTTAAGCCTGCAACAGGCCCTGGACAAGGCCAGAACCGCCATGGCCGAGGGCGCGGCCGCCAAAGCCTTCCCGGACTCCGGCCATGCTTGAAAAATTCCGCCTGGCCAAGGCCGCCGAAATAGCCAACCTGCGCCGCTTGGCGGAACAAAACGCCCTGCCCGCGCCGATCGCCTGGCCACGGCCCTCGTTTGAAGCCGCCATAAGCGGCGCTCATCCGGCGGTCATCGCCGAATACAAAAGGGCCTCGCCCTCGGCCGGCGCCATCAACCCCGAGTTGACCCCGGAGTTCGTCGCCCGGACGTATGCCCAGGCCGGAGCCGCGGCTATCTCGGTCCTGACCGAGGAGACCTATTTCCAAGGGAGCCTGGCTTTCCTCGAACCCATGAGCGCGCCCGGACTGCCGCTTCTGCGCAAGGACTTCATCTTGGATCCCTTGCAGGTCCGAGCCACCGCCGCCACCCGCGCCTCGGCCCTTCTGCTCATCGCCCGCATGCTCCCGCCCGGCGAACTGGCCGCATGCATCGAGCTGGCGAGCAGTTTCGGGCTCGCCTGCGTCACCGAGGTCTTCGACGAGAACGACCTGGACAAGGCGAACGACTGCGGCGCGACCGTCATCCAGGTCAATAACCGCGACCTGGACACCCTGGCCACCGATCTGGCCGTCTCGCGCCGGCTTGTCGGCCGCAAACGGCCGACCCAGCTCTGGATCAGCGCCAGCGGCCTGTCCAAACGCCCGCAACTCGACGAGATGGCCATGCTCGGCTTCGACGCCGTCCTGATCGGCACCTCGCTCATGCAACACGCCGATCCGGGACGCGCCCTGTCCAGACTCACCGGAGCGCGCCGGGCATGAGCGCGCCCCTGCTCGTCAAAGTCTGCGGTCTGACGCGGCCGCAAGATGCCCGCCTGTGCCTTGAGCTGGGCGTCGATCTGACCGGCTTCATCTTCGCCGCCAAAAGCCCGAGACGCGTCACGCCCGAAACCGTCCGGGGCATGCCACAGGGCAGCGCCCTGCGCGTGGGCGTTTTCGTCGAACAATCGGTCGGCGAAGTTCTCGATATCATGGAATACGCCGGTCTCGACCTGGCCCAGCTCCACGGCGGCCAGTCCCCGGAATTCTGCCGCGCCGTCGGAGCCCGCCGCGTCATCCGGGTCTTCTGGCCGGCCCAACATGCCTCGCCAGACGCCCTAAAAACCGAACTCGAACGCTTCGCGGCGGTCTGCCATATGCTGCTCCTGGATGCGGGCACGGCCGGAGGCGGACATGGAAAAACACTGGACTTGGACTTTCTTCGGGGTTTACAAGCGCCCCTGCCCTGGCTGCTGGCCGGCGGACTGGGACCGGACAACATCGCCTCGGCCCTGGCCAAAATCCGGCCCCACGGAGTCGATCTCAACTCCCAAGTCGAATCCGCGCCCGGCATAAAAGACCACGAGAAACTGCGCGCCGCCCTGGCGGCCGCCAGAGGGGGCGTCGCCCCCTCTGGACTCCCCGACCGGGGCTCCGCCCCGGACCCCGCCGGCGGGGGATGACCCCGTCTAAGGCCGGGGCTATAGTCCCCCGGCCCCCCTCGACGGGGGACGCGGGGAATACGGGATGATCGGTGTTAACTGAATAACATTTACTAAAGTTTTTTGGAGGAGGGGGTCCGGGGGAGGAACCTTTTGTTCACAAAAGGTTCCTCCCCCGGTTCCGCACATCACAATGAACGGTTACTTCGGCGAATACGGCGGCAGGTTTGTGCCCGAGTTGCTCATGCCGCCCCATTTGGAGTTGGAGAAGGCCTTCAATGACATCGTGCCCAGCGCCGCGTTCCAGAAGGAATACACCGATATTCTACGGGATTACGTCGGCAGGCCGTCGGCCCTGTTTCGCTGTCCGAATCTTTCGGCCGAGCTCGGTTTCGACTTGTGGCTCAAGCGCGAGGATTTGAACCACACCGGGGCGCACAAGATCAACAACACCATCGGCCAGGCCTTGCTCGCCAAGCACATGGGCAAGAGCGTGATCATGGCCGAGACCGGCGCCGGCCAGCACGGCGTGGCCACGGCCACGGCCGCGGCCCTGTTGAATTTGAAATGCCTGGTTTACATGGGCGCCGAGGACGTTGTGCGCCAGGCGCACAACGTAGAGCGCATGCGTCTGCTTGGGGCCGAGGTCGTGCCCGTCGAAAGCGGCACCAAAACGCTCAAGGACGCCATCAACGCCGCTCTGCGCTATTGGATCGCGCACCAGGACGACACCCATTACTGCCTGGGAACGGCCGCCGGGGCCCATCCTTTTCCGGCCATGGTACGCGAGTTCCAGGCAGTGATCAGCCGCGAGGCCAAGGCCCAATTTTTGGAACGCATCGGCCGCCTGCCGGACTACGCGGTGGCTTGCGTCGGCGGCGGCTCCAACGCCATCGGCATGTTCCACGCCTTCGTGCCGCATCCCGAGGTCCGGCTCATCGGCGTGGAGGCGGCGGGCACCGGAAAACCGGGCTGCACCAATTCGGCGCCGTTGTCGCTGGGTTCGCCCGGGGTTTTGCACGGCATGCTGAGCCTGCTCTTGCAGACCGGCGACGGCCAGATTTTGCCCTCGCATTCCATCGCCCCGGGCCTGGACTACCCGAGCGTGGGGCCGGAGCACGCCCATCTCAAGAAGACCGGGCGGGCCACCTATGTCATGGTCGACGATCATAAGGCCCAGGAAGCCTTTCTGACCTTGACGCGCAAGGAAGGCATCATCCCGGCCTTGGAGAGCTCGCACGCCTTGGCCTGGGTGTTGGGCAACCCCCAGGCTATCCCCAAAGGCAGCCAGGTTTGCGTCTGCCTGTCCGGGCGCGGCGACAAGGATATGGGCATCATCGAGCAGTACCTCAACGCCCGCGACGGGCGCTAAACATACCGGGTTTTCGCCATGACCGTTTCGATTTTGACCGACAAGATCCACGCCGCCAGGGCGTCCGGACGCAAGGCGCTCATTCCTTTTTTGCCCGCCGGCTTTCCGGACAAAGAGCGTTTTTTCGACGAACTGGGGGCGCTGGACGCCTCGGGCGCGGACATCATCGAGATCGGGGTTCCGTTTTCCGATCCCGTGGCCGACGGCCCGGTGGTCGAGCGGGCTTCGCTGGAATGTCTGGAACGGGGGGTCACGCTCTCCTGGATCATCAGCGAACTGACCAAGCGCAAGGCCCGTTATAGAGCAGGGCTCGTGCTCATGGGCTATTTCAATCCCTTTTTCCAGTACGGCCTGGACAAGCTGGCCTTTGACGCCGTCCGGGCCGGCATCTCGGGGCTGATCATCCCGGATCTGCCTTTTGAGGAATCCCACCGCGTGTATACCGCCATCCAGGGCACGTACATCAGCCTGATTCCGCTCATCGGCCTGAACACCCCGGAGGCGCGCATGCGCCTGTACGCCGAACGCGCCGAGGGCTTTGTGTATTTCGTCTCGGTCATGGGCATAACCGGGGTGCGTAGCGATTTGCCCCCCGAGATCGCGAGCCGTCTCGATCTGGCGCGCGCCATCTTCAGCCTTCCCATCGCCCTGGGGTTCGGCATCAAAAACCCGGACCAGCTCGCCCCCTTCGGCGAACGCATCGACGCCGTGGTCTTCGGCAGCTCGCTGATCGACCACATCCGGGAAGGCGGACAAGCCGCATCTTTCATGGACCGCTGGAAGTAGCCGCCGATTGTCTTGATCCCGGGCACGGTCTTTTTCCGCGGCGCAGCCGCCACTACGGAGCCATACGCATGTCCCCGCACACCCGTTTCATTCCGAGCTATTCCGCCGACGAACTCGCCGCGCGCCAACTCGCCGGCCTCCAATGGACCGTCGCGCACGCTTTCGGCGGCAGCCCCTTTTACCGCGAACGCTTGAGCCGGGCCGGTGTCGAACCCGGCGACGTGACCAGTCTGGACGATTTGGCGAAGCTGCCCTTCACCACCGCCGGCGACTTAAAAGACGGCTACCCCCTGCCGCTGCTCAGCGTGCCCGAGAGCGAGGTGGTGCGCATCCACGCCTCCTCGGGGACCACCGGCAAGCGCAAGGTTTTGGCTTACGCTCAGGCCGACATCGACGCCTGGAAGCACATGTTCGCCCGCTGCTACGAAATGGCCGGGCTGACCCGCGAAGACCGGGTGCAAATCGCCGTGGGGTACGGCCTGTGGACCGCCGGGGCGGGATTCCAGCTGGGATGCGAGCATTTCGGGGCCATGGCCGTGCCGATCGGCCCTGGCAACATGGAAATTCACATCGATCTGCTCACGGATATGAAGACCACCTGCTTGGCCTCGACCGCCTCCATGGCCCTGCTTCTGGCCGAGGAAGTGGCCAAGCGCGATCTGCAGGACAAGATTTCCCTCAAAAAGGCCATTTTCGGGGCCGAGACCCATACCCTCAAGATGCGCCGCCGCTTCGAGCGGCTGCTCGGCCTCACCGAAAGTTTCGACATCACCGGCATGACCGAACTCTACGGTCCGGGCGCGGGCCTGGAATGCCCGGCCCACGAAGGCATCCACTACTGGGCCGATTTCTATATCCTGGAGATCATCGATCCGGTGACGCTTGCGCCCGCGGCCCCGGGCGAGATCGGAGAAATGGTGGTGACCACGCTCTCCAAACGGGCGAGCCCCTTGATCCGCTACCGCACCCGCGACCTGACCCGGCTGATCCCGGGCGATTGCCCCTGCGGCGTGCGCCTGCCCCGGCACGAACGGCTCCTCGGCCGCTCCGACGACATGTTCATCATCAAGGGCGTGAACATCTACCCCGGCCAGATCGCCTCGGTTTTGGAAGAATTCAAGGGTGTCAGCAGCGAATACATGATCCACCTGACCCGCAAGGACGGCCGCGACCGCATGCTGGTGCGCATCGAGCGTGGCCGGAACTCGAGCCCGGAATACGACCAGAACCTGTCCCTGGCCATTTCCGAGGAGATGCGCAAGCACCTGTTGGTGCGCGGCTATGTGGAGATCCTGGACCCCGGGACCCTGCCCCGCTCCCAGGGCAAGACCAAACGCGTCCTGGACGAACGCGACCTGGGCGAAGAATATTAACTGGAGCAGAAAATTTCTTAATTTTCGTGCTCCAGTTTATTAGCACGGCCCCGCGAATAGCGGGGCCTAGCGGCGTCCGCCGCTGGGAGCAAAAAGGAAGATACTTTTTGCTCCCAGGAATACCCCCCCGCCGATACGCCGGCCGCCCCGGGAAACCCGCCCGGGCGGCCGGCCCGCTGTTTTATCCGATATATTCCGCCGCGTTGCGTCGACGGGGAGAAAAGTTACCGAGGAGGCGATTTTTTGGTTGCCCCGTTTGCTCCCGGATGATATTTGAAAAATGAAATATATTTTGGGATATTGTTGGAATAACAGCTTTTTTGAAGGAGGTATTCTCCATGGCGTGGTCTTCCATCGAATCGGTCGCATCCCCCCTTTCCGGCAATTCATTCATCGACTCGCTTATCTCCCAGGATCACTTTACCTACAATTACGAACTGCCCCAGAAAGGCTACATCGATTACACCTTCAACGTGTCCTCCAACCTGGCCGACCCGGGTCTGGCCCTGCAGACCATGACCCCTACCCAGGAACAAGACGTGCGTGGCGCCATGAGCTACATTTCCGGGGTCACCGGCATCACCTTCAAGGAACAAACGACGCAAACCTCGGACGACATCGTCTTCGCCGACCAAAGCAGCGCTCCGACCAACGCCGGCGTGGACTACTCTAATTACAACGCAACCGAGAACAACGGCAGCATCACCGGGCTGACGCTCTATGACACGATCACGCTCAACTCCAACAACCCGGACAATACCAACCCCGCGCCCGGAGGCGACGGCTACCTCACCATCCTGCACGAGATGGGCCACGCCCTGGGGCTCAAGCACCCCTTCGAGCAACCGGTCGTATTGCCGAATAACATCGACAACACGAACTACACGGTCATGAGCTACAACACCGTTACCCCGTATGCGACCAGCTACGGCCCGATCGACATCGCCGCCTTGCGCTATCTTTACGGCGGCGACGGGTTGCTCGGCCAATACGGCCTGACCGTCAACAGCGCGGGCGTACCGGTATCGAACCCGGCGCCGAACACCTACGACACCCTCGTTGGTTTGCCCGCCACCACCCAGCTCACCCCCAACCCGGAGATCATTGACAGCGACAGCACCTCCTCCTATCAAACCGCCGGCCTGGGCTCCTCCGTGACGCTCGGCTTGACGACGCTCGATGCGTTCGTCAATTCCCAGTCCACCTCCACCTTGCAGCATGGCGGCGCGTCCTCCGTCCTGGCGCAGGCCTGATCTCTCGCCGGGCCGGCAGTTCCCTATGAATCATTGCATGTTCCTAACCATGAACCAAGTGAACCCATCACGCGCCTACACGGGAGTATTTCCCGATCCGCGCCGCCGGGAAACACTCGGGAGGTCACAATAGTGCCCAGCGATCCGAATCAAAACGCCGCAAACATCTGGGGCGACTTCGCGCCCGAAGCCGGCGCCTCCACGGTCTTAAACGGCTCCTCCCCAGCGCCGGCGACGGCCATCGGCGTGGCCCAGCAGTCCTACGACGTCGCCGGAGGCACGAGCATCAACCTGGGATCGATCTTCAGCATCGTCAATCCCCAAGTCAGCACCTTCACCCTCCAACTGCGCGACCGCGACAACTACCCCGGGAACCAGACCTACAATTACGGGACGCTGACCGACGCCAGCGGCAGGCAGTACTCCGGCCTGGACATTACGTTGCGGTTCACCCTCAATCCCACGACCGGGCAGTACGTCACCTCTACCGGCCAAACCTTGAGCAACTTCACCTTCACCGCTTCCACGCAAGCGTTACGCGCCCAGGCCATCGACCTCAAAGCCTACGGCAGCAATAACCAGTTGCTGGACGACCGCACCGCGGATGTCGTGACCAGCGTGCCGACGCCCGCTTTCGCGGCCGGCAGCTCCATCTCGAACGACATCGCCGTCGAGGCGCAATCCTTCATCGGCCAGACATGGAACGACAACGGCTGTTTCCTCCTGGCCGAGGACGACACCGCCGCCTGCGGGGTTTCGCTCCCTCTGAATTCCGGCTGGCCCTCTTCCAACTCAACCAACAACGGCGCCATGCAGGTGGTTTACGATGCCGCGAACGGGATCAATCCCAATTGGGAAAGCGGACTGCAGCCCGGCGACATCGTGGGAATGAGCTGGATCGGCCCAAACGCCGGCGGGCACATCGCCGTGGTGGACCGGGTGACGAACGGCGTCGCCTACGTGGCGGACAACTCGGGCGCGAGCGTCCCGGGCGGCAATGCCAGCGACGTGCTGGTCGCCGAACAACCTTTGTCGGCCAGCAATGCCTACATGGATCCGAACTCCATCGATGTCTACCGGGTCACCGGCTCGTTGAGCGCGCCCGGCAGCGCCCTGCCCGCTTCCCCGACCGGCATCGCCTCCATTGTCAACGGCGGCTCCATGGCCGCCGGCGCCGACCCCGCCTCCTCCGCGCAGACCGCCGGCCTGGGCTCCTCCGTGACGCTCACGCCAACCAGCCTGTTCGGCATGACCACGCTGGACGCCTTTTTCAATTCCCAGGCCTACACCGCCAATCAGCAAAACGGCGCATATTCCGGCCTTGCGCAGGCCTGATCCCTCGCCTGAATCGGCATAAAAAAAGCGAACCCGGGCCGCCGGGCTCGGGTTCGCTTTTTTTCGGCGGCGCTCAAGGCGCGTTGCACCGGCTTCAGGCGGGTTTCGCCTCGTTCAGAGCGACAACCGGTTCCGGGGATAGGATTTCGCGGGTCCATTTCATGGCCTCGATATACTGCCGGCTGGTCTCGATGGGCCACAGGCGGCGCTCCTTGAGGATGCGTTCGACCGTGTCCCATTTCGCGTTTTCATAGGCCTCGACCAGCTCAAGCCAGGTGCGCAACGGGGACTCGTCCCCAACCAAGGCCCGCTTGATTTCCTCCTCCAAGGGCAATTGCTCGAGCAATTCGCGCATGGGGATGCCGAGCAGGGTCTCCAGCATGGAGAACAGGCCCAGCAGAAACATGGATTCCGGCGCATATCCGGCAACCGACCCGGACACGGTGAGCAGCTCCAAAAACTTGGCCCGCTGCACCGAGGTCATGGCCACCACCTGGGAATTCCCGGTCGTGTCCAAATCGGCCAGAAGCACCACCCGCAGCCATTGAGCCAGTTGGCGCTGGCCGATCATCGTCAGGGCGTGGGTGATGGATTCGATCTTGAAGCGCGGGCTGAAATGCGCGGAGTTGATGTAGCGCAACAGCCGGTAGGAAATGGAGATGTCCCGGCCGATGATCTCGGCGATGTCGCGGACGTCGAGATCTTCCTTGCCCAACTCCTGAAGCAGTTGCAGCTTGGTCATCTCGCCCGTGCCGAGCTTCTTGCCCGGAATGATTTCCGGCTTGCGGAAGAAAAAGCCCTGAAAAAAATCGAAACCCAGGCGTTCACAAACACGGTAGATGACCCTGTCCTCGATCTTCTCGGCCAGGAGCTGGACTCCGTAAGGCCTGAGCCCTCCGACGATGGCCGCGACCTCCTGGGGATTGCGCCCGTAGATGTCCACCTTGACGATGTCAGCCAGAGCGATGATCTGCTCGAATCCGGGTTGGCCGACGTAGTCGTCCAAGGCGAGTTGGTAGCCGGCTTTCTTCAAGTCGGTCAGAGCGGCGAGGATTTCCGGCTCGGGATCGACGGTTTCGAGTATCTCGATGATGCAGGTTTCCTTGGGAAGGGTGTAGGCGGCGCCCTCAAGCAGAAGGTTGCGGGGAAAATTGATGAGCATTTTGGCCCCGGACTCGATGCCGGGCTTGGCCATGAAAAAGCCGTCGGCGATGACTTTGGAGGTGGCCTGGTCGGAATTGTCGAACTGGGCTTCGTGGGCCTCGGCGGCGGAGCGAAACAGGAGCTCATAGCCCCAGATTCGGCTTTTGCGGTCGAAAATGGGCTGGCGCGCGACGAATATGGCGACGGATTCGTCGGGCTGGTCTGTCGTTTTCGTCGTCTCCGGCGTCATGGCCTTTCTCCCTTGGGCGAGCGAATCTCCGGCCCGGGCCCGGCGTTAAACCGTCCGTCCATGGTTTCGCCGCAATCCACGCAGGACGCTCCGGTGAGACCGGTCTTGCGTATGGCATACCCGGCCCGTTCAATGAGCGTGGCCCCACAGCGGTGGCAGGCGGTGTTTTCACCGCCCGCGCCTCGGACATTGCCGACATAAACGTGGCGCAGGCCGGCCGCAAGCCCGATTTCCCGGGCCTTAAGCAAGGTCGCGGCCGGGGTCGGCGGACGGTCGGTCATGCGGTAGGTCGGGTGGAAGGCGGAGACGTGCCAGGGCGTTTCCGGCCCCAGCGAGACCAAAAAAGACGCCAGTTCGGCAAGCTCCCCGGGATCGTCGTTGAGTCCCGGAATAACCAGCGTGGTCACCTCCAGCCAGACGCCCAGGCGCTTCAAGGCGTCCAGTGTGTCCAGCACGGGCGCGAGCTTGGCGCCGCAGTTGTCGCGGTAGAATTTATCGCGAAAGGCCTTGAGGTCCACGTTGGCCGCGTCCAGCACCGGCGCCAGCGCGGAGACCGCCTCGCCGGTCATGTAGCCGTTGCTCACAAAGACGTTGCCAAGACCCCGGCCTCTGGCCAAGGCGGCCACGTCCAGGGCGTATTCCATGAAAATCGTGGGTTCGACATAGGTATAGGCGATCGAGGCGCAGCCGGCTCGCTCGGCCTCGGCCACGACCTCGCGCGGCGCGACTTCGCTTCCGGCGATCCCGCCGCCCTCGCGGGGGGGCTGGGAGATGGCGTAATTCTGGCAAAACAGGCAGCGGAAATTGCAGCCCATGGTGGCGATGGAATAACTCGTGGTCCCGGGCAGGTAGTGAAACAGCGGTTTTTTCTCGATCGGATCGACCGAGGCCGAAACCAGCCGGCCGTAGACCAGGCTATAGAGCGTTCCGTCCCGGTTCTCCCTCACCCCGCATAAGCCGCGTTTGCCCGGTTTGACCTTGCAGCGATGGGCGCACAGGAAGCATGTGACTTCTCCCCTGCCCAGCTTCTGGTAAAATCCCGCCTCGCGCATCCATCTCCCTCCGGCGCAACCGCGCCTTATGTCTCCGGGCCGAGCAATGCGGCCACGACCCGGGTCTTGGCGGTAAGCCCGTCCCGGCGGCCCTTGCGGCAATCGAACTTCACGGTGGCGTAGACGCGGCCACAATCCGGTTCAAGAGCCTTATAACAGGCGTCGATGACCGAGAGCACCTCGTCCCACTCGCCCTCGACGCTGGTGCCCATGGGCCCGACGATGTGCGGCAAACCCGAGGCTTTGACCACGGCCACGGCCCGGGCGGCATAAGGGCTTAAGCTTTCGCCCCGGCCGATCGGGAAAATCGAAAAATCAGCGATCACGCTCATGACTCATCTCCGGTCCGGTCATTGCCCCCCGCCGGCACCAATCCCGGCGGCCGTCCAAATAAAGACGGCAAGTGTTTCGTATATCGAGCACAACCATTCGAATGTCAACGAGATTGAAAAATTGAGGATCTTGGACAATACAGAAATGTATCGTGATACAAAATTGTAACAATTCGCCGCTTGGTTTTATATTTATAAACCACTAAAAATAATAACTTTTTATAAGATTTTTACTTTTGCACCATTCTTGCTTAGCCGCCTGCGACTTCCGCGAAAACATCGCAGTCCACAACACGGAGGCGAAACATGCGACTCTACGAAGACACCTCCTAAACGCAACCGCGCCGCGCGAGGCGATACGAACGCGCGGTTTTACGCCCTCCGGGGCGATATGGCCATATTTGCAAAACCCAGCAACAGTTTAGAAAATGGAGGAGGGGATGAAAAGATTTATTGCCCTGGCGCTTGTGCTCGCCACCGTCATGATCCTCGGCGCGCCGCTTCTGGCCCTGGCCCAAGAGGCCCCGGCCGCGACCGCGGAGGCCGCTGCGGCCCCGGCGCTGGTCCCGGATCCGTCTGGAACCGCCATCGGCGGCATCAGCGATATCGTCGGCGGCTCGCCCAACGCCCCGACCAAGGAAGAAGTCGAGAAAATGGCCGCCGACAAGGACGCCATGCTCACCAAAGTGGCCGACGTGGCCGGCCACAACAAGATCGCCATCAACATGTCCTGGACGCTGGTCTGCGGCTTCCTGGTCATGTTCATGCAGGTCGGCTTCGCCCTGTGCGAAACCGGCTTCACCCGTGCCAAAAACGCCAGCCACACCATGGCCATGAACATCATGGTCTACGGCATCGGCCTGCTCGGCTACTGGATCTGCGGCTACGCCCTGCAAATGGGCGGCGGCGGCGGTTCCGCCACGCTGGGCGGCACCATGGGCCTTTTGAACAACGAATTCACCATCAACCTGTTCGGCAAGGACTTCGGCCTGTTCGGCCTGAAAGGCTTCTTTCTGACCGGCGACTCCTACGACGTCTCAATCGCCGCCCTGTTCCTGTTCCAGATGGTGTTCATGGACACCGCCGCCACCATCCCGACCGGAGCCATGGCCGAACGCTGGAGCTTCAAAAGCTTTCTGCTCTACGGCTTTTTCATGTCCGGCATCGCTTATCCGCTCTACGCCAACTGGCTCTGGGGCGGCGGCTGGCTCTCCCAACTCGGCGCCAACTTCGGCCTGGGCCACGGCACGCTTGATTTCGCCGGCTCCTCGGTCGTGCACATGACCGGCGGCGTGGCCGCCCTGGCCGGCGCCTGGATGCTCGGGCCGCGCATCGGCAAGTACAAGCCCGACGGCACGCCCAACGCCATCCCCGGCCACCACATCCCCATGGCCGTCACCGGCGTGCTCATCCTGGCCTTCGGCTGGTTCGGCTTCAACACCGGCTCCACCCTGGCCGGCACCGACCTGCGCATCGGCATGATCGCCACCAACACCATGCTGGCAAGCGCCGCCGGCGCGGTCTCGGCCATGTGCTACATGATGTTCATCTACGGCAAGCCCGACCTGTCCATGTCCGCCAACGGCCTGCTGGCCGGCTTGGTGGCCATCACCGCGCCCTGCGCCTATGTCACCCCGACCTCGGCCGTGATCATCGGCCTGATCTCGGGCGTCTTGCTGTGCCTGTCGGTCTTCTTCGTCGACCAGACGCTCAAGGTCGATGACCCGGTCGGCGCTATCTCGGTCCACGGCACCAACGGCGCCTGGGGCCTGCTCGCGCTCGGCATTTTCGCCGACGGCAGCTACAATGAGGGAATAAACGGCGTCGCCGGCACCGTCAAAGGCCTGCTCTACGGCGACGGCGGCCAGTTCATCGCCCAGTGCATCGGCGTGGTCACCTGCTTCGTGTTTGTCTTCTGCGCCTTCGTGATCTACTTCAAGATCATGAACAACTTCGTCCCGATGCGCGTCAGCGCCGAAATTGAACAGGACGGCCTCGACCTGCACGAAGTGGGCGTACTGGCCTACCCCGACTTCAACCTGAATAAGACCCATCGCTAGGCCGGGAGGGAATATGAAAAAGATCGAAGCCATCATCAAGCCCTTCAAGGTCGATGAAGTCAAAGAAGCCCTGGACAAAATCGGCTGCCACGGCATGACCGTCACCGAGGTCAAAGGCTACGGACGCCAAAAGGGACACATGGAAACCTACCGCGGCGTCGAATACCAGGTGGTCTTCAACCCCAAAGCCAAAGTGGAAGTCATCGTGGCCGACAAATTGGTCAAAGACGTCCTGGCCGCGATCCAAAAAACCGCCAACACCGGCTCCATCGGCGACGGAAAAATCTTCGTCACCCCGATCGAGGAAGTCATGCGCATCCGCACCGGCGAAACCGGCGAAGCCGCTATCTAAGAGGAAGCCCAGGGAAACTTTTTGCGCCTAGAGAGCACTGCGTGCTCTCTAGGCATAAGTGAGAGCACGAA
>Ga0326727_10003655_pt1 | contig 48544 bp, 49 predicted proteins | sample MB2enrmetagenome_FD_207643 | JGI IMG/M metagenome (GOLD analysis project Ga0326727, IMG submission 207643) | Lab enriched peat soil microbial communities from McLean, Ithaca, NY, United States - MB29MY | ecosystem: Environmental > Terrestrial > Soil > Wetlands > Peat | place: USA: New York... | reverse complement strand
GCGTTTTGTAGAACCACGCCTTCGCCCCTTCTGTCGCTGCGATGTATCCAGCGGTGATGACAAGAACGGTCACCATCTGGAGCGCCGACAGCGGCACAAAACCGAACGCCGAGGCAGCGCGCCCAAGGTAGGGGATAGCGAGGGCGAAGACACCCATGACGATGCTGCTCCACAACAGCATGCTGCTCGGCTTGCTGTGGAACGCGGGCCCGCGCGTTCGCAGGACCAGGACAACGGCGACTTCCGTCAACAATGAAATGACGAACCAAGTCGTCTGGAAAATTGCTGCCCCGGAATGAAAGACCCGCAGCAGAATTGCGAACGTTAGCAGATCGAAGACGGAACTGAGCAGCCCAAAGACGATCATGAAGCGCTTCACGTCCTTGATCTGCCAGCGCTCAGGGCTTTTTACGGTCTCCGCATCGACGTTGTCGGTCGAGATCGTCATCGACGGCAGGTCGGAGAGGAAATTCTCGAGCAGAATTTGCTTGGCGGTCATCGGGAGGAAAGGGAGCAGCGGGGTTCCCAGCGCCATGCTGACCATGTTGCCGAAACTCGCGCTGTTCGTGATGTTGATGTATTTCAGCGTGTTGGCGAAGGTGCGCCGGCCATCCTCCACGCCCTGGCGCAGGACGTCCAGATCGGGCTTTAAAAGGATGATGTCGGCGCTTTCGCGGGCCACATCCACGGCCTGGTCCACCGAGATGCCGACATCGGCCCCATGCAGTGCGGGCGCATCGTTGATACCATCGCCGAGATACCCGACGGCATGTCCGGTGCGCTGCAAGGCGCGAACAATACGCTCCTTCTGTTGGGGATCGACTTCGACGAACAGATCGGTGCGCGGCGCGACCTGCCAGAGCGCCTCATCCTGGAGCTTGGCCAGTTGGTCGCTGGTGAGCATAGACTTTGGATCGAGGCCCACCACTTCCGCCAGATGCGCCGTGACGTGGCGATTGTCGCCGCTGATGACCTTGACGTGGATGCCGAGGTTCGCAAGGTCTTGGAGCGTTTTCTGCGCGTCTTTCTTGGGTGGGTCGAAGAAGACCAGGAATCCGGTAAATGCCAACCCTCCCTCATCGTTGTGCGCGTAATGGTCTTGGGCGGCGATCTTGCGTGTCGCCACGGCCAGCACCCGGAATCCTGCCTCACCCTTGGTCTGGTAGTACGCCTCCAGCCGCTCGCGCTGGTCCGCCGTGAGAGGAACATTCACGCCGTCGTGGTCCACCGAGGAACAGAGGGCAAGCACATTTTCGAAAGCGCCCTTGGTGACGATCAGATGCTGCAAGGCATCGCCGTCCACCGCCATGACGATCGTCAACCGTTTGGTCCGGAAGTCATACGGGATTTCATCGATCTTGCGATAACCAGTGGTCGCGAGTCCTGCATTCTTGCCGGCTGCTAGAAGGGCGGCATCGAGCGGGTTGTCGATGCCGGTCTCGAAGGCCGCGTTGAGAAAGGCAAGCTGCCTGATCTCGGTCGATGTCCGGCCATCGGCGTCGGTGGCGTCCTGAAGAACGATGACGCCCTCGGTCAGCGTGCCGGTCTTGTCCGTGCAGAAGATATCCATGCTGCCGAGGTTCTCAATCGAATTCAGGCGGCGGACGATGACCCCCTGCTTGGCCATCCCGCGTGCCCCGGCGGACAACGTTACGTTAATAATGGCGGGCAGCAACTCCGGCGTTAGACCGACGGCGAGCGCTACCGCAAAGAGCAGCGAGTCGATTTTCGGCCGGCCCAGAAGCAGGTTGACCGCCAGCACAAACAGAACCACGACGAACATCACCCGGACCAGGAGATAACCGAACTGCCGAATGCCGCGCTCGAACTCCGTCTCGGGCGGGCGCGCCTTGAGCCGCGCTGAGATCGCGCCGAAAGCGGTCCCGCGCCCTGTTTCCACCGCCAGCATCTTGGCCTTGCCGCTCTGCACCGAAGCGCCCATGTAGACGGCGTCGGTACGCCCCGCGATGGGTGTTTCCGGCGGAACGATCCCGGGCTGCTTCTCGGCCGGGAAGGATTCACCGGTCAGGCTGGCTTCGTTGACCATGAGGTCCGTGGCCTCGATCAGCAGCCCATCGGCGGGAATGAGGTTGCCTGCCGAGAGCACGATGACATCGCCGGGCACGATGGTGCTTGCCGGCACCGTTTGCTCCAGGCCATTGCGTACCACACGACAGGTCAACTCCAAACGACGCTTGAGCTCTTCCACCGCGGCCGATGCCCGGTACTCCTGATAGAAACCGAGCAGCGAGCTGCCGAGCACGATCGCCAGAATGATGCTGGCGTCCATCCGGTCACCCAGCGCCAGCGAAATCGCGGCGGCGAAGATAAGAATGATTACGAGCGGGCTTTCGAATTGCCGCAGGAGTATGCGCAGAGCGCTCAGGTGGCTCTCGTCCTCGACGCTGTTGGGGCCGACTTGGCGAAGCCGCTCGGCGGCTATCTCCGACGACAAGCCCCCGGGGCCCGAGCCCAGAGCAGTGCTCAACTCAGCAACATCACGACTCCAGTATGGGGCCGCAGTTACACGCTCGGCCATACGCTCTCTCGTTTGCCAACCGCCTTGGCGCGCACTATCCGCGTCGGCGCGGGCTCATTGGGCCCGAACTGGTCGAGCCGGGCCGCAGCTTCCTGTGCCGTCATGCGTACAATCGCGACCGGGGATTCAGCAGCATTGGGTGACATGACGAGTATCCCTATTCGGAGGTTCCCCCAGAGCCCTCAAACAATCGTGCAGTAGCCGCCCCAAAGATGAAGCCGCCAACATGCGCCGCATAAGCAACTCCGCCGCCAGATTGCATAGTAGCTATGGAACCGACCTGACTGAAGAGCTGGATCACAAACCAGAGCCCGATCAAGAGCGCCGCGGGTATAGCTGTAATGTCGACGAACCAGCCCAACAGAAGCACCGTACGTATCTTATCCTGGGGGTAAGTGACTAGAAAAGCGCCCATCACGCCGGCAATCGCGCCACTGGCGCCCAGATTGGGAACGGTGGAATGGGGCATGAGGGCAAGCTGTGCCAGCGAAGCCGCCAGACCGCTCAGCAGGTAAAACACCACGTACTTTAGCGGCCCCATGGAGTCTTCGATTTCAGGACCAAATGCCCAGAGGAACACCATGTTGCCGATAATATGCATCCAACCGGCGTGCATAAACATCGCCGTGAAAATGGTGATCCACCGATGGCCTTCGGTAACATTGGCTGGGATCAGCGCCCACTTCATTATAAATGGCTCACCACCCACCAGTTCTATGATAAAGACCACCGCGTTCGCGGCGATGATGGCCGTGGTGGCGACGGGGAAATTCGCTGGCTGGCGAGATGCGTCCGATAATGGGATCATTCCACCCACGTTATTTTCCTCCGTTTCATTGGACAGGCGTCTGCATACGCGGCACGCGCCCATGAGCTTGTTTGCCGTTCATACGTTCGCATCGAATCTCTCCTCACTCTTTCGCCCGGCAAGGCGCTTTCCCGGGAGATATTCGACGGTGGGGAAATGTTGCACTGGTTGGGGATATAGGGTCATCAGTTCCAGAACCTCCGGCGGCATCTCAGAGCTGACATGCAGTCCCAACTCTTTGGCGAAATCGAAGGTAATGGAGAAATCATGAGTCCACTTTCCTTCCGAGAGCACGGTTGCCAGGTTGTCCACGGTCGAATCGGGGTATTTGCCGCGAAGCAGTTCCCGAACCGTCTCTCGGACTTGCGTGATGGCCTTCGTTGCTTGGTCGGCGAGAACCAAAGTTTCGTCATCGATCCTGTCCTTGGATTTTTGCTCCACGGCCTTCAATAGCGACGCCGCCGGATATTGCCCCAGTTGGGGATCGACCGGCCCCAGCACCGCATGTTCGCACATGACAATTTCATCCGCGGCAAGCGCAATCAGCGTGCCACCGGACATGGCGTAATGCGGCACGAGGGCCGTGACCTTTCCTTTTCGCCGGTTTATCGCGCGGGCAATCTGTGTCGCGGCCAATACTAACCCCCCCGGCGTGTGCAGCACAAGGTCAATCGGAATACTCGGATCGGTCAGGCGAATGGCCCGAATGAGCTCCTCGGAGTCATTGACGTCAATGTAGCGCACGAGCGGGAAGCCGAGAAAACTCATCGTCTCTTGCCGGTGCGCGAGCAGGATCACCCGTGATCCGCGCTTCCGTTCGATGCGGGCGATCAATCGCCGTCTTGATGCCTCAATCCATCGCTGCTTCAGCGCCGGCTGGAGTGACGCCAGCATGATAAATACCCAGAACACATCCATAGGACTTATGTTCATGGGGGCAGCAATCATCTTGAGCTCCTCCAAGGCTTCACTCGGCTGGTCTGGCGGGTGAGAATAATGAAGCCCTTAATTTGAGTGAGCGCCAGCCGCGGGGGATATGGGGCTTCGACTATTCTCCAGCGCCTCTTTCACGTCATTCCCGCTCACCGTCTCTTGTTTCAGCAGAAGCTGGGCCAATGTTTTATGGGCCGGCCGGTGCTCCTTCAGCAGTGCCTGAGCGCGCACATACTGTTCGGTCACGATACGCTCGACTTCCGAGTCGATCACTTGACGAGTCTCTGGACTGAGCTGGCTATTGTCCTCGACGGATCCCCCCAGGTATTGGAGCTGTTGGCCAGCGTAACGCACTGAGCCGAGCTTTTCACTCATGCCAAATTCTGTGACCATACGGCGGGCCAGCTCAGTCGCCCGCTGTATGTCGTCACTGGCCCCGGTGCTGATGGTTCCGAACTCCACGATTTCGCCCGCCCGTCCGCCCAACATAACGGCGATCCTGTCGTTTAGTTCATCGACCGAAAGCAGATAGCGGTCTTCGGTTGGCGTTTGTATGGTGTAGCCCAAGGCACCCCGGCTGTGAGGTATGATGCTGATCTTGCTGACCGGTTCACCATGCGGGGTCAGTTCCGCCACCAGCGCGTGGCCCGCCTCGTGGTAGGCAACCGTAGTCCGTTCCTGCTGGTTCATTACCCGGCTTTTTTGCTCGGAACCCGCAACTACCCGTTCGATCGCAGTCTCGAAATCATTCAATGTGACAGCCGGGGCATTGCGCCGGGACGCGCCTAATGCCGCCTCATTCATGGCATTCTCCAGATCAGCGCCGCTGAAGCCCGCCGTCATCCGGGCGGCCTGCTCCATGTCAAAGTCTGCCGCCACCTTTACGCCCTTGCTATGAATTTTCAGGATTTGTACCCGGCCAATGAGATCGGGATTACCGATGGCGATCTGGCGATCAAAGCGGCCCGCGCGCAGAAGTGCCGGGTCGAGTACCTCCGGACGATTGGTGGCTGCCATGATAATCACTGGGGCGCTGGTGTCAGTTTTGAAGCCGTCAATCTCCGCCAGCAACTGGTTGAGAGTCTGCTCCCGCTCGTCATTGGTACCCATGCGCATCGCGCCTCCCCGGCTCTCACCAATGGCATCAATCTCGTCAATGAAAATGATCGCTGGAGCCACCTTGCGCGCCTCCTCGAACAGGTCGCGCACGCGTGCGGCGCCCACGCCCACAAACATTTCGACAAACTCCGAGCCACTGGTCTCGAAGAACGGGACCTGGGCCTCGCCGGCCGTGGCTTTGGCCAGTAGCGTCTTGCCGGTGCCCGGGGGCCCGACAAGCAACACGCCCTTGGGGATATGTCCGCCGAGTCGAGCGAATTGCTCTGGCGCTTTCAGAAATTGAATGGTCTCCTGGAGCTCAGCGATGGCTTCATCTGCCCCGCCCACATCTTTGTAGGTGACCGTAACATCTTCGGGCTTGACTTCGACCGCTTTGCTCTTGCCGACCCCAAAGATACCCATCGCTCCGCCGGCCCCGCCCGCTTGTTGGTAGGCCATGTACCAAAAAGCACCGAGAAGCAGGAGCGGCAGAAGATTCAGCAAAATGCCCCCCAAGGGGCTCGGCGGGTGCTCGAACTGATAGGTTACATTGGCGTTTTGTAACTCTTCAATCAGCTTGGGGTCGCCGGTAGGCGCAGGTATGGCATTGAATGGAACGACCGGGGGAGTTTCGCCTGGTTTGGGATTCTTCATCTCACCCGTGATGCCCCTTTCGCCGATGGTTACGCTTACGATTTGAGCGTTTGCCATTTTTTTCTTGAACTCACTGTAAGGAATTTCTGTGCTCCGGGCAGGAGCTAAGACATACATCTGAAAAAGCCACAAGACAATTACGCTCGTGATCAAGTAACCGAGGGCGAAATAAAACTGACGCCGGGTTTGTTCCTGGCGCTTCTTGTCATCGTTGCGGTTCTGTTTTCTTGGTGACGATTCCGGTTCGTTCATGGTCCATCTCCCGAGGCGCGAGCAGAAGCCTCTGTCATTTCATTCTCACTTCCATTCGGCGTTGGCAATCAGTCGCCGCTTTGAAGCCTCAAGCAGGCGCTCCTTCAGCGCCGGCTGTAGTCTCATCAGCATGATAAATACGCAGAGCATATCCGTGGGACCTATGTTTATGGGGTGCTGCGACCATCGTCGCCTCCTCGAAGCGCGCCCTTCAACCCCGGCGCATACGATCGCCACGTCCTCTGAGCACGAGCGCTCTCTTGCTAACCTCGAGCGATCGGTGCAGCCCACATACCAGCTTCAATCGCGCCCGAAAGATCCGCGATTTGATAGCGCTGGCTGAGATGCCAAGCAGTTTGCCTGAATGCGGCGCGGAAAAGCCATATATAGCGTGAAGTCGAAAGGCCATTTGCAGTGCCGGCGGGAGCTGGCTGATGTGTTCTTCGATCCGGGCGTCGAGCTCCGTCTGTGCATAGAGTTCTTCGGGATCGGGACGCGGATCCACGAATCCGCGCGGCATCTGTTTGGGCTGATAATCCAACATCTCGTCCAAGGAAGTTTCGGGATGGGCGCTTTTTCTGCGGCGGGCCATCAACGCCGAGTTTATGACGATGCGCGTAAGCCATGTGGAAAAAGACGACCGCCCCTGGAAGGAGCGCAGGCTGCTGAAAGCCTTGCACAAGCCCTCTTGTAATGCATCCTCGGCGTCTTCCTTGTTGTTGAGCAGCGCGAGTACAGTCCGATAAAGCCTACGTGCGTGAGGGGCGAAGAGACGCTCTTGGGCATCAACATTCCCAGCGACGGCTTGCTGTACGATCGCCCACTCATTGCGCACACCGCAGGGAGCGGCAGTTCGATCAAAGTCAAATTGCCTTGAGAGACGTGGGTCAATCCCTCCTGGCATTTCCCTTGGTATTTTTACGGGGAGCTGACCTGCCCCCATCCCGGGCAGAATGGCAGCCGAACCTGCTTGCGACACATCCACACATGCTACTCCCATATATCTATCTCCCAGACTCATCCTTCCGTTAGCTCTCCCGGCCGGATTTCTTTTGACTTTCGTTAACCAGACCGCACCGGGGCCATTTAATGGTTACTTTCCCTGGCCGCACTTATTCCTTGCCCCTACATTTTGCGCAGGTCAAGCGCCATCGCGACCCAGACCCAACCGTAAACAATTAGGTCAATGCCCACGAAGAGCCCGACCGCATAAAGCCCTGAGACCGGCCATTGCGCCAGGAGCAGACCGCCCAGAAGGAAGGTGATGGCTCCGTTCGCGGCTTGCCAACCATAGCCCGGCATGTGAGTATGGAATGCGATCACCAACTCATACAGTCCGGCGATCAGAAAGAACATGGACATCAACAAGGTCGCAACTTCGGCGCTTATCCCCGGATTCTTAAGGAATATCACGCCGGTTATTCCGAAGAGAATCGCAAGCAGCAGATGCACGAAGAACCCTTCCCATTTTCCCGCCATGAACGCACTAACAAGATCGACGATGCTTGCAATCACCATCAGCCATCCAAAAAATAGCATCGACACTACCGTGGCGCTCACGGACCGGACCACTGCGGCGATGCCGAGCAGCATCAGCACGATGCCAAACGCGAGAAACCATCCCCAGTTGTGAATCATCTCCTGGGTAACCTGAATTGCTATCACATCCATCTGACCTAACATTTTCATCTCTCCTTTCCGTGAATTCTGAGTACCTTGCCAGCCAACCTGTTCCGCTCCCGAACGCTCATGCCTTCGTGCTGTCTACCGCTTCCGGCCGCAACTCCGCTCGGAGCTTCGCCAATTCCTCTTTGTACGCACGAGCGTCTCCGAAGTCGAGAAACTCATCGTAGTGTGAGTGAACTCCTGAACAGCGGAAGGCGTGTTTGATCGGGCAAAAGTACTGTTCGGTGCGTGCGGCGATCTCCCGCGCGTAAGCGACCAATCCGTTGGCGTAGCCGCAATAGTTGCAGTTGAGCCGCTCGATCCAGTTGAGGTACTGGAGATGGCCCCGGTCAAGCAACACGTAGCGCGAGCGGTCCACCTTGGCAATGCCGTATACAGGGAAGCACACCGCCTGGTACAACTGGACCCAGAGGTCCAGGAGGATAAGTGGGACAATTAGTGAATAGATCACTGGCGCTACCAGCAAGCTCGCCACGGGCGCTTCCCAAAGAAAGGCCACTACGCCCTGATGCAGCTTCTTGTGGAGCGCAGATGCCTCAGACTCGAAGGTGATCTTGCCCTTCTCGATGCTGTAGTGGAATTTGCGACGCTTCTCCTCAATGTCCAGCTCAATTTGACGCTCGAGTTCCCCTTCCAACATGGCGATCCGAGATGCAATTACAGAGATGTTCATGTTCATGATGACTTCCAATTCAAGGGTGCCGATTCCACTGGATATCAAGCAGCCCCAAGGCCGGAGACTAGCCTTCGACAGCAGAGTCGCCGCTCTATTTGCTCGGTTCACGCAACTTGTGGAGGATCTCGCGCTGCTTGGTCAACAGGTCTGTGATCGCCTTCATTTCGATATCCGCTTTCACGGTCTCAGCCTCTGCTCTCAGTGTCTCCAACTTCGCCACAGCGGTCCTGATCTCAGATTCAAACTTGTCGCGGATTGCCCGTCTAGCCATGTTCGAAACGACGCTCATATGATCCTCCCTGGATTTCTCATTTGCTTTCTTGCGCGATTGTTTTGCAACCACATCCTGTCATAGTGCAATGCAAAGGCCACATGTAAGCTCTTGAAAACACAGGAATATAGGGGGGCAGGAGGTCATGATTCCTTCACGAATTCGCGAAGTTCGTGAAATTGCCCTGACCACCAGCGGAAATGTGGTTGAGGAGCTAGACGAGGGTGGAGCGATGAGGTTCTCTCATGGCCGGTTCATTAACACTACGACACTTCGGGCTTCGACTCGGCGCGTGTTCCCGAGTACGTCTGGCTCAGAGCCGGGGTCGGCGATGTCGTGAGGAGAAGGTTGTGCGGTGTCCACGGCTAGGCACCAATGCCTTCCGGGCACGACGGGTAGTTCAAAATCCAGATTTTCCCAGAACATGTTGAACATGACGTGCAGGTCGCAGTCTCCGCCGAAACCTGCCAGCGTCATGGCGAGAGCGCGCGCGCCTGTATCGTCCCAACCAGGACTGTCGAGCTTGGTGCCATGCCACGCTACGTCCTTTAAGCCGCGCTCGTTCACCGCGCCATTGAAGAACTGGTCGCGCCGGACTGCAGCGTGCATTCTCCGGAAGCGAATCATGCTCCTACAGAAGCGGAGCAAGTCGGAGTGCTTGTTCACCAAAGTCCAGTCGAACCAACTGATCTCGTTGTCCTGGCAATAGGGGTTGTTGTTACCTTTCTGTGAACGACGGATCTCGTCGCCGGCCACAAACATTGGCACGCCACGCGAGAGCAGCAGGATTGCCATAAAGTTGCGAATCTGGCGGTTGCGGAGCGAGTCGATGTTGGGATCGTTGGAATCACCCTCCACGCCACAGTTCCAGCTCAGGTTTTCGTTGATGCCATCACGGTTGTTTTCGCCGTTCGCCTCGTTGTGCTTCTCGTTGAAGGAGACCAAGTCGTTGAGGGTAAAACCGTCGTGACAGGTCACGAAATTCACACTATTCATCGGTGTCCCGCCCCGGTCCTGATAAATATCAGCGCTACCTCCCAAGCGCGAGGCGATTGCGCCCACCACCGCGGGATCGCCCCTCACGAAGCGCCGGACGTCGTCACGATAGCGGCCGTTCCATTCCGCCCATCGGTCGCCGGGGAAATGCCCAATCTGGTACAGGCCGGCGGCGTCCCATGCTTCTGCAATCACCTTCGTATCGGCCAGGGATTCGTTCAGCTCGATATGCCAAACTAACGGGGGGCGGGCGGCGGGCGCTCCGTCTTCACCGCGCGAAAGGATGGACCCTTCGTCGAAGCGGAAACCGTCCACGTGGGCTTCCTGAACCCAGAAGAGCAGGCACTCAACGATCATTTTCACGGCAATGGGGTGGTTGCAATTGAGGGTGTTCCCGCACCCGGAATAATCCATGTAGTATTGCAGCGCCCAAGGCACCAGCAAATAGTAGGTGCGGTTATCGATGCCTCGAAAAGAATATGTCGGCCCCTGGTGGTTGCCTTCATCGGTGTGGTTGAAGACTACATCGAGAATGACTTCAATATCCGCCTTGTGTAGAGCCTTGACCAGATCGCGGAACTCGCGCAAGTGGCTGCCGCTTTCGGGCTGGAGGCAATAGGACGATTGGGGCGCGAAATAACCAATGGTGCTGTATCTCCAATAATTGTGGACGGGCTTCCCGTCGACGATTCTGAGCACCGCAGTCTCGTCGAAATCAAAAATGGGCAGCAATTCGACTGCGGTAATGCCGAGATCTTTAAGGTAAGGAATCTTTTCGATGAGGCCGGCGAAAGTTCCAGGATGCCGAACACCCGACGTTGGGGATTGCGTGAAGCCGCGCACATGCGCCTCATAAATGATGGATTCCCCCATCGGATGGTTGAGGGGCTTGTCCCCTTCCCAATCATAGCCGGACTCATCGATGACAACCGAGCGCATGGAAGTCCTCACGTTATCTGCCGGCGTGCAGGCACTGCCGCGATCCCAAAGAGTATTAGAATTGCCGTGGGCGTAAGGGTCGATCAGGACCTTGTTTCGGTTGAATCGCTGCCCGGCGGAGTCAATCGGGCCATCCACACGGTACGCGTAGTGCACGCCCGGTTTCAGACCGCGCACAAAAGCGTGCCAGAGATGGAAGGTCTTGTTCACGTAAGGATCGAGCCGAATCGTTTGGAAGGGCTCCAATGAGTCGTGGGCTGAGAATAGTAGCAGCTCGACGCCCGTCGCATTCGAGGAAAAAAGTGAGAAATTTACGCCGAGAGGTGAAGGTGCAGCCCCCAACGGATGAGGAGATCCCGCTTCAACCGGGAATGGCGCGAGCCTAACAGGCTCTCTAGAAAGCGCACTGCCCATCGTATTCTCTCCGTTAGGTGCAAAGACGGCTATTTATTTTGCAGCCTCTTCAACGCCTCCCGCAAGGCCTTGTTCTGTGGATCGAGGGCGAGGGCAGTTTCGTACTGCTCCGCCGCCAAATCAGGCCTCTTTTCGCTTTCATAGAGCTTTCCAAGCCACTCATAGGCAGAGGAATGTGCAGGGACTTCGGAATTGTCGGGCACGCTGTTGAGGTAGGCGTGAAGATCATTTTCTGCGACCGCCGGGTCCTTCTTTTCCAAGACCAGCGCGACACCGCGGTAATAAGTGAGCCGATGATCGGAAGGAGCGATTCTCGCAGCGCCTACGATGGCTTGCTCCATATGCTCGGAATCGCCCTGATCGCGATAGTAATCCGCAGCTTCGAGATAGGCCTCGACACGGTTGGGCGCCGATTTTAGGATTTTTTGATACTGCTCGTTAGCTTGCTCGAACTTCTTTTCCACGGCATAAAGATCCGCCAGGGCCAACGCCCCTTCCACCGGGTCCACGGCCGATAAGGCGCGAATCTGCGCAAGGGCATTCCCCTCCCCGCCTCCGAGGCTGCCAGGAGCATTCGCCATAAAGGCAATGAGGTCCCGCTGGGCATGGATATTCGTGGCATCCAATTTGACCGCGGTCTCGAATTCGTGATGGGTTCGGCGCGCCAGGGAGAGAGCGGAAACCATGTTGGAGTGGCTGCTCTCATCGGCTTTGCGGCCGAACGCCCGACCGAGCCAATCGTGGTATTCGGAGCGTGCGGAATCGAGCGTGGTGGCATCCTCCAAGCTCGAAATCGAATGATTGAAATCACGGATCTCAAATAAGCAGCGGCCGAGCCAATAATGTTGGGAGGCGACCCGCGGATTTCGTTCGACGGCGGCTTCGAGTGCCTCCGCCGCCTTGCGGTACTGCCCTGCGTTGTATAGCGCGGCAATGTCCGGCGAAAGTGCGTCAGGTCCCTGAGACAAAAGCCAGGACGGGCGTGCCGCCACCGTCGCCGCCCACCCTGCGGCGAAGATTATGAACATAATCAGACCGATTTTCTTCCGTCTCAATGCTACCTCCTGCCCGCTCAACTCGCCTCCATGGACGAAACTCCTGGAAGCCTTAACGCGCGACCGTCAAGAATTTAACGGCGGCCCCGACCGCCTCCCCGCGATGGTGCCATCGTTCGGGGTATGCCGGGCGACTGGCCCCGGTTTTGGAATTCCCCCTGTCGGGATTGGCCTAGTGAGCGCGAATCGCGTTGCTGCTCGAGTCCTGAATTCGAAGGAGTTTTTTGCCACTGCCCGGACTTGTTCTGCTGATACCAGCCATCGGAGCGGTGCTGGTAAACCTGCCCATCCCTGCCGACGTATAAATCCGGACGAGCGCCGCGGCCCTGCGGTGAGACCCTTCCGGGCTGCTGGAAACTGCGCGTGACGACCCCGTTCCCGCCCCAATGGCTGTAAGCATTCACGTTGCTGTGAATCCATGCCCGGTTGGGACTACCCCAGTGCATATTCCAATGTTCGGAGAAGATACGGTGGCTGACTGGGCTGCTGTGATACCACCAGTAATGGCCCGCCGGCCGCCAGAACCAGCCGCCACCCCAGTAGCTGAAGCGGAATCCGAATCCCCAGGTCCACGGCCAGCCGAAGCAATAGAATGGCGGGAAGAAACCGCACCATCCGGGATACCACCAGCCGGTGCCGAAGACGACCACACCATCGGATACGAATGCTCCCATGTAGCCTGGTGTATAGCCCACATACACGTAATCCGGAGTTGCTCCATAAACGTACACGTACCGGTCATGATAAAGCGGACAGCTCGGCGGAATCATATAGATTTCAGCCGGGATCATGTCGGCAACAACCCAAGGCCCCAGCGCTGAATCGGCCACGAACCAGACGCCGTGTTGGACAGCATAATAGCGTCCCGCGGTGTGGATCACCTCTGCAGAGGTATTGATGGCATATTCCATTGCCGTTCCTTCGATCGGCTGGAACTGGGGTGGCCCGCCGTATTTGACGTCCAGCTTGGCTTCACTGCGCCGGACCGTGGCGGTTTGGGGAATCTGATTGGCGATGACGGCTTCCCGAGCCTGCTCGGTGCCCGGAATCGAGGCCAGTACGTGGCCCTTGGGGCTATCCGGGGGAATTCGACTGAAATCGCCCGGCAGTTTATCGCCCGGCACCCATTCCCAGGTTCCCTGCAGTGAATTGGCTCGGAACCACCTGCCGGCGAGGAGCGTGTAATACTGCTGCGACTTAGTATCCATGAAAATGTCATTATCGGAGTTCGTGGCATACAGGAGACTGGTCTGCGCGATGGGAGCGTATGTCGGGTCGCCTTGCGTGACCAGCAACTCGGCTGGAACCATGCTCACATAGACTACCGGCGGATTTCCCGGGGGCGCGGTGGCAGCCTCGGAAGGTTCCTTTTCTTCGTCTTGAGTCAATTGCTGCTTGATGTCCGCCAGATCTTGGGGCGGGTTCGCCGCTGCAGTCCACGGCCCCAGCAATGACGACGCGGTCATCCACCAGGTCCCGCCGTCGAGGTAAAAGGTTCCAGCGGCGGAATTGAACAACAACAATGCTGGGGTGTTAACGACGCGGGTGTACGGGGTGCCCTCGACGGCGCGGTACACGGGATCGCCTTCGATCAGGATCAACACGGCCGGTTGATTGCTATAAATGATCCTGGGCGGATCGTTCTTCAAGCGAATCGTTTCGGCCTGGGTCTCCGATTGGGTGATCGAAAGATCCGCCAGGAGCCGATCGAGCGATATAGTTCGTGGCCAGCTTGGAATACTCTCTCGAACGGCTTTCCGCAACTTGTCCTGAAGTGAGGGCGCCGACGGAAAGTTCGCTTCCTTAACGCTGATGTCCTCAAGGGAAACCAGCCGAGCCTCTTTATCGACTTCTGTCCTGGCGCTAATCGAGACGGTGCCGAAGATCTGGGTCGAATCTCCCTTGAACGTGACGATCACGGCGGAGCGGGCCTCAATTCGGTTACCCTTCCAACTCTCCACTTGCGGCTGGTATAGAACCAGGTGAATGGTCTCGGTATCGATCTCCTTGGGCCAGTATTCGTCGTTGGCGGGTGGCGTCTGAGCAATCAGCAGCGGTAGGGCGATGAAAGTCAAGAACAGCAGTTTTCCAATACGCATGACATTCCTCGTTTCTGCGATCAGGGCGAGACCTTGATCGCGCCTGGCGGTAAGTCTTCACCGAGAATTCAAAAAAATGGTTCAGCGTTGGGCACTCGGCCCGGCCAGGGGCTTGGTTCCCACTTCTTTCTCAGACGGAATCTGCGAAGAATTCCATCTGCCCCCCAGTGCCTTGATCAACTGAACGTTCGCTACCATTTGTTGCATTCGAAAATTCACAGCCGCTTCCTGATCAGTCAGCAAAGCGGTTTGGGCCGTAATCACATTCAGGTAGGGATCGAGGCCGGCCTTGTATCGGACATTCGCTTCTCGAAGATTTCTGGTGGCCGCTTGCCCAGCGGCGTCCTGTTGGTCGATATCCTGCGATAAGATTCGGAGCGCGGCGAGATTGTCCTCGACCTGTTGAAACGCCGTTAGCACGGTTTGCCGATAGTTGGCGACCGTTTGATCGTACGTCGCGCGGTACTGCTGGACGGTCGCCTTGCGCAGTCCGGCATCAAAAATGGTTTCGGCAAGGCTGGGGCCCACCGACCAAAAGCGGCTTGGCCAGGTAAGCCAGCTCGCGGCCGAGGAATTTCCAAATCCCCCGGAGGCACTGAGCAGGATTGTCGGGAAATAGGCCGCCTTGGCCACCCCAATTTCCGCGTTCGCCTGAGCCATGGAACGCTCCGCCGCCGCAATGTCGGGGCGCCTCTCGAGAAGCTCAGACGGAATCCCAACAGGGATTGCGGGAGGGTTTCCCGCCAAAGCACTCGGTTCCAGGGAGAATGACGAGGCGGGTTGGCCAATCAGCACCGCGATAGCGTGCTCATACTGGGCACGCAGGATTCCCAGATTCGTGTCCTGCGCTTGTGCAGATTTTAGCTGCGCTTCAGCTTGGGCCACCGCTTCATCAGAGCCGAGGCCGGCCCTGTATTGGGCGCGCGTGAGATTGAGAGCATCCTGATAAGCGATGACCGTGGAATCAAACAACTCTTTCAGGGAATCCTGGGCACGCAGCTCATAGTAATCGGCGGCGAGCTCCGCCTGTACGGTCAGGCGAACGTTCTCAAGATCGGCGGCGCTGGCTTGCGCAGCGTAAGTATTGGCCCTCACAGTGCTTCGAATGTGCCCCCAGAAATCGGGCTCCCATGAGGCATCAAATGGCAGGGAGTAGTCGGTGTATGATTGGACGGTCAATCCGACCCCCGAGATGCTTCCCGCCCGAACGCCGCCGAACTGTCCTTGCGACGGGCGGGAATTGAGGATGCTAGGGTTGGTCGTAACTGTGGGGAAATATTGCGAGCGAGCTTCGCGAACCAGAGCCCGTGCTGCCAGAAAGCTGTCCGCCGCAGCCGCGATTTCCTGACTGGAAGAACTCGCCTTCTCTTCCAGTTCATTCAGTTTCGGATCGTTGTATACCTTCCACCAGTTCCCGCGGTTTGTGGCATCTCGCGGCTGAGTCATCCGCCAAATCTCCGATCCCTGCGTCCCGGCCGGCGGAGTCTCTTTGTAGGCTGGCGGGCTCTGGACAGGTGGACGCACATACTTAGGGCCAACTCTGCAACCCATGATCAGCAGGAGCATCGTGGCGATCGCGACCCCCAAAACGATTTGACCCATCCTCACGTAACGGTCCATGTAGCGTTCCTCTCGATCATCTCTTGCCGGGGAAGTGCGGCCCTCTCCCATGGCCGTCCGATGTTGACGCTCACGGCGGGTACTCGGCCGCAGCCCTGCCGCATTTCATTCGCTGATGTACACATCGACCAGCTCACCGGGATAGAGATTCGCAGTCGTTGTCTTCTCGATTTTAAAAATCACGGGAAGAACGCGAACATCCACGCGCTCTTGGCGTTGATCCGAGAGCTCGATTTTCGGGGAAACATACGGCTGCACCCGTACAAATTCCAAAGGAATCTTGACATCCGACCCGCGGACGGACATTTGGGCGATCATTTTGGAGCCCAAACGCAATCGTGGGACCAGAATTTCGTCGACGTAGCAGCGAACGTTGAGAGAGGACGGTAAACTCCCCAAGGTAATAACGGGATCCGCCCCCTGCGTGTACGAATCATAAGCTCCCTGCGGTGATACATAGTTCCCGACGATGGTGTTGATGGCGAGCACAACGCCATCCCGCGATGCTCGCAGGGTATATTTGGCGAGCAGCGCACTGGAGGCCGCATAAGCCTTTGCCAACGCGTGTTGCTGCCGTTCCTGATTTTGAATGTCGTAGATCCAGGCTCCCGCCTTGGTTAAATCGTCCTGCTTTTTGGCAACTATAAGATTCGCTTTTGCTACCGCGGCGGCATTGATTGCGCTGTCTAACGCATCTTTGCTCACCGATCGCGGATCGATCTCATAAGCCGCTTGGTCTTTCTGCAACGTGTCCTGGGCGGTTTTCAAGGCAGCTTCGGCAGCAACCACTTGGGCGTCGGCGACATCGAGGTTTTCTTTTCTTGGCTGTGCTTTCAGCTCCCTCAAGAGTGCCGCGGCAGCCTCTGACGATGAGCCTTGCTGCTCCGCCGTCGCCCTTTGGATGGAATCGTCAATCAGAAGCAGGGGTTGGCCCGCCTTAACTTGCTGACCCTCGGATACGAGGATTTCTTTGACTGTACCCGCCACTTCCGGATAGATGTTGCTGTTCTCGCCGCTGGTCTGCGCGCTCTCCACAATTCCTTCGGCATAGATCGCGCTCGGATAAGGACTTGCCGCGGGATTGTAAGCCGGGGGCAGCGTCGGTTCCGTAATGCCGGAGAGGATTGCGGCCCCAATCCCACTCACAGCTCCAATGAAGGAGATGATGAAGACCATTTTGTTTTTCATGCCGTACTCTTTTCTGACCCCTTGAGGCGGCCATCTTCCATGTTCAAGATGCGCGTCGCGAATTTATAGATTCGGTCATCGTGGGTCACAACGATAATGCAGCGATCATTGTTGAGGACGTTGTTGTGTACGAAAGTCAAAATCGCCACGCCGGTATCTCCGTCCAGCGAGGCAGTCGGTTCATCCATGATCAGAATATCCGGCTGGCTGCTCATGGCCCGGGCAATGGCCACGCGCTGCTGCTCTCCTCCGCTCAACTTCACGGGAGGCAATTCGGCGCGGCTCTTCAGTCCCACGACATCGAGGTACTTCTCCGCTTCGTTGACCGCTTCATTCCATGGCTTTTTCCTGAGGATCAGCGGAATCGCCGCGTTCTCCGCGGTGGTCAGGCGGGGGAAGAGGTGGTAGTCTTGGAACACGAAGCCGATTTTCCCCAGTCGGAAGTCAGCAAGCTGGTCGGGATTCAGTCCCCAAATGTCGGTTCCCTCCAGCAAGACCTTCCCAGCATTCGGTCTGAGGATGCCGGTGAGAACGCTGAGCAAAGTCGTTTTCCCGCTGCCGGAGGGCCCCACGACATAAACCATCTCCCCGAATTGAGCTTCCAGGCTGACGTTATTGAGCGCCATCGTCTTGGCCTCACCTTCGCCAAACCATTTGACCAGTCCGCTCGCTTGAATGGCTGTTTTCGGCATCTTATCCTCGGAAAATTTCGAATGGCTCAATTTTGAGAACCCGTCGGATCCCGAAATAGCTGGAGAATGCTGCAATCACCACAACCATTCCAAAAGAAATCGCTAGATTGCCGAAGGTAATCATGGCAGCGTAATTGGGAAGCCTTGCCTTAGCGAGGATGATCAAGGACACACACAGCGCGATCCCCAGGCCAAAGCCGGTGAATGACGTGAACGTGGCCTGGAACAAAATCATTGAGACAAGGTCGCGGTTCTTTGCCCCAATGGCCTTCAGCGCTCCGAACCGTTCCAGGTTCTCGAGGATGAACGTGTAAAACGTTTGGCCCGAGAGCGACAGGCCGACCGTGAAGCTGATCAGCATCATAATGAGCAGGTTGGTGCCACCGCCGGTCTTGTATAAGAAGAAATCCTCTGTATTTTTCATAAACTCTTCCTTGGTTCGTGCGCGGTAGCCGAGTCTCTCGACTTGCTGTTTGATCCGGGGGATATCGCTTGTGCTCTTCGGTTCAACCAGTACGTAGGAGATCGTGAACCGGGGGTTGGGAATGTATTGGATAGCTCGCTCGTACGTCGTGTACAGGGTCGGGATGCCGTACAAGCCGGAAGTCACGACCTTGGCGATCCCCACGATGACCCCACGATTATCATTCAGCTCAAACTCCGAGCCGACGTGGGGATTTTCGAGCTTGGAAAACTCCGAATCCTTCACCACGATGAATCCATTCTCCGCATAAATATCCTGAATCTTTCCCTCGAGGAGTTCGGGTCGGCCATACAGGCTGGTGTCGTCCAACCCGATGACGGTGACGGTTTGATAGTTTCCGTCGCGAAGCTTGACCAGCGCCCCTCCCGAATAAAGAGGAACAGCATATTTCACTCCTTGCATGCTTCGAACCGCGTCCAGGACGTAAGCGGGCATGCCGACCGAGTTGGACACGGTCTCAACGTACGGATCCATGACCCACAGGGGTGCCCCAATGTTAATGATATTGGCGGACGCATGCACCATGACCCCGCTGAACATCGAGGTTACAAACATCATGAGATAGACGGCAAACGTGATGCCAACCAGCAATGCGGAAAACTTCGCCCTATCGTTAACGAGCAGCTTGTACGCGAGCTCGAAGATTCCCGTCATGGCCATCTCTTTCGCAATATTTACTGGAGCCCCAGGACTCAAAGTCCGGGAGTTCTGGGCCCGAATAGCACGCCGCCAACGCTACGCGCTGCTCCGGCCGACAGGGCTGAAATGCGACCGCCCGCGATAATCCATTCCACCGCAAGAGGATTGCCGTATCCTAGGCGATGGGCCTGGTCACTCCGCGGGCGGCCGTTGATCCAAAGACCCGACGCTGACGTGAAGCAGATAAGCCTAAAACTTGCCTTTCTCATTCTCAGTCGACCCAGAGATTCACTTGTTTCGAGGCTGTGTGGCTCTTCAGGTCCGCAGCAACTTGTCCCAGCGCGAGCTTGAATTTGGCCGAGTCGGCCTCGATCTCGGTCTTGATTCGCGCGCCCTTGGTGTCGGCGGAGCTCTTCACCTCTTGGAGCTTGTTGTTGAGCTCCGGCCTCTTAAACTTCAGATCTTTGATCGCATCGATATCCAACTTTCCTTTGGCCAAAGCTTCGATCTTTTTAATCTGCGATCTAAGTTTCTCCAACCGCGCGGCTTCCTTTGTCCCGGCAGGCATTTTGTTCATGGTGCTATTCCTCTCTTTTCGTTTTTGGACTTGGGCCCTTTTCATTGGTACTTGTAAAGAAAGCTCCTCACTTGGTGCCGCCAGCCAGGACTTTCTCCACTTTTTCCTGCTGATCCTTGCTCAATGTCGTGCGGAGGATTGTGCCTCCATAGCCTCGGAACTTTTCGACCACGAGCTCGGGATCGCCCACCCGCAACATTGCGTAGATTGCCGAATCACCGGGTTGGATCATCGCCCCGACCCGATTAACAAAGTCGTCGGGAATGCCAAACTCATTTTTCCATGAGTAGGCGTCGATGGCGCCCGCCCCGATGCCGAGTCCGGTCCCGCCGAGGGCCCCCGCCGCCATGGCGCTTGCCGCCACCGCCGAACTTGCCCCGGCGGTGAACGGAATCGCCAGCGTAGCTCCTATCAGCAAGCCCCAAAGCCCGCCCCATGCGGCGCCTTCGCCCGTGGTCATCTGGTAGCTTTGATCGACTCGCAGCTTGCCCTTCTGGTCACGATAGACGGCAACGGCGTCACGCAGATCAACCACCCAATCATCGTTTAGTTCCAGCAACTGATTGAGCACCTCCGATGCGCGGTACATGTCTTTCTTAAAACCAACTACGATCAGCTCTGCCATGTTCTTCCCCTTTCAGCACTTTGGCGAATTGATTGGATCGGAGTTTTTGTCACACCTATCGGTCTTCTCCTTGATCGTCATCTACGGGTTGGGGCAATATGAAGGCCAAATCTAAACTATTGAAAACACTTCGACATCCAAAGCATAAGATCGCGATCCTTTCGCGAATTCGCGAACCTCGCTAAAAATATTGGGATCACTTATTCGGCGCGCTGAAATTCACTTTGGGAGCTTGGCGCGCGGGCTCGGAAGCAGCAAAGTAGTCATTGTTCCGTTGGAATCCAGCCCATCTGGCGAAGATGTTGTTAGGGAATAGGCCAATATAGGTGTTGTAATCTTGGATGGCCTCGTTATAACGGCGACGTTCGACGGCGATGCGGTTTTCGGTTCCTGCCAATTCGTCCTGCAAGGCCAGAAAGTTCTGATTGGATTTGAGATTGGGGTAGTTCTCGACGATGGCCAGCAGCCTACCGAGGGCGCCATCCAATTGCCCATTGGCGGCAATCTTATCGGCTGGAGTCCGTGCATTGAGCAGACCGGCGCGGGCATTGGCGATGTCTCCGAACACGGTTTGCTCCTGCTTCGCATAACCTTTCACCGTTTCCACGAGGTTCGGAATCAGGTCGGCGCGCCGTTGCAGCACCACATCGACTTGCGCCCATGCTTGTTTGATGGCTTCATTTTTGCGAACCATTTCGTTTCGGCTGCTGACGTAGGATCCCCCAATAATCAGGGCCATCAGCGCCAGGAATCCCATCACCGCCAACAGTATTTTCATGACCTTCCTCCTCTAAATTCCGGGGCGAGAGCCATAAGGCGCCCGCCAGAATTGCTTCTTTATTCATTTGCCGGTGGAGTTGCCAACCGGCGGTCCATCTTTTCCGCGACCTTAGAGACACCGCCCAGTCTTCCTCCGTATGGGGATTTGTCACCAGCCTCCGCCGGCGCCACCCCCACCCGAAGAACCTCCACCAAAACCGCCGAAGCCACCACCGCCGCCTCCCCCAAAGCCACCCCCGTCCCAACCACCCCCTCGGCGTCCCCCGATGGCGGACAAGAACCAAAACAAAATGGGCACCCCGATGAGAAGGATCATGAGAAGAAGCATGCGCTGTCCGGCTGTCAAGTGTATTTCCTGCCCTTCGTCATCGGGGGCGGCAGGAGTGGCCGCTGGGAGCGAACGCAGGCTATCCAAGGAAACGTGGCTGTCCTGCGCAATCACCTCCGCGATTTGGCTCACCATCTGCACGACAGCGCCGTTGTAGTCGCCCTGGCGCAACAACGGAACCATATCGCGTCCGAAACCACCCACCTTACCGTCCGGAAGGATGGGTTCGAGGCCATAGCCAACCTCGGTCCAGTATTTGTGGTCATCGATAGCCAGCAGGACCATCACGCCACGGTCCGGCCCTTTATATCCCACGCCCCACTTCTGGAAAAGGTGATTGGCGAAGTCTTCCACCGTGTCCCCCTCCAGAGTCTTGACCGTGACCAGCGCAATCTGGGCCTTGGCTTTTTGATCGACCTCCGTACTCACCTCGGTAAGCTTCTCCACCGTCGTGGCGTTGAGCACGCCTGCCAAGTCGTTGACGTACCCCTGTGGGTTGAGCTTTTGCCATTGTTCCGCGCGGATAGGCGTCACGGGAACGACAGCGAGAAGCAGGATGAATATCGCCAGCGGGCAGCAATGGGAGCGCATTTTGAAGTAGCTGGGGAGGGACGGCATTAGTTCGCCTTTCCTTTAGTACAAGCTTCGATCTCCTCAATCTGCGGCTTGAGCTTTTGCAACTGTCCTCCCGTCATCTCTACGAATGATTTTACCGCCGCATTCTTTTCATTCACGGTGTCACTCCTTTCTCCTTCGGAAGAGGCGGTTCTTAACGTCAGGCCAGAATTCCTCAAAAGCATTGCCCGCCAGGAGTCCACCGAAGCCTTCTGAGGTGCGCAAGAGCGCGTCGTGCGAATTGGCTTCGCTGTTAACGCGCCAGGAGTTGGAGACGAAGTTGTTCCCGAAAAGGGCCATATAACGGGCATAGGCGGGCCTGAACGCGCCATGACCACCCCGGGCGGCAAATGTGAGGCGAACGACATTTCCGACGCGAGCCTTGAAGGGCCGGTCCGGCACGCGAAAATAGCGCGGATCTTCACGGAGGATAAAGCCAACGCCCGCTTCAATGGCATTCCCTGTGACGCTACCGGTCACGCCCATTCCATAGCGACTGGAAAAACCTCCCCAGTGCGGCCCGTACTCTTTCGGCCGATCAGGAGCCGTTCCCAAGGCAGCCTGGAATATCCCCCCCACCACATTCGCCGGGTCCATCGTGGTTGTGGTGAACCAGCGGAGACTCTCTTGGGGCGTGAAGGGGTGATATGATACATCGAACGTCTGCGATTTCATTGGCGTGAAGAGCATGCGGAACCTGTGAGATTCGGATTCGAGCGGCTGGTGCGAAGGGGCCAATGGACGGGCCTCAATTAGGCGTCCGACTGGGTTGGATTGGGGTGACGCCACAAGGTTCGTCGCGAGGAAAACGGCAATGAGAATTGCATGCCGCCATGAAAGTGCAGCCCCACGAGGTTTCTTTGTTCCACATGCGAGTAGTGTTCCCATTCTCCAAATAGACCTCAAAGCAGCCACAGGGCACTGAAACATGACCGCCCGGAAAAGCCTTCCCATCAAGGCCCGAACTTCCCCGGGGGCGATGGGTTTGATCATTCCACGGGCGGTCGTTGATCCGATATCCCACGCTGATTCGTGACAAGTAAATCTAGAGATGCTTGTCCCTATTTCCTTGACCCGGATTCTCGCTTATTTCGTGGCCGCGTGGCTCTTTAGCTTCGTGGCGACTTGTCCCAATAAAACGTTGAATTTGGCCAGGTCCGCTTCGATCGCAGCCTTGGCCTTTGTGTCGGTCGTGGTCTTCAGGTCTTGGACCTTTTTGTCGATCTCTTGTCCCTTATTCTTGAGACCATTGATCGTATCGATCTCCGCTTGTGACGCGTTTCCTTTGGCAAGAGTTTCGATCTCCTTCAACTGTGATTTGGTTTGCTCCAGTTGCGCGCTGATGTTCTGTTCGAATGGTGTCATGATCGTTCTCCTTTTTGTCTTGGGCGAATTAATTTGGCCCTAAGTTTCATCACGCCGGTGATCCTTCCTCCGGAATCTTCCTCTATCCTTGGGCAATGCGAAGGCCAAATCTAAGCTATTGAAAACACTTCGACAAAGGAACTATGAAATCGCGATCTCTTCGCGAATTCGCGAATCTCGTCAAAGATGATCAGCAAGATGCAAGTGATGATGTTTCCGGCTTCGTTAGCCGTGCGCTTTAATTGGCGGATAATGGGAGGCTGGGACTTGCAGCTCCGATCGGGTCTGCAATAGCTGCATGAGCTGGGAACGAGAGACAACCCCTTGCAAAATGCCATTTGCGACTACCGGTAACTGGTTGACGTCATTGCCGGCCATGAGTTTCAGCGCATCCAGAACCGGCGTGTCAGGAGTGATGATGTGCAACTTCTCCAGCGGACGCATGGCATCGCGCACAGTAGTCTTGTCCCAAACCTCACGCGGAATTGCTCCAACGTCGCGCGGGGTAATGAGACCCACCAGGTGACCATGCTCCTCCACGGCATAGCAGCGCTGGCCGGTCGTCAGGAGGTATGTATCAACAAACTCCTGCAAACTCATGCCGCGGTTCACGGTGACGCAATCACGCGACATTACCTGAGAGACTCGCACGCCTTGAAATGCTGCCGTAATTTCTGATTGGCCATAACTGGCCTTGGCCGCATCCATCAGAAACCAGCCGATGAATGCGATCCACAAGCCGCCAAAGCCGGCACCACTAAAAAATTGCCATATCCCATCGAAAATGAATAGAGCGGCCACGACTTGGCCGATGCGCGCGGCGATGCGAGTGGACTTATCTGCGTTTTTGGTAATCGCCCATACGATCGAGCGCAGCACGCGGCCTCCATCGAGTGGAAAGCCGGGAATCATGTTGAAGACGGCGAGAGCCACGTTGATATAGCCCAGCCACACCAGGACCGCGGTCACCTCAGTGCGCGGTTCGGCCGGCCGGCGCCAGCCAAGACCATAAGCGATGGCAAGGCAGCCAAAACCTATAATCAGGCTGGCGATCGGTCCGGCGATCGCGACCCAGAATTCCGTCTTCGCGTCCGTGGCGCCGCCCTCGATTTGAGAAACGCCACCGAGCGCGAATAGGGTGATCTCCTTAACTTTCAACCCCCGGGCCTGGGCCACCAATGAATGGGAAAGTTCATGTAACAGCAAGCTAACAAAAAACAGGACAGCGGTGAGCAGCGCCGTGATCCAGATCTGGCTTGCGCTCCAGTTCGGGTTGACCTGACGGAAGTGTTCACCGAGGGAGAACACAATCAGGGCAGCGATGATGAACCAACTATAATGAAGCCCGATCTCGATTCCGTGGATTTTCCCCAGTTTGATGTTAGATCGCACGGCAACCTTCCTAAACCCCACTGTTATAAGGCCTTTCCAACAAATACCGGCTGCGACTACATGGGCGGACGAAGCAGGCTTTGAAGCGCGACAGCAAGCTGCCGCGCTCCAAAGGTTCGCGTCCGCGCCCGATGAGAGCGCAGTGCATTATTGGCATCAATTGATGCTCTCAGAGAAGCACGGAAACCCGGCCTTCCGCCAGTCCATCTGAGCGTGGCGAAAAATACGGATTTCAATCAGGCAGGCCCTTTTGTCAAGCGGCCTTCAGCGCCTGGTTGATGGCTTGCGTCAAGTCTTTGTCAAAGGCGTCGACGTCAGTTCTCAGTTCCTTTTCGAACTGCGTCACCGCGTGCTTGGTAGCGTTCGCCAGAGCCTCTTGCAGCCTCGACCGGCCAATCACGATCAGAGCTGCCGTGCTCGCCTGAAGGGTATCCCCGATCTCCTTCAGGTCAGAACGCGACATTCCTCCCCAAAAATGCCCAATCAGAGATCCCGCGGCGGCGCCGGCGGCGAGCTCCCATACCAGGTAGGGCGGGAAGAAGATGCCGACCAGCGCTCCCACCGCCAAGCCACCCCATGCCCCGTATTGCGTCGGCATCTCGGTCTTGTGAACCTTCACCTGGCCGGCGGCATCTTTGCTGACCACTGCCGCATCGTACACGCCGATGACCCCATCGAAATAAAGCTGCTTCACCGCCGAATAGTCTGTATTCGCATCGTCGAGAGTTCCATAACTAGCCACGTAAACAAAAACCGTTTTGTCCGTTTTGTTTGTTTTGTCTGCCATGAGTCCTCCTTTGGACTAATTGCCCTTTGATTTAATCGTGAGTTTTGTCACTCCTGTGACTTTCTCCTCGATCCGTCCTTATGGTTGGGCAATACCAAGGCCAAACCTAAGCCCTTGAAAACGCTTCGACATTCGAATCCTCAAGTCGCCATCTCTTCGCGAATTCGCGAATCTCGCTAAAAATAGGTCCTTGCCATCTATAGGAGGTATTCCTGCGATAGGAACCCTGGGATCACGCGTTTTCCACGCTCACAGTATCGCCATCCACGACTTCTGTTGTAAAAGGAACGACGCTTGTTCCGTTTCTTTTGGTAGTCCGCCCGAATAAGTGATACTTGGAAGTCGCCACGTCGCGTACAGTTGTCTCCTTACTGATTTCCACTCTGGATTGCACTTTGTCGGGACCCAATAGAATAACAGTTATCATCCTACCTCCTCAGTGCTGGACTACCGCCAAACCAAGATCGCTCCGGCATTCACAGCAACTCATGCCTTGAGTTGCGTGACCGGCTGACCGGCGAGGGCAGTCGAGGAGTTCTGAGCCGAGAAACATTCCAGCCACACGATTCGGAGCACCGCGACAGTGGGTATCGAAAGGTACACGCCCGCAGTGCCTCCCACTTGACCTCCCACCATGAGCGCAAATACGACCGTCAGGGGCGGTAGTTGCAAGTTTTTACCCATGATGCGAGGCGAGAGAACATAATCCTGCACCAGTCTCCACGCAACCAGCAATCCCGCCATCCAAATCCAGTGCGCGTGGGTCAGGAAACCGACGGTTAGAATAGCCGCGGCCGAAATGATCCATCCCACCGTAGGAAGGAATTCCAGAGCGCCTCCCAGAATGCCCAGCGCGATCGCAGTGGGGAATCTCAGAACCAGCATCGAGATGCTGTAGAAAGCGCCGGAGAGGCCCGCCAAGGCGAGCTGGGCGCGCATGTACTGGCCCAGCGTCGTATCGACTCGCTGTAGGATGCGCTTGACCCGTGTGGGATCCCCATGCCGCTCAAGGACTTCGACCAGGGCATCCGCCATCTCCCGTCCATCTCGCAAGATGAAGACGCCCAAAATGGGGACGGCGAAAAGCCAGATCGCGCTCGCGGCGACATACGCTAGGGACGCCGCGCTCCGGTGGAAAACCTGTGCGACGAAGTCACGGTTACGAGCCAGTAAATCCTGTAGCCGCTGTTGCTGGGCGGCGCTCAAGCCATGTCTGCCCACCGGGACGGGAGGAGCCTTTCCCTCGGACAGATCTTGCAAGATGTCGGGCACAGCCGCATTCAGATTCCTTATCTGCGCCGCGAGGGGCGGACCTAGCTGGTACACCACGCTGCCCAGCACCAGAGTCGCGATCAAGTAAACCTGGACGATGGCCCAGGTGCGGTTTTTCCGGCCCAGCCGAGAATGCCGCTGTATCCACGTGACCGCCGGATCGAGCAAATAGGCAAAGAACACAGAGAGCAGCAAGACGAGGAAAGCCCCACGCGCTATATAGAGGATCGCCGCCGCAATCGCGAAGAGCGCGACGGTGGTCATCACGTTCCCGGCGCGATTGTCGAGCGAGAACATACTCCCCCCTGCTCCCCCAAGTTCCGCCGTCCGCGTTATCCCTCAGCTTGTACGCCATGTGCCCACTGGGCGATCAGGCAGCCTTGTCGTAGGCATGCGCCGAGGGCAAACTGTGAATGGCAGCGGCGAAGGCTGTCAGCGCCGCGCCGTCGAAGATCAGGTCCACGCCAATCGCGATACCAACAAAAAAGGTGCTTGCCGTAGCCCAAGTGGCCATCAGGAAAACGCCAAGACCGACCGAGACGAGTCCAGCAAAGACCGTCCAACCCCAATAGGGAAACTGAATAACCCCCGCCCCGGTTATGCGGAATAGCCCGCCGACGATGAACAATACCGCGAGCAGCATAGTCACTCCTTCGGCGCCAGCCTGCGGGTGACGAATCAGGAGGTATGCGACCACTCCGCGAAGGAGCGCGTTCAGCAGGTAGATGAAGAACCCGCTCCAGCCCAGTGCTTGAAACGAGCCGACGAACCAGAACACCGCGCTGATCGCCAGAACCCAGCCCAACGCCAGGATCGAGAACGTGGTTGCGGTCTGCGCTTTGACAATACAGATGGCGCCAAGAATCACCAACAGGATCCCCAACACGAGAAACCAGCCCCATGATTTTCTAACTTCTTCAATCCCTGCCATAAACACCTCAGAAAGTCTCGTCATTTTCATTCTCCCTTTAAATAGAGTATTTTCGATCTGTTGCTACCCGCCAGCTCGAGCCTTGAGGTGGCGCTTTTCTTGCCTTCAGTGTAAAAACACCTCCGAGGCGTTTTTCGTAACTGAAATCGGCCTCGCCGCCTTTGGATCAGAGCTGAACTTCCCAAAAACCCATGGATTCGTAAGGAAATGCCACTTCAGTGCGTTGACGCGATGGTGAAAAGCGGGATGGTCAGAGAAGAATTGTGGTAGTTCTTCCAAATCGGAATTCTGGAAATCCTGGAAGAGCCACACCATTCCCCAGGGATTGTATCCTGCCTCAGCGCAAATATCGGAGCCGGCGAGGTCTGCTCGTGACTCCACGTAGCGCGAGTATCCGAGGGAATGGAGCTTTCCGATCAGGGGAATACCCAAAACTTGGGCCCGATCGGCCCCCAGAAGCTTGGCGGCTAGGGCTTCCCGCTCAATGATCCGCTGCTCTTTCCGCATCTTCGCCACGCTGTCGTGACGGATCGTGTGGGAGACCTCGTGACATAGCGCTCCAGCCAGCTCGTCCGAATTCCTCACGAAATACAGGAGGGAATCGACGACATACACATTGCCCCCCGGCGCGGCGAACGCGTCCGGCAGTTCCTCATGAATCAAATAGAACTTGAACGGATAAGCATATTGCGATTGCGCCGCTCGGCTGATGGCGTCGGCAACCGGTCTCAGTTGATCATACAGAGGGGAAGATTCCACGATTTCACCGTTCGCCTTCAGTTCGTTGAAAATTTCCCGGCCCATCTCGAGTTCCTCATCCTGCTTAGGCCCTTTACCCGCCAAAGGGATCCTTGCGCCATCAAGCCCCGCGAGAAGTAGCGCGGCAGCACAGGCATACAAAAGCGCTCTTCGAACCCGTTCAAGCGCATTCATCGTCTAATTCCCGCGGGACTTGGACCCGTAACCCGCCGCCCACCAGGCATGCTTTCAATCTAAGTCGCAGGCAGGGTGTTCACAGCCACATTGAATCTCGATTTCCTCCACCTCACTGGCGTCCTTACAGTAGTCGCTGCAAAACCTTTCAGTAAGTGGAACTTGACACTTGCAAGGCTCGTAAAAGCACTTGCGTCCGTTCTTCATATCCTCGGTAGTTCCCATGGACTGCCTCCCGTATTCGAAGTTTGCCGATTACTCGCCCAGCTTGCCTCAGCCCTGCTCGTTGGTTGGCCGGCACTTGGGCGGCTTACTCCAGAACCGCTTCAACTCGGTTCATACGCAAGCGCTGCCCCGATTTCGGATGTAGCGCCATTGCTTTGCCCGCCCTCAGTGCAAAAACACCTCCGAGGTATCCTTCGGGAGCGAAATCGGTTTCGCCGACTTTGGATCAGGGTTGAACTTCCCAAAGACCGCTGGATTTTCGCGGAAATGCTTCTTGAGTGCGCCCTCGCGTTCCTGATTGCCGGGATGATCCGACAAAAACTGAGGCACTTGATTTGAATCGGCGTTCTGAAAGTCTTGAAAGAGCCAAACCAATCCCCACGGGTTGTACCCCGCCTGGGCGCAAATGTCGGATCCGGTCAGGTCTGCCTGTGATTCCACATCGCGCGAGTAGCCGAGGGAACGGAGCCTCCCGATCATGGCGATCGCCAACATTCCGGCGAGATCGGGGTCCAGAAGCACGGCCACTCCGATCTCCCGCGCCGCGATTTTCTCCCGCTTCTCCATCAATGTCATCGTATCGTGATGAATGGTGTGGGAGACCTCGTGAGACAGCGTTCCGGCGAGCTCGTCCGTATTCCTTACGAAATACAGGAGCGAATCGACGACATACACGTTGCCGCCAGGAACTGAGAAGGCGTTCGGCTGCGCTTCGTGCACCAGGTAAAACTTGAACGGGTAATTGTAGCGGGGCTGGGCTGCCCGAGTGATGGCATCGGCAATTGGATTCAACGTGTCATAGAGGGGTGACGATTGAATGATTTCGCCCTTGGCCTTCAATTCATTGAAGACCTCCTGGCCCATCTGCAATTCTTCGTCCTGATTTTGCCCTTGCGCCGCAAAGTGGGTTCGTGCGCTCGCCACTCCCGCGAGACCCAACATCACTGCGCAGGCATAGAAAACCGCTTTCCGAACTAGTGCCACTGCCTTCATAAGTCTATTCTCCCCGGGGCGCCATCAGTCCCCGCTATGTTCCCTGCACTTAGTCGATTCCGCTTCCGCCGACCATCTCATCGACTCGACGCCTGTTTCCCCAAGGGAAGGCTGCTTCCAATTGATGGTGCCATCCCCTGATTTAGACCGGTCCCGCTATCGCACCAAAGGGCTTGTCCCACCAGGCCCTGCTCCGATGGTTTAGGCTGCGGCGCTCTGGCCTGCGAATGCCTTTCTAAGAGGCGGCCTATTTCCCATACCGTCAAGGGTTCGACCAAATAGTCCATCGCCCCCAACTCCATCGCTGCCAGGTAGCAGTCAATATCAAGGCAGCGCGCCACGACCAGGACAGGCAACCTGGGGTTCACCTCTATTGCGCGCATCAGCACCCAGCTCCCCTCGAAGTTGGGAGTCCCCTGACTCACGATTGCAAAGGCTTCCTCACCCAGGCAGCGGACTCCCTCGTGATAAGAACTGCACCTTCGGACCGCGTATCCATACGCTTCGAGGACGGTGGAATAAAACCGAAGATCTTCCGGGTATTCGTCCACCAAGAGCGCTTTCCCCCGGGATACACCACCAAGTCGCGTGCATGTTTTTTGGTCACGGCCTCTCAGTCCCATAAGCCACCTCTAAGCTTGCGGCCATCCAGGTTCTGCCTCTGGCGCGTCTGTATCTCGCACTCATGATCCCATGGGCCGACACAAATCCCTCTGGCCGCGAAGGCTGAACATATTGGAGGGCCATCCTCTTCAACCGCTCCGATTGAAGCCAAAATTCAACAGTGCATCGGGTGCTAGTTGTGCGTCTGTATCGCCTTCGCCTTCAACGTGGCTGCCTTGGCCTTGAGGACCTCGACCTTGGCCTTCGCCTGGGCCTCCGCTGCCTTGCGCTGCTGCTTGGATTTTTCGAGCTGCGCCTGGATCTTGGAGTCGAGCTGGTTGATCTTCTCGTTGAGCTTGGCCTTCCGGTCGGCGTTGGCCTTGGCTTGCTCGGCCTTCATTTGCGCCATATCGGCTTTCATGGCGGCGACGTCTTCGTCGTCAATCGTCTGCTTCACTTCTGACAGCGCCCGGCGCATTACCTTTCCACCGATCGCTTCCATGCGAGTGTCCACCGGAGTCGTCCAGTCTTCCTGAATCTCCGCCGCCACGGCGAACTTGTTCGGTTGCAGTTGCTGTTTCACGTCATCGACGAAGTCTTCACCAACCCTGGCGTTGTCGATGTCGATCGTGCCGCCGACAGCTACCCCCGCAGCAGCGCCGATCGCGGCGCCGACCGGCCCGCCCAGCAGACCGATGAGGGCTCCCAGCGAGGTTCCCACCAGAGTCCCGAGCGGACCCGGGTCGTCACTTTGCCGCACCACAGTGCTGCCATCGGCATTCCTGCCAACCACGGCGTAGGCGTAAACTACGATGCTGCCTTCGCCTTCCAATTGCATAAGTGCTTTCTTTCCTTCGTATGCTTTGGGTTCCGTATCGAAAACAACCACCAGCATTCTGTCCATGGCAATGCTCCTTTTCGTTTTGTCCTCTTGTCGTAGCAGTCCTTCGGGTTAACCATTGCAATGCAAGCACCAATCGCTAAGTCATTCAAAACACTCGAATCCACGCAACCTGGCGCCGCAATCTATTCGCGAATTCGCGAACCTCGCGAAAACCTCGGTTGGATTCTTGGGTCACTTCCTGCTGAAATGGCGGTGGATGTCGGGCCAGAACTCATTAAAGACAATCGCTATAGTGTCATAGCCAACTTGCGTGCCCCACACACTCAGCGAATTCCGCACCGTACGTTGGTCACTGGGATGATAGCTGTAGTTGGAAATGCCGGCGGAAAGAGCACTGCCGACAATTTCGGAATAGTTGAACTGCATTCTCCCCGAATCGGCGGGGGTAACGAAGATGCGACTGACGGCGTAACCGGTGCGGCGCCAAAAACCTCCCTTGCCGAGCTGATAATAGCGAGGATCCTGCCGCAGGATCGAAGGGAGGACGGCGCTGGTCGTGAAGCTCTCGATGGCGCCGTCGGCGAAGGCCGCGCCATAGCGCTTGCCGTAGCCTGCGGCGCCCCGGCCGTAACCAGGGTCGCTATTTTCCGCTTGGCTGATGCCGGCAAGCATTCCGTACAAGGGGTAATTAACGTAATCGAAGGAGCTGCGCGCGCAGACTTTGAATTTGGCGCCGACGCTGAGCGAAGGAAGTCTGTGGATGTTTTCGATAAGGTAAAAATCGGGAAGAACCCAGAAGAGGCGCTCGTTGGATGTCCCAGTCTGCTTTTCCCGAATCGTTATGTCTGGCGCCTTCAGCTTTTCCTCCGGGTCAGGGGGGAACGGCGATGCCGAGGCCAAAAGTTGCTCTTCCTCCGCGTCGGAAGACAGTGCAGAGGGGGGCAGTTGCTGCCCCCGCACCCAAGGAACGGCAAAAACCAAGGCAGCGAGAATCCCGGCGTGGGGAAGGAGCAAAATGCGAAGGCATCGACGAGTCATCATAGGATACTTGGTTTGCCATACCTATCGACCAGTCCGGCTGGGGCCCAAGATCGGTCGCGCATTGAGCGCTAAACGTGTCTGGCTGGCGCCTTTGCCTTCAATGCATTGGCCTTGGCTTTTAGGACCTCAGCCTTGGCCTGGGTCTGAGCCTCCGCTGCCTGGCGCCGCTGGTTGGCTTTTTCCAACTGCGCCTGAATCTTGGAGTCGAGCTGATTGATCTTGTCCCCGAGCTTAGCTTTCCGGTCGACGTTAGCCTCGGCGTGCTCCGCCTTCATTTGCGCGAGGTCGGCTTTCATAGCCGCGACGTTTTGATCGTGAACCCTGTGTTTCACTTCAGACAGCGCCCGGCGGAAGACTGTTCCTCCCAGCGCTTCCATGCACGTATCTACCGGAGTCGTCTCATCTTCTTCAATCTCCGCGACGAGTGCGAACTTCTCCGGCAAGAGTTTCTGTTTTATGTCCGCGACGAATTCTTCCCCAATCCGCGCGTGTCCGAGGTCCATGATGCCGCCGACTACCAACCCCGCAGAAGCACCGAGTGCCAAGCCGACCGGCCCGCCGAAAAGTCCAATGAGGCTTCCCAAGGAGGTTCCAACCAGAGTGTCGACCGGTCTCGGGTCATCACTTTGCCTCACCGTTGCGCTACCATCACTATTCCTGGCGACCACGGCTTGGGCGTAAATTGTGATAACGTCCTCGCTATCCAAATCAAAAAGCGCTTTCTTCGCTTTGAATGCCTTGCTTTCCGCGTCAAAGACCACCACCAGCATTCTGTCCATAACGTTCCTCCTTTTGATATTGCCTCTCTCCCCGCTGTATTCCAGCTTCCTTGCTGCAATGCGAGCGCCAATTGCTAAGTCCTTCAAAAGACTTGGACTGGCGCATCACAGGACCGCAATTGCTTCGCGAATTCGCGAAGTTCGTGAAAACCTCGGTTTGAATCTCGAGAGGAGCGTGCGTGCCTAAGCAAGACGGTGCTAAAGCGGCGCAGGTTAATATTATTAGTCATCGCTTTCGGGAGGTCGAGTGCGCAGCCGGAGAAGTCCCAGTAATACCTCAGCTTCCTCTCGAGTCAATTGATCAACCGAGCGATTAGCGGCCTCCCGGAGCACGCCATCGACGATCGTTTGCTTGACTTGAGGGCTAAATTCCGTAAGCGTCCCGAGGTCTTTCCACCATGTGGTCAGGGGCCCGGTGAACTGCTCCATAAAATGCTGAATTCCGCCCTGACCACCCGCGAGATGAAATTGGAGATTGGGTCCCATAATTCCCCAACGCAGTCCAGGTCCCCAGCACACAGCGGTGTCCGCGTCAGCAACATCCAGTACACCCTTTTCGATCAGATACACGACCTCACGATACAGCGCGGCTTGGAGGCGGTTCGCGGCGTGGCCGACGACTTCTTTCCGGAGGTGGATCGGCTTTTTCCCTATCGATGTGTAAAACGTGATCGCCTGTTGCACGGTTTCCGGTGAGGTCTTTTGACCCGCAACGACCTCAACCAGGGGAACCACGTGGGGAGGATTGAAGGGATGGCCAATAACGCAACGTTCGGGATGCTTACAGGCAGACTGAATCACGCTCATGGTCAACCCGGATGAACTTGAGGCGAGGATCGAACCTGGGGGAGTCGCCGCATCCATTTCCGCAAACAGCTTTACCTTAAACTCCGCCCGCTCCGGCCCGTTCTCCTGAACAAAGTCAGCCTCGGAGAGCGCCTGCTTCGTATCGAGAGTGAACTCCAGATGATCGCGAGAGGCTTGGGGCGAGAGGCCGAGTGCCGTGAAGTCTTTCCAAGCAGCATCGACGTATCGGCGCAGGTTGGTTTCCGCATTGGGCGCTGGATCTGTGGCGACGACATTGAGCCCCCGGGCAAGATAGAGCGCAGTCCAGCTCGCGCCGATCACTCCCGTGCCAACGACAGTTACCTTTCGAATTTCCCTCTTCTGGGCCATGGGTCCTCCTTGTAATGCTTGTCCTCTACAGTCCCAACTGCCTGGAGCAAGCGCCGACCAAATGTCTTGCCCACTGCCTCGATCGGTGCAAGGCCGGCCCACTCCAGTCCAATGCATGTTCTATCTCCCAGGTGATGTCCTCGGCACTCTGTCCACTGTAGCCAGGAGGCCTGACTTCGATTTTGATGGGGGTTGCCATCAGGAAACCTCGGAGACGGACAAATCACTTGCGCGCTCATTTGTTTCGAAGAGGCGCAGCAGGCCGGTGACCTCAAGCAAATGACGAGGTCGATCACGCAACCCCCTCAACTGCAATAGAGTCTTGTGGCTGCGCGCTATCCTGAGTGCTTCGATCAGCGTGGCAACTCCGGAGCAGTCGAGGTAAGTCAAATCCGCCAAGTCAATCGTGACTGCCGGCAGGGACGGCCGTTTGAGCACCGCATGGAGCTGTTCCCTCAGGTCGGGCGAAGAGTCGACGGAGACACGGCCACCCAAGCAAACGAGGGCGCCTCCCTCACTATCTGTCACGTTGATGCTTAAATCCCGGGTTGTGATGGATTCAGTGGTCCTCAAGGCATTGCTCCGGATTCATGTGCTCATTGCAAAAAGCCCTTCGAGTTCACCAATGCAATGCAAGCGCCAAGAGGTAACCCCTTCAAAACACTCGGACTCGCGCAACACGCCGCCTTAAACTTTTCGCGAATTCGCGAAGCTCGTGAAAGTTTGTGTTGGGTTGGAGGGATGGTAATGTCCAAATTTGAACGCTACCCTTGAGGGGGGCAGGATTCGGTAGGAAGAAGAAGCATAGTTCACAGCCAGGAGTGGCTGTGCCACGGTGGCACAAGCACTCCTGCCTGTGCTTTCTTGCCTTGTCAGAAAATCTAGAAACTCAAGTGCCAGGCTCAAGCCCGGCGGTACAATTAGCAGTATCTCTGGCGCCTTACGCTAAAGCCCGGAAGCTATACTTGTTGATATTCATGGCTCGAATCTTCGATTCCAGAGTTGAGGGCGGGAGACCGAGCTTAACGGCCGCACCGGACCGCCCCGCCACTCGGCCTCGCGTTTCCGCCAAGGCGGCACCAATGATTTCTCGCTCCTCCCTCACCGACCTTCGAAATGGTGACGGTGTTGCCGGTTCGGTAGAGAAGCAATCGCGAGGGAGCCAACTCTGCTTCACCGAGAGTTCCCCCTTTTGATAGATCACCACCGAACGTTCGATAACATTTTGCAGCTCCCGAATGTTTCCCGGCCAGGGATATCGAAGCAGCGCCTCCATCGTTTCGGAAGAAATCGTCTCAATGGTTTTGTTCATCCTCCGGGAGAATTGCTGGACGAAATGCCATGCAAGCAGCGGAATATCTTCTGTGCGTTCGCGCAAGGGAGGAAGGGAGATCGGGAAAACATTCAGGCGGTAGTAGAGGTCCAGGCGAAACTGCTTCTCGACCACCAATTCTTCCAGGGTACGATGGGTTGCGGTTACCACCCGCGCGTCAATTTTCTTCGGCCGCATACTTCCCAACCGCTCGATTTCCCGCTCCTGCAAGACGCGCAGCAGTTTCGGTTGGAGTTCCAACGGGAGGTCGCCGATCTCATCCAGGAACACGGTTCCGCGGTCGGCCAGCTCGAAGTGGCCCGTGCGAGGGGCAAAGGCCCCGGTAAACGCCCCCTTCTCGTGCCCGAAAAGCTCGCTTTCCAGCAATCCTGCCGGGATCGCCGCACAGTTCACTTTCACGAAAGCGTTGGAACGCCGGCGGCTGAGATTGTGGATGGCGCGTGCGATCAGCTCCTTGCCTGTCCCGGTCTCACCGGAAATCAAGACCGTGGAGTCGGTCCCAGCAACCATCTTGACCTGACGCAGGACGGAGCGAAGAGCGTTGCTCTGCCCGATGATCTCCTCGAAGCCCTGCTCGCTCGAAAGCAGATCTTCCCGATAGCGCCTCTCCTGAGCGAACTTGCGATCCGGAATCGCGTCGTAAGCGAGTACGTTCTCCATCGTGTCATTCATGGTTTCGTCTCCCCTCCGCGCTGCTGTTGGAACTTTCCGTTTTCACGATGGATTTTGAAGTCAGTCGCGCCTGCGGGCAACCCCACATGGAGTCGTATATCGACTATATCGTGACGCCCGGGCGACTCTCTTGAGCCCAGGAATACCCTCTAAAGGTGCTGATCTTTACCCCCTGTCTTTTGCTAGACACCGGGAGTCTTGCTGTGCGGAAGAGGATATGGGGCGCGATCAACCTAAGGTGGGGGGGTACTAACTCTGCCGATCTCCAATATCGATGCGTTTCCAGCCAAAAAGGCGGGCATCGGCCGACCAGGCGCCCGGTCCGAGCAGTGCCAGGGAGGCGCCGAGAGTTGCCAGGAGGATATGCGTCATCGGGTCGCCAGGCTGCGAGAAGGCGTGCCACAACTCAATCGCCACCACCAGCACTCCCACGATGGGGGTCCATAAGCCGGCAATGAGCAGTATTCCTGCAACAATCGCGAGCACGTCCAGCATGGCGGCTCCCATCGAAGGCCCACGTAGTAGCGCCATGACCGAATGAAGAACTAAGGCAACGCCGCAAACCAGCCGCATCAAAAGCAGGCCGGCGCCAGGCCAACCGTGAGCGAATGTCGAGAAGAGTCGTCGCAAAAAGGGCCTCCGATTGAGAATATGAAATTCCCCGATTCGCGCGAAAGCCCCAATTGGGTGGAGAGGTTAACTCTTTAGAGTGAGGGAAAAAGGAGTCAAGAGTCGAAAGTCAAAAGTCGAAAGTAAAGACCGCCGGCCTTGGCTTTTGACTTCTTGGAAGGTCGAACGAGTCGAAAGTGACGGCGGTCGTTTTTTACTTCTAACTTTTGACTTTTAACTTTCAACTTTCGACTGTCTTTTCAGAACTCGATGATTCCCCGCTTCAACCCGATCATCGCGGCGTGGGTTCGGTCGTTGGCGCCCAATTTGGAGAGGATATTCTTGACTCGGCTTTTGACGGTTTCTTCGGTGATAGAGAGCTGGTCGGCAATCTGTTTGTTGGCATTGCCCTCAGCGATCAGGCGCAGGACGGCGATTTCCGCGGGGGTGAGGGCGTCATCGGTGGCGTGCTCGGCAAGTTGGTAGGAGGCTTCTGGGGAAAGGGTCTTTTTCCCGGCATGGACGGCGCGGATGGTTTCCAGCAGTTCTTTGTGCAGGGCATTCTTGAGCAGGTAAGCCCGAGCGCCGGCTTTGAGGGCGCGCAGCACCTGCACGTCGCCGGAGTAGGTGGTCAGCATGATGACTCGCGCCTCGGGAAACTCGTTGCGAATCGCGATCAGCGCATCGAAACCGTTCATTTCCGGCATCTGGATGTCCATCAGGGTGACATCCGGACGGTGCGTGCGGAACTGCTGAATCGCTTCACGCCCATTCGAGGCCTCGGCGACTAACTTCATGTCCGGTTGATCGGCCACCAGCCCCACAATCCCCTGGCGCAGGAGGGGATGGTCGTCCACCGCCAGAATCCTGATCGAGTTGGGATTAGTCGTCATGATTTAAGAGTCGAAGGTTGAAAGTTAAAAGTCAAAAGGAAAAACCACCTACCTTCACTTTTCACTTTTAACTTTTGACTTTCAACTCTTCCCCGTGAACCACGACCGCCGCGGAGGCGCTTTCGCGTACGCAATCGAAGCCGGAATGGTCAGCTCAACTTCCGTACCCGCATCGACCTCGCTCCAGACCTCCAATTTCCCCCCCACCAATTTGGCGCGTTCGCGCATGCCGCGCAAGCCGAAGTGTCCGGCGCGCCCATCGCTACTCAGAACCTTCGGGTCGATGCCCTTCCCGTCATCGCGGACCCGCAAGCGAAGCTGCTGTTCATCATAACGAATTTCCACTTCGATCCGCCTCGCCTGGGCGTGCCGCGCGGCATTGCGCAACGCCTCCCCAGCAATCCGGTAGACTTCGTCCCGGAGGATCGGATCCAGGTTCCGCGGCGTGCCTTCCACATCCACCCGTAAGACGGCAGAATTTCTGTTGGTTTCATCGGCCGCGAGTTCTTCTCCCAAAGCGCTGATGGCTGCCGCCAGGTCGTGGGTCGCCAACGTGGATTTGCGCAATCCCTGTATGGCATCCCGGCCCTCAGTGATCGCTTGCGCCGCCTGATCGATCGCGCTCTCGAGTCTCTGTTTGGCTTCCGCCGGACGCTCCGGAAGCAGGTTGGAAGCCGCTTGAAAGCTCAGCAACAATCCGTGAAAGCTTTGCAGCAGCGTATCGTGCAGTTCGCGCGCGATGCGTGTTCTCTCGCCGACGCGGGCCTCCAGCGTCATCTCGAACTGATGATGCAGTTGTCGGACGCGGAACTGATAGGCCGTCCACAGTAACCCCAAAAAAATGGCGGCGCAGAGCGCACGAAACCCATTCGTCTGGTAAAAGTGCGGCTGTAACACGAACCGCACGCTGGCCCCCTGCTCGTTCCAAATGCCGTAGTTGTTCGCCGCAGCCACCTGGAACGAGTATTTTCCGGGAGCCATGTTCGTGTAGTGCGCGGTACGGCGCGTCCCGGCGTCCACCCAGTCCTTATCAAAAGGTTCGAGCCGGTACCGGAAGTGCAGTTTTTCCGGGGCGGAAAAGCTGAGGGCCGTGAAGCGGAAATCGAAGGTGTTGTTGCCGGGGGGTACGGAAGTCTGGCCGTCGCCCGCCAACATCAACTGATTTGCCCATGCCTCCTCCAACACGACGGGCGGAGGGAGGCGACTGCCCGCGGCGGGGTCAATCGCCACCACGCCGCGTATCGTAGGAAACCATATCCGCCCGTCTGTAGTTTTCCAGATTCCCGGGCTCCCCCCATTGCATTCGCTGCTCCTCATGCCCTCGGCGATGCCGTACGAGACCGGCAAAATGAAAGAGATTCTCCCCTCGGCAAAATCGTTTAGCTCCTTCAGACTGAGGCGAAAGATATTCTGATTGGAGCTGACCCAGAGATTGCCCTTTCCGTCCTCCAGAATGCAGTGCAACATGTTATTGGGCAGACCGTCTTTCGTCGTAATCGCTTTCAGGCGGCCGTCCCGAAAACGGAACAGTCCTCCACCGTAGGTCGCAAGCCAGAGAGTCCCGGTCGAATCCTGGTAAATATCCACCATGTGGCCGGGCAGACTTCGGTTCTGCTCGTACAAGAAGGCTTTGCCGCCGCGCACATAAAAAAGCCCCTCGATGGCAACCACCCAAAAGCCCCCGTCCCGGCCCCCGATGATACGATGCACGCCGGAGATGCCGGGGATCTGATCCAATTTCCCCTCGCGAAAGCGGTAAAGCCCGCCGGGGCGCTCTCCCTGGTCCCGCCGATCCACAGTGTGCCCTCCCGGTCCTGATAAATCGATCCCACGGCCGGCGCTTCCACCTTGAAATGGCTCAGCACGCCCGATCGCCAGCGATACAGCCCGCTGTACCCGCCGAACCACAGGTCGCCATCGCCGGTCTGGGCAATGGCGAGAATGTCCTTCACACCCGGAAACAGATGAAACCGATGCCCATCGAACCAATAGAGCAAATCCCAGCCCAGCCAAATGCGGCCTTCCCGATCCTGAAACACAGTTTGGAAGCTTGAGTCTGAGAGGCCTTCGTCCTTTCCATAGGCTGTCAACGGGGCTGGCCGGAGACGAAGCAGCCCCGTCCCAATCATTCCAACCCACAGGTTGCCTTCTCGATCTACCAGGAGACTGCGTACCTTGGGCAATTCGCCGCCATTCGCAGGCAACGATAAGGGTTCGGGAGGACTGAGCCTCCCGTCCACAATCCGCACGAGTCCGGCCGGCGTGTACAGCAACAATTCCCCATCCGCACCCTCCGCCATGGTGAGGGCATACTCGGGATCATACCCGTCCGCCAATGCGCGCCGCCCAATAGGCGGTAGCGGTACGTCGGAGAATACGCCCTGGTCATAGCGCACCAGCCGATACTCGTCGCGAACCGCGACCCAAACACTTCCGTCGCGAGCTTCTTGAACGAGAAAAACACTCGGCTTGCGGACCTTCAAGGTCGCGAGGGAGCCGTCGGCACCGAAACGCACGAGGTCTGTTCCACAGCGAAACCACATGCTTCCGTCCCGCGCCTGGAGGTAAAACTCCCTGACCGCCTTTCCTCGGTGAGTGGGGTAAGCCTCCAGCTTGGCGACGGCAAACTTTGCTACGCCGCGCGAGCTTTTGATCCACACGTTCCCTTCGGCATCTCCACGGATGGATTGGATGAATCTGCTCGGTAAGCCGTCGCGGTCGGTGTATGTGGTGGCAACGCCGTTTTCCAGCCGGATGAGGCCGCCGTCCGTACCGATCCACAATACTCCGGAACGACTTTCGTACAGAGAGAGGATCTGATTACTGCCGAAACCCGGAGTACCCCCCGAGTCGAAAACCCTGAAGCGCTCGCCATCAAAGCGCGCGAGCCCCCCGAAGGTGCCTATCCAGAGATAGCCGCGATGATCCTGCAAGATCGCAGTCACCGAGTTTTGCGGTAGACCTTGCTCCGTTTGCCAGACCGTGGTGAGGTACTGCGTCGGATAGGATTGTGCGTGGACGGGAGCGCTTAAGAGACTGGCAAGCAGACCTGCGGCAAGAGCAATGGCGATCCGATGCTGCCGTGGGTGCTGCACCATTTCCGCTCGTGTGCCAGTTGGGCGGATCGGCTGCACGAAGTACCGGTAGGCGCTGATGGGAGAGACGACCACTAACACCGCAAGTCCTGGACCTCCATACCAGCAACTTCTGGCCACAGCACGCGTTAGCAAAAGGAGCCGCGGGAACGCTGAAGTGGAAATCTCGCAGGAGTGGCTACGCCTCCCACGCAACGCCGTCCCATAACGCCGTAAGCCCATACCGCGTGAGATCCGCCAACCGCTGCTCCGCAACGACCGCTTCGGCAGCGAGCTGCTTTGCCTTCAGAACCAACCTCGCGACGGCCTCTCTTTCGCGGCTTTCGAACGGATTGTATCACAACGACGTTCTCGAGAGCATCGGCCCACGTCAGCGCGTGCCTGCCAGAGCTTACGTGATTTGAGATGAGGGAGCTAAAGCTCCACCCGTTCAAAAGCATGTTTTACACAAACCGGTTGCCAATGAGAGTGCTCACCGAGGCGTCCGAAGTGTTGAGCAGCGGTGCGCTCCCCAAAACAGTAATAATGTCACTTTTGCTGCCAATCGCCAGGACATAGTTCAGACATGCGCGTTGGTTAACTTCAGTCGCCACACCATCTAAGTATAGAATTTTAAATCTGTTAGCTTAAATTATCAGACTTCAAAGCCAGACGTGAGCGCCGAAACCCTACACCACCTCTACCCGTTCGAAGTAACGCTAGGGTTAGCGGCCATTGTCGGACTATCCACAATCCCCCCCAGCTACTCGGCCTTGAAGCAATATTTGTTGATATTCATCGCTCGGATCTTCGATTCCAGAGTCGATGGGGGAATACCAAGCCTGACAGCCGCCCATCCAGAGCAACAGAGCGCAAAGCGATGAAATTGACCCACGCCGCAGCATCTTGGGAATTCTATCAATACCCGGCGCTCAAGACGAAACCCGCCTCCAGGCTGGCGAGCATCATGTTGTTGCGGTACTCGAGATTGTTTGGCTCAGCGATCGATTTTTCGAGACTGGAACTGATCAGCCGCATGGCTTCGAACGCATGGATATCCGTTAGCGGCGAGTGCTCGAGCGATACGTACGCTTCCACGGCGTGCACCAGCGCGTCAATTCCCGTGCATGCGGTAAGAAACGGGTCCATAGTGGTTAGCGTCGTGGGGTCGACCAGGGAGATGTCGGGCACCACCGCCTTGCTGATGATCAGCAGCTTACGATTGATCTCGCGGTCCATGATCACCGCAAATTGCGATACATCGGCAGACGTCCCTGCCGTGGTGGGAATGCAGATAGTAGGGGGCATCGGCGCCTCACGTTGTCGACGCCCACAAGGTCCCGGATGCTGCCCTGATTTGCCGCCACCAGGCCGATGCACTTTCCACAGTCGATGGCACTCCCGCCTCCTACCGCGATGATGATGTCACAGCCTCGTTTGGCATACACGGCGGCCCCCGCGGCCACTTCTTCGATGCGCGGATTGGGGGTGACCTGGGTAAACAGCGTGGATTCGAGACCAGCAGCCTCGACGCTTGCCAGCACTTGCTCGACCCAGCCGGCAGCGAGAACGCCGGGGTCGGAAACGACCAGTGCTTTGCTGCCACCGAGGTTGCGTCCATACTGTCCGGCCAGGTGTAAAGCGCCCAGGCCAAAGATGATTTCGGGCGCTACGAACTTCTGCAAATCCGGTACGCGGGAAGGCATTACGCCTCACAGTCTGAGAATAAGCTGATGTGCTTGAACGCCAACACAGATCATCTCATCACCCAGCTCGATTGATTGCCGCAGGGCTGCCATCTAAGCTGCGCAATCCAAACCATCCGTCGGCAGCAGGGTGCAATGCGGTTCGATGGTTCGGCACTGCACCTAAATGCGCCCCCGTTCTATACGCCGTGCTTTTCTGCTGCAAGATACTGGCCGGGATCCCAGCCGTTTCTGAACTACGGTGGTACGGGTGTCTAGCGGTCCTAACAAATAGATAATCTGTGCATGGAGTAGACAACCGTCTTGTTTGATGCGGCACGGCGCAGAATTGGGCTAATTTGGGGGGGAATCTCACCACCGATGCTGCGGAGAGCTCAATTGGGCAGACTGAATGGCGGAGAGGGTGGGATTCGAACCCACGTGCCCGCTTTTGGCAGGCAAGACGCTTTCGAGGCGCCCCCGTTATGACCGCTTCGGTACCTCTCCGTCAAAAGGTCAAGTTCAGAGTACTCTTCTTTAATCCCTCGGAGCGAGATTCCCGGCCTATCGGCGTGTCAGCAAACTCTGCTACTCAGCGCCGGAATCCCTGGGTGACTTCCCTCGACGACGCCTGAAGAATTCGCGCACGATCGCCGAACATTCTTCGGCCAGCACGCCTGAAATAACCTCAACCTGATGATTCAATTTGCTGTGGTTGAGGACGGTGAGGGCTGATCCGCACGCCCCTGCCTTGGGATCGGGTGCTCCGTAAACGACCCGTCGCAGCCGTCCCTGCACGATAGCGCCGGCGCACATCGCGCAAGGTTCAATTGTAACATAGAGGTCGCAGCCTTCCAGCCGGTAGTTCCCAAGCTTCTTTGCAGCGCGCCTGAGAGCCAGGATCTCCGCGTGGGCGGAAGGGTCCACCAAGCCCAGAGGACGGTTGTGCGCCCGGGCGATGATTTTCCCCTCCTGAACCACCACTGCGCCAATGGCGACTTCTCCCTCTGAATCCGCCTTTTGCGCTTCCCGAAGCGCGCGGCGCATGAATGCCACGTCCGCTTCAGGCGATGTGGAAGGTGACAACACCCTGTTCATTGCGCTATCGTAACACGGCTATCACCTGACGCGCGGTGGTGAATCCTGCGCGGTTGAGAAGGGAATTTGTTTCCACGACGGAGATCGAAGAATCTCACGGGAAGGAGAGTCTGTTTCAATGATGAACCGAAGAGACTTTATACGGAGCAGCGCCTTGGGAGCTGCTGCATTTGCGGCGGGGGGTAATCTGACGGGGAATCTTTTTGCCAACCCTTACGGCAAACCGATCGGCCTGCAACTCTACACCCTGCGGGACGAACTTGAGAAGGACGTGCCGGGCACGCTCAAGAAAATGGCCGCAATCGGGTACAAGGAAGCCGAGATCTATGACCTGTATGGGATGCCGCCAGCCAAATTTGCGAAGCTGCTCAAGGACAACGGGCTTACGGCGCCAAGCGGCCATTACATGGTGAAAGATATAAAGACCCATTGGGAGGAATCGATTGCCGAAGCCAAGGCCCTGGGTCTCAAGTACATGGTGAATGCCATCCTGCTGCCTGAGGAACGGAAGTCCTTTGACGACTTCAAACGGCTGGTGGACGTCTTCAGCAAGGCCGCCGAGCAGACGCAGAAGGCAGGCATCCAGTTTTGCTACCACAATCACAATTTTGAGTTCAGGAAGTACGGCGAAACCACACCCTATGAGTACCTCTTGAAACAGTTGGACCCCAAGCTGGTAAAGTTCGAGATGGACTGCTTCTGGGTCACGCACTCCGGACAGGACCCGGTGGCCCTCTTCAAGAAGCACCCTGGCCGCTTCCCGCTCCTGCACATCAAGGACCTGAAGGCCGGGACTCCGTCGACTACGGAATTTGACGCCAGGATGGGCATGTTTGCCGAAGTCGGTAAGGGCACCATTGACTGGAAGCGAATTTTCAAGGCGGCTCCCGTTGGCGGCATGAAGCACTTCTACGTCGAACAGGATTATTGCGAGATTCCGCCTCTCGAGAGCATCAAGATCAGCTATGAATACCTGCACAAGCTGATTGTTTAGCAGTTTGCTGAGAACCTGTTTGAGCGCCTCGGAATGACGAGGCGGAAGAGTCTGTGCTGTGGCGGTGGCCTGCGCCCCCGAGGCCGCTGGCATCGGGCCATCCCCATCGCCGCTGCAAATTGCTTAACCCGGCTTTCACTTGAGACTCTTCAGCCCCGCCTTTCCGATGGCGCGGGTCATCATATTGGGTAATCGCAAGTCCCACGGGGCGGTCACCGCCGCATAGTACGCGGCCTGCGTATCAACATAATGATGTACCTTGTTTACAGCTTCCTCGTTACCGTTGGCCTATTGCTGGTAGCCCCCTGCTACCTATGGAAGCGGCGCAAGGAACTGGCCGGAGCGCGGTGGCGGGAACGCTTTGGCGTTTTGCCGGGTTCGTTCCAGCAGGCGGAACGAGGCGCCATCTGGGTTCACTCTGTATCCGTGGGCGAAACCCTGGCCGTGGTGAAATTGGTGCGCGATCTCGAGAAGGCCTATCCTGAAAGGAAAATCTTCCTGAGTCATGTTACGCCCGCAGGCCGGTCCGCGGGTGAGAGCCGGCTTCCCTCGATTGCCGGCCGGTTCTATCTGCCCGTGGATTGGCGATGGGCGGTCCGTGCGGTTTTGAGACGGATTCAACCGGCCTTGCTGGTCATTGTGGAGACCGAGTTGTGGCCCAACCTGCTGCGCGCCTCAAGCGAGTTTGGATCGCGGACCGTTCTTGTTAACGCGCGGCTTTCGACGCGATCCTTCCGCCACTACAGCTTGGCTCGGCCCTTTATGCGCCGTGTCCTCGGATACATCGATGTCATCTGCGCGCAGAGTGAAGCGGATGCCAGCCGGTTCCGGCAGCTTGGCGCCGCGCCGGAGCGCGTCATCTTATCCGGCAACTTGAAGTTTGATTCGGAACCCCCGCGGCTCGGCGCCTTGCCTCTCCTTCTCAGGGGAGCGGTGGCGGCGGCGGGGCGTGGTCCGGTCATGATTGCCGCGAGTACCATGCCGGGTGAGGAAACGCTGGTCCTCAAAGCGTGGAACACGGTTCGGGATCGGTACCCCAAAGCGCTGCTATTGCTTGCGCCGCGCCACCCCGCGCGCTTTGACGAGGTCGCCGGGATTCTTGCCGCCTCCGGTTCGAGCTATGCCCGCCGCACAGATTTAGCTTCTCAGGATGCGGAGATTTCGCGACAGGTGGCCGCACCGGAAGTGCTCCTGCTCGACACGATTGGAGAGCTGGCCGGAATTCTTGAGCTGGCGGATGTGGTTTTTATGGGCGGGAGCCTCGTTCCAACAGGCGGCCACAATATCCTTGAAGCGGCGTACTGGGCCAAGCCTGTCGTTTTTGGCCCTCACATGGAAAACTTCCGCGATATTGCCCGGCTTTTCCTGGACGCCGGGGCTTGTGTCCAGGTTCAGGACGCGGAGGAGTTGGCCCAAGCCGTGCTGAAATTGTTCCGGGACGGCGCGGCTTGCCGGCAACTGGGTGAGCGCGCCAAGCAGACTTTGGAAAGGCAAACGGGGGCGACAAATCGAGTGCTGGACAGTATCCGGCGATTGCTGGATGCACCTGTTCCCCTCAAGCCTGAGGCATGAAGCGCGGGGCAGCGTGAATATCTTACTTCAGCTCTTATCGGTGGTCTTCCAAGCCGGAGTGGAATTGCGCCACACGGCCTACCGTCGAGGGTGGTTCGAAACCCGCCGGTTAAACCGCCCGGTTGTCAGCGTAGGCAATCTGAGTATGGGTGGAACGGGCAAGACTCCGATGGTGATTCTGATTGCCAGGGCTCTTGTTGCCGGGGGACATCTTCCCTGTATCCTTACGCGAGGTTACGGGCGGCGCGGGGGTAAGGATCTCATCGTTCTGGCGCCCGGACCCGGCCGTATTGCCGACCCCAGGGAGGTTGGTGATGAGCCTGCGGTGCTTGCCAAGGCATTGCCTGAGGCGCCGATCATCATCTCTCCCGACCGGTTGAGGGCCGGAAGAATCGGCGAGCAGCGATTCCAGGCGACGGTGCACCTGCTGGACGATGGCTTTCAGCACCTTGCACTTCACCGGGATCTTGATATTGTTCTACTCGACGTCACTCGTCCGTTGTCGGACTACGCCGTCTTCCCGGCGGGCCGCATGCGCGAACCGCTTTCAGCGGTTGAGCGAGCCCACTGGGTGGTTCTCACCCGTACTGAACTGGGGGACGCGGGTGCATTGCAGGACCGGGTTCATCGAATCAATCCACGCGCCCGAATCTTTCGATGCGCGACGAAGCTTCGAGGACTGATGGACGCCCGGACCGGCTTGCCGGAGCCCGCCGGGAACCTGCTATGCAAAAAGGTGGGGGCTTTTTGCGGAATTGGGAATCCGGCGGCATTCTTTCAGGACTTGCGGCGCTGGGGGTTTACAGTGGTCGCGGAGAATGTTTTTCGTGATCACCACGTCTACAGCCCCGGCGAATTTGATAGAATCTTCAGGACCTCGCAACGTGCCGGGGCGGAAGCCATCCTGACGACCCAGAAAGACGTCATGAATCTTCCGCCGGACTTGAATGTTTCACTGCCGTTCTTCGCTTGCTGTGTCCAGCCTGCAATCGAAGAGGAGAGGGAATTCGAGGAGGCGTTGCTGGCTGAGGTGGCAACTCGCAAGAGGGAGCTTTGAGGAAACAAGAGACTCCGTTGCGCAATCCGAACAAGATCATGGTGCGGGCCACAAACTGGATTGGCGATGCCGTGATGTCCCTCCCGGCAATCGAGGCGCTGCACGCCCGCTTCCCGAACTCCGAAATCGTTCTGCTTTCAAAACCCTGGGTCAGTGAAGTTTACTCGAACCATCCGGCGGTCAGCCGCCAAATCATCTACGACGCGGATGGAGAACATCGAGGGACCCGGGGGTTCCGGAAGCTGATCGGAGCGCTGCGCGCGGAGCGATTCGACGCCGCCATCCTTCTTCAGAATGCGTTCCATGCGGCATGGATGGCGTGGTGTGCCCGCATTCCCGTTCGCATCGGCTACTCGCGGGACGGGCGGAGTGCGCTGCTGACCGAGGCTGTCGCGGCCCCAGCCCCGGCCGCATACGGGCATCAAGTCTATTACTACCTGCAACTCCTGTTTCGTGCACGGATCATCGAAAAGCCCCAGCCCGTGCAGGAGATCCGTCTTTACGTTGCGGAATCGGAACGAAAGTGGGCTCTCAAGCAGCTTCACTCACTCGGCCTGGGTGGCCCGAGGTTTTTGCTGGGGATAAGTCCGGGCGCGGCTTTTGGGGCGGCCAAGCGTTGGTTGCCCAGCTATTATGCGGACCTGGCGGACCGCCTTATTGGTGCGCTGGGCGCGGATGTGCTAATCTTCGGCTCCCGCGCCGAACGGCCCTTGGCGGAGGCCGTCGCGCGGGCCATGGAACATACGCCCGTGCTGGTTGCAGGGGAGACCACGTTAAGAGAGTTCATGGCGTTGCTGGCCAGGTGCCAGCTGGTCATCACCAACGATTCCGGCCCGATGCACCTCTCAGCAGCTCTGGGGTTGCCGACGGTGGCCATTTTTGGTTCGACCGACGAGCGGGCCACCGGCCCCGTCGGAGTTCGGGCACGCGTCGTCAAGCATCCCGTGGAATGCAGCCCCTGTGGCCTCCGTGAGTGCCCGGTCGATTTCCGATGCATGACGGGTCTTCCCGTAGATGAAGTTTACAAGGCCGCCCTGGAGTCCGTGAAGAAGTGGGCGAGCGCTTCCTGAGCAGGAGTTCTCGTCCGGCGGTTTGGCAGTGGTGCAGTTGGCCGGTGGTTTTCCGTCCCGAGCCCTGAAGGGGACAGCACAGCTTGGGCCAGCGGTGCGGGATAATATAGGGTTTTCTGTCCCGAGCCCCAAAGGGGCGATCTAACACAGCCCAGGCCAACGGCCTGGGTCAATATAG
>Ga0326727_10003653_pt1 | contig 48565 bp, 32 predicted proteins | sample MB2enrmetagenome_FD_207643 | JGI IMG/M metagenome (GOLD analysis project Ga0326727, IMG submission 207643) | Lab enriched peat soil microbial communities from McLean, Ithaca, NY, United States - MB29MY | ecosystem: Environmental > Terrestrial > Soil > Wetlands > Peat | place: USA: New York... | reverse complement strand
ATTCGACCAGCCGCAATTGGATGCGGGAATTCTTCACGACCACGTCCAACCCGCTCGGTCACGGCTTCACCCAGGCCAACCTGGACCAGGACTTTGCCTGCTACTGCTTCGAGCCCAAGTCGGATCTGCCGCTGAAGGTCATCGTGCTGGACGATACGAACAAGCCAAACGACAAGCTTGGCGGCCTGTTCTACTGCGGCACCGGCTGTCTCGACCGGCGCCGGCTCGACTGGTTGAAAAGCGAGCTGCAGAAGGGCCAGGACGAAGGCAAACTGATGATCGTCGCGGCCCACATCCCCATCAAACCGCAAGCCAGCCTCACCGACGAGACGCTCATTCAAGGCTTCTACGACAAGGCCGCTGAAGACAGGCTGCTGGCCACGCTCCACGGCTATCCGAATCTCATCCTGTGGATGGCGGGACATCGGCACGTGAACGTCGTTACGCCCCAACCGAATAATCCAGCGGACCTCGCGGACCATCCCGAGCGGAGCTTCTGGGAGGTCGAGACGGCGTCGCTGCGGGATTTTCCCCAGCAGTTGCGGACGTTCGAAATCCGCCGCAACCGCGACAATACGATTTCCATCATTACCACCGACGTCGATCCCGCGGTCAGGGCGGATTCGCCGGCGGCCAAGTCACGGGGCTATGCGATCGGCGTCGCGCGGATCTTCGGCGCCACGCCCGCCACCCTCGCCGACACCAGGTCCCATGCCTACAACGCCGAGCTGGTGAAGCAATTGACCCCCGAGATGCAGGCGAAGATCGCCAAGTGCGGCTCGCCGCTAGGGTCCTCCGGCAGCTAAACAGGCTTGCGGCAGGTCCCGCTTGCCGAGCGGGACCCTGCATGGCGGCAACGTCTCGAAGTCGCTCATGTCCCTTCCGGCAGAAGGGACCTACCCGGGCGCCTCCCGGAATCAGCCGTCGAAATTCACCGCGCCGTCTACTGCTGGAACGCGAAAATGCGTTTCCAATCGTTCTTCATGCTGATGACGATCCAGCCGCTCTTCTGCGCCTGGTCGTAGAGCGCCTGCGTGAAGGTGCCCTGCTTGGTATCGGGCAAGCCCTGCGCGGGGCCATAGGCGTATTCGCGCCTCGCATCGTCGTGCAACACCAGCACCGCCAGCCGCAGGCCGGCGCCGGCCTTGGTGTATTCGAGCATCTGCCGGTCGCCCGTCGAATTGCCGAACGCGGCGTAGGGCCGGCGGCCGATCATCAGTTGGATGCCTTCGGGCTTGCCGGCGTCGACGTCGTTCAAGAGAAGCTTGGGCACCCTGGTCAAGATCGGCTTGCCGTCCTTGTCGTAGCCGTACCTCGTGCCGCCCATGCTGCCGACGACCTGCTCGGGCGGGATGCCGTAGGTCTGCTCGGCGTAGACGCGAATGAAGTCCTGGCCGCCGCCGCTGACGATGTAGGTCTTGTAGCCGTTGGCCCGAAGATACCTGAGCACCTCCTGCATCGGCTGGTAGGTCAGCTCGGTGTAGGGCTTTTTCCAGCGCGGGTCCCTGGCCGTGGCGAGCCACTGCTCGACTTCGGCCTGATATTGGTCCGTCGTGATGCCGGTGAGCGTGGCGACGACGATTTTCTCCAGATCGGGCAGCGTCAGTCTTGCGATGGCCGCCCGCTCGCCGGACAGGACGGTCTTGAACGGCTCGACGTTCTTTAGTTCCGGCTTCTTCTCCGCCACCGCCGACACGCGACCGAAGCAATACGTCAGTTGTGGAACCGCCGGCTTCTCGACCCAGAGCGTGCCGTCCTGGTCGAAAGTGGCGATGCGTTTCTCGCTCGACACGAACTGCGGGCTGGAGGTGTCCGTGGTCGTGCGAACAAACTTCACGATGGCCGCTTTGGCCGGACCGTCGTTCCAGGATGGGAGCGGGTCGGGCTGGGCCTGCACCCCGGCCACAGCACACCACGCGGCACAGACGACCGCTGCGAGCACGCACCTGCTCATTCTCGGCCGGCACATATCCAGTCTCCTGTTGTTCCTGTGTTTGGCCACTTGAAGCATGCCGCAGCAAACAGCGGCCGCGGAGACGCCCCCGGAAGCGCCGGCCGGATGCCAATTCGCCCGGCGGCAACGGGATGTCAACTGCCAACAGCGCAAGTATAGGACATGGAAAGGGCGGGACAACCAAACCAGCCACGGCCAGCGCCTGGCCGCGTCGGAGACGGGCCAATCGAGCCGGTCGAACTCCTTCCAATGGTCGATGGCCATCCTTGCGGCCGCCAGGCCGCCGCTTCGCTCCAACGAAATGGGAACAACACCAACCTTGCGGCAGTCGCGGACCGGGCTTCCCGCGGCGTGCGATGCCGGGTACAAAGGGACACAGGGAAACGCCGGCCGGCGGTGCCGGGGCTCGACGGTAGAACGACGGGAGAAGCCAAACTATGACCATGATCCATACGCTGAGCATGACGCTGTTGCCGGCAATTCTCCTGCCGGTCCTCGCGTCCTTGGCTGGAGAACGCAGAGACGCCGAGTTGGACGGCGTCTGGGTGGACGTATATCAGGGGGAGCCGATCAGTTACGACGATCTGCTGAAAGACCTGGCAACAGCCGACGTCGTCTACCTGGGCGAGCGTCACACCGTCCAGCGGCACCACGCGATCCAGGCCCGGATCCTGGCGGATCTGGCGCAAAAAGCGATCCCGCTGGCACTGGGGTTGGAGCAGATGGAATCCTGGCAGCAACCGGAACTCGACCGCTACAACCGGGGAGAGATCGGCTTCGAGCAACTGGCGGCTGCGACAGGCTGGCCAAAACGCTGGAGGAACTACGAGCAGTACCGCCCCGTCCTGGAGGCCGCGCGCAAGGCCAAGGCTCCCGCCGTCGCTTTGAATGCCAAGTCCGAAACGATCCGTCAGGTGGTGCGCTGCGGCGGCGTCGAGCGCATTCCCGCGGAGGCGCGCAAGGACCTGCCGGCGGAGATGCGGTTGCAAGACCCCGTGTACGAGAAGTTGCTCTCGCTCGAGATGATGGTCCACGCTTCGGCAGCCCCGCAGAGTCTCCGCCCGATGATCGAGGCCCAGATCGCCCGCGACGAAGCCATGGCGCAGGCACTTGCGGCGTTCGCCAAGTCGGCATCAGGACACGGTCGCAAGATGATTGTCGTTTGCGGGTCGGGCCATGTCGCCCACGGCCAGGGAATGCCTAGCCGGGTTCGGCGACGGCTGCCCGGCGTTCGGGACCGGATCGTGCTGCTTTCCGAAAGCGGTGAGGTTCGGCTCTCGCCGGAAGAGATGGCCCAGGTGCGCGAGATCGAGATCACCCACGAGCAGTTGCGTGAAATCAAACAGCCCTTGGCCGACTACCTCTGTGTCAAGCCCTTGGCGACAACCGCCGGCGCGACGGCGATCCGCGCCGCGCAGACGCCTGGCAAGGGCGGAAACTGACACCGTCCAGGCGCGGCAATCCCATGGTCTTCGCTTGGCTCAAGAATCAGCGCAGGGAAGTGTTGCTCGCGGATCCCTTCCCGAGCGCCTGGCGGGGCCATCTGCGCGACAATGTCCGGCACTTCCAGCACCTCGCGCCCGCAAAGCGGGGGCGCATCGAGCAGGTGGTCCAGGTCTTTGTGGCCGAGAAGAACTGGGAAGGCGGGGCGAGGCTGGCAGTGACGGACGAGATGAAGGTCACCGTGGCGGGCCAGGCGGCCATCCTGACGCTTGGCCTGGAAGCGCCCTACTACTTCGACGGCGTCGAGTCGATCATCCTCTATCAAGGCCGCTACAAACACCCGCCCCAGTTTCAGGGTCACTCATGGATCATCCGCACGGGCATTCCCATGTCAGGCGAAGCATGGCACCGAGGCCCCATCGTGCTGTCGTGGCGGGACGTGTTGGAGAGCGGGCGGAACGCCAGCGGCGGCCACAACCTCGTCATTCACGAGTTCGCCCACTACCTGGACGGCCTCGACGGCGAAGTGGACGGCACGCCGCCCCTGGCCGGACGCGAGCAGGCGCGGACTTGGTATCGGGTCACGGAAGCGGAGTACCTGCGGCTCGTAGGGCAGGCCCGGCGGAATGAGGTCACGCTGCTGGACCATTACGGCGCCAGCAATCGGGCGGAGTTTTTCGCCGTGGCCAGCGAGTGTTTTTTCGAGCAGCCCCAGGCCATGCAGCGGGAGCATGCCGCTCTGTACGCCGTGCTGCGGGACTTCTTCCACCAGGACCCGGCCCAGTGGCTGCCCGATGCCCAGCGCAAGCCCGCGCCGCGCGCGCGGGAGGCGGCCAAGGCTGAGCGCAAGGCCCGCGCGGCAGCCCTGCGGTCGAAAGACGCCGACACCCTGTTCACCCTGTCGGTCGATTACTTCAACGACGAACGGTACCTGTTGGCGGCGGCCGCGGCGACGCGGGCGATCCGCTCGCATCCCGAGGACGGCGAAGCCTATCAGCAGCGGGCCCTGGCCCGCGTCAAACTGGGGCACTACCGCAAAGCCTTGGCCGACTGCCGGCGGGCCTTGCAGCGCGATTTCCAGGACTGGGCGACCTATCGGGCACGGGGCGCGGCTTACTTGGGGCTGGGGAAGCTCCAGCAGGCGAAGCGCGACCTGGACCGCGTGCTGGCGGAGGATAAGGGGGACGCCGAAGCCTTCTATCTCCGCGGTCGCGTCTGGGCGGCCTTGGGGAAGCCTCGCCGGGCCGTCTCGGACTACGTCAAGTCGCTGGCGATTCGGCCGCTCGTGGCCGAGGTCTACTATCACAGCGGCTTGGCCAACCGGGAACTGGGCAACCTGGACGAGGCGGCGGCCGACCTGGCGAAGGCCTTTCAACTCGACCCGCACCCCGACAAATCGAGCGACGACGGCGGGGCCGTGGCGCAGCCCCAAGGGATGTGTTCCGAGTGTGGCAGGCGGTTGCCGGAACACGCAGGGGCCTTCCACTATTGCCCGTATTGCGGCGCTGAGGTAACTGAAGTGGTGGACGCTGAAACCAGTCCCGCGGCTTCCGCGACTCAAGGTGACCCCGGTGGAGCCGCGGCCTCGGCCATCGCCTCGACATGGCCGGCTCGCGCGAAAGAAGATGATTACGAGTGGTTCTGCTCCGCGTGTGACAACCCGTTGCCGGAACATGGCGAGATATTCGCGTATTGTCCCTATTGTGGAGCGTTACTGAGCGAAGAGCAGGACGCGGCTGCCGAATGATCTCAGCGGCGCCGACCCCACCGCCCAGGCCTTCAGCGGCCAACCTGTGCCCGTTACGCACGGTTTGGCCCGTGGGCACGCACCCGACGCAAAAATGCACGTAAGCGCAGCTCTTTCCGGGTAGCAGATGACCGAAGGGCGGATGGGGGCCGCCGGAAGACATTCGGCCGGTCTCCCCTGGAATTCTCCTGCCGGAACTGCAAATGAGCTTGCGTGATGCCGGGCTCACCGCCCCGCGAACTCCCGGACGTGCTGCAGGAACACTTCCAGTTTCGAGTAGTCGTTAACCCAGGTGGTGTACATTACGCCGCAGACGCCGCGGACCTTGGCGGCCATCTTCAGCCACTCCACGATCCTCCGCGGGTCGGCGTCGTAGTAGCCGGCCAGGATCTGGCGGTGGCCCCGCTCGGCGAAGAACCGCAAGCTGTCGGCGTCGTTGTTATGCCAGTTGGCCACCAGCACGCGCCCGGGCAGGCCCTCCCAGGAACCGTACCACGGGCCGGCGCCCTTGGCCAGGTACATCCAGCCCTCCTTGCGGGCGTTGTGAAACGGATCGAACATGTCGTTCCAGGCCACGATCGGCTTGCCAGGGTCCGTCCGCTCGATGATCTCGGCGCACCGCTTGACGTTGTCGGCGAGTATCTGGCCACAGGTCATGTTGCGCCGCGTGCAGGAGTCGTCCCAGCCGCAGTGGCGGATTTCGTCGTGGGCCATCATATAGAAGTCCGGCTCGACGGTTTCCTTGACCCAGCGAATCTGCTGCTCGATCAAGTCGTAGATCTTGGGCTCGCTGAAGCAGCAGTTGATCTGGTGGCTCTTGCCGGCGAGTGTGGCGAAGTGGTAGCTGGCGAGCACCTTCTGCCCCTCTTTGAGCCGGCTGCCGGCGGGAACCGTCACGGTGGGCGGCTCGTGCCAGTAGCTGAAGTACCCCGGGTTGGGGTCGTGGCCCAGCTTGGGGTCGCTTGCCCCCGAGAAGTCCTGGTCCTCGCTGTAGACCGTCTTGCCGTCTTCGCTGGTGATCGTCAAGGGCAAGCTGGGGCGACGGATGACGTTCACCAGGCCGCCCGGCTCGATCCGCACGTCGCTCCACCAGATCTTGCCGGCCTTGGCGTTGTACGAGCCCAGGTAGATGGCAACTTCCGTATTCTCGGCGCTTGCGAACGTGGCGTGCAAACGGGTCCAGTCCATCGTCTTCTGGATGGCCGGCGGCTGCCAGTTGAGCGCTCGGCCCTCCGGGGAATCCGCGGCAAATGCGAAGATGCGGAAGTCGCTGGAGGTGCAGTTCTCGGTCTTGGCCATCGCCGAAATGTGGTAGTAATGCCAAGGCTGGACTTTGATCTTCTGGATCAGGCGGACGACTCCTCGCTTGCCGCCCGAGTGGTCCTGCCGGAGCGTCGGCTTACCGTCGTAGGTGACCTCATCATCCTTGCAGGAGACCGCGCCGGGCTGATCGACGGTCCAACCTGTCGGGCTGCCGCGGCTCCATTGTTCCAGAGAGCCGTTCAGCAGCCGTGCCACGTCATCCCGCGGCAGCAGCTTGCCGTCCTGGACAACGAATGTGGCGTTGCGCACGGGCATGCCCTCCGCCAGGTTCGGGTCGGCCGCCAGGAACTCGGCCGCGTAACCCATGGGGCAAACATCGACGATCAACTGCATCTGCTGCTCGCTACAGGCCTGGCGGAGCCTGCGGACATTGCCGGCGTAGAACTTCTCCTGAAGCTGAAACTTGGCGAACTTGCTGTCGGCCACGAAGATCCCGTTGTAGCCCGCCCGCTTGGCGCGATTCATCAGGTCGATGGTCTTCTGCAAGGCCTCTTCGCGGGCCAGGTTCGTCATGGTGAACACCCAGCGATACTTGATCTCGAGTTCCGGCAAGGCGGGCTTGGCCGGCCCGGTACCCTGAGCCGGGGCCGTGGAAATCCAAGCCAGCAACGCGGCGAGCACGACCGTAAGAGTCCTCATCGAGTTCCCCCATGCTGTGAGCTGTGTCAAGCAGGCAGACTGATTAGCCTCCATAATAGCCGTCTGAGGGGGGATTCGCAACTTCCGGGCGTCGGACTGGCCAATGTGTGCTCGCTTCGGAAGCTGAGCCCGACGGACAGGAAAACGACCACTTGTTGCCGCGGCGGCGAATCGCCGTGCGGCACGACGGCAAAGGGAAGCTTGTAGCCCGGCGAATTCCAGCTATACTGACCCTACCCGGCTTGCAGCAAAGGAGGGCCGTATGAGGAAGATGTTGCTCGGTTTGTGGATGGTGTTGCTTCTGCCGGCTTCGCTTCCGGCGGCCACGGTGACCTTCACCTCGGCCGCGGACCAAGGGACCTATCCGGCCACGGTCAAGTGCGATCGCAAGACGATTACCGTGGACCTTTCGGTCTTGGGCCGCGAGACCCGGATCGTCCGCGCAGTGTTGCGTCCTGCCGGCGACATTGCCGGCCGGGTGCGGAGCCACGAGTTCAAGGCCCCGCCGCCGGTGACGGTGACCGGGGGCCATGAGGGCAAGCCGCTGGCGCTGCTTGCGCCGCGTTACGTCGGCTTCGACGCCACCGCCGCAGCGGCACAAGCCCTGAAGACCGGCGACGGCAAGGTCGTCTTCAACGTCGTGTCGCTGCCGGGCTATGCCGGCAACGCGCTGCTGGAGGTGACTTGCATCGGCGCGGCGAAAGCCAAGGCCAAGATTCCCCGCGTCACGGGCATTCGCGTGCGTCACCGAGCGGGCCAGACGTTCGTCACTTTCCAGGAGCCGGCTGCGCCCGCCAAGGACCCGATCACCGCCAAGGCGCTGAAGGAGCTTGCGGGGCAGTTGGCCAAGGGCGCGCCCAAGATCAGCTTTCGCATCTACAAGCACAGCGAGCCGATCACGGCGGCCAACATCGGCAAGGCCCGGCTCGTCGACGAAGTGGGCCGGCTGACCTGCTGGAATCCGGAATTCACGGGCCACTACCCCAACGAAACCTGGCATGTCGTGCGGTTCGCCGTCGAGGACGAGAAGCCGCTGCCGCCCGAGGCCGGGCTGTGCGTGCTGAACCCGGCCGCAGCGGGCAAGGCGTGCTACGCCGTCTCCGTCGCCGTGGATGGAGAGGAAGACCTGTCGCTCTTCGACGCCGGCAACGCCGCGGCGTCGGCGGTCGAGGAAACCGTGGGGCTCGGCGAACCGGTGCTGCAAAAGGTGATGAAGGTGGGCAAGGGGAGCGAGCTCGAACACTTCTGCTACGCCAAGGAGGCCACGCTGTACTTCTACACGCGCTGGGAGGCGCCCCCCGACGGCAACCGCTCGGACAATCCGATCGACTATATCGTGGCCGTCCCGCCCAAGCCGGCCAACCCGGCGGGCGTGGACCTGCACCTGCACGGCTGGGGCGGCAGCATGTTCGGCTCGGGTTTCTGGACCAACTATCTGAAGGGTTGGATCTGCGTCTCGACCAACCAGATCCCCTATGACTGGTGGACCGGCTATCACGAGTGTACCGGCACCTGGCGGAGCTGGGCCGACGGCACGGTGCACGACTACAGCCAGACCCGGCTGATGTCCTTCATCGACTGGCTGGACGGCAAATGGAAAATCGACCGGGCACGCATCTCGGTGCAGGGCGGGTCGATGGGCGGCTCGGGGACGACGAACCTGGCCCTGCGCCGGGCCGACCGCATCGCCTTCGCCGCCGGCAGCGTCGGCGTCCACGTGCCGGGCAACTCGCCGCAGTTCACCAGCAGCTACATCCAATCCTACGGGCCGCTGGAATGGCGGCTGCCCTTCATGGACGGCAAGACGGCGGCCTTCGACTACTTCAACAACGTCTGGTACCTGCAGAACCACGCGGCCCAGAGCATGCCGCTAGTGGTGTTCTCCAACGGCAAGAACGACGGCGGCATCGGCTGGCCGCAGGCCCTGGACTTCTTCCATGCCATGCAGGAGACCCGCCAGGCGCACGTGTTCTTCTGGGGATTGAGCGGGCACGGGCAAGGCCTGAAGTTGCCGGGCGAGCCGGCCAACCAGGGCGACAATCACGGCTTCGGCATGGACGTGCGCAGCGACCGCACCCTGCCCGCCTTCACCCGTTGCAGTCTCGACGAGCGGCCGGGCACGGCCACGCCGCGGCCCAAAGCGGAATACGAACGGGATCGCGCCGCGGCCCAGCAGGAAAAGCAGGAGAAGAAGCTGCAATACGCCCGCGCGGTGGACCCCTTCGACGGCGACTCCGTCGGCCAGGCCAACGCCTATCTTTGCTGGGAGACCGACGACGCCCGGATCGTCGACGAGCCGCGGCGCTGGGCGCTGACGCTGGCCCTGATCTCGGGCGCCCCCAAGGATACGTGCACCGTGGATGTCACCCCTCGCCGCTGCCAGAAATTCGCGGCCAGGCCGGGCGAGAAGCTCAACTGGACCAACACCAGCCTGGCCGACAACAAGCTGGTCGGCTCGGGCACGATCACCGTGGACGAGGCGGGATTGACCACCATTCCGCGCGTGACGGTGAGCAAGGGAAAGAACCGAATCAGCATAGAAAGGAACTGACCGTGCTGCGAACCGCATTCCTGGCACTGACCGCGGGGTCGGCTCTTTGCGCGGCGGCGCGGGCCGACACGCCCCGCCAGGTGCAGGGCGTTGCCGCGCTGGGGCGCGCGGGCCAGACCTTCATTACGTGGAAGGACAGCGAGGACAACTTTGGCGATGAACCGGTCACCTGGGGCCAACTCCGCGACCGCCTGCGGAACGCCGACGGCAAGCCACTGGTCCGCTACCGCGTTTACCGCCATACGCAGCCCATCGACGCCAAGACGCTGGCCGGCGCCGTGATGCTGGCCGAGGTCCAGCCCTTGTCCGGGTTCAACGTCAACGGCTGGTCGCTGGAGCGGCTGATCAACCAACTGGTGTTCGGCAACGACGACCGGGGCGAGATGGGCGTCTACGGCTATTTCAACGGCTGGAACATGGCGTCGCCCCAGGCTGGAAAGCTCGTGATCCGGCGCCTGGCGATCGAGGACGGCAAGGCCCTGGCCCCCGGGACGGGCCTGTTCGTTCACTCGCCTGCCGCCGCCGAAAAGGCCTACTATGCCGTGACCGCGATGGTGGACGGCGTGGAGAACCGCTCCGATTTCTCGAGCAACGTCAGCACGGCGATCGACGAGAAGCCCGCCGCGTGGCAGCCGGTGCGCCAGCCTTCCGACGGCAAGGACTTCGGCTTCGACTTCCGCGGCCAGCGGCGGTTCTACGTGCAATGGGCCGGGCCGCCGCTTGCCCCCCGGCAAGGCATGTACTTCAACTGGTCGGTCCACGTTCCGGCCGTCATGCTCAACGAGGATTTCCCCAAGGCGCAGCGTCTGCCGGTGGAGCTTTACTTGCACGGCCCGGGCTATTCCTACGCCCGGCCGCCGGTGAAGTTCATCGAAAACAGCATCCAGATTGCCCCGCACGACTTTCCCTTCAGCGGTTGGTACGGCTACCACGAGGCGAGGGGCACGCAAAGAGAGCTCAAGGCCGGCGTAGTCCGCGCGCACACGCAGCGGCGGATCGCGGCCTTCATGGACTGGGCCAAAGAGAAGTTTCCCGTGGACCCCCAGCGCGTGGTCGCCGTGGGCGGGGATGGGGCGGGGTTGACCGCCCTCTACCAGCCCGAGCGGTTCGCCTACGTCCTGATTACCGGCTTCGAGCAGGGCCAGGCCAATCCCAAGACGGCCGCCGCGTACGCGGAGCCGTGGGGACCGAAGAGCCCCGAAATCAAGGACGAAAATGGCCGCAGCGCGTGGTCCTGGGGGGAGCTGGACGTGCTCCTGGCAGGCAAGCCCATGCCCGCTGTCCTGCCCAAGGACGCTCCCCTGCCGCTGGTGGACGGCCGGGCGCCGGGCTGGAAAATGGAACTGCCGTTGTTTGTGCAGCGTGGAGGCACGTGGGGCCGCGATCCGGGCTACGCCCGCGGCCGCGGCCGGTTCCTCTACGCGCTGCAGGCCACCGGCCACGCCCTGCACGCCCACTGGGCCTGGGGCGGCACGCTCCACGCACCGGCTAAATACTCCGGCCTGTGGCAGGGACTCGATCTGACCAGTGTCACTCCCATCCCGGCCATCACCTCCTCCACTCTCGATGTGGAAGGCGAGGGTGAAGGACATTGCAACGCCGGCTATACCTGGCAGCCGGTCAAGGATCAAGCCGACGGCGTGGAAATCACCATTGCCGGGCGCGAGAGCAGCTTTGATCTGACCCCGCGGCGGTTGCAGAACTTCAAGATCGCCCCGGGCCGGAAGATCGCCTACGAGATATGCGCTGCCGCGGGGACCAACGCCAAGGCGCCGGCCGAAGCCACACGCCCGCAGACCGGCAAGGCCACGGCCGATGCCAACGGCCTGGTGACGCTCAGGGGCGTGCAGATCGTCAAAGGATCGCCGTCCGTGACGGTGAAACTCCGTCGCGCCGAATAATTGTGGTGCAGGCATCCCGCGAGCGTGCCACTGGCTCCGCCAGTGCGGGAATGCCCAGCGACCAAGGGCACTGGCAGAGCCAGTGGCACCCAGCGATTGTGGAGATGATGCGATGAAAAGGATCCCCTGCCTCGCTGCTCTTTTCATTTGCGCCCTTTCCCGGGCGGCTCAGGCGGACGTCGTCACCGAGCGCTGGGGCGAGGGCCCTCTATGCCGCCACGCGGGCACGGTCACCTACGCCGCGCCGGCCGCGGGCGGCAGTGTCGTGCGGTTCGACCTTGCGGCGTTGCCCAAGGGCGCGAAGGTTTATCGCGCCCGACTGATCTTTTTGGCCAGGCCGGACGGCTTTCCACTGGCCGAGCCGCTGCTGGTCCAGGCGCTGCTCGAGCCGCTGGCGGAGAAGTCGGCCCTGGTTGTCGAGGAAGCGGCCCTGGCCCTGGCCGGCCCGCGATTCGTCGCCTGCGACGCCAGCGACGTGGTCGCGCGCTGGAGTGCCGGCAAACTGGCCAACCACGGGCTGTGGGTCCGCGGTCCGGTGGCCGTGGTGCGGCCGGGAATGTGCCTGGAAATCACCTACGAGGGCCGGCTCACGGACCCGCCTGCTCCGGCCAGCGGACTGGCGTGTTTCCATCGCGCCGGCCAGGTCTTCCTGACGTGGCGGGAGATCGACAACAAGTATGCCGGCCGACAGGAGATCCTGTGGAAGGATTACAAGGACGAGATGCTCCGCATGCGCAGCGGCAAGTCCCCCGTGGCAACCTATCGTATCTACCGCCACACCCGGCCGATCACTGCTGCGAGCCTGGGCGAGGCCCAACTGCTGGACGAGGTCGGGCAATTCTCCTGCTGCGACGAGCGCGAGGTAAAGACCGAGTGGAAGGGCGAGCAGATCAAGAACGTCAAGCTGGATGACGCCCGCGTGCCGCGCACCGCCGTCCAGCCCGGCAAGGAGCTGCCGGTTGGCGTGGGCGTGTACGTGAAGACCACGACCAAGGACGGCGACTACTATTATGCCGTCGTTTCGGCTGTCGACGGCGTCGAGAACACCCTGCGCTTGGGCGCGGGCAACACAACGCCGCAGCCCGTCCACGAGAGGGTCGCGCCCAGCGAGCCCGTCTTCTTCAGCAGGACGCCGATGCAATACCAGCGGGAGCGCAAGTTGGAGTGCTTCGTGTGGTGGCTCGATGAGCCGCTGGCGAACCTGCCGGGTTTCATCCACGTGGGCGTGACCACGGGCCCGAAGAAGGCCGACCCGGCCCCGCTGATCGTCCACGGCTGCTGGTGGACCAGCGGTTGGTCTACGGTCGCCCCCTGCCCGCAAGACGACGGCGTGACCCTGCAGCTCGACGCCCATCCCTGGCAGGTGCGCGGCATCCACGAGGGCAACGGCACGCTGCGCGGGTACAGCCAGGGCCGGGTGCAGAACTACTTCGTGCGGCAGGTCAAGGCCCTGCTGCCCTGGGTCGAGGCCGAGCAGCACGCAGACCTGGAGCGGGTGTACGCCTTCTCCGGCGGCTGGGCGTGGCACTACCCGGAAATCTTCGCCGCCACCTTCGAGGTGCTGAGCATGAACCCCAAGCGCAGCCCGGCCCTGCCCGAGGTCCGCCGCTATTGGAGCGATCCCAAGGCCCCCGCGCCGTCCGAGTGGGGCAGCAGTCCCTACGAGTATTGGAATGCCGGCCAATGGATCAAGGACCATCCCGAGGTCGAGCTGGCGCACATGTCCTATACGCCGTACCAGCACACGGGCGACTTCGGGCGCCTGGACAAGCCGCCCTTGTGCGCCGCGATGCGCGACACCCGGCACGCCTTCGCCACCATGTTCGATGAAGGCCGCGGCTGGTCCGCCACCCATGACGCCGACTGGATCTTGCAGATCCGCAAGTCGGACGGCATCGCCGCCTTCACCCACGGGACGTTGGACGACGACCCGGGTATCGGCGCCGGCGGCGATCCGGGCGGACAGATCAACGGCTGGCTGGCCTTCGACGCCCGCTCGCAGATCGACCGGCCCGACCGCTGGGAGATGACCGTCTACCTGCTGGGCCCGCAGCACAACCGGCCGGGCGCGCCGCTGGAGCAATGCACTGCCGACGTCACGCCGCGGCGCTGCCGGAACTTCCGCCCCAAACCCGGCGAGAAGTTCGCCTGGACCAACACCAGCCTGGCCGACAACAAGGTCGTCCAGCAGGGCACCGCGACCGCGGATCAGCACGGCCTGTTGACCGCCGCGAAGGTCGTCATCAGCAAGGGGCGAAACCGACTGCTGTTTCAGCCGCCGTCCGGGCAATAGGCGCCGCCGTAGCCGAGCTGGGAGACTTGCCAAGGCCGCTGCCAAGCTGCCTGCAAATGGCCCCAATCGTGTCGGCGTCGTCGCACAGGTTCACGGCCCGCAGGACTACGGGATCTTGTAAAGCCCGACGTCATCATACCATACGGCATCCTGGGGCGTATGCTGGCCACCGGCGCCCAGCAGGATCACGAGCCGGCCGGCGCCTGCGGGCACCTCCACGACGCCCAACAATTCGCGCCATTGATCCCGCGGAAGCTCGCCGTGCACGATCTCGTCCTGCGATTCTGCGGTCCAGCGCCCCCCAGCGGTTTGCCAGCGAATCCGCAGCCAGGCGCCGCCCTGGCCCTGGATCTTGCAGAACGCGCTGGCTGCGTAGCGCTCGCCGGGCACAACCGGGTGGGACTGAAGGAAGCAGCCATCGGCGACCTGGGCGGCCTTTGCCGAGCCCTTGCCCGACGCGCCGCTCTCCCGGTCCCAGGTGAAGGCTCCCTTTGACCCGCCCGTTTGCCAGGTGCTCCAACCGGCCGGCGGGCCGCCCTCGTGCCAACGCTGTTGGATGCCTTCGGGCGACTTGACCATCTCGACGCTGAAATCCCCGTTTCGGACCAGGTTCACCAGCTTCCCCGACCGCTTCTGCCCCTCGATCTCGTTTCGCGCGTAATCCATGGGGTTTCTTGCCCAGCGCAGCGCCCGCTCGCAGCCGGGCAGGGCCTCCGGCCAGCTCTGGGGGCGGACGCTCGGGTTGGGCGTGGGCCACCAGCGGAACTTCTCGCCGTAGACCCAGACGTACTCGTCGGCCACGCGCAGGGCTGTGGCTGCGTTCGCCCGCAGCCGCTCCACCCGCGGCCCGCCCAGACCGTCAATGTACCACGTCTTCCACTCGGACTCCTTGGGGTTCCAGTAGGCATCCAGATAGAGGCCGAAGCCGGCCTGGACCTGGGAGCGGTATTTGGCCCGGTTCTCGGGCGACACCATGTCCTGGCACGCGCCTTTGATGCGCAGGGCGGCTTCCAGATACTCCTGCCGGCTGTTATAGAGGTAGGCCGACTCGCAACCGTCGACGAACGTCATCGCGGGCGGCGCCGCGTCGAGCCAGCCGTCAATGAAGGCCGGGTACAGCCCGTAACCCATCGTCGTCAAGGCCAGCCGCGGGTTGGCTCGCCCGGCGGCCGTAGCATTGATGCTGTTCATGAAGTAGCAGAAGATCGTCGCCTGAGGGTATTCCCCGGCGACCGCTTGCATGATCTCCCGGCCGCGCTGCCGGGCCTTGGCATGATACTCGTCGAAGCTGTGTTGGTCGTGCCGCGGCTGGGCCGCGTAGCCGAACTGGGAGTGCGGCGGCGTGTACGGCTCGGGGTCGAAGAGCATGCCCTTGAGGCCGGACTGATGCGCGACCCGGGCCGCGATCCGCCAGTGCTCGACGATGTTCTGCCAGCCGGCGTCGTCGAACCAATCCACGTCGCCCGGATTGGCCCCCAGGGTGATGAAGTTGTCGGTGAAGCGGGTGAACTTGCAGGCGCGAAGCTCGTCCACGCACGTCTGGAACCACTGCCCCTGCCAAGGCTCCCCGCTGAAGGCTGGGGCCAGCGGGCAGGGCTTGCCCTGCGCCGTGCGGCCCACCAGGTCGAGCACGACCCCGTCGAATGGCTGCTTTTCCATCTCGGCCAGATTGTCGCGGAGCCGCCGGCTATCGCAATGGTCCCAGCCCGTGGCGATGAGCTTCTTGGGCAGGCGCACGTCGGGGGGCTGGCCGGGGGCGACAAACCCGCTCAGGAGCAGGAACGCGAGAGCCACGCCGGACCTCGTGCAAGCCAATCTCGCTGTCATGGTTCAGACCTTTCCGGAGCAGCAGTCGTTGACGGAGCACTCGCATTCACGCCGCCAGGCAACGCCATTCCACACTAAGCGATCCGCATGGTCAAGCCCCCGTCGATCGTGAAGGTCTCCCCGGTGACGTAGTCGTTGGTCACGACCTCGGCGATCAGCGTAGCAACCTGTTCGGGCGTACCTTCCCGGTGCAGCGGAATACGGTGCGCGAGGTTGTATTGTTTTTGTTCCGGCGTCATATTCTCGTGGAAACGCGTGCGGATGATGCCCGGTGCCACGCAGTTGACGCGAATGTTCTCGTCGGCGACCTCGCGGGCCAGCGCGCGGGCGAACTGCGGCAACGCGCCCTTGACGACCTGATACGCCAAATTGAAATGCACGCCGCGCAAGCCGGCCACTGAGGAGATCATCACCACAGCTCCCTCGTGCCGCTTCTTCATCCAGGGGATTGCCGCCCGACAGAGGTAATAGAGGGCGTGGACGTGGACGTCGAAGGCGGCATGCCAAGTCTCCGGACTGACATCGAAAAGACCTCCGACCACCACTCCGCCGGCGCAGTGAACCAGCACGTCGAGCGCGCCGAAATGGTCGGCAGCCTGCTCGACCGAGCCGGTTGCCTCTGCCGGCTTCCCCATGTCGCCGAGCACCACCAGGCATTGCCGGCCGAGCGATTCGATGTGGGATTTCACGTACCGGGCCGGATCGTCATGGCTGCGGCCGACGACGGCAATCTCGGCTCCCCGCCGAGCCAATTCAATCGCCGTGGCTTGCCCAATGCCCTTCGTACCCCCAGTCACCAACGCAACCTTGCCGTGCAAATCCACCAGCAGGCTCCTTTACGGTTTGGACTGCGCGGAAGACCAGGGCATGGCGGTGGGGGACCGTGCCACCCGGCAAAGGCCGTGTTTCGGCAGTTTGGCGCATCCGCTCGCCGTCCGGCGTCCACCACGTGATCGGTTTCCCGTCTGGTTTCAACTTGCCCCGGGCTTATCCGCGTGTAAGATCCTCGTCGGCTCCCGACGTATTCCGTCATTGTACCCGAGGTCGCGGCCTCGATGTACAATGCAGCCGGCCTGAGCACATTCCAAGGAGGCGTTCCCATGCGACTGTCGACTGTCCTGTCGATCCTGCCTTGCCTGCTGGCCACTTCTCCGGCCAGTGCGGCGACGCCGGCCAACGAAAGCGGTGCAACCGCCTATCCGACCCTCGGAACCATCGAGCGGCTCGATCCCCGCTTCGACCAACTGCTGCCGCGTGACGCGGTGCTGGAGAAGCTGGCCGAAGGGTTCAAGTGGTCGGAAGGGCCGGTCTGGATCGGCCAGGCCGGTTCCAGCATTCATGCCGGCGGCGCGGCCGGCGGGCCGCCGCCCGCTTCGCCGGTTGCCGTTCCCCGCGGCGGCTACCTGCTCTTCTCCGACATCCCCAGCAATGCGGTGATGAAATGGCAGGACGGCGAGGGGATCAGCGTTTTCCTCAAGCCCAGCGGCTACACGGGCACGACGCCCCGGGGCGGCGAGTTGGGTTCCAACGGACTGACGCTCGATGCGGCCGGCCGGCTGGTGCTCTGCCAGCATGGCGATCGGCGGATCGTGCGACGCGAAGCGGACGGCCGCTGGACCACGCTGGTGGACCGCTACCAGGGTAAACGTCTGAACAGCCCCAACGACCTGGTGTTCAAGTCCAACGGGGACCTCTACTTCAGCGACCCGCCCTACGGCCTGCCCCGGGGTACAGGCGATCCGACCCGCGAGTTGGATTTCTCCGGCGTATTTCGCGTGTCGGCCGTCGACGGCAAGGTCACGCTCTTGACCAGGGAACTGACCGGTCCCAACGGCATCGCCTTTTCGCCCGACGAAAAGATTCTTTATGTCTCGCAGTCCGAGCCGCAGAAGGCGGTGTGGATGGCATATCCGGTCAAAGGGGATGGGACCCTCGGTCCCGGCCGCGTCTTCTACGACGCCACGCGTTGGACCAAGACGCTCAAGGGCCTGCCGGACGGGATGAAGATTGACCGCTCGGGCAACCTGTTCGCTGTGGGGCCGGGCGGGATCAACGTCTTCTCGCCGGACGGAACGCTGCTGGGCCGAATCAATCCCGATCAGCCCACCTCGAACTGCGCCTTCGCTGAAGACGGCTCCGTGCTGTACATCACGGCCAATCACTATCTGTGCCGGATCAAGACCAGCACCAAAGGCGAAGGGTTCTGACGCCAGGCGCCTATCTCGCCACACCGGCAGCCGGACTTGGCCATTTGTGCGTCCATGCGCCGGTTGGAGCCTCTTCGGCAAGAAATGCAAGCCGGGAAGCCGGCCCAAGCTCGCGAAGAACCTGGCGAACCGACCCCAGGGGCACGGCTTTCCCGGGCATTTCGCTGGTCCCACTGCTTGCGGCTGCACACGCCGCCGCGTTGTCAGCGCGATCGCCTGGCCTTCCACATCAGATAGAACGGCAGCCCGGTGAGGATTAGCAAGAGCCCGATCACCGTGGCCTGGGGATCGCCCTGGATGACGTAAACCAGGAAGGCCAGGCAGATCGCCAGGTACAGGGCCGGCGTGACCGGGTAGCCCCAGCAGCGGTACGGGCGGGGCCGGTCCGGCTGGGAAAAACGCAAGCGGTAGACGGCGGCCACCGTCAGGCCGCCGAACAGGACCGAGGCGAACGTGCTGTAGGTCAGCAATTCCGAGTAGGAGCCGGTCAAGGCCAGGACCATCGACCAGAGGCCCTGGTAAATCAGGGCCATCATCGGTGTCTTGCGGGCGTGCAGGGTGGCGCAACTGCGAAAGAACAGTCCCTCGCGGGCCATCGCGTAGCAGACCCGGGCGCCGCCGAGAATCAGACCGTTGAGACAGCCGAAGGTCGAGACCAGGATGGCGGCGATCACCAGCGTGGAGCCGACGTTGCCGAACAGCACCACGGCCACGCGCTCCGCCACCCGGTTCTCCGGCAGCCCGGCGATCTCGCTGACCGGCAGGACGGCCAGGTAGGCGACATTCGTGAGCACATACAGTACCGTCACCAGCAGGCAGCCCAGCAGCAACGCTCGCGGCAGGGTGCGGTGGGAATCGTGGACCTCCTCAGCCACGAAGGTGACCGTATACCAGGCGTCGTAGGCGAACAAAGCCTTGGACAGTGCGACGGCCAGTCCGGCCAGGAAGCCCGCCTGGAGCGCTGCCTTGCCGGAAATCGGCTGCACAAGGGGGAAGAAGTGCGCGGCGCCGCCCGAGTGGGCCAGTCCGGCCACGATCAGGGCCGCCAGGGCGAGGACCTTCAGGACTGTAAATAGATTCTGTACCATCGCCCCCTCGCGCACGCCGCGGATATTCACGGCCGTCAACAGGGCGATGACGCCGCAGGCCACCAACTGCGCCGAATTGAGCTCAAGGCAGCGCAGGCACTGGGGCAGATGGGCCGCCGCGGCCACGGGCAACAGTTCGCCGAGGGAAATCCGCGCCAGCACGTTGGCCTCCCCGAAGACGGGCAGCAGTGCCCCGAGGTACTTGGCAAAGGCGATTGCCACGGCGGCATTGAAGCCCGTCTGAATGACGAGGAACTGCGTCCAGCCGAACAAGAACGCCCAGAAGTCGCTGTAGGCTTCACGCAGAAACACGTACTGGCCGCCGGCGTGCGGATACATGCCCGCCAACTCGGCGCAGGAAACCGCCCCGAGCATGGTAAACAATCCACCGAACACCCACAGCCCGATCAGTAGCCCCGGCGTCTGGACCCATTGGGCCATGATTGACAGTCCGAAGAAGATGGCCGAGCCGATCATCGAGCCGACCACCAGCGCGGTCGCGTCGAACAGTCGCAAATGGCGTTGCAGTTGCTGGGGATGGTTCATGGATTCGCGCCGGGATACGATCTGCGGGAAACCGGCGTGGCCGTTTCACAGGCTGCCGGCCGGGCGGCCGTTGACAACCTGCCGGGTCCCTGCCGCAAAGCTCCCGCGCGTCAGGGCGGGCAGCAATGTCTTTCCCAAGGATACCGTGCGGGTGAGGCCGGCGAAAGCAGGGGTTGCCAGGCCGGCGAATTGGTTTCCTTTGCGGAAGGTGCCAAATCGTGGGTGCCATGCCCACGCTTGCGTGAGCATGGCACCCGCTGACAACTACGTGCGCTACTACTTCGGCCCCGGCGACGGGCACGAGGTCCTGCACACCGCCTTCGACCGCAAGGCCGACAAGGACGTGTCCGAGCAGGACGTCGCCGCTTGCAACTTCGTGCTTTTCGGCAGCCCGGCACAGAACCGCATCCTCGCCAAGATCGCCGGCAAGCTGCCTTTCAGCTACGACGGCGAGGGCTTCGAGGTCGCCGGCGGGTACTTCGACTGCGCGTGGAAGGTTGCCGCAGCGGCGACGACACCGGCCGAGTGAGTGTCCCCTCTTCGAAACGCCGTTACGGTCGATACGCTCGTGGCCGTCAGCGTGGCGTGTCTGGCAGCGCAGCCTCGGCCGATCTGCCTTCACCTTGGAGTCTGCCGCCCGGACCCCGGGCCGGTCGGCGAGAGGAACTTCACGGGCCGCGGCGCTACCAGCGCGGCGAGCTGTTTCACGTCGCAGCGTTCCAGCAGGCCGAAACAGAAGAGCTCGGGCGCCCGCGCGTACGTCCAATTGGCTTCGAGGATTTCCTTGAGACTGCCCAAGCAGCCTTGCAACTGGACCTCGTCGATCGCCCGCTCCTCGAGACCGGCGGCCACCAGGGCCGCGATGCTCGTGCGCGGGCCGGAGGACACGAGCGCCAGAGGTTGTTTGTAACGCTCCCGCGCCCAGCGGGCGATCGCGGCGAGTTGGCTGGCCTGAATGCCCAGCGGCCGCTCGCCTACCGACGCCACCAAGAGCAGGAATCGCTCGCGCAGGAACGGATCGCCGAGGGCCGATTCGCCCAAGCCCAGCGCATCGACGGCCAGCACGCGGTAGCCGGCGGCCAGGAGCCGCGAAACTTGGCTGGAGGCGGACCCGCGGCCGCCGTCGGCCGTGAGGATCGCCGTCTGCCTGGGCTCGCCCCGGCTGAGCTCGACGGCCGGAACGGTCCACGCGCCGCCCATGGGAAACTTCCAGAACGTGGCGTGAACGTCGCCGCGGGTCTGGCTGCCCGCCTCGATGGCCTGGAGCGGATAATCCGCGGCCCGCACGAGACGGCCGAGCGCTGCGCGGCGCTCCCGCCGCCACGTCTGGGCAGGCCCCGGCTCGACGGGCAGGGCGGCGTCGCGGGGCAAATCCTTGGCCAAAGCGCGGGCCAGCGTGTTGAAGTCCTCGTTCCTGCCCAACGGCACTTTCAACTCCGCGAAGCTCTTGACCTCCTTGTCCGAGGGGAGCTCCTTGGGGTCGAACTGCTTGTCGCCGGGATAGAAGAAGTCGCCGATCATCCGGTAAAACGCCTGGCGGTTGTCCAGGTCGAAGTTGTGCGTGCCCGGCTCCTGGTTGACGTGCTCGCGGAAGGCCGACTCTCTGTGGTACAGCCGGAAGATGGGCCCGGCCGCGGTGCTGAGCGGCTCGAGCGCGTAGCCCGACTCGAAACAGCAATCGTCCTTGGCATTGTACGTCAACAGGGTCGGTCGCGGGGCCCGCATTGCCGTCAAATGGGTGTAATCGGCCAGCGTGATCAGGTCGCACGGCGCCTGTTCGGAATCGCCCAAGTCCTTCAGGTGCAGCGTGCGGGTGCGGGCGCTGGAAAAGCCGGCCACGGGATTGGCCAGCGCGACCCGCGGGTCCAGCGCGGCGATCAGGATGGTTTGCCAGCCGCCGCCGGAGAGGCCGGCGACGGCGACGCGGCCGGCATCGGCATGGTCGAGGCTCGCGAGCACGTCCAGGCCGCGTTCCAGCGCCAGGTAGAAGGGGGCCAGGCCGCTGGTGCCGCACAGATCGAGCTGATTCATGCAGCCATGCTGGAAGCCGGGCGCGTCGAGCTGGCCCATGCCGATCCACTCGACGTTCAGGGCCAGCATTCCGCGCTTGGCCAGGTTGATGCAGCGGACCTGTTTGTAGGGGACGGCCTTGCCCGGCTGGCCCACGTGGCCGTTGACGTTCATGACGACGGGCACGCGTCCGGCGAGCTTTTCCGGCTCGTACAAGAGGGCCGGGATGAACATGCCCGGCAGGGCTTCGTAGCGGAGCTTCTTGATGCGGTAGCCGGGGCCGCCGGGAATGGTCTGCAACCACTCGACGCGGCCGGGTGTCTTGCGCCAGGCGGCGGCCTGGCCGCGGAACACGACCCGGTCGAGCACGTCCTGGCGGAGTCGCTTGGCCGCGGCTTCCCACGCGGCGATCGAGCTGTACGTGCCCACGCGCGGCACCCGCGCTTCGCAGAAGCGTTGGATCTCGGCCAGGGGCAAAACGGGGCCGACGATCGGGTGCCGCAGCAAGGGGCCGATCTCGGCCTCGTCCGCCTCCTTCGCCGGCAAGGGCCCGCCGCCGCGGATCGTCACGGCCGCCCGGCCGCCTTGAAGCGAGAAGCCCGCCGGCTGGCCCGGCACAGGATCGACTCGCAGCGTGACCTGTCCGGCGGCCGGCACGCCGGCCAATCGCCGCCGCGCAGCCTCGATCCACGCGTCCTCGCCGCCTTTTCCCGGTGCCGCAAAGGCCAGAACCAGGCCCGGCAACAGGCCCACGAGCGCTAGCCGGCATGTCGATTCCTGCGAGAGCATGGGAGCTTCTCCTCGTCGGCATTCGAGAGCAATGCCAGAGAAAATGGAATTCTGCACGCACCCCTGGCCCTACCAATAGCATCGTACTCGCCGGCCGTCAAGGAGCACGTGTGCCGAGCCATTGGCATGAACAGCCCTTCATCCGGCATGAACGGCCTCGACAAAGGCCACCAGGTTTTCCAGCGGGATATCCCCCGGCATGTCGTGCGATGGCGCAATGATGAAACCGCCATTGGCGCCGACGCCGTCCATCAAGCGCCGGACCTCGTCGCGAATCTGCTGCGGCGTCCCAAAAGGAAGAAGTTTCTGCACGCTCACCCCGCCCAGGAAGGCCAGGCGCGACCCGAACTCGCGCTTGATGTCGTACGGGTTCATCACGTCGGGCTGAAACGGATTGAAGACGTCCAGTCCTGCGTCGATCAGCTCGGGGAACAACTCTTGCACCCGCCCGCACGAATGAATGAGCACCGCCTTGCCGGCACGTTTCACTGCGCCGTACAGTTGGGTGATCCGCGGCTTGATGAACTGCTGCCAGAGACGCCGGCCGAAGATCAACCCATTCTGCTGCCCCCAGTCGTCGCCGAACATTACCCCGTCGATGTCCAGCGAAAGGACTTCTTCGAGGATGCCCAGGTCGAAGGCGGTGATGGCGTCCAACAGGTCGTGGACGAACGTGGGGGCCTCCAGCATGTCGATCAGCAATGGCTCCATGCCGCGCAGCGTCCACGCCCGCTCGAACAACGAGAAAGCGATACTCACGTAGCGGAAGCGATCGGCATGGGCTGCCAGGAACGGCTGCAGGTTGGCATACCGCCGCGGATCGTGCGCATCGGGAAACGCGAACCCCGCCAGCGAGCAGTCCTTGAGCTGATAGTCCACGACGGTGCCGATGTCCTTGTCGATCGTGCGATTCCATACCACGCCGAATTCGTCGCGCCAGAAACCGGGCCGCACCTCCAGCAGCGCGTCGGGGGCGCGCGGCCGGTACTTGACCAGGTGATTGCCCAAGACCGCGTCCAGGTCGGCCGTGCCAAAGTGCCGTTCCAGCTTCTGTCGCGCAGGAACCGTATAGCCGAACTGCCACGGCACGCGGTCCGGCTGCTGGTGCCGGATGGCCTGCCACACGCGCTGTCGAGCAGTGGTTGGCGTCATGGTATTATCCGATGAAAGTCCCGCGGGACGCCGCAGGCACGCTTCACAGCCTTCCCAGGATGAGGGCCAGCACTGCAAGGACGACGCAGAGCGGAGCCAGCAGGATCATGCTCTTCTGGATGCTCGATCCCTTCGCTAGATTGCCGATCAGCTTGGGCACGGTTGCGCCGCCCAGCAGCGCCCCGGCGAAGATGATCCCGAACACGCTGCCGTAAACCTCCGGGCTGAACTTCGCAAAAGTGATCCCCACGATCGTCGGAAAGAAGGGTGCGGAGGCCAGCCCCACCACGAATACCAAAAGCCAGGCCACGCTAGCCTGCCGCGTCCAAGTCATCCACACGACAAGCAGGGCCGCGACCGCCGACGCGGCTGCCACGAACCAACTGCCGTAGACCGTCAGCGCCGGGATCTGGCTGGCGATCAGCCGCCCGCAAATCAGCGCCACCGCATACACCGAGATCAGCCGCTGCGCCGAGGCGTCGATACGGTTGGGGTCCGCGTCGGGGCGGGACGCCGCAAGCGCCTCTTTCCCGAACGCCGGCAGCCAATTGCTGAAAGAGACATCCAAAGCGGCGTAGCAGAACAACGCCAGGCCGGCCACCAGCACCGCGGGCTCGGTCAACATGGACAGCGCCTTGGCGAACTCGAAGGCCACCGCGCTCTGCGGATAAGTTGCCAGGACGGCGGGCACCACGGCCACTGCCATGATGCCCGCCAAGACCGCAACCGTGTTCTCGTACGAGGTCTTGCGGAACAGGTGACTGACGACGAGCGGGGCCAGCAGCAGCCCGATGCCGAAGGCCACGTTTCCGAAGTTACTGGCGGCCGCCGGGTTCTTCCCCTCGAAAAACACCACGGGAATCAGCGTGTTGGCGGCCGTGTTCAGGGCCATGGCACCGAATCCAAACACCAGGCACGAAACCAGCGCGGCCGCGTACGACCTGCTGCGCGCCAGCAGCAGCATGCACACGGCGCTCAGCACGAACCCGAAGACCGCCACCGGCTTGTAACCCACCCGATCGGTGATTACACCCATCAGCAGCGAAGCGAGCAGGCAGGCGCTCATGAAGGCCGTCACCAGGGTGCCGAACCTGGCCTGATCGATCCTCAGTCGCGGCATCAGCTTGACGCTGATCGCGCCCAACAGCGAAAAGCACATGCCCAGCCCGAACGAACACAACAGTGCAACGGCCTTGACCATGGTTTGCTCCTCGGAACCCCGCGGCGCTGGGCGTGCCGATGGATCATCGGCTCCGCCGATCATGAGGGAACGAAATAAGGCGGGGCGACCCGCGCACAAGCAAACCAGGCTAGCCCGGGGAAGCGGCCGTGTCAAGCAACGGGCCTTGGTCCTCCCCAGCCCGAACTTCTATGGCTGCCTGCGGCCCCGCGGGGCGGCGGCCTGCAGCCGGCCCGCCTGGCGTCCAGCTACGCCGCCGCCAAGCGTAGGCGCTCGGGCCGGCGACTTCGCTCTGGACCGCCGCGGCACGAATGGCTACACTTCGCCGCCCAAACGGTGTGATGGATCACGCCGGTCACTCTTGAATAGGGAACCTCCGATGAGGCGAAGTCACAGGGCGCGGTCCTTTGCGGTGCTCATTCTTGGCGGCCTGAGCGGTTTGCTGCTCGCCGCCTGCAGCACGACCCGCCCGCATGAACCGGCCGTCGTGGTGCAGCCGGCGGCGACCCCGCGCGCGGCCATTGTCGCGGCCTACTCGGCACTGGTGGCGGGCGACGAGGCCAAATTGCTTTCCGTCTGCCGGGCAAATGCGAAGCAGCAGGAGGCATTATCGGCCCTGGCGAAAGCGACGGCGGCAATGAACGAGTTCCACAAAGCGATGGTCGCAGCCTACGGGAATGAAGGCTGGGAGGAGTTCAACCGCAAGAAGGAGCCGGCTCCCAACGGCCACACGAGCAGCTTTCAATTGAACTTCATCTCCGAGAAGCAGATCGTCCAGCTTGAACACACGCCGATCGACTTGCGCGGCGGCGAAGCGTTTTGCCTCGCGCCTCCGCTCGCGCCCGAACCGACGCCGGAGCAAAAAGCGAAAGACGGTCAGGCCGGCGAGAAGAAACCGGACCAGCCCACCAAGATCCGCATGGTTAAGGACAAGCATGGTTGGCTCGTCAACGCAGGAACCCTGGCGCCGGGGGCGACCGCCAAACAAGCCGAACTGATGGCCGGCTTGGTCCGCAAACACCAACCGCAGATCGGCCAACTCGGGGTCACGCCCAGCCAAATCAGCGCGCAAATGTCCGGCGAGTTGTTCGCGATGATCCTGAGCGGCAAGTTCCGCTAGGCGGGCACCAGGGGTGTGGACCGCGGGGCGGTCCGTGGTCCGTTGGGACTGACGGCTGGCGACTGACCGCCGACAACTGACAACTGACAACTGACCACTGACCACTGACAACTGACAACCGGCCCCCGGCCCAAGAACCGCCGCCGCGGCACCCGTCGCCGCTCCTTGTGCAACGCCCCGAGGCACCTTTAGAAAGTTATGGTGTTGCTCCGGGCTCAAAGTTGCTTCCGTCGTGGGAGTTAGCGCGGCCGCGATTTGCCGTAACTTTATACTCACTCTGGGGTGTTTGTTGCACAAAGTTGCAACTCTTGGCGGTCTTGGGAGTTGGGACTTTCGAAATAAGTGCAAAACGCGCGCATTTGCGCGCTTAAGGGGGTGATAAGCGCGACTTTGCGCGGTTACGGGTCGGAAAGCGCTCGGCTGTTGCATTGTAATTCTGGGCCAAGGCCCTTCCCAATTCCGAAGTGCCAATCCCCAACCCCAATCCCCAACCCCAATCCCCAACCCCAATTCCCAATCCCTATATCCCCAATCCCCACGCCCCAGGGACCTCCGCCCCGCCAGCCTACCCAGCCCGCTGGCCCGATTTCAAGGCGGAAGTGGAAGCCGGAGAATGGGTCCCCTCTCCCTGCGGGAGCGACCCGAGCACCGTGCGCAACCATGCGGTGCATCGTGCCCGGGTCGCGGTCGGCGCTCAAGGGTGAGGGCCTTTCGCCGCAAGGGTTTACGTCTTTGTTCCACCCCGTTCCGCCTTACCTTTTCCGCCCTCCCTTCGCCGCTCCGCCTTCTTCCGCTTCCAGCCCAAGACCTGCCAAGTCTTTGGTTGCCCCCCCGAGGCCAACAAGCCGGTTCCTTTCGGTGGCTGAAAGGAACCATACGCTGCGCGTTGCCGGTTACGCCGGGTATCTCCAACAAGCCGGTTCCTTTCGGTGGCTGAAAGGAACCCCGAGAACCTGGGGCGTGCCGACTGCGAAATTCAACCAGGACCGGGATGGACCCTGCCGGGGCAAGCGGTGGATTCTCGCGCTGCTGCCAATCAGGTACAATGGGCCCGCTCGGGGCCCTCTGGAGGGTGCCGACCTCTTCGACATGCCCGAACGCGTGTTACTTCCTCGTAACCACAAATGAACTAATACGAGAGGTACCCAAATGAACTCCTCACGGCCCAAACTCCTCACATATGTGTCACAGGCTTACTGGTGCAATCCAGAGACGAACTACTCCTTTGAAAAAGCGAAGCTCGAACTGCCGGGTTCGCCTGCCGACGCCGGTGTCGACCCGGAGGGCACAGCGTGGCTGGATGAGCTGCTCGACGGAGGTATCGTTATGCCCGGTGACCAATTTGAATCTGAGCAGAATGAGCCCTCCCGCGCGCTTACAATCCTGCTAACCGGACCACCGGGTACGGGCAAAAGTACACTCGCCACGGAATTAGCCTATCGATGGTGCTCGACGGACGCCTGGAAAGCTGTCCTGCCGAATGCAGCTAAGCCACGAATACTGTACGTAACTAACGAGTCGAAGGCCTCATGGATGATCAACAACGCGACAAGCCTGCGCTGGGATTTGCCTGATCGGATCTTCGAAGCAACGACAGATGCCAGCAAACCACTTGCTCGTGGGAAAGTGCGTATCCTCCCATGTCCAACAGTAAAGGACTTGCAAGCAACCGCTACGAAGATGGCCGACGAGGACTTCCTCGACGCACTTAAGGGGCTCGTGGGCATGAAGAATAGAATAGAAGCTGATGTCATGATAATTGACAGCCTCAACGCAATCGCTTGCGAAAAGGATCGCTCACAGATCTTCACGAGCTTCTACAAATGGGCATCCTCCGGGCCCCACATCTTGGTGATGATTATGGATTCGTCATCATCCGCTGGATCTGGAGACGTCTGGGCCTTCGCCAGTGACATCGTTATTAGGCTCGACCGCAAATATGACGATTCGGGGTACACGGGTTACATGATCCGCAACATTGAGGTCGTAAAAGCACGCTATCAAAAGCATGTTTGGGGACGACACCAACTGAAGATACATGAAGGCTCCAGCTTCGCGGAGAACTGCCAAGGCCGGAGCGTCGATGACCAAACCGCATCTGACCGAATGCGTGCGCACCCGTACCGCAGCCAAGGAGGTGTCTTCATCTTTCCGTCGATTCACTATGTACTTTCTTTGTACAAACGAAAGGCACCACGGGGCCTGGATGAATCAATTTCATCTTGTATACCAAACCTCGGCCAACTACTTGGAGCGGGCTATCCAAAAGGCCGTTGTACGGCGATGATCGGGCTGCGGGGTGGGCACAAGAGTCATCTGGGTTACGAGGAAATCCTGTGGCGAATCCTTCCTGAAGTCAAAGGGCGCCGGAGAAGACCTGACCACTCACAGAAGGCTCTGGTGGTCTCCCTTCGCGACGACGAGGGACTTACTAAGGAGACAATGCAGGGGATCCTGGAAAGATCAGGGGTAAGCAATGCCAAGGAACAATTGGCTGCGTTACAGAAGAAAGGGCTTCTGGAAATCACTTATTTTCCTCCTGGCTACATCACACCGGAAGAGTTCTTTCACCGACTTTTGCTCAGCATCAAACGTCTGAAGAAAGGAGATGCTTCGGGAGGGAAGCGGAAGCCGCACGTTAGCTTGCTTTTCAATAGCCTCGAGCAGTTGTCCTCTCGCTTTCCGCTGTGTGCAAAAGAGCCGATTTTTGTTCCTGGCATTATCCAGATGCTCACTGCGGAGGACGTAAGCAGTTTCTTCGTGACTGCTGTCGACAATCAGTCAAAAGAAACGTACGGACTGGAGACTATGGCTGAACTTATTCTGGATTTCGACAGACGTGTATGTGACGCGGATGAGTATGTTGACCATGTTAAGCAGGCGTATCCCCAGTTCCCCCCTACGAAATCATCGGCATCGTATGTCAGCACTGAGCGTCAGGTTGTCATAGTAAGAGTGGGACGGTATGCCGGCGGCCAAGCCGCAGGAGCAGAAGGTATCCTTGAACTGTTGGAAAAGGGTAGGGGACACCCCTTGAACTGCCTGGAATTAAAGCGTGATCTGGTATTCCTGCCGTCGTCCGGAGTCAGGAGGAGGCTGTCCGCTTCGGCCGAAATTCCCCAGCCAACAATGGCACCTAATAAATGAGAACCTTTGCAAAATTCATCAATGAAAAGGGTGAGAAGACCGCAAGCCTCTTCCTCGCCATTTTCGCAGTGGCTTCGCTTGTCATCATGGTCCTCCTCGTAGCTGTGGGAGTTCTAAGGATGGGTCTAAGCATTCCCCATTTTCTGAGTGACCCGGCGAGCGTAAGGGAAACTGCGGACGTGGGTTCGCCAGGGTCAGATGAGGGCGGGCATGTGGCAGCTTTTGGCGAATCTGCCGTGGGTAATGCTCTCGAGGGGCTGGAGTGCATCTTCCTTGCTCCTCTTGCATTTTTATTGGTCCGCGGCATTTGGGACTTCGTTGATGCGGTTGTTCGCGCCCGCTTACAGGAGGGCACGCTTTCATCTGCTTCGCCAGCCTTCCTGATCCGTGTCAAGGCCCTCATACTGGGACTAATGATTGCCGTGGTGGCGACAGATCTCCTCAAGAGGGCCATCAGCCAACGTGGCTTGTCGTACGAACCAGCGGTTGCTGGGTGCCTGTTCATTGCGGTGCTGGCAGCATACTCGTTTGTCATGGAGCGAAGCTCTGAGCGGCAGCATCGCGAGGCCACAGAACAATCTCCGAAGGCAGGTTCACTATCCGAGTAGTGTGCGCTGGCGCTAGGAACAGGGTAGCAAGGTTGCACTGCGTGACGGCCCCGGTCTTCTCTAGGACGTGGTAGAACACGCCTGCCACGGAAACGTCGATCTTGATGGAGCGGTAGTCGGGCAGCGTCACCTCGACGCCCCGCTTCATGCCCAGCGGGGCGTGGGCGTAGACCAGCCATTCACGCTCGGGGGCGTCGCCCAGCACCAGGGCCAGGGCAAAGACCGCTAGCTCCGTGTCCGGCTTCCAGGGACGCGGCGGATCGAGGTTCGTGTCCAACAGGAACCAGCGGTCCGCATCCTTGTATTCAGGGGGCACGTCCACCTGGTAGGGATGGGCGTGCTGGCGGTTGGGCAGCAGGCGGCCCTGGCGCCAGAAGCGGCGGAGCGTAGAGTCGGCGTAGACCTCGTCCACCGCGGCGACGATCGCCAGGAAATAGGGCCCCTGCAGGCTCCGCAACTCGGTCCAGCCGCGGAACTCGCGGACCGCCCGCGGCCGCAAGAGCCACATGCCGAAACGCACCATCCCGCCGTAACGGTCGGGGCCATACGTCTGGCCTTTCTTGGCGTAGAACTTCCGCTTGTCGTTGGCCTGGCTCGATTCGTTGCCGTCCCAGGTGGAGATCTCGAACCAGAATTGCGGATTGAGCTTGCGGGCCTGTTCCTGCATGAAGACCCAGTTCATCGATTCGATCTGCGGGCTCCAGACGGCGTAGTCGGTGCTGCCGTTCCAGTTGTGGACGTAATAGGAGGGCGTGCCGCCGTCCCAGACCAGCGGCGACCAGTCGATGCGGCCGGGCACGCAGGACGAATACTCCCGCCAGCCGCCCCAGCGGGCAAAGTGCGGCGGCCCGAAGGCCTCGTAGCCGATGAACCGCGCACCCTGCTTCCAGGCCGGGCTGGCGAGTCCGTCGCGCATGCCGGCCAGCAGGGCCCGGTAGCGCTCGATCCAACCCTCGGCGAAGACCTGCCGCTTCAGGGCGGCGGCGCGGCCCTTGCCGTAGCGGTCGAGATAGCGCCGGGACTCCTCCGCCTGCGGCCAGGCGAGCTTGGAATGCTCGTTGTTGGAGACGAAGAGGACCAAGGACGGCTCGGGATACAACTGTTCGAGTTGCCGCATCGCCGGGCTGGCCGTCCAGCGGCGGCCGACTTCGCGCCAGGGCCCGACGGGGCCGAGGGGATCGACCTCCGGCCGGATTTTGCCGTCCAGGCCCACGACGTTCGGGTTCTTGTCGGCCGGCAGCCCAAAGTAGGCCTTGTCGTAGGTCAGCTCGCACTCCCACTGCGTGGCCAAGAGCGAGATCGGCAGCTTCCACGCGGCGATCCGCTTGATTGCGTCTCCATAATACTCCGCCGGGAGCTTTTTTTCGGCGGGCATGTGCGGGTCGGGCATGGACAGGAAGGGCAGCAGGTGGTGCCCCTGCTGGATGAGCCCGATCTGATAGGACGGGTCGAAGGTGTCCTGGGGCGGATAGGAGCCCGTGTTCCAATGACAGGCCAAGGGCAGGGGCCGGCCCAGCGGACCGTCGTTGGGCCGGACGGCCTCGGCCAGGATGGCCTGCGGCGCGGGGAGCGGCGGGTCCGGCTCGCCGGCGGCCCGGGCGGCAAGCGCGTATGGCCCGCAAAGCAGAAGGAAGAACGCGGACAGCATACGTGTCATTTTCATGCTCCCGGCAGTATAATCTAAAAGCGCCGGCCCGAGTGTGCGGCAAGGTTTTCTGGCCATCGTAATGTAGCCGGCACACGCCGTGTGCCGGATTCCGCACACGGCGTGTGCGGCCTACGTTGCGATGTCACTTTACACCCGGGGGTATCCCATGTCGAGCGAAACGCCCAGAGACGATGATCGCTGGACCCGCCGCCGTTTGCTCAAGACGGCCGCCGGCCTGACGGTCGCGGCGGCTTTGTCGCCCAATGTACGGGCCGCCGCCCCGCCTGCCGCATCGCAGCCCGCGCCGGGCAGCGAGCCCGGCAAGAAACGAAACATCATCCAGATCGGCATCCTGCTGGGAACGTTTTCCGGCCCGACGCTGGAGGCGAGGTTGGATGCCGTGAGGGCCTGCGGGCTGGACTGCGTGCAAGTGAGCTTGGATTGTGCCGGACAGCCGGCCATGCCCGACCGGATCGCGCCGGAGCTGAGCGAGCGGATTCGCCAGGCGGCGGCCGCCCGCGGGATCGAGATCGCTTCCGTGCAGGGCACCTTCAACATGAGCCATCCCGACGCGGAGCAGCGCCGGGCGGGCGTGCGGCGGCTGGGGGTGCTGGCCGCGGAATGCGGGCGGCTGGGCACGTCGAAGATCCACATCTGCACGGGCACGCGCGACCGCGACAACATGTGGCGGCGCCATGCCGGCAACGATTCGCCGGAGGCCTGGCGCGACATGGCGGCCTGCGTCCGCGCGGCGGTCGAGCTGGCCAAGCCCTACCGCGTGGTGCTGGGCTTCGAGCCGGAAGTGAACAACGTGGTCGATTCGGCGCAGAAGTCCCGGCGGCTGCTGGACGAGATCGGCTCCCCGTACCTGAAGGTCACGATGGACGCGGCGAACCTGTTCCACGCCGGCGAATTGGCGCACATGAGCGAGATACTGGACCGGGCCTTTGCGCTGCTGGGCAAGGACATCGTCATGGCGCATGCCAAGGACCTGAGCCACGACGGCGACGCGGGCCATGAGCCGGCGGGGCACGGCAAGCTCGATTACTATCGCTATCTTTCCCTGTTGCACGCCTGCGGGTTCAAGGGGCCGCTCTTGCTGCACGGGCTGAGCCCGGCCCAGGTGCCCGGCTGCGTGGCTTTCCTGCGCGAGACGCTGGCCCGCGTGGCCGCGGCAGCGGCGAAGTCCGGGCCCGCGTCGCACGCCCTCGGTCCCACGGTCGCCGTGGGAACGCCTTGAACGGCTGCTCTGCGGCCCTTTTTCGGGCCGGAGTTCGCCGCCGGAAGGGACGCGGAGCGTCCGCTCAGTGCGTTCCCACGCAGAGCGTGGGAACGAGAGACACGACTGCCGGCCGCGTACCCGTTTCTACTGCGGCGCGACGACGACCTCGAAGTCGCCGCCCTTGATCTTGCGGAGTTCCTCGTGCAGGACTGAGATGCGCAGGTCCGGGGCCACGGAGATCGCCCAGTCGATGCCGTTGTCGGCCACGAACATGCCGTACTTCTTCAGCCCCTTGAGGATGGCCGTCACCTCGGGCGAGAAGCCGGAGATGTCGAAATCGCGGCGGAGCCGAATCCGCTCGCCCATCCGCGGCAGGTCTTCGCTGGTATGCGGGCTGGCATAGTGCGTGGCCGGGGCGACATAATCCCGCCGGGTCTTGACCACGGTGACGCGCATCGCGTGCTCGACGATGCCCCGCTTCAACTCGTCGTAGCGGACGGTGGCGGGGAAGATGGGCAGGCCGGCCGCGTCGGCCGAGGTCCAGCCGTCCGGCCGCAGCTTGTTGCTCTTGAGGTCGAAAATCGAGGCCTGGGCCACCTGCCAGCCGGCGTCCGTCTTCTTGGCCACGAAGAACTCGTAGAGCATGCGGTTGACCGGATCGACCACGATGCCGTGCCGATCGCCGTCCTGCTTCAGCTTGTTGCGCTGCACGTCGTCCAGGGTCAGGGTCTTGGTTGCCGGGTTGCGGGAATAGTCGGCCGGCCAGCCCTCGATGGGCATGTTGTTGGGGATCGGGTACGGCCCCTTGTCGGACTCGCCCACGTACTCCAGGCCCGTCAAGTTCACCCGCTTCTGGTTCGGCGGCACGAGGATGAAGCCCATGTCGGCATTGTAACGAAGCGGCTTGGCCACGCCGATCGAGGCGATCATCTTCTTCGAATTGGGGTGCAGCGGCCAGTCCTCGACCACCTGGTTCCAGGGGTTGTCGGGCGGGTAGACTTCCAGGGCCGAGCAGATGGCGTCGGCCTCGGGCGTATTGAACATGACGGGTTTGGTGATCGGCGGCATTTTGGCGGCGCGGATGCGGGCGAGCCGGGCCGGGTCCGTGGCCACGGGTTTGCCGGGCGCCGCGGCGGCCGCGCTCGGCGTGCCCGGCGGCGGCACGCTGCCGCCCGCCGGCACCAGCCAGAAATCGCCGAAATAGAGCGGCGGGGTCTTCTCGTCCTGGGTCAAGACGTACCAGTGCGTGACCAGCGACAGATCGGGCGCCGAGCCGTTGACGTTCACCATCTCGTCCAGATTGAGCTTGATGGAATTCTTGCCCGGCTTGGCCACGAAGGGCACCTCGATCCGCGTGGGGTAGTCCGTGCTGCGCTTGTGCTTGACGTTCAGCGCGAGGCGGACTTCGCCGGTGCCGGGGTTCAACACGTCGAACTGCAGCGTGAGGAAGGGCTTCCAGTCCTTGACTTTCACGCGGGTCTGGCCGAAGCTGTCCGCGCCGGCATAGACCACCTTCAGGCACTTGCCGCCCAACTCGGGCCGCTCGTCGATCGAGAGCGTGGTCTTCTCGCTGCCGGTGTCGTTGGGCAATTGGTCCTGGCTGGGGCGGAGCAGGCCGACGGCCTGGGCCTCGGGCTTGGCCGCTGCGGCCGCGGGCACAGCGCCCGGCGCGGCCGCGAGCGTGCCGCCTTCGGAGCGCACGATCATATCCACGTTCATGTCGCCGATCTTGCCGGTGACGCGGAAGGTGCCGCCAACGGCGACGGCCGGGCCGGGGGCCGCCGGCCCGCCCGCGACCGTGCCCGGCGCAGTGCCCGCCGGAGCGTCGTCGCCCACCAGGAAGATGTCGCCGAAGTAGAGCGTGCGCACCTTGCCGTCGGTGCAGTTCAGGTACCACCGCTGCACGTCGCTAAGGTCGGGGGCCGAGCCGTTCACGTTGGCAAGCTCGTCCACCCCGACCTTGACCGTGTTCTTCCCCGGCTTCAGCGTGAGCGGGTGCTCGACGCGGGTCTGGTAGCTGGTCGTCCGCTTGTGCTTGATGTTGAACTGCAGGCCGACGTTGCCCTGCTCCGGATTGAAGGCGTCGAACTGCAGGAAGATGTACGGCTTCCAGTTCTTCACCTTCGCGGAACGGACGCCGAAGGAGTCGCCCGCGGCAAAATCGACCTTCAGCGCCTTGCCGCCGAGCTGGGCGTTGTCTTCGATCGTCATCTTCGTGGCGCCGTCGCTTCCGGTGTCGTCGGGGATTTGCCCCGCGGTGACATTCAGCAGGGGATCTTGGCGCGCGGCGGCTTCCCGCGCGGGGACAGCCAGCAGCAGAGCCACACATCCCACCAGGCACAGCCAAGATGCTCTCATCGTCGGGCCCTTTCTCTTGGGGTAACGGGGTAAAACCGGCCACCGCCGGGTACCAGCCACAATACTTTGCCGGAGGGGCGTAGTCAAGCAAGTAATTCCCGGTGCCAAAAAGGAAGCTGTGATGGTCATACGCCGGCGGTAGACCCCTGTTTCGGCTTGAAAGGACTGGTTCCCTTTTGGCCGCCGGGAAATCCCGCTGCCCGCCGCCGCCACCGATTGACACTTCCGGGGCGTCGCGCGAGAATAGTGGAGACTTGGTCCCGGCGACCCGCCCTCTACCCCTCTTGCGAAGGAGTCTCGGCAATGGCCAACGGCATATCGAATCTCGGTAGCCTGGCGCAGTCCGCGCGGCAAAAGCAGTTGAAAGTGGCCCGCTACATCCTGCTCTTCGTCGGCATCCTGACGGTCCTGGTGAACGTGGCGCAGTTCGCCATGATCGAGAGTCAAGTCGACGACCTCATCAATAAGGAGGTGCAAGGGCTGCACCAGCGCGGGATGGTGGAGGACCAGGCGACGGTCGCCAAGGTTCGCGCCCAGTCCGTCCGCTTCAGCCAGATCATTGCGGGCGTCGCCGTTGCCTTGGGCGTGGTATTCGTCGTATTCGGCCTGGTCGTCAACCGCTTTCCGGTCCCGATCACGATTACGAGCCTGGTGCTCTACGTGGGGGCAGCGGCCGTTTTCGGGCTGATCGCTCCAGCAACGCTGCTCCAGGGGATCATCGTCAAGGTGATCATCGTCATCGCGCTGGCGAAGTCGATCCAGGCGGCGATTGCGTACGAGCGCGAGAAGGCGGCGGCGCCGACGGCTGCCATGCCCGCTTGAGAAGCCCCGAAAGCGACTGCCATGAGCGTTGACCCCGCGAGCGAATCGGCGGCACTGCCAGAGCGGGAGGTCCCGGCGAACCTCTGCTGGCGGTGCGGCAAGCCGGTCGCTGCCGCCGAGGTGCAGTGTCCGCTGTGCCGCGCGCCCCTGGCCCGCCAGGCCGAACCCACGGGGCCAGGAGCACAAGCTGCCGGGGGGGCGGGCGCGCCGCTGAAAGACCTGCGGCGGGTGCTTGTGGCCATGGGGATCATGCTGCTGGTCTCACTGGTTGGGGGGCTTGCCGTTCGTAACGCCGGCTCGGCGGGCGGGGGGTGGGGCAGGCCGACGGTCGACGAAGCCCTGCCACCGGTCGTCGTGCTGGAAGCGATCGACACGCTGGTCGTGCTCTGGGCGCTTTGGCGGATCCGCGTCCGCCCTGCGCTGCCGCGCAAGGGGTTATGGTCGCGGCTGCTCGCCTGGCCGGCGTTCGTCCCGGTGCTGCTCGCGCTGCTGGCCTTCAACTACGGTTACCACTGGCTGCTCAGGGAGGCCGGTCACTTCGACCTCATCGAGCCGCCGTGGCTGGCGGCCCCGGGCACGGCCGCAGCGTGGTTCGTGGCCCTCTGCGTGCAGCCGGCGATTGTCGAGGAGCTTTTCTTCCGCTATCTGGCGATCGGCGTGCTGCGCGGGGTGACGGGCGTACACGCCGCGGTGATGATCAGCGCGGTCATGTTCGGCATGGCCCACCTCGGCGTACCGTTGAGCATCCCGGTGCTCATCGTGCTCGGCGTGGGGTTGGGCTATGCCCGCATCGCCAGCGGCGGCCTGGCCCTGCCGATGGCCATGCACTTCGCGCACAACGCCGCCGTTTTGGGCCTGACGACGCTGTGCAGCACTTAAGGGGCAAGCTCACGATGGACCGGCAGGTGGTTTTCGCGCGGCAGCGGCCGCCCGTTTTCGCGGTGCTGTGGGGGGTCGCCACCGTTGTGCTCCTGGTCGCGGGCCTGGCGGGGCACAACCCGCACCTGGATCTGCTGGCGCTGGCGGCGGCGGCGCCGGCCATCGGCCTGTGGTGCTTCCGCCCCGCCGGGTTCCAGGCGGAGCTGACTGAAGCGGGGCTGCACTTGGCCCGGCCGCAGCAAGAGATCCCCTATGCCCGGATCGAATCGGTCACGCTCGCCGGCCTCCCGCAGGACCCCGAGGGGAAGCTCAAGGAAGGCCCCTTGATGCTCATGCACGAGGACGGGGTCCTCGAAATCCCGGGGCGGCTCAACCTGCCGGCGGCGGACCTCTACCGCATGTTGGCGGCGCGTGCCGGCGGCGAGGGCTCCGGCCGCGTCCATGCGGAGCTGTCGGCGTTCTATGAGAACGAAGCCCGCCTGTTCGGGGCCCCGCGCGTGCGGACGTTCGCCGCGCGCCGCCACTTGGGGCGAAGACCCTCCACGCGACGCAGCCAGGCCTGCTTCGGCCTGTGGGGGTTGGTGGGGCTGTCGTGGCTTGTCCTTCCAGTGGCGCTCTTGCAAGGCCCTAGAGACGAGATTGCCCCTTGGATTGGGTTCGGCATCCTCTTGCTCCTCCTCGGAGGGTTAGGCTGGTTCCTCGCTACACTTTCCCAGCGGCACCCCGACGCCAAGCTCGCCCGCTGGCAGGAGTCGAACATCGTCGTCGGCCCGTCGGGGATCGCTCTGGTGCAAGGCGATCTGAAAGGCCAGTTGCGCTGGGACGAGCTGGTCGACCTCCGCGTGGGCAGGAAGAAGAGGCAGCTCGCGCTCACCAGCGGCCAATTGGTCCCGCCGGGTCTACACCTGATCGTCGCCGGGGCGGAAATCCGCATTGCCGACGTCTACGATCATCCGCTGCCGCAGCTTGCGGCCCTGATGCGTCAGTACTGGCGGGGTCCCACCCCCACGTAACGGCCGCGGAAGTCCGGAGCGCGGTAGCTGCGAGGATGAGAATCGGCGATCACTCCTCGCGCAACACGGCCCAGGCGGTCTCGATGTTGCCCAAGGGCGCGCTGACTTGAATGCCGGCCACCCGCCCGCGGACCCGCGCGACCGACTCCCGCGCCACGGCCACGCCCACGGCCAACTGCTCCTCGCGGCCGGGGACCGCGGCCATCCGCTCCAGCACCGCGTCGGGCACGACCACCCCCGGCACCTCGTTCCGCATGAACAGGGCGTTGCGGTAGCTCACCAGCGGCCAGATGCCGGCGATGATCGGGATGCCCAGCGGCTGGACTTCGTCGAGCATCCGCAAGAGGGCGTCGGGATCGAAGACCGGCTGGGTGATGGCGAATTCCGCGCCCTCCTGAACTTTCCGGCGGAAGCGCTGCAGCTCGCGGCCGCGATCCAGCGCCGTGGGGTCCAGCCCCACGCCGATCACGGCGAGCGTCTGCGGGTCGATGGCCTGGCCGCCCAGGTCGATGCCGGCGTTCAGCCGGCGCTGCACGGCGACCATGCCGATCGAGTCGGCGTCGAACACGCCGGTGGCGTGCGGATAGTCGCCCAGCTTGGGCGGATCGCCGGTCACGAAGAGCAGGTTGCGAATGTCGCAGGCGGCGCAGGCCAAGAGGTCGGCCTGCATGCCGATCAGGTTGCGGTCGCGGCAGCAGAAGTGCAGGACGGCCTCGATGCCGGCCTCCCGCTGGATGCGGTCGGCGGTCACCAGCGGCGCGATGCGGGAGCTGGCCCGCGGACCGTCGGGGATGTTGATCGCCGTGACGCCCCGCTCCCGCAGCGTGCGGCTCTTGGCCACGGTCGTAGCGAGGTTGTAGCCGCGAGGCGGCACCAGCTCGACGGTGGTGATCCACTCGCGCGCGGCCAGCCGGCGGCCGAGCTCGGATTTCGCGGCCAAGGCCAGCGGCGGTTTCTCCGCCACCGGCTGCGCGGACTTCCCCAGCGGCACCACCCGCGGACGGCTGAGCGGCTTGATCGTGCGGGCCATCTCGCGGATGTGCTCCGGCGTGGTCCCGCAGCAGCCGCCCACCGCCGAAACGCCCAAGGCCACGTAGCGCTTGGCATATTCCGTGAGGTACTCGGGCGAGCAGAAGTAGATCCGCCGGTAATCAACTTCCCGGGGGATGCCGGCATTGGGCTGGACCACCAGCGGCAGCGCGGCGACCTTGACCGCCCGCTCGACCGCGCTGAGGAGTCCGTCCGGCCCGCTGCCGCAGTTGATGCCCCAGGCCAGCGGCGGCGGGCAGTCTGCGGGCAAGGGGGCGAGCATGTGCTCGACCGGCTCGCCCGCCGCCGATTCGCCCGGCGCGACGATGGCAAACGAGAGCACGTAGGGCACGCCGGCCAGGCGGCGCATGGCGGCGGCCGCGCGGAGCAGGGCGGCCCGCGTGGGCTGCGTCTCGAAGATGATGAAGTCCGCCCCGCCCTCCCGCAGGCTCTCGACCTGCTCGGCGATCATCTCCTCGACCAGCGCGTCGTAGGGCGGCTGCGAGGGGAGCGGTCCGACCGAGCCGGCCACCAGGACCTCGCGGCCGGCACTGTCTGCCACCCGCCGGGCCAAAACCGCCCCGGCCCGGTTGATCGCCCGCACCTTGTCCTCCAGGCCGAATTTGGCCAGCCCCACGCGGTTAGCCCCGAAGGTGTTGGTCGTCAGCACGTCGGCCCCCGCCTCGCAATACTCGCGGTGGATGGCCTCGATCAGCTTGGGCTCGGAGAGGCACAGCTCGTCGAACGAGCGGTTGGTGAAGACGTGGTGGCGGTAGATTTCCGTGCCCATCGCGCCGTCGAAGACCAGCACGCCGCGTCCGCGGGCCTCGGAGAAAATCGGCGGATTGGCAGCAGCGCTGATCATGATAGAGTTTATCGTTCTCGTTCCCACGGTCCCCGTGGGAACGCCCTGAATGGCCGCTCCCGCGGCCCTCCCCGTTGCGCCGGGGACGCGGAGCGTCCGCTCAGTGCGTTCCCACGCGGAGCGTGGGAACGAGGGGACGGCGGGCAGGCCCGCCCGCTAAACGACGGTTCCACGCGACGATCATCAACAATTTTACCACCCCCGCGGAGATTGACAACGCCCCGGCCGGCGACCACAATATGGCCAGCCTTGATTGTTGCCTCTTTCCGATCGAAAGGGTTTTGGCATGAGCGCTCAAAGTCGAAATGGCGGCATGGTGTCTTCGCGGCGGGAGTTTCTCGGGCGGTCCACCAGCGCGCTGGCGGCCGCGGCGCTGGCGGGTCAGTTGACCGCCCGCGCGTACGCCGGCGAGCAGAACACGATCAAGATTGCCCTGGTGGGTTGCGGGGGCCGGGGCACCGGGGCCGCCGCCGAGGCCCTGTCAACCCAGGGGCCCACCAAACTCTGGGCCGTGGCCGACGTCTTCCCGCACCGGCTCGAAGGCAGCCTCAAGCACCTCTCCCAGCGGTTTGCCAAGCAGGTCGACTGCCCGCCGGAGCGGCAGTTCATCGGCATGGACGGCTACCGCAAGGCGATCGACGCGCTGGGGCCCGGCGACGTGGTGTTGCTGGCCACGCCGCCCGGCTTCCGCCCGCTGCACGTGGAATACGCGGTGGCCCAGGGCCGCAACGTCTTTATGGAGAAATCTTTCGCCGTGGACGCCCCCGGGATCCACCGCGTGCTGCGGGCTGGCGAGGAGGCTGCCAAGAAGAACCTCAAGATCGCCGGCGGCCTGATGTCCCGCCACTACCGCCCGCTGGAAGAGGCCGTCGAGCAGATCCACAAGGGCCTGATCGGCGAGGTCGTCACTTGCTGGGCGTACCGCGAGCACGGGCCGGTGGGCTTCGCCGCCCGCGGCCCCGGCGAAAGTGAAATGGCCTTGCAAATCAAGAACTACTCCTGCTTCACCTGGCTCAACGGCAGCTTCCTCTTAGACTGGCTGATCCACAACCTGGACGTCTGCTGCTGGGTTAAGGGGAGCTGGCCGGTTTCGGCCCAAGGGCAAGGCGGCCGGCAGTGCCGCACCGCCCCCGATCAGCTCTTCGACCACTACGCCGTGGAATACTCGTTTGCCGACGGCACGCGGCTATTCGCGCAGGGCCGGCACATGAACGACACCTGGGGCTTCTTCGGCGACGTGATCCACGGGGCGACGGGTTCGGCCGTATTGGGCGAGGGCATCAGCAATCCGCGGATCTTCAAGGGCCATCGGCCGGCCAACGACCAGGTGATCTGGAGCTACAAGGGACCGGGGTGCAACCATTACCAGACCGAGCACGACCTCCTGTTCGCCGCGATCCGCCAGGACAAGCCTTACAACGAGGCCGAGCGGTGTGCCTACGCCGCCATGACCGGCATCTTGGGGCGGATGGCGGCCGAGTCGGGCAAGGAGATCACCTGGGAGCAGGCGCTGGCCTCCAAGGTCGTTTTGGCTCCCGGGCTGGACCAGATGACCATGGACTCGCCCGCGCCGGTCCTGCCCGACGCCCAAGGCCATTACCCGGTGGCCATCCCCGGGATGACGAAGGTGCTGTGAGCGCAAGAGGGGCCGGAACATGTTAATAAGGCGCTCCAGCGCTTTGTGTTTCCTGACTTGCCAATACTAGCCCGCGTTTCTCACGTGCCTTGGTGATGAGAAATGCAGGCTAGCTGCACTCCCGCTGCGACGCTGGTTGCGGCGCCCAGTAACTCGGAGCACAACATGCTTTCGCAGAAATCGACTTTCGCCGGCACACGGGTGCTATTGGCACTTTTTGCGACGTGCATCACTGTCTCAAGCCTGTTCGCCCAGGAGGGAAAGCCTATCGTTGACATCCGCTTCAACGCCGCTTATGGGCAAATCAAGAATAGCGTGGGGGACGAATGGGCGCCAACCTGGGCCGACGACGACAACCTCTATTCCGGCAATGACGACGGATCAAGTTTCGGCGGCATTCCATCCCGCTCCGTCGCGTTTGGAAAGCTCGTGGGCGACGATCCTTGCCGTCTGGTCGGACAGACGGTGAGCGACATGGGCGATTACGGACAGGATGCGGGCCGCCCGGACAGGGCCAATTGGAAGACGATGAATTCGTACTGCGTGGATGGCGTTCTCTATATGTTCATAACCAGGTGCCTTTACCCGGAGCAATCCGGCGATGCACGCCACCGGCATATTTTCAAGAATTCCAGCGTCATCAAATCGACGGACAAAGGCCGGACCTGGTCGCGGTCGGCCAACGAGAGTTATGACCATCCGATGTTCCCCGGATTAAGGTTCGGCGCACCTTACTTTGTCTGGTATGGGAAGAACGGGGCCGCATCGGTACACAACGCCGACCGATATGTGTATGCGGTCGCAAACAACGGCCACTTCGAAGACGGCGACGATTATATTCTCGGCCGGGTCTCGAAAAGCAAGCTGCCGGACCTGAATGCCGCCGACTGGCAATTCTATGCCGGGGGGGACGGCATGCGCGACGGCAACTGGAATGCCGACATCAACCAGGCCAAACCCATATTGCAGGATCCCTTGAATTGCAGCATGACCGGCATGACGTATATTCCAGGTCTCGGAAGGTACGTAATGGTGGTGTGGCACTATACCACCTACAACTTGCGCACGGACCCAAGGACGATAAATAATTATTACGAAGCGCCCAAGCCATGGGGGCCCTGGACGAAGTTCAAGACCATCGATACGGGCGCCCTGGGTTGGTATGTTCCCATCATCGGGCAGAAATTCCAGACCGCAGTCGATCCGCACACAGTGAAGTGCTTCCTTTATCCGACCGGAAATTATCAGAACAGCGGGTTATACAAACTGAACTATATTCCGGTGACGCTATCGACGGTACCCTTGTCGGCTGTGCCCGGCAAATAGTTTGCCGGACCGGTTCCCGACGGGCAGTTTAAAGCCGCGAGCGGCTAGTCGGCGGGGGTTGGCTCGGCCGGGCACTGGGGCGGCAGCGTCTCGATCCGCACGCGCTCGATACGCCGCCGCGTGGCCTCCAGCACGGTGATCCGCACGTTCCGCCAGACGAGCTCTTCGCCGGCCGCCGGCACGTGGCCCAGCTCGCTGAAGACGAAGCCGCCGATGGTGTCGAACTCGGCGTCTTCGGGCAGGGCCAGGCCGAGCCGCTCGTTGATCTCGTCGAGGTGCATGCGCCCCGGGGCTTCGACCACGCCGGGCGCCAGCTCGCGGATGCCCTCGGCCGCCGCCGGGTCGTGCTCGTCGGCGATCTCGCCCACGATCTCCTCCAGCACGTCTTCCAAGGTCACCAGGCCGGAGACGCCGCCGTACTCGTCCAGCACCACCGCCATGTGGTTGCGGCTCCGCTGCAACTCCTGGAGCAAAGTGTCGATGGCCTTGGTCTCGGGCACGAACACGGGCTCGCGGAGGAGCTTGGTCCAGGGCTCGGCCCGCGCGGCCTGCGGCTTGGCCAGCTCGGAGAGCAGGTCCTTGACGTGCAGGATGCCCAGGATGTCGTCGCGGTTGCGGCCGAAGACGGGGATCCGCGTGTAGCCCGCCTTGAGCACGGCATCGAGCATTTCGGGCCAGGGCAGGGCGGCGGAGAGGCAGACCATGTCGGTCCGCGGCATCATGATTTGCGAGACGTCGGCGTCGCCCAGCTCGATGACGCCTTCGATCCTTTCGCGGACTTCCTCCTCGAGCGGGCCGTCATGGCCGCGGAGGATTCGCCCGAGCGGGTCGGATGCCTTCCAGCCACAGCGCCGGCAGACGTGCTGCCATGTTTGCGGGGCGAAGCGTCTCAGGGCCCAGGCGCCCGCAGCCAGAAGCAGCACCGCGGCGGCGATCCAGAACCAGGGCGAGGACGTCATGTGGGGCCCCTGCCGGAAAGATGGGCTGGAGCGGCGCAGGAAATCCCAAATCCCAAATCCCAAATCCCAAACAATATCAGATTACCAAAATCGCCAATGACAGAAACGGCGGCCAGTAAGCCGGCATTCTTCCACGGCATCACGCGACTGGCATCACCTTTTTGGAACATTCGTGCTTCGTATTTTGGATTTGTTTGGGATTTGAGATTTGGGATTTCGTGCTTCCCCCAGGATCTCCTCCTGGCGGGCGGACATCCGCCGGCGGCCGGCCGCCGAGCGGTCGTCGTAGCCGGCCAGGTGCAGGACGCCGTGGACGACGTAGAGCAGCAGCTCGTCGTGGGGCGTCTGGCCGTAGCGGCGGGCTTCCCGCCGGGCCGTCTCGCCGCTAACGACCACCTCGGCCTCCAACCGGCCGGGCCCCTCGTCCAGCAGGAAGCTCAACACGTCGGTCGGGCCCGCGTGCCGCAGGTAGCGGCGGTTGAGCCGGGCGATGGTCGGGTCGTCGACCAGGGCCAGGCTGATGCGGGCCTGGCCGACGGGGGAGCCCGCCAGCGCCGCGCGGACCGCCCGCCGCAGCCGTCCCCGGTCCACAACCACGCTGGTCTGCCGGTCGGCAATGGCGACGGAAATCCGCGGCGCCTGGTTCATGCCGTGCGTTGCTCCGGGTATTTCAGGCGGCCGTGATAGATGGCGGCCACCGACATGACGAGGCTCCGCTCGATGGTTCCCAGCTCGCGGAGCGTCAGGCCGCTGTCGTCGAACTGGCCGCCCTGCAGGCGGCGCTGCGCGATCTCGCGGACCAGGCTTTCGATGCGGGCCGGCGTCGGATCGACCAGCGTGCGGCTGGCGCTCTCGACCGCGTCGGCCAGCATCAGCACGGCCGCCTCCTTGGTCTGCGGCTTCGGGCCGGGATAGCGGAACAGGTTTTCGTCCACCTCGCCGCCATTGGGGTCCGCTTCCTTCTGCTCGTGGGCGCGGTCGTAGAAGTATTCCACCAGCGTCGTGCCGTGGTGTTGTAGCACGAGGTCGATGATCGGCTGGGGGAGGCGGTATTGGCGGGCCAGGTCCGCGCCGTCCTTGATGTGGGCGACGATGATCAGCGTGCTCATGGCCGGCACCAGCGTCTCGTGGCGGTTGCCCTCCTCCCCCTGGTTCTCGATGAAGTAGCCCGGCTTGAGCATCTTGCCGATGTCGTGGAAGTAGGCGCCGACGCGGACCAGCAGCCCGCGGGCGCCGATGGCGTCGGCCGCGGCCTCGGCGATCGAGCCCACGGTGGTGGAGTGGTTGTAGGTGCTGGGGGCGCGGCGGACCAGCTCCTGCAGCAGGGGGTGGGTGATGTCGCCCAGCTCCAGCAGGCTCAGGTCGGTCAAGACGCCGAAGGTCCGCTCGACGAAGGGCAACAGTCCGGTCATCAGGAACCCCGCGGCCACCGCGCACAGGCCGTTCCGCGCGGCGTCCTCCAGCAGCGACATGTCGAACGGCTGGTTCTCGATCATTTTCATGGCCAGGTCGATGAGCACGGCGACGCCGCCGGCGAACAGGCCGACGTAGACCAATTTGCTGCGGCTGCGAATCCGCCCCAGGCTGAGCACGGCGGCGGCCGTCGCGCCGAACAGCAGCAGGAAGTTCGACAGCCCGGAGCCTACGGCCTGCACGATGATCCAGGCCAGCACGCCCGAGAGCAGGATCGCCAGCTCCTGGCGGTAGACGATGGCCATGGTCATGCCGAAGACCATCAGGGGGACGAGTTCGGCCCGCCAGGGGTCGAGCGAGGCCGCGCGGGCCAGGGCCACGGTGCCCACGGCCAGCAGGAGCAGGCCCAGCAGTCGCCCCATGCTGGCCGGCGGCCCGCGCTGCCGGTAGCGCATGTATACGCCGCACAGCAATAACAAGACGAAGACCACCAGCAGCGTGGCCGCGCCGCGGGTGATCTGGTGCGCCAGGCTCCGCTGGGCCAGAACCGCCTGGTACTCCAACGTCAAGAGATCGAGCTTGTTCTTGTCGATCAGCTCGGCGGGGCCGACCAGCGACTCGTGGGCGTTGAAGGTCTGCCAGACGGGTTTGACCTGGTCCACGGCCGCCTCTTGGGATTGGGCCGTCGCCTCCTTGTCGAGGGTGAGCGTCGTCAGCGGCTTGGGGCGGAGCAAATGGGCCTGGAACCAGGTGGCGACATGTTGCGCCACCAGCGGCGGCTGGACGGCCGCCAGCAGGCTCTCGCGGATCGCGCCGGCGTCGCCCAACTGGGCGTCCTTGACCTGGACCATCTCCTTCCGCTCGGGGTGGCCGACCGGATAGACCAGGATTTCCGCGGGGTTGGCCCGGTCGAGTTCCTTGCGGGGGTCGCCCAGCAGGCCGCGGTGCTCGAAGGGGGCCAGCGCCTGGGCGACGGCGTGCTCCAGCCGGTCCAGGTTCTCCTTGCCGGCGATCGCAGTGCGGAACTCCTGGTAGTGGGCTTGATCTTCCGCGGAGCGCGCCGTCGGCGCGGCCGGGTCCGGCGGGGCCTCGAATTCCTGCCACAAGGCCCGGCCGGCGGCGTCGGGCTTCTGGCCCTTGGCCAACTCGGCCAGCGATGCGCGGAACGTCGCGCGAAGCCGCACGAGCGGTTGCGGATCCTGGATGAAGACCGCGGGGGCGTTTTCGCGGGCCTGCTGCCGCGCCGCCTTGGTGGCCGCCGCGTCTTCCCGCTGGAACGTCACGCGGGCGGTCACGTCCCGCAGCCCGGGCGGCACCGTCCCGATCCGCCACCGCAGCGGCGGATCCCACGCGCGGAGGATCACGCAGACGGCCACCGCCGCCAGAAAGGCCAGCCCGATCCGCCCCAACACGTCCCGGCGGCGGAGACTGATCCACGCCCGCTCCCACGGCCCCCGAGGCATCTCCAAGGCCGCTACGCGCTCCGATCGTGTGCGTCGTTGACTGCCGCTGGCCATAATCCCCGTGTTTCCTCGGTAGCCGCGGACGCATTTCCGCGGATCTCCATCCGCGGTTATTGCGGCCGCTTCACCGGCCCGTGCTCGTATGCATGGACAATCCGCTGGACCAGCGGGTGGCGGACGATGTCGGCGCGGCCCAGTTTGACCGGGGCAATCCCCTCGATCCCGGCGAGCCGTTCCAGGGCATCGACCAGGCCGCTGCGGGTGTGCGGCGGCAGGTCGATCTGCGTCGTGTCGCCGGAGACCACGATCTTCGAGCCCACCCCCATCCGCGTCAGGAACATCTTCATCTGGGCGACCGTGGTGTTCTGGGCCTCGTCGAGGATGATGAACGCCTCGTTGAGCGTGCGGCCCCGCATGTAGGCCAGGGGAATGACTTCGATCAGGTCCTGCTCAGTGTATCGCTGGATGAGATCATGGTCCATCATCTCGTGCAGGGCATCCATCAGCGGCCGGAGGTAGGGGTTGATCTTGGCCGCCAGGTCGCCGGGGAGGAAGCCGAGACTTTCGCCCGCCTCGACCGCCGGGCGCACGAGCACGAGCTTGCGGATCCGCTCGGCCCGCAATGCGGCCACTGCGGCCGCCACGGCCAGGTAGGTCTTCCCGGTGCCGGCCGGTCCCCGGCACAGCACCACGTCATTTTGGGCGATGGCTTCCAGGTAGCGGGCCTGCCCGGGGGTGCGGGCCCGAATCTGCCGGCCCGGCATGAACACCACCAACGGCGGATGCCGCGGCACCGCCTCATGGCTATCGGCCCCCGCCAGGGCCCGCGCCACGTCCTCCGCCGCCAGATCGCCGTGCCGCCGCGCATAAGCCTGAAGTTCCTCAAGGACCTCGGTGGCCTGGGCGACCGCCTGCTCGTCCCCCTCGACGTGGATGCGACCATTGCGGGCCGAGATACTCACCCCCAACGCGTCCCGAATCCGCCGGACATGCTGGTCGCACGTGCCGAAGAGCGTCAGCAGATCTTTGGAGTCAACGACCGAAATGTCTGTTTCACTCATCCGACTCTAGTATAGCGAATCCGGGCGTGCCGTGGCCAGCGGTCGGGGGCGCGGTTTTGACAAAGCCAAGAGGGATAAGGACTTGCGTCGGAGATTCAGTGCTCGTCCTGACGGCCGACGAAGGTGCGGCAGTGCGGGCAGATCGCTACTTCTTTGGGGATCTCCTGCTTGCACTTCTCACAGGCCTTCTTGGGCGGCTGCTGCCGGGCATCGGCGGGCGCCACAGCCTCGGCCGGCTTGGCCGGCGTGGCGGGATGTCTGGGGGCCCCCGGCCGGCCCAGCAGGTCCATGATCGATTCCTCCGAGAAATCCCCCACCGACGGACGAGGGATCGCCACCGGCGTCTTGCACGTGGGGCACAGGCCCGTCTTGCCGGCCCACTCGTTCTTCACCTGCAAAGCATGGCCGTTCGGACAGACGACACGGATCGACATGGCGTGCCCTCCCGCCGCGAAGCTACCGCTTGCACATCTATCCTAACCGGAATCCAACATATTGTATAGCAATGGTTCGGCTCACCGGGGGATCACCATCCGGGGGTGAAGCGGCCACCACGCCTACTCCTGGTGAACCCATACCATGCCATGGCGGTATGCGAGGAGCGCGGCTCGGCGCTGCCGGACCGCCGGGTGCGGCTGGATGGGCTCCCCGCGACCGGCGAGATAATCTACAATTACCTGTTCGGTTTCCCCCGGACTCTGACAACAGGATCAAGGAAATGATTGTTACGACCAAGGAACTCTTTCAGCAAGCCTATGGCCACTATGCCATCGGCGCCTACAACATCAACAATCTCGAGCAGACGGTCGGCCTGTTCCGCGGGAACTTGGGCAAGTCGGGTTCCAACAGCGACGCGATCCGTCCGGACCTGAGCGCCCCGTTCATCCTGCAGATCTCCCGCGGCGCCCGCTCGTATTCGGACAAGCGGTTCTTGGAGGCGATGATCCGCACGGCCGACCAGGTCTTTCCCGAGGCGATCTTCGCGGTACACCTGGACCACGGCACCGAGGAGGTCTGCTACGACTGCATCCAGAGCGGCTTCTACAGCTCGGTGATGATCGACGCTTCGCATGAGCCGCTGGCCAAGAACATCGAGATCACGCGGCGGGTGGCCCAGCGGGCCCATGCCAAGGGCATCGTGGTCGAGGCCGAGCTGGGGCAGCTCGGCGGGGTCGAGGAGGACGTCGTCGGCAGCGTGTGCCTCACCGACCCCGCGGAGGCCGCCGCGTTCGTCGAGAAGAGCGGCTGCGACTCGCTGGCCGTGGCGATCGGCACGTCGCACGGGGCCTACAAGTTCTCCGGAAGGCAGAGCCTGCACCTCGACCGGCTGGCGGAGCTGCAGAAGT
>Ga0326727_10003651_pt1 | contig 48580 bp, 47 predicted proteins | sample MB2enrmetagenome_FD_207643 | JGI IMG/M metagenome (GOLD analysis project Ga0326727, IMG submission 207643) | Lab enriched peat soil microbial communities from McLean, Ithaca, NY, United States - MB29MY | ecosystem: Environmental > Terrestrial > Soil > Wetlands > Peat | place: USA: New York... | reverse complement strand
CTCGGTCTTGTTGAGAACTGGAAAACAAGAAAGATCAGCGGCTACGTGGCAGACTACCAATTGAAGGATATCGATAATGACGGGCAGAAGGAGATCGTGCTTGCCCTCGTACTGTCTACGGGCGCATTAATGTCGGATCAAAGCATGATTGTGTCCTATAAAATGAGCCCTCAAGAGAGTCCATAAGAGGGATTGACAATACTCCTCGACTCTTATAATAATTTCCAATATTGGTATTATTTCTTCACAGAAATGAATCTTCTGTAAGAAACTTTTCACATGGTAGCTGTCAAGGAGGACCTTGTATCAATTTTAGTAGATCCTGGCGGTGTAGCTCAGACGGTTAGAGCATACGGCTCATATCCGTAGTGTCCGGGGTTCGATTCCCTGCACCGCCACCATTTAAATTAGTTGAAGGCCTGGTATCGAACCAGGCTTTTCTTTATCCATATGGAAAGCGCAGCCTCTAGTTGCGAGTTTCGTATGCCGATAACGGTACAATAGGTGAATTCCGCATGAAGGGGAAATTTACACCAAAACCTTGGATCAGAAATCCGCATGAGCAAACGATTCTGGGATGTCTAAAAATAAGAAGTTGGGGTCGGCACCCGATGAGCGAATGCGCGAGGAAAATGATTATTGAGGGAAGAAATGGCGTGCGACTGCTCGGTTATCACTCGCCGCAATCCCTTGGAAGGAGCAGGGGCCTAATCACATTAATCCACGGATGGGAAGGAAGTTCTGACTCGTCTTATGTCCTTTCCACGGGAAAATATCTTTACGACAGGGGGTATGATATATTCCGGCTTAACCTGCGCGACCACGGCGACAGTCATCACCTGAATGAAGGTCTGTTTCATGGAGCTCTCTTAGAGGAGACATATCAAGCCGTTCATAATATCTCTCGCTTGTCCGATAATAAACCATATTACGTCATCGGCTTTTCCTTAGGCGGGAATTTTGCATTGCGCATAGCGGTGAAACATTCCTCCTTCAGAATTCCGAATCTCAGACAGGTCATCGCCGTCAGTCCCGCCCTTGATCCTTACAAAGCCACGTTGTCCATCGATGAAAGTCTCTCCATCTACCGACATTACTTCCTCAACAAATGGAAAAGTTCGCTTAGCAAAAAGCAGCAACTATTCCCCGATATATATGATTTTCGCAGCATCTTGAAGATGCGGACATGCATGGGACTTACTGAAGCCATCATGCCCTACTATCCTGATTTTAAAAGTTACACTGAATACTTTGAGCAATACACACTAGGGAACGATTTCTTCAGTGATCTTGCCATTCCTGTTACGATCATTGCCTCTGAAGATGATCCCATAGTATCGATTGCAGACACCCGTGCTCTGAAAGAAACAGAATATCTCCGAGTTTCGCTTCAAGCATACGGAGGGCATTGCGGCTTCATTGATTTTTTCCCTTTCGGGCGCTGGTATGAGGGAAAAATTGAACGAATCTTACGCAGGTCGGAAGAAACATAATGAACGTCACAAATGCTGAATGCCTTTCGAATAAGGATCAATTTCTTTCTTTGGTCGCGCATAAGTTGGGCAGGTGTTCCATTGATTTTGCAGAAAAGATGGATTTTATCAAAAGCACCAGAAGTGATCGAGAGGCTCATGCGGCTGCAGGCGTATTGCTGCTCCTGCATTACAGGAGCGACAAACATTCGCCAATCGACACTAAAGGCGAATTCATTTTCCAGCTCATTAAGCGCTCCGCAATTGTCGCGCAACCGGGCGACCTCAGTTGCCCCGGCGGCCTGTTACACGCTTTTCTGGACCCCGTTTTGACGCCCTTGATATCAACGAGAATAATCCCTGTTCTTAAAGGTGATCCACTGCGATATGCCAAGCTAAGGGATAGAATGACCTTCAAGATCATCAGACTCCTTCTTGCCAATGCCGTGAGAGAGGCATGGGAGGAAACTGGACTCACCCCCTGGAACATCTTTTTTTTGGGACCTCTTCCATCCTATTCTCTGATCCTATTCAGAAGGACAATCTTCCCCCTCGTCGGCTTTGCAAAAAGGGATTGGCATTTTTCCCCTAATTCGGAGGTGGAGCGCATTATTGAAATCCCTCTCAAGGCTTTTCTCGATGAAAGCAATTACGGGCTTTACAATGTAGAAACTGCAAGTGGACTAAAGACGGTTAGAGAAAGACCGACGGAATTTCCGTGCCTCATCACCCTGGACAACAGGGGTAAGGAAGAAATTCTCTGGGGAGCTACCTTCTATATTATCATGAACTTTTTAAAGATTGTCTTCGATTTCGAAATCCCGAAGGTGCATCCAAAGGGAATAATGAACAGAATCCTTGGATCTGAATACTTAACAGGACATCAAGAAAAGTGCTGAGTGTAATGCACACTTTTCTATTGACAAGGTATCGTCAAGTGGTTACTTACGACCATAGCCGAACGGAAACGCGCCTATACTTATGGCTCAGTTACACGGCAGTCTCATAACTAAAGCTGTCTCCTTGATTCTATGATAACAACACGAGCATCAGAAATCCTTCCCTTTATTGTCATGGACGTCCTTGAAAAGGCCCAGGAGATGCAAAGAAGGGGAGAAGATATTATTCATCTCGAAGTTGGTGAGCCCGACTTTGATACGCCGGAGTGCATCATAGAGGCAGGTTGCAGGGCTATGAGATGCGGGAAAACGCATTACACCCATAGTCTCGGCTTGCTGGAACTGCGAGAGGCAATCTGCGAATACTACTTCAACAAATATAACGTCGTAATCTTGCCCGATCAGGTTATGGTAACTTCCGGGACGTCGCCCGCCATGCTTGTACTCTTCGCTACGATATTGAATGCCGGTGACGAGATCATAATTTCAGACCCCCACTATGCATGTTACCCAAACTTCATCAGATTCTTCGAGGGCATACCGGTAACCGTCAATGTTTATGAAGAGGAAGGTTTCCAATATACCTCCGAGGCAATAAAAGAAAAAATAAGCAGATCCACCAAAGGAATCATGATAAACTCGCCCTCCAACCCGACGGGGAACCTCCTCGACCCCGCGCGAATGGCAGAAATCGCATCGCTCGGTGTTCCGATAATCTCCGATGAAATTTACCACGGCCTCGTCTACGAAGCAAAAGAGCACAGCATTCTTGAATTTACGGACAATGCCTTTGTATTCAACGGCTTTTCCAAGGCGTATGCCATGACCGGATGGCGTCTTGGCTATTTGATCGCCCCCAAATCCTATATCAGGCCCATGCAGAAGCTAATGCAGAACCTTTTCATATCCGCAAACTCCTTCGTCCAATGGGCTGGTGTAACCGCCCTGCGAGAGGCAGGAGGAGAAGTTGACCGCATGAGAAAGATTTACAATGAAAGAAGAAAGTTCATAATAAAGCGGCTGCGGGAAATGGGGTTGGGTGTCAAGGTGGAACCCACCGGCGCTTTCTACGTCCTCGGAAATATAAAGTCGTTGTCACATGACTCATATCGGATGGCCTTCGACATTCTCGAAAAGGCCCGCATAGGCGTCAGTCCGGGCATTGACTTTGGCAAGAACTGCGAAGGTTATTTGCGCTTTTCCTATGCAAACTCTCTCGAAAACATCGCAGAAGGCATGAAGCGTCTCGAAAAATATCTAAAGGAAACGTTTGGTTATTGAAGGTGACGAGTTCAATCCATGCCGTCTTTTTTGATTTCGATGGCACCCTTGCAAAACTGAATATTGATTTCCTCATGATGAGACAGGCTGTTCTCGACCTTGCAGGGTCATACGACGTGCCTTTGAATAGAATGACCAATCTCTATGTCCTCGAGATCATCAATGCTGCACAGGAACTGATTTCTGAAATGCATCCCCAAAAAAAAGAAGCCTTTTTGGAGCAGGCAGTCGCACTCATTACAAAAATCGAAATTGAAGCAGCAAAGAAAGGTGAACTCATAGGGGGAACAAGAAAGATGCTTGCCGAGTTGAAAAAACGCAATATCAAGGCCGGAGTTGTAACCAGAAACTGTCAGGCGGCCGTTACCACGGTATTTCCCGATATCTTTAACTATTGCGGCACCGTTATCACCAGAGAAATGACCCGTAATGTCAAACCCAATCCCGAACATCTTTTGCTCGCCCTCCAATCGCTCAGTGCTGCGCCAGAATCATCATCCATGGTTGGTGATCACCCCATGGATATCAAAATCGGTAAGGATGCGGGCACTTTAACGGTCGGTGTCCTAACCGGCTATTCAACATCCGACGAGCTCTTAAAAGCGGGGGCGGATATCATTCTCAGCAAGGCCGCAGACATCATCGCTTTATTGTCTTAAGCATTTTTAGACTGCCGGAGGACCCTTTTGGTCTCTTCTGCCATTGCAAGTCGCACCAAAAATTCATCTATTTATATTTTCCTGGCATTCTTTTCTTGACATAATCATGACTTATCGATTAGTTTCAAACAATCCAAAAGAGAATTTCTTAGAGGAATCAGTCTTTAGTTTTGAATAATGAGGTTCGACCTCTATGACTCCGGCAAATAGTCAAAGATTTCTTGAAGCATGGAAAAAAGCATATCCGGAAAAGTTTGCCAGTGAGGATGTAATATTCAGCCGTATCCGACGCGGTCAACATATATTCGTCACATCTGGCTGCGGTGAACCGCAGTATCTCATAGCCGCAATGACGAAGTATGTGGAATCCCACCCCAAGGCATTTTTTGATGCAGAGATCATACAGATCTACTCCCTTGGTATAGCTCCCTACACGGATGAAAAATTCAAGAGCAATTTTCGCCACAATTCCTTTTTTATAGGCAACAATACAAGGGATCCTGTGAACAAGGGGGCAGCAGACTATACCCCTATATCTCTTTCGGATATCCCGGCCTTGATGTTGGCTGGTATGGTGCAAATAGACATCGCCCTTATACAGACGTCATTGCCCGATGAGCATGGTTTTCTCAGCCTCGGAGTGAGTGTGGATGTAGTAAAGACCGCCGCAGAAAAGGCCTCTCTAGTGATTGCCCAGGTCAATTCCTACATGCCTCGCGCCCATGGTGACGGTTTTATCAATATCAAAGATGTGAACTTTATTATACCCCATGATGCGCCGATCCTTGAAATCCAGAGGTCATTTTCCGAAGAGAAGACGATGTCGCTAGACCGGATAGGATTTTATGTATCTCGCCTTGTCCAGGATGGTGACACGCTGCAGGTGGGATATGGCAGCATTCCTAATGCGATTATGGCACATCTTTACAGTAAGAAAAATTTAGGCATCCATACAGAGCTCCTGACGGAAGGTATCATAAGCCTGAGCCAGGCTGGTGTCATCGACAACTCAAAAAAGACTTTGAACCGGGGAAAGACAGTAGCGACATTCTGCATGGCTAAAAAGGAAACCTATGATTATATTCATGACAACCCCTCTATTGTTTTTAGAACTGTTGATTACACGAACAATCCCATGGTTATCGCCCGAAATGACAATATGGTTGCAATCAACAGCGCCCTCGAGATCGATCTCACGGGACAGGCTACATCAGAATCCATAGGAAGCATGTTTTACAGTGGGATAGGTGGTTTTCATGATTTCATGAGAGGAGCCTTACTTGCAAAGAATGGCAAAACGATCCTGGCAATGAAATCAACTGCGTCCGATGAGTCCATATCCAGAATAGTGCCGACCCTCAGTCCTCAGGCAGGCGTTACTCTCAATCGGGCTGATGTCCGATATGTTGTGACCGAACACGGCATCGCATACCTCCATGGGAAAAACATCAGAGAACGAGCCATGGCACTTATTTCAATTGCCCATCCAAAATTCCAACCCTGGCTCATTGAGGAGGCGAAAAAACGTGGATTGATTTATCCGGATCAGGCATACATACCCGGCGAGAGAGGCAGATACCCGGAAGGACTGGAAACATACAGAACCACAAGGTCCGGTCTACAACTCTTTTTGAGACCTATGAAAATAACCGACGAACCTCTTCTAAAAGACTTTTTTTATTCCCTTTCCGATAGAAGCCTTCACCGCAGATTTATGTCATGGCGTACAGATATACCACACGAGCGTTTGCAGGATTTCGTTATTATCGACTACACAAAAGAAATTTCCATCCTAGCGATCATCGGATCTCAGGAAAACGAAATGATCGTGGGGTTGGGCCAGTACGGGATTGACGAAGCTACGCACTCGGCCGAAGTTGCCGTTGCCGTGAAGGATGACTATCAGAAAAGGGGCATTGGCACCGAGTTATTATCCTATCTGACGTATCTTGGCAAGAGGGAAGGTTTGCTTGGCTTTACGGCTGAAGTGCTTGTTGAAAATAATGCGATGCTGCAGGTTTTCGAAAAGGGCGGATTTGACATCACAAAGCAAATTGAAGCTGGTGTGTATCATTTGAAAATGGCATTTAGGATTCCCGAGACCGCGCGTGATTTATGATATAAACTTAGAGATAGCAGCAAAGCGTGTCTGATTTCCGCAATGGCATTAATTTAAATCTTCCATAATTGGATTCTCAAGAGGTGTGACAAATGTACAGCTTGGTGGTAACATCCATGCATCCCAATGCGGGTAAGTCGAGTATTATAATCGGTTTGGCAAAGGCGCTAAATAAGAAAATAGGCTATATTAAACCCTTCGGAGACCGGCTGCTCTATCGTAAGAAAAGGCTGTGGGATTATGATTCAGCACTCATGAACGGCATCTTTTCTCTCGGAGAAGACCCTGCGGAAATGAGCATCGGATTTGATCATTCCAGGATGTTATACATATTCGATAAGGCTACGATCACTCAAAAAATCAGTGATCTCAAGGAAAGTGCCGACAAAGATAATGAAATTCTGTTTGTCGAAAGCGGGAAAGACCTATCATACGGGGTCTCCGTTTATCTCGATGCCCTATTCATCGCGAAGGCATTGAATGCCGACCTTGTAATCGTGATCAGTGGAAATGACGATACTATTATCGATGATATTGTCTTCTTGAAAAACCATGTCAATCTTGGAGCAGTCAACCTCAAAGGGATTATCATTAACAAGGTGCCCCACCTCGAGGACTTCGTAAACATCCATCTTCCCAAGATAAGACCATTGAATATCAACGTACTTGGTGTAATTCCGTATAATGAGGAGTTGCCACGGTTTATGGTGAATTTTCTGGCCGATCGCCTATTTGCAAAGATTATTACAGGCGAATCATATCTGAATCGCCCGGTGAAGAACATCATCATAGGCTCCATGTCGGCAAGTGCTGTTGTAAATCTTCCGATATTTCATGAAGAAAAGAAAGTCGTCATAACGAGCGGCGACCGCCATGACATGATTACCGCGGCGCTCGAAGGAGATACGGCGGCTGTCATACTCACCTGCAACATCGAGCCTGCCCCGGAACTCATCTCGAAGGCGACGGAACGGAAGATTCCTCTCCTGCTTGTATCACCCGATACATATCAGATTGCCAAGCAGATAGATTTCATGGAACCGTTGCTGCAGAAAGATGACGCAGACAAGATATTGCTTCTCGAACAAATGGTCAAAAAACATGTCAATCTGCAGGAGTTCCAAGGATCATAGGTAAAACTACTATGATCAATCCCGAGGTTTTCAGAGAGTATGACGTCAGGGGTGTTGTTGACAAGGACTTGGACTTTGACTTCGTCTTTGACCTCGGAAGATCTATCGGAACATACTCAATTCCCCGCGGAGTCAAGACCATGACTCTAGGCATGGACTGCCGTCTCAGCTCTCCCGCTTATCATCAGGCTATAAGAAAAGGAATCAATTCCACGGGAATTGACATCATCGATGTCGGGCTATGCGCCACCCCAGTCCTTTACTTTGCCATACGGCATTTTAATGCCGATGGCGGCGTCATGATTACCGGAAGCCATAATCCGCCTGCCTTTAACGGCTTCAAGATATGCGTGGGACCAGACACCATCTACGGCCAAAATATACAGGAGCTAAGAAAAATCATGGAAAGCGGTCACTACATATTAGGGCACGGAACCTATCGCTTTACAGATATTTCAAGATGCTATGAGGATTACCTGTTCGCCAATGTCACGATAAAGGAGGGGCTGAATATTGTCGTAGATGGTGGAAACGGCGTAGGCGGACTATTCGCTCTCCCCCTTCTTAAACGCTTCGGCTGTAATGTAACGGATATCTATTGTGATCCTGATGGTCGTTTCCCCAACCACTTTCCCGATCCAACGGTTCCTGAAAATCTGACGGAATTGATCTCACTGGTTAATGAGAAAGGGGCGGACATTGGCATCGCTTACGATGGCGATGCCGATAGAATAGGCGTAGTGACAGACAAAGGCAGAGTGCTCTGGGGCGATGAGCTTCTCCTTCTTTTTTCTAGATCTATCCTAAAGAAATCACCCGGTGTATCGATCATAGGTGAGGTTAAGTGCTCGCAAAAACTATATGACGATATTGAAAAGCACGGCGGAAGACCGATAATGTGGAAGGCCGGTCACTCCTTGATCAAGAGCAAAATGAAGGAAGAAAAAGCCCCCCTCGCCGGTGAAATGAGCGGCCATCTCTTCTTTGCCGATAGATATTTCGGATACGACGACGCCATCTATACTTCACTTAGGCTGTTAGAGATCATATCTATGTCAGGACAAAGAATCAGCGAAATGCTTGCCGACGTACCCCGGACTTTCAATACCCCCGAGATCCGGGTGGACTGTCCTGACCGCATTAAATTTGAGGTTGTTGATGAGGTCAAAGAGCACTTTAGGAAAACACACACTATCATCGATGTTGACGGTGTGCGTATTCCTTTTGGAGATGGATGGGGCCTTGTACGTTCATCCAATACCCAGCCTGTTTTAGTCCTCCGATTTGAGGCCTTAACTGATGAAGGCCTGCATCTGATAAGGGAAACCGTGGAGAACGTCCTTTACACCATAATGCAAAAGCACCTGCAGTAATCACTACCCCTGCACTTCAGCATCCCGCTTATCGATAAAGTGGCCACAAAGAAAACAGAAAAAAGACGCAGCAACGAACGCCACTGGAGTTATAAGAAGTGCATTCCTGAGCCCCCAGAGGTCTGACAGCCACCCCACCATGGCGGGCGAAATCGTATCCCCTAGTGCATGTATGATAAAGATGTTGACGGCAAAAGCTCGTGCGCGAAGAGCAGGAGCCGTCACATTTATAATCATAGTATTGAGAGGACCTGTATTTAAGAACAAGAAGAATTCCGAGAAAAACATAACCACGAGACACGTAATTACTGAGGGAGTGACCAGGGCATAGACCGCCAATGGTGCTCCGATCGCAAAGCCCCAACCGGATACCATAAGGTAGCCACTGCGCATCTTTCCCTGCAGAAAGTCTCCCAGCCAACCGCCGACAAGCGTGCCCGCGACGCCTGCAAGCATGGTTATGCCGCCAAAATATGTGTTTGCTGCTGCCAAATCGAGTTCGTGAATACGGTGAAGAAAACTAGGAACCCACTGCGCCAAACCTCCCATTGCAAAGGTCATGGCAGTCATGGCCATAGTATTGATGATATAGGGACGATTGGAAAATAAAGATGCATAGTCCGTCCGTTTCGGAATTGCGATTCCAGGTATTCTCTCTTCAGTAGCACCCCGTTCGGGTTCGTGAAGGAGCCACACGGGAATCGCCAGGAGCAGACCGGGTAACCCGACAATAAGGAAGGCCGCCTGCCAACCAAACTTCTTTCCGAGAATTCCACCTAGGAGATAGCCAAAGGCGCTCCCGACTGGAATGGCAAGATAAAAATATGAAAGTATGCGCCCTCGCTTTTCTTTAGGAAAATAGTCGGAGAGGAGTCCTGGAGATACCGTGCCAAAGGTCGCTTCTCCAATCCCCACGGATACTCTGGCTAAAAGAAGGGAATGGTAACGGCCAGCAAAACCTGAAAGTGAGGTAGCGACGCTCCAGATGGCCAAACCTGCAGAAGCGAGCTTCACGCGGCTCGTGCGGTCGCCCAGCCAGCCGAGTGTCGGAGCCGATAACATGTAACAAATCATGAAGGCGCTGCCTAGAATGCCGAGCGACGTATCAGTCAGTGTGAAGGCATTTTTGATAAGCGGAAATACGGCATATATGATCTGCCTGTCGACATAATTCAATAGATTGACCGCCAAGAGCAATGACAGGGTGTAGTAGCCATATTTGGTTGGGAATGAATGATTCATTAAGGTACAAAATACTTCGCTATCCTATGATTTAAAACCGATCACGCAACAGACACATATCACCGTGACACATATTCCTAACATGTAGATCGCCAAAATGCAAATTGTGACCACATATGAAGGCATTCATCGGTCACATCAACTACAATAGGAATCCGCACATGAAGAGGAATTCTTTTTCCTAACTTTGTAGTCATCACCCATCTCACATGAATATCAAATATAGGTTTTAATGTCCGCATCACTTCTTTGCCTCGGACGAAAACATCAAACATTCCCACCGGGCACTGAAAGTGAGAAAAATGGCAATGTGTGTTTTTACCTACAGATTTACGTACGAAAAATTATAAAGAAAGAACTTTGACTTGTTCTTATGGGAGCTGATAAAAAACTAGGCAATTCCAATTTTAGCTCATAGAGATAGTTGAATTGAAGAGGGCAGTCCGAATTTTACACCTCTTGAGAGGCTGTTAAGCATCATGACCGCAAACGCCATATTACTTGAGAAAGGAACAGAGGAAAATGGGTGCAAGCAGAAAGAATAATAGTTGGATACCGAATAAACAAAAATTAACGCCTTGTGTATGCCCCAGGTGCACTACCAAACATAAGAAAATGATCTTCTGGACTGGAAACATCCCAGCAAGAAAGTTCTGTCCATCCTGCGAGCAGATTGCAGAACGCGACTACACTCTTGAGCCTTATTCGCTGGGGTATATGGACAAAGACAAATTATTCTCCTGCTGAGCTATTCCGATCAGACTGAGGTCAGCAGACCTTCCACTTGCACCATGCTACTATTCCTCATTCTTGAATGCAGGCGTCAGTTCGCGGCATGTTTCCGCCCCTCCGAGAGCCGCTAATAGAAAACCACAAGAAAATATCTCCGCAGAATCTGAGAGAGCATCAAAACAGTCTCCGCCGCAGGCAAAAAGGAAAACGGGTTATGGCTCAATCATAACCTGTTGCATTTATTGGTCGGGGCGGGAGGATTTGAACCTCCGACATCCTGCTCCCAAAGCAGGCGCGCTACCGGGCTGCGCTACGCCCCGTCGTACTATACTATAATCTCTCGCCCGATAAAATCTTCCGTCTGTAAGCCTCCTTGAATTTAAGAACCGCTAGGGCTCTATGGCTGATCGAATTCTTAATCTCCGGCGGAATCTGGGCCACCGTCAATCCGAGATCGGGCAGAAAGAAAACCGGATCATAGCCAAAGCCTCCGTCGCCTTGAGGCCTATCATGTATTATTCCCTCAAGACGTCCCTCAAAGGATATATATTTGCCGTCAGGACAGTACAGAACCAGCACACATCTGAAAGCGGCGCCTCTCTTTTCTCCGGGAACGCCTTCCAAGCTTTGAAGCAGCTTTTTTATATTGCTGCTGTCTGTTGCAATTTCTCCCGAATACCTCGATGAATAAACACCCGGCTCTCCGTTAAGATACTCAACCTCCAGCCCAGAATCGTCAGCAAGGACAATTTCACCCGTATATTCTGAGATGGCCCTTGCTTTTTTCAGAGCATTTTCAAAAAATGATGCCCCGTCTTCCTCTACATCGGGAACGCCTTTATAGTCATTAAGAGAAAGAATGTCTATGTCCGTATCTTCGAGCATAGCTACGATTTCTCTTATTTTTCCCGGGTTCTTCGTCGCCAGGATAATTCGTCTCAAGTTAATTTACCCAACACCTCCACCTGCTTTTTTGTTATCTCCGCGATACCTCGTACCGCAATATCAGTCATCTTATTGAGAAGATCTCGACCAAAAGGCACCTCTTCCGCTGTGCCCTGAATCTCTATAAAAAGACCCTTCCCCGTCATGACGAAATTCATATCGACCTCCGCCCGGGAATCTTCCTCATAATCCAGGTCGAGATATACGTGATTGTCCACCACACCAATACTTACGGCGGCGATATAATCTTCCACAGCAATCCTATCTGCAATCTCCCTTTGCCGCATTTTCCTGAAAAGATCGACCAAGGCGACGAAACCACCTGTGATGGAAGCGCTCCTCGTGCCCCCATCCGCCTGGATTACATCGCAATCTATGTAAATTGTTCTCTCACCGAATGTGTCCAAGGCGGTTACTGACCGGAGAGATCTGCCTATCAGTCGCTGGATTTCATAAGTCCTTCCTCTTACCCCGCCCCTCGTTGATTCTCGCGGGGTACGACTATGCGTAGACGTAGGAAGCATCGAGTACTCCGCAGTCAGCCAACCTTTGCCGGAATTTTTCAGGAACGCGGGTACGCCATCTTCGACAGTGGCAGTGCAGATGACCTTCGTATTTCCCATCTCAATAAGGACAGAGCCTTCAGGATGTTTTAGGAAGTTTCTCGTAATCTTCAATTCTCTGATTTCATTCGGCCCGCGCCCTTTAGCCCTCATGGTCGGTCTTGCTCCCGCATCTCTATTTCCCAATCCGCGCATCCCCTACTTCTAAAAAAAATCTTTTATGCTTTGGCAGAGTGCATGCGCTATCGCCGCCTGCATATTTGCATCGACTATTTTTTTTCTATCTTCCGGATTTGTGGCAAACCCTATTTCCACAACAACAGCCGGTATCAATAATCCTTCAAGGGCAGGTACGTGTGAGTCCCTGAGTCCTCTACTTTTTCTTGGAAAGACCTTATCCATGTTTTTCTGGATCAATTGTGCAAATCTCACAGATTCGTTTAAATATTTGTTTCTCGCCATGTCCTTGAGGATCTCTTTGGAATCGCTCTTTTCCGGCGACGCCCCCTTGAATCCTGGAAAATACATCTCAAACCCGGTCGAATTCTTACTGAAACCCGCATTAACATGGATGCTGATGAAAAGCTCCGATTGCATCTTCTTTATGATCTGTTTTCTTTCAGATAATGATAAGTCTCTGTCCGAGGTTCTTGTCAGTTGCGCCAAAACGTTCCCTGATCTGTCCAATTCCTTTTTCATTAATGACGAGATGGCCAGCGTTATATCTTTCTCATATTCCTTGTCGGATATTTTTACGCCGAGGTCCGCTCCGCCATGCCCCGGGTCTATTGTTACCGAATGCTTTCCCCGGGCCGGTTGGGCCATTGCGTGCGTCAGTGGAAAAATAATAAGGACCAAAAATATGAAGAATATTCTCATTGCCCAGTTATTCATCTTAGTTCCCCTGCAATTTGAAGCACATGTTCCTCAACGTCCCGCATACTAACATCTCCTGCCACCCGATTTTGACTTAGCCGATAACCAAAGCAACATCCCTCACCACTACCGCAGTCCTTCTTGTTCTCCTCTTGATTCTCACGTGGGCCGTCAAGTCTGCGTTTCATACAGCTATCTGTATTATCTGTCAACGCATAAACTTGAAGCACCGTCTTCAAGCTGGCCGTCATATCATGATGTCTTGAACCTCTCTACGGAGATTACGCTTTTTAGTTTTTTGATCGCCGCGAGCACCTGGTTGAACTGCTGCAGGTCATTGACATTCACTTCAAAGCTCAATATTGCCTGCATATCCGCCGGCCTCGTTTCCACTTCTGCATGGCTGATATTGATATCCATGGAAGATATTACCGTGCTTACTTCAGCAAGCAGGCCCTTCTTGTCCCTGCAGACGACCTTCATGTGCACCGGGTATGTCTGCTTTTCCTTGATGTTCCATTGTACATCAACTATCCTCTCCCCATCCATACCTGCGACATTCGGACAGTTGACCGTATGAACAGTGACTCCCCTTCCCCGTGAGATATAACCCACAATTTCGTCTCCCGGAATGGGATTACAACATTTTGCAAACCTGACCAGGATATCCTCGATGTCTGTTATGGAAATGCCTACGGATGAAGGGACCTTTCTCTTCTTTTCCTCAGCAACGGGCGGTATCTCGGCAACCCCGGCCTCTTCTTCAGGCACAAATTGATTGACGATCCTCTTTGCTGAGACCTTCCCATAACCGATGATAGCCATCAGGTCATCGACTGAACCGACGGAATATTCCGTGTACATTTTCTTGATTTCTTCGGACTTGAGTATTTGACTCAATTTAAGATTGTGCTTCTTAAATTCCTTTTCAAGTAGGTCTTTACCGAGGGCGACGCTTTTTTTCCTTTCTTCAGTTTTTACCAAGTTTCTGATTTTTGATATCGCTCTCGACGTTACCGCATATTTCAGCCAATCCTTGCTCGGCTGATGCCCTGCCTGTGTAATGACCTCAACTGTATCGCCATTTTGAAGCTCGTACTTGAGCGGCACTATGTTTCTGTTTACTCTGGCTCCGATGCACTGGTTTCCCACATCTGTGTGAACACTGTATGCAAAATCAATAGGCGTGGCCCCTTTCGGAAAAGCCTTGACATCGCCCTTCGGAGTGAACACATATACCTCATCCGCAAAAAGAGCCATTTTCAGATTCGACATGAATTCCCTGGGATTCTTAAGTTCCTGTTGAACCTCCAGTAAATCCCTCAATTTCTTGATCTGATCATCTTCAGCGCTTATATATAATCGTCCTTCCTTATAGCGCCAGTGAGCCGCTATGCCTGCTTCCGCCCACTCGTGCATGGTTCTGTTCCTTATCTGTATCTCCACTCTTTCACCGTAAGGACCGATTACCGTTGTATGTAACGCACGATAGCTGTTCGCCTTTGGCATTGCTATATAATCCTTAAAACGTCCGGGCACAGGCTTCCAGAGCGCATGGACAACGCTCAGAGCTTCGTAGCATTCGCTCTCTTTGTCTGTATCGAGGATGATTCTAAATGCGATCAGATCATACACCTCGTTGAGGTCAATATGCTGTTCCTCCATCTTCGTGTAAATGCTGTACAGATGCTTTGCTCTCCCCTCAACTTCACCTTTCAGTCCAAATTTGTCTATTTCCTTTTGAATAATGTTCTTTACCTCTCTGGTATACTGTTCTCTTTCCCGTTCCTTCTTTGCCAGGCGGTTCACCAGATCGTTATAAGCTTCAGCATTCAGATAGCGGAAGGCAAGATCTTCCAATTCAACTTTCATCCAGTTGATACCAAGACGGTTCGCTAAAGGGGCGTACAATTCGAGCGTTTCCTCGGCTATGAATTTCTGTCTGTCAGGTGGTTGAAACTCTAGCGTCCTCATATTATGAACTCTGTCGGCCAATCTCACCAGAATAATCCGGATATCTGAAGACATCGCCAGGATCATCTTCCTGAAGTTCTCCGCCTGATGTTCAACCCTACTCCCGAAGGTGATTCTGCTTATCTTCGACAATCCCTCAACAAGAAACTCGATTTCCTTACCAAAGGCCTCCTTTATTTGCTGAAGCGTGGCCACTGTGTCTTCCACAGTATCATGAAGCAGGCCCGTAACGATAGTTGCTGCATCAAGCTTCATATCGGCCAGTATGCCAGCCACTTCCACGGGGTGTGTGAGATAGGGTTCCCCGGATAGACGTACCTGTCCCTGATGGACGGAGGCGGAAAAGATGTACGCCTTTTCTATCAGTTCCTGCTCAGGAGCAGAAAGATAGGACTGGGTTTTATCCAGTATATCTGTAATGCGTAGCAAGGGTTTCAGATACCTTCATTGATATAATTGATTACAAAATCCTCTGCCGTGTCTGCCGCAAGGATTTTCACTTCACCTGTTCTTCTAATCTTGACTTCTAGGACGCCCGTGTTAAGCAATTTCTGCCCGACAGTCACACGGAGTGGAATGCCGATCAGATCCGCATCCTTAAATTTCACACCTGCTCTCTCATCCCTGTCATCAAGGATGACTTCTATGCCCCTTTGCCTGAGCGCTTCATACAGCTGCATCGACACCTTCTTGATCTTATCGTCGTTCACATTAACGGGTGTAATTATGACCTCATAAGGAGCCAAGGGAACCGGCCATATGATCCCGTTCTCATCATGGTTCTGTTCTATAGCAGCCGCGACAGTCCTTCCCACACCAATGCCGTAACAACCCATTATCATATACCGCTCCTTGCCATTCTTATCAAGGTATTGGGCTTTCATCGCCTTGCTGTACTTTGTTCCAAGCTTGAAAACGTGACCAACTTCAATACCGCGAGCAAATCTGAGAGCACAACCGCACCGTGCGCAGAAATCTGTTTCCCTGGCTATTCTCAAATCCGCAAATGCAGCAACAGACACATCTCTGCCTATATTTACATTCTTTACATGATAATCTTCCTTATTTGCCCCCATGACAAAATTAGTCATACTCGAGAGAGAATAATCGGCGATGATTTTCACTTTTATCCCGACGCCTCCGGCAAATCCCCGCGGTGCCCCCGTGACTTCATAAATCACATCGTCCGTTGCCATTTCTAGGACCTTGCAGTTCAAATAGTTTTTGACTTTAATTTCATTGACCTCTTGATCCCCACTCACCAATACAGCCACGGGATTCGCGTCTGCACTGTATATCATGGTTTTCACTATATCCATGGGAGCCACACGCAGGAATGAAGAAACATCCTCAATACTTTTCATATTCGGTGTATGGATTAATTCAAGAGGAAGCATATCTTCCTCGCGCACCGGATGAATTTCGGGTACCGCAATTTCCGCCTTTTCCAGATTCGCCGCATACTCGCACCTGCTGCAGAAGACCAGGGAATCTTCACCTGTTGCCGCCATCACCATAAATTCATGGGAAAAGCTTCCACCGATACTGCCCGTGTCGGCCTCCACTGCCCGGAATTCGAGACCGCATCGCTTGAATATCTCCGTATATGCGTCGAACATTTTTTGATAACTTATCTCGGCCCCCTTCTCATCGGCATCGAAGCTGTAGGCATCCTTCATCCCGAACTCCCTGCATCTCATAACTCCGAACCTCGGCCGTATCTCATCGCGGAATTTCGTCTGGATCTGATAAAGGCTTCTGGGGAGATGTCTGTATGTCTTTATTTCATTCCTTACAAGATCGGTGATAACTTCCTCATGCGTGGGACCGAGACAACAATCTCTGTCATTTCTGTCCTTGAACCGCAGAAGTTCCTTGCCATAAAGACTCCACCTTCCGGATTCTTCCCAGAGTTCCCGGGGTTGCACCGTCGGCATGAAAACCTCCTGCGCCCCCGCCCTGTCCATCTCCTCGCGTATAATCCTCTCGAGCTTGCGGATGACACGGTAGCCCAGGGGAAGATAAGTATAAATACCGCTTGTCAACTTTCGTATCATTCCCGCCCTTATCATGAGCTGATGGCTTATGATCTCCGCATCTGAAGGCACTTCCCTCACGGTAGGCAAGAACATCTCCGAATATCGCATCATATCTCCTTTCTTTCAGCTGCCATGCAATCAATCTCAGCGAGAAGCGCTGTCACAAAGTCCTTTTCCTTCACTTTTCTTATTGCTTTGCCTTTCCTAAAAAGAAGCCCGTATCCCTTGCCGCCGGCAATACCAACGTCCGCCTCTGCCGCCTCTCCCGGTCCGTTTACAACGCATCCCATCAAGGCAACCTTTAAATGTGTCCTAATACCTGCCAGCCTCCGTTCAACTTCCCGTGTCAGCCCGAAAAGATCTATTTCGCATCGGCCGCAGGTGGGACACGATATGATATCGGGTCCCACATTCCTGATGCCTATGGCCCTGAGAATTGCATAAGCAACACCGATTTCAGAGACGGGATCTCCCGTTATGGAGACCCTGATCGTGTCGCCTATGCCCTCATAGAGGAGAATGCCCATTCCGATGGCAGACTTGATGGCGGCATTGACTATACTTCCTGCCTCCGTAACTCCAAGGTGAAGAGGATAATCGGTCTTGCCGGACAATTCACGGTAGGCTTCGACCATCGTAGTCACGTCCGACGCCTTGACCGATAATTTTATCGAATCACAACCCGCGTCTTCCAGAATAGCAAGGTTTCTCAAGGCGCTCTCCACCAGGGCGGACGAACTCGGACCTCCGTACTTTCTAAGTAAATCCTTTTCGAGTGAACCCGCGTTGACGCCTATGCGGATCAGAGTACCTCGTGGTTTCGCAGCTTCAACGATCTTCAGTATTTTTTCCTTGGCAATATTCCCGGGATTGATCCTTATTCCGTCGACTTCATTTTCTATCGCCTCTATCGCAAGGCGGTAATTAAAGTGAATATCGGCAATAAGGGGAATAGCGATCTGCCTCTTGATACCGTATAACGCAGCTGCAGCTTCTCTATCCGGAACGGCGACCCGAACGATCTCACAACCTGCTTCCTCAAGTTTTCTGATCTGCCTCACAGTGGCCCTGATGTTTCTCGTATCCGTAGATGTCATTGACTGAACTGCAATCGGCGCATTTCCGCCAACCTGGACTCCGTCGAGAAAAACGGGCTTCGTTCTTTTTCTTTTTATGGAAGCTTTCAATAAATTGCACCACCAATAAAGACCATATTATTAGATCGCTGCCAACTTCTGTTCAGCGAAGGAACGGACAGATGAAATATGCGGCAAGCCCGTAATTTAGTAATACTGTATGAAATTTCTCGCTCCCAGAAGGCGCCGAGCCAAATTTACAAGACAAACGGAAAATTGATTGAAGCTCCACGCAGCAAGTGGCGGTAAATCCTCGATTCTCAAGGAACATTATCGTTCGCCATTCACTTGCTTACCCCGCAGCAGGCTACGGTCATGCGCTCACTACCGAATTCAATCTCCCTTTGAGTAATATAGCATGAAGGAACTCCTGCAATCAATCGTTAATCCCTTAGATTTTCGGCACTTTACTGACACTTTTCCGCCTAGCTTCCGCTTAAACCTAAAGTCTGCCGGGAACCTCCCCTCTTGGGCCGCGAAGCTTTACTAGTGTGAGAGTATTATTGTTCCCGAAAGCTTAACTGCCAGCATGGCATGCTTCATTTGGGGATTTAGCTTCGGTGATATGAAAAGGTATTTTGACGACTCTCTTATGAAAGTCCCTTGACGGCACTGTTTATTCGTTTCAGTCCTTCCTCAATATTTTTCAAAGATGTAGCATAGGAAAGGCGGATATGATTATCGTCACCAAAATCTGCCCCCGGAATTACGGCCACGTTAGCCCTATTCAGAAGGTACGCTGCAAAATCAGATGAATTCGATAAAGCCTGCCCTTGATACGACCTTCCGAATAGAGACGAAACATCAGGAAAGACATAAAAAGCTCCACGTGGGAGCGCACAGGTAACGCCCGGTATGGCATTCAACTTCTCCACAATCACATTTCTTCTCTGCCTGAACTCTTCAACCATTTCCGTTACACTCGCCTGCTTGCCGTTCAAGGCCTCTACTGCCGCCCACTGTGAAATGGAAGTAGGATTTGAGGTATTCTGACTCTGCAGTTTTGTCACGGCTTTGATAATTTCTTCAGGCCCTGCGGCATAACCTATTCTCCAGCCGGTCATTGAATAAGCCTTCGAAACTCCGTTCACGACCACTGTTTTACGTCTCAATGTTTCGCTCAGTGATGCGATATTCGTAAAAGGCATGCCATCATATATAATTTTTTCATAGATATCATCGGATATTACGATCATTTCTTGGGCGCTTACGACCTTTGCCAGGTCTTCCAGTTCACGAGCAGTATATACCGCACCCGTCGGGTTTGACGGGCTGTTCATGATAATCGCCTTGGTATTTCTCGTGATTGCCGCTTCGAGTTGTTCCGGCAGTATTTTGAACCCCTGCGCCTCTCCCGTCTTGAGAATTACCGGCATGGCACCTGAGAGCAAGATCATGTCCAGGTATGAAACCCAGTAAGGGGAGGGAATGATAACTTCATCGCCATCCTGAAAAAGGATCTGAGTCAGATTATAGAGTGTATGTTTCGCCCCGCAGGAGACGACAATCTCTGATCTATCATAAGTCAACTGATTGTCTCTGTGCAATTTGTCAATGATGGCGTCTTTCAATTCAACGATCCCATCAACGGGAGTATATTTTGTGAACCCCTTTTCTATGGCCTTCATGGCTGCCATCTTGATATGATCCGGGGTATCAAAATCAGGTTCTCCCGCACCAAAGCTGATTACATCCCTGCCCTCAGCCTTCAATGTATTGGCTTTGGCGGTAATTGCCAGCGTCGGTGACGGTTTTATTGTGGATATTCTCGATGCCAGTTTCACCATCTTTCCAACCTACCTTGCAAATTTCTCTTTTATCTTCCGGCACACGATATCCGGCACAAGTCCCTCAACGGGAGCTCCCAGACTCGCTGCCTCCTTAATGATTTGAGAACTAGTAAAAAACCACTCATTGCTCGTCATAAGGAAAACCGTCTCGACATCCTTGTTGAGTCTCCGATTTATGAGAGTAAGCTGAAATTCATACTCAAAATCAGATAGTGCTCGAAGTCCCCTTAATATAATATTTGCGCCCGTTTTCTTGACATAATCCACTAGCAGTCCTTGAAAGCTTGCAACCTCCACCCCTTTGCAGTCTTTTGCAGCTTCTTTGATCAATTCCATCCTCTCCTCAACAGAGAAGAGATAGGAAGCTTTGTTCGGGTTGTAAGCCACCAGAACAATAATCCCCTCAAAAATCTTCAGCCCCCTTCTTATGAGGTCAAGATGGCCGTTTGTGATGGGATCAAATGAACCAGGATAGACAGCTATTTTCCCCATATGTGTTTCCTTATTCCTTTTCCCTTATTTTAAAAAAAGACAGATGTGTATCACCATATCTTCTTCTGTCTGTCAATATGAAATCACCTGTATAACGCTCATCCACATTTTCCCGTACTGAATGCTGGATTATGAGGACACCGTCTTCACTGAGGACATCCCCACCGCCGAGACTGCGGAAAATTTCCCTGACGAAACCTCTTTCATACGGCGGATCGGCAAACATGACATCAAGACTATAACCTCTGTTTTGGAGTCTACGTATGGCCTTTGCAGACTCGACTGCAAGGATTTCATACTCTCCGCCGAACGATAACTCACGGAGGTTCTTCTTAATGGCATTAACCATGACGGCATTCTTTTCCACAAAAACCACTTTTGCGGCCCCACGGCTTAATGCCTCCAGCCCCACATTTCCACAGCCCGCAAAAAGATCAACGAAAAACTTCCCGGAGGGTGCATGAAGAATATTGAAAAGCGACTCCTTGATACCGTCGGAGGTGGGCCTTATTTGGCTTTGCTTTGGTGAATAGATGATTCTTCCCCGTGCATCACCTCCGATTATTCTCATAGGTAGTCTCTGACAAGAAGCTCTGCTATCTGTACGGCATTCAATGCGGCGCCCTTCCTCACATTATCAGATACAATCCACATATTGATGCCTTTTTTTATGGACTCGTCTTCCCTGATCCTGCCGACGAATGTATCATCCCTACCTGCCGCGTCTATCGGGAGAGGATACTTATTCCTCTTGAGATCATCTACCACTTTGACGCCGGGAGCATGCGAAAGGATTCTCCTCACCTCCCTTGCGCTAATCTTTCTTTCAGTTTCGATATTGACGGATTCCGAATGTCCGTAAAGGACAGGAACCCTCACTGTCGTTGCGGTAACGGCAATCGTTTGGTCGTCAAGAATTTTCTTGGTTTCATTCACCATTTTCATTTCCTCTTTCGAATAGCCATTATCCAGAAAGAGGTCGATATGAGGAAGACAGTTAAATGCTATTCTGTGCGGATACACCTTCACCGCGGGTTTCCGTCCACTCAAAAGAGCCTTTGTCTGTTTCACCAATTCTTCTATAGCCTCCTTGCCCGTTCCCGAGACGGCCTGATACGTGGAAACAACAACTCTTTTAATCCCTGCAGCATCGTGAATCGGCTTCATGACCAGAACCATTTGGATGGTCGAACAGTTTGGGTTAGCAATTATCCCCCTATTTTTATACATGCCGATTGCTTTTCGATTTACTTCCGGAACTACCAAAGGAATATCAGGCGCCATCCTGAATGCGCTTGTGTTGTCAATCACAACACATCCTGATGCAGCGGCTATGGGGGCAAAGCGCTCAGAGATGCTCCCGCCGGCCGAAAAAAGTCCAATATCTATTCCTGAGAACGATTTTTCATTCAGCACATGAACGGGAACAGACTTCCCTCTAAATTCTAGCTTCTTCCCAACTGAACGTTCTGAAGCCAGCAGTGTCAAATTACGAACGGGAAATTTTCGTTCTTCAAGGATTTTGACCATCTCGCTTCCGACCACACCAGTTGCACCAACCACTGCAACATTATAAGACTTCATAAATTTGTCCTTCTTCATAATTTGCCTCAAACACCTGCAAGCAAAAAAAACGTCTGCTTTAATGATTCACTCCAAATAGAGGCAGAGCGTCTTCTGGTTTTCATTCCCTTTATCGCTCCCTTTTCAGTGCGCGCTTTGTATGCAATCGCACCCCCCTGGCTTTCCATTCGGTGTATGCTTTTTTAGAGATTTTGACTAGGGCCCACGTCGGACCGGATAGACTGTAACCGAAGGCAAAGGTAAACAGCATGATCTGCGGCTCGGCGATGACGATAATAAGAATAAACACGATCAAGACAAAGGACATGAAAGGTTTTCTCGAAAAGAAGTTAAGGTCCTTAAAGCTGTAATACTTTATACTGCTCACCATTAGCAGTGAAAGGATGATAACGCCTATCAAAATGGTCAGATCATTAAATCTCCCTTCGCCCCCCAAGTAGTAGTAAAGCAATACCCCAGTTGCAACAACGGCTGCAGCTCCCGGTATCGGCAATCCATTGAAAACCTTGCTTTCGACCAAGCCAATCTGAATGTTGAATCTTGCCAGCCGCAATGCACCGCAAACAACGAAGAGGAATGATGCAAGCCATCCCCATTTCCCGTATATCGATAGCGCCCATGTGTAGGCGAGAATGGATGGAGCAACACCGAAGGCTACCAAATCGGACAGGGAGTCGTATTCAGAACCGAATTTGCTTGTCGTATTCGTCATCCTTGCTATTCTGCCGTCCAAGCCATCCAAGACAAAAGCCATCAAGATGGGTGCTGCAGCAAGCGCAAAATCGCCCTTCATGGACGCGACGACAGAATAAAATCCGCAAAAAAGGCTTCCCGTCGTAAAAAGGTTGGGTAGTAAATATATGCCCTTTCTTACACGCTCTCTCTTAAATGTGGCATTCTTTTTCATTTTAGCCATCCTATAAGTGTCTCTCCAGCCCTTAATCTGTCGCCCACTCTAACGGATATTATCGCATCAGGAGGCAGAAAAACTTCAAGACGTGAGCCGAATCGTATGAGACCTAATCTCTCACCCTTGCTCACATGCATTCCTTCTTTAACCCAACATTCTATCCTTCTTGCAATTAATCCGGCTATTTGCACCGTTAAAATCTTCTTGCCATCATCCGTTTTGATGAGAACCGAATTTCTTTCGTTCAGTTCAGAAGCCTTGTCTAGATTAGCCGAAAAAAAATTACCTTTATTGTACTTTATGTCAGCCACTGTGCCGGAATAGGGCACGCGGTTAACGTGGACGTCAAAGATATTCATAAAAATGCTTATCTTCTGAGCTGCAGCTTCGAGAAAATCGCTCTCCATGACGTTTTCTATTTTTATAACCTCACCGTCCGCCGGAGATACGACGGTTTTCGCACCATCAGGAAACTCACGCTCCGGATTCCTGAAAAACCAGACAACGAAGCACGTGGCGATAAATAACGTCGACGCTGCCCAGACTATACCGAAAATGGAAAAAATTAAAGTGAAAATGCCAAGTGGTATGATGAATGGAAGACCTTCAGAGACTATGATATTATTATGATTCATTTATTATATCGCACAACATTAATAACCCCGTGAACGCTCTTAATCTTATGCTTCTTGTGCCTGACAACGGTATTTAGCAAGGATTCTGTAAATCTGTTCCTTCCCCCGGAGTTTCCTTTTCTGCAGGTTCTTCTTCTCAATTTCTTCTTCCGCCGTCAGATAGATACGCTTATTAAAATTCTCAAGATCCGCTTCGAGTTTTTTATGATCCTCAACGTAGCTCTTCAGCTCCTCATCCTGATTAATATATTTTTTGATCAAGAGCTCATCGGCCTTTTCCATGCATCTTACCTCCTGTGCAGTATTCTTATATTAATCAACAATCCTTGTCAATATTTGATATACCGTGATGCGGGTAAATCTTCCCTTCGACTTTCAAGAATTTACCGTGGGAAACGTTTCATTTCTGCTTCCGAAGCGCGGAGATATGACGGAGCAAGAGTAACGGAATCCAGAACATCCCCCTCAGAGTATTTTTTTTTGCCGAGGATACCAACGACCGCCGCTCTCACGTGCTGATGGCAGCCGGCTGCAAAATATGATTTCCCCGGCAACATCTCACTGATGAGCCCAGCGCATTTTACAGCTCCATCACCCACGAATATGACCTCTTCGTCAATGCATTGCAAGAATCCCCGGACATCAGTCACCCTCTCACTTTCTATTTGCTCCAATGTGCAATCCCGGCCGGTCCTGTAGAGGGCTGTATATACTTGATCTTTTTTCGCGTCGAGCATAGGACAGATTAAGATTTGCGACCCTATGATATTGAATGCCAGCGCCTCCAGTGTTGATACGCCTGCTATCGGCCTGCCTGTCGCGAGGGCGAGTCCTTTTATGGTACTGGCGCCCACGCGTAGCCCTGTAAATGAACCCGGTCCTATGGTACACGCGAAGAGATCTATCATTTCCGGGTCTATGCGCGAAAGTCCCAATAAATGATCTAAAGCTGGCAACAACACTAAGGAATGATTAACATCCAGATTGACGAGGGTTTCGCATAAGATATCACTATCACGGAGAAGTGCAATGCTGGCGCTCTTCATAGAGGTATCAATTGCTAAGATCAACATGTCTACCTCGTGAAAAACTTGTTAAAGTCATCAAACCACTTAATGTTAAGTCTTTCTATGTCCATGATGAAAACGAATATCATGAGGGCAATAAGAATAACGAGGCCGACCTGCTGGGCCATCTCTCTCCACTTAATATTAATTTCTCGACCTGTTATGGCTTCTGCAAGAAAAAAGAGAAGATGGCCGCCGTCAAGGATGGGTATGGGCAATAGATTCAGGATTGCAAGGTTTATACTCAACAAGGCCATAAACAACACGAATTGTATGATGCCCTCCTTGACCTGGGCCCCCGCAATTTGCGCGATCATAATGGGGCCGCCAAGGGTTTTCGGAGAAACGACACCTTCAAAGATCTTAATAATACTCAGCACAGTCAATTTACTTATAAACCAAGTCTGTTTGAGACTAGTCCAAAAGGCCAGAAAGGGATTCATCCTCTCCACGACAGTGTGTTCCAATGAAGGACTCACACCTATTTTGTAAGAATCGATTTCTTCACCGAAGATATTTTTTTCTTTATACAACCTCGGCTTTAAGGTAATGTCAATCAATTGTCCGCGTCTTTTTATTGTGATACGAAATTCCCTGCCATCGCTTTTACTGATAACTTCCTTAAGCCCTTCCCACCGCGTGATTTCTTTACCGTCGATGGCGGCAATGAGGTCGCCTTCTTTGATGCCGGCTTCAAAGGCCGGAGATCCTTCCTGCACTACGTTTATATAAGTAGTCAGGGTCGGAACTCCAACCATGTAAACAATCGTGAATATCAGTATGGCAAGCAGAAAATTGAAGATAGGACCTGCGGCTACAATCGCCGCTCTTTTCCAAACAGGTTGTTTGAAAAAAGACCTCTTTTTATCTTCCTCCTGGAGCTCTTCATTCTCCGACTCTCCCAAGAGCTTTACGTAACCTCCGAGCGGTATCATTGAAACGCGATACTCCGTCTCCCCTATTTTTTTCCCTGCTAATTTGGGCCCGAAGCCGAGAGAGAATTTCAGGACACCGACTCCCGAATATTTGGCCACCAGAAAATGGCCAAACTCATGGGCAAAAATAAGAATGCCCAATAGAACAATAACGGAAATAATGCTTATGCCAATCACGATGGAACTCTCATCCTCCCGACGGTTTTTTTCGCAACATCCCTGGCCCATAGATCCGCTGCAAGGATTTCTCCAAGGTCGGGAGAATCTTTCCGCTCATGACAGGTGAGCACCTCTTCTATTACATGAGATATGTCGCCAAATCGAAGAGTGCTCTCTAGGAACGCTTGTACGGCCACCTCGTTGGCGGCATTCAGTACGGCAGGCATAGTTCCCCCAGCTTTTCCCGCTTCATAAGCAAGTTTCAAGCTCGGAAACTTTTCCATATCGGGCATGAAGAATTCAAAGACGCCAACTTTCAATAAATCAAGAAACGGTTCAGGGCGGGCAAGTCTATCCGGGAAAGATAGGGCATAGGCTATGGGAATACGCATATCGGGAACGCTCAACTGGGCTATCACAGATCCGTCACAGTATTCTACCATTGAATGGATTATACTCTGCGGATGAATGTGTACCTCAATACGGTCAATGTCAACGGAAAAGAACCACCGCGCTTCGATCACCTCTAGGCCCTTATTCATCATGGAAGCCGAATCCACCGTTACCTTTCGTCCCATCCGCCAAGACGGATGTTTCAACGCGTCTGCAGGCTTCACGTCTGCAAGTTCTTTTTTTGATAGACGGAAGAAAGGGCCACCGGACGCAGTCAGAATAATTCTTCTGATATCCGATCCTGTATGGCCCGCGATGCATTGAAAGATTGCACTGTGCTCGCTATCTATGGGCAAGATCCTCACACCCTTCTTGCTTGCCCTTTCAACCACAAGTGAACCCGCCATGACCATCACTTCCTTATTGGCAAGGGCAATATCTTTTCCTGCGTCGATAGCTTCTATAGTGGGGAGGAGACCTACGGAACCCACCATGGCGGACACAACCATGTCTGCTTCCCCTAAGCATGCGACCACTCGGTAGCCACCTGCTCCGTGCACGATCTCTGTTCCCCGCGCAGACTTTATGATATTTTTCAGTTTCGTGGCATACTTCTCGTCAATAACCGAGACTACCTTCGGCTTGAATCTCTCAATTTGCTCTGCCAAGAGCCCGACATTTTTATATGCCGCGAGAGCAACAACACGAAATCGATCAGAGTTGTCCCATATCACGTCCAAGGCATTAACACCTATGGAACCAGTCGAACCCAGTATAGATATATTCTTCATTTTTTCGAAATCCATTAACGTACTGACTATAAAGAATCAATACCGCACGCCAAGCAAAAAAGCGTCATTTTCAATGTGTGTCCTAGAACATGCATCGTACAGAGGTACCCGCGAATGCGTATAGTTAAAGGCTGCATAGGTCACCCGACGAATGAAGGCGCATATTCTATGATACTGTCAGAAATAATCTATAGTAGTAAACGTATGGCGCAATAAAAATTAAGCAATCCAACCGATCGAGCAAACCTCCGTGTCCGAGAACAAGAGAACCGGAATCCTTTACCCCGGAAGCTCTCTTGATGACGGACTCACAGAGATCGCCAAGTTGTCCCATTATGCCTCCCGAAAATCCTAGGGCTACGGCATGAAAGACTGGAAGCCTGGGAAGAAAAAAATGCTTGAACAATACGCAGGCCATGACACTTCCTATCAACAATCCTACCGTTCCCTCCACTGTTTTGCCCGGACTAACCAGAGGCATCAGCTTTCTCTTTCCTATAGTTCTGCCTATGTAAAATGCTGTTATATCGCCGAAGAAAGCCAAAACCAAAATAAAGAATATCCACATCATGCCGTCGGCGGAATGCCTAAGCAGGATGAAATGCGACAGCATAAAAGGTATATAGATAAAGCCGAATACAAGCTTACTGACTGAAACCGTATCTATAGAATGGTCGTTCACGCCGAGGAGGGACAGGGAAAAGACGGCTAACATTGAGAATGCAATGACAGCCAATACAATGCGTAAATCACCTGAAAAAGCGGCAAGAGGAATTACCGTGGCAATAATCAATGCTTGCAATTTCTCCCGTAGGAATCCCCCATCGAACACCATTCTGTTATACTCAATTACTGCTCCGAGAATAACGATTATGATGAACGCACAGAACGCGACCTCCGAACCATAGAATATAATGGCAAAGATTATCGGTACAGCTATAACCCCGGCTATCCATCTTTTTATGTGGGAAGTCATCCTGTATATGTTCCATCCGTATGCAACTGGTTACTCGTCAACCCGAATCTCCTCTCCCTCCGCTGAAACTCGGCAATTGCCTCGATGAGATGCTTCCTCCGAAAGTCAGGCCAAAGAACGTCAGAAAAATAAAATTCCGTATAAGCTGACTGCCACAATAAGAAATTGCTCAACCTGTATTCGCCGCTCGTTCTTATAAGCAGGTCCGGATCGGGAATATCAGCCGTATATAGATAAGTCGAAAACAATTCTTTCGTCAGGTCCTCGGCTGTGATCCTGCCATCTTTACAGTCCCTTAAGATACCTTTCACAGCCGCTACGATTTCATCCCGTCCGCCGTAGCTCAGGGCCAGATTAAGAATCATCCCATCGTTATGGGCCGTCTTATCAATGGCCTCCGTGAGCATGTTTCTTATGGGTCCGCTTAATGATCCGATATCTCCAACAGTTACCAATCTAATGCCATTGCGCAGCATCTCGCCAAGCTCTGATCGCAGGAACTTATCCAATAAATCCATTAGCGCATCAACCTCTTCCCGGGGACGAAACCAATTTTCCACAGAAAATGCATACAAGGTGAGATATTTTATGCCGATCTCCCGGCAAGCTTTTACTACAACCTTTACTGATTTCGCGCCTCTCTTATGGCCTGTTATCCTTCCGAGAGCATGTTTTTCGGCCCATCTGCCGTTACCGTCCATGATTATGGCGATATGTTGGGGTAGTTTACCATGGTCAATCTTTTTCATCGGACGACTTACTCTTTTTATAATATCTTCGGAGAGTTAATATGTTGTTCAAGTAGCATAATCAAGGATAAAGTTCAAGACATGCAAAAAATTGCGAGAGTGATAAAGTCTTTAAAAATCAGCGATGGTACACGAGCAAGCATAATGGACATCATTTCCAAAACAAAGAAGGAGCCCAAAGGCTCCCCAGTATCTATATCTTCACGGTATGAACTTATATTTCCATGATTTCCTTTTCTTTGGCTGCAAGAATACCATCAGTTTTCTTAATATACTTATCCGTTATTTCCTGAACTTCCTCTTGGTAAGAATAGAAATCATCTTCAGAGATGTCACTGTCCTTTTTAAGTGTCTTTAGCTCGTCATTTGCGTCCCTTCTGACATTTCTCTGATTTATCTTACATTCTTCGGCAATTCTCTTGACGATTTTAACCAATTCCTTTCTACGCTCTTCAGTAAGCGGCGGAATTGAAATGCGTATCACTTTCCCATCATTTACCGGCATCAAACCAAGATCGGATTTCTGTATAGCTTTTTCTATGGATCCAATAATGCTGTTATCCCACGGCGATATGATCATAAGGCGGCTCTCTGGTATGGAAAGTGTCGCGACCTGGTTGAGTGGTGTGGGAACGCCATAATAGTCCACTTTGATGCCGTCGAGAAGCGACAGTGACGCCCTCCCCGTCCTCACTTTACTCAAGGACTTTTCAAAATTATGAATCGCTTTATCCATATTGTCTTTCAATTCGTCGAAAACCAGATCCTTCATGTCAGCCTCTGACCCTCGTCCCCATATCTTTGCCGCATATGACGCGCCTGATATTTCCCTTCTTCTGCAGATTAAAAACGATGATGGGAAGATTGTTCTCTCTGCACAAAGAAATCGCCGTTGCATCCATAACCCTCAAATGTCTCGTCAATATATCATTATACGATATCTCTGTGAACATCTTCGCATCGTTGCACTTAACAGGGTCCTTATCATAGACCCCGTCAACTTTGGTTGCTTTCAGAATAATATCGGCCTTTATCTCCACTGCCCTTAAAGAAGCAGCAGTATCCGTTGTGAAATAAGGGTTGCCCGTGCCGCCTGCAAAGATAACGACCCTTCCTTTCTCCAGATGACGCACAGCCCGCCTTTGAATAAATGGTTCTGCAACCTGTTTCATCTCAATTGCGGTTTGAACTCTCGTCACAACATCAAGTCGTTCAAGGGCGCTTTGCAAGGCAAGACTATTTATCACTGTAGCGAGCATGCCCATATAATCCGCCGATGTTCGGTCCATACCCATCTCATTGGCCTCAAAGCCGCGAAAAATATTGCCGCCGCCTACCACTACGCCTATCTCAACTCCCAGCCTTGCCACGTCCCTGATTTCTGCCGCAATGCTCGATACAGCATCAAGATCTATCCCGTAGGAGCCCTTTCCCATAAGGACTTCGCCGCTTAGCTTCAGGAGGACTCTCTTATAGACAGGTTTTTCCATCATCTTTTCTTCAATCCGCACCCAGCTGGAACCTTATGAATCTTCTGATGACAATATTCTCGCCCGTTTTGGCGATCATATTACTGACCAGCGTGCCGACGGTAATCGCAGTATCTTTTATAAATTTCTGATTCAGAAGGCAGACATCTTCATAATACTTCTTAAGTTTACCTTCTATGATCTTATCCCATATCTTCTCCGGTTTTTTCTCCGCTATAGCCTGGCTTCTATAAATCTCTTTCTCCCGTTCCAAGACATCGGGAGGTATATCCTCCGCCTTCAGATACTTGGGGTTTGCCGCAGCTATGTGCATCGTCAATTCTTTTGCAAGGAGTCGAAAATCATCTGTCTTGGCAACGAAGTCCGTTTCGCAATTAAGCTCCACCAAGACGCCTATTTTCCCACCCATATGGATATATGCGGCAATGGTTCCATCTTTTGCAGCCTTTGATGATCTCTTTGTTGCAGCAGACATGCCCTTCTTACGCAAATGATCGATTGCCTTTTCGAAATCCCCTCCGGACATTGTCAGGGCTTCCTTGCAATCCATCATGCCGGCACCTGTTTTTTCTCTCAGCTCTTTAACCATCGATGATGTAATGCTCAATTTATTCTACCTCCCGTCAAATTTCTCTTTTTCATTGACGCGCTTTATCCGTTTCAATATCTTGTTCAAAATCAGTTATCCCGTTTTTTGTTTCCACGGACTCTGGAACATCCGTTTCCGCATCCTCGCCATTCTCAGAGGCCAGGCTGAGTGCTTCCTTATCGCTGTCGGCCTGCACATGCTCCTCGAACCTCTTCTTACCCTCGATCACGGCATCGCAGATCCTTGAAGAAAAAAGCTTGATTGCCCTGATGGCATCGTCATTACCCGGTATAATATAGTCAATGTCGTCCGGATCGCAGTTTGTGTCGACTATAGCTACAATAGGAATTTTCAATTTTTGCGCCTCCTTGACGGCAATACTCTCGCGCTTGGGATCAACAATAAACAAACCTCCCGGAAGACGTTTAATTATTTTAATGCCACCTAGGACTTTTTCAAGCTTGTTCATTTCTTTTTGAAGCTTCATTATCTCCTTCTTGGGAAATGCTTTGACGCTGTCATCGGAAAACATCTTCTCCAGAAAGTTTAATCTCTCGATTCTCTTATTGATGGTATTAAAATTAGTCAGCATCCCGCCCAGCCATCTCTGATTGACGTAAGGCATCCCGCATCGCTCCGACTCCTCTTTGACCGCTTCCTGCGATTGCTTTTTTGTTCCTACAAAGAGAAGTTCTCCGCCCGCTCCCACCATATTCGCTACAAAGTCATATGCGGCCTGGAACATCCCCACTGTTTGCTGGAGATCTATGATATAAATGCCGTTTCTCGCTCCAAATATGTAGGGCTTCATCTTGGGATTCCACTTGTTGGTTTGGTGACCGAAGTGAACTCCCGCTTCAAGTAATAACTTCATTGATATGTTTGCCATTTTGTAACTCCTTGTGTTTTTTTACCGCCATCCCTGTCGCTTTGTACGGGGAACTTTTCAATAGGAAAAGCAACGTCCCGTCAATCAAAGGATGTGTGAAATCCGTAAAGAATTAGCACAAAGATTTTCAATTAGCAAGCGAAAAAAGGCAAATAGCTAGTGAAGGTAAATATGCAACGTAATGATTTCTACGATTAGCGCCCCTTTGCATATTTCAAAGAATTAAGTGTGATAGTGGGCGTTGATTTTGACGTAGTCCAAGGTCAGATCAGAAGTGCATACTCTATATGATTTATTCCCCATTCCGAGTTTCACAAAGACCTTTATATTGGTCTTGGACATGATTTCTGCGAGCTCTTTTGCATGGCCATCTATGCCTTTTCCGTGGGCAAAAACCGGAACTTCTTCAAGGTACAGTCTAACGGCATCAACAGGAAGTCTAACGCCAGATGAACCCGCAGCTGCTATTATCCTCCCCCAGTTAGGGTCGCAGCCGTAGAATGCCGTTTTGACCAGATTTGAATTGGCCACGGCATAAGCAACTTTTTTTGCATCTTTCATCGAATCTGCTTCATCAACAATTATTTCTATAAATTTAGTCGCCCCCTCGCCGTCCCTGACTACAGCATCCGACAGATCCGACATCACGCTGAAGAGCATTTCTTTGAACAAGGATAGATTATTTGAATTTCGCTTCATTTGCTTGTTTCCTGCCATGCCGTTTGCAAGTATTATCGCTGTATCATTCGTGCTCATGCACCCGTCAACCGTTATTGCATTAAAGCTCCTGTCTACAGCCTGTTTAAAAACAGTATCCAGCGTACGAAAATCGACGTTGAGATCGGTCATTGCAAATGCAAGCATGGTCGCCATATGGGGCTCCATCATGCCTGCCCCCTTGGCAATCCCGCATACAGAAATTTCTCTTGAATCGATCCGTTCCTTCCTGCACGCAATCTTGGGAAATTTATCCGTCGTCATGATGGCCTCTGCAGCTGCAGGAATGCCATTTTGATGCAGGCCCCTGACCAGCCTTTCCATGCCTTCTTTGATATTCCTCACGGGAGGCCTGTGTCCGATTATTCCCGTAGATGCCACAAAAACGAGATCATCGGCGATATTCAGATGATCGGAAGCACATCTCGACATGTCCACGGCATCGGCGTATCCGGCCTCGCCTGTGGCCGCATTGGCATTGCCGCTATTTGCCAGAATCGCCTGCGCCATACCCGCCGTTATCCTTTCCATATCAAGGAGAACCGGTGCCGCCTTAAAGCAATTTCTCGTAAATACAGCTGCTGCCACTGCCGGCACAACGGAAAAGATCAGGGCAAGGTCCTTAATGCCATTTTCCTTGATGCCTGCATGAATACCGTTTGCCAGAAAACCGGGAACGGCGTATGTCTCCGACTCTTTATAGATCATAAAGCACCTTATGCGAGAGGTCTCGCAAGAAAATTTTATTCCGTTCGATTTCTATCTATTCACTTCCCACAGCATTTCTTATATTTCTTCCCACTGCCGCATGGACAGGGATCATTTCTTCCCACCTTCTTCGTATCCCTCTTCACAGTAGAGGTCTCTGCCGTTTGTTCTCCCCTGCTCATGATATAATCCTGATTTGCCTCTTCTCGCATTTCTTCGACTTCTTCTTCCCTCTGAATTCTGACAATGCAGAGTTTTTCGATGGTATCTTCTTTAATACGGTGGATCATTTCCATGAACATTTCATAGCCCTCTTTCTGGTATTCCCGGACAGGATCCTTCTGTCCGTAACCTCTGAGGCCAATGCCTTCCTTCAGATGATCCATGCTCAGAAGATGATCTTTCCAGCGAGAATCAATAGACTGCAACATGATTACCTTCATGAGATAATCCATGAGGGGTTTGCCGTATTCCACCTCCTTTTGTTTCAGCAGACTTTTCGCAGCATCAAAGAGCGTATCTTCAATCACGTCTCTGCTGAGATTTCTTCCCGTCTCACTTAGGTTCAATCGCAAAGAAAATTGCTTGAAAACAATTTCGTCCAATCCCCTCAGATTCCATTCCTCCGGATGTGACTTCTCGTCTACATACTGCGAGACTATTTCGCTGACGAGTTCTTCCAACATATCTTCCACATCCGACCACAGTTCCTCTCCCTTGAGCACTCTCTTGCGCTGTTCATAAATCACCTGTCTCTGCCTGTTCATTACATCATCAAATTCTAGCAGGTGCTTGCGGATATCAAAATTATGAGCCTCGACCCTCTTCTGCGCATTTTCAATAGCCTTCGAAATCAGCTTGTGTTCAATCGGCTGATTTTCTTCCATGCCAATCCGGTCCATTATGGACGAGATTTTCTCTGCACCGAATATGCGCAGAAGGTCATCCTCGAGGGAGAGATAAAACCTCGAAGACCCCAGATCACCTTGGCGCCCTGACCTGCCCCTGAGTTGATTGTCGATACGACGGCTCTCATGCCGTTCCGTCCCGAGGATGTGGAGCCCACCCAGTTCAGCAACACCTTCGCCGAGCTTTATGTCAGTTCCGCGGCCCGCCATATTGGTTGATATGGTGACCATGCCTGGCTGCCCCGCCTGGGCAATGATCTCCGCTTCCTTTTCATGATGCTTGGCGTTGAGGACATGGTGTTTGATACCCGTCCGCGAAAGAAATCTGCTTAGGAGTTCAGACTTTTCGATGGATATAGTGCCTACCAGAACGGGCCTTTTTTCCTTATGCAGTTTCTTAATCTCCTCGATGGCCGCATTAAATTTTTCTGCCTCAGTCTTGTAAATCACATCAGAATTATCTACCCTGATCATCGGCATATTGGTTGGGACCACGCAAACATCGAGATTGTAGATTTTATTGAATTCGGCGGCTTCCGTATCTGCTGTGCCTGTCATCCCCGCAAGCTTCTTATACATCCTAAAGTAATTCTGGAAGGTTATCGATGCAAGTGTCTGGTTTTCTCGTTCTATTTTAACCTTTTCCTTTGCTTCCAGAGCCTGGTGCAATCCGTCGCTGTACCTTCTTCCCGGCATGACCCTGCCTGTAAACTCATCAACAATTATGACCTGGCCATCTTTGACCAGATAGTCAACATCTCGCTTGAAGAGCGTGTGGGCCTTCAATGCCTGATTTACATGGTGAAGAAGCTCCATATTCTTGGGTTCAAAGAGGTTCTGCACCTTAAGATAACTTTCGACCTTGCCGACGCCTTCCTCCGTAAGCACTACGGTCCTGCTCTTTTCGTCAATAGTGTAGTCTTTGTCCTTTCTCAATCTGGGAATAACTTGGTTGATCCTATAGTATTTATCAGTAGATTCTTCCGACGGGCCTGATATTATCAGAGGTGTTCTCGCCTCATCGATGAGGATGCTGTCCACTTCATCAACGATGGCATAATTGAAGTCCCTCTGAACATATTCCTCGAGGCTGAACTTCATATTATCACGCAGGTAATCAAAACCGAACTCATTGTTCGTGCCATAGGTGATATCGGCGTTATATGCCATCCTTCTTTCAAGATCATCCATGCCATGAACAATGACTCCAACGGTGAGGCCGAGAAATTTATATATAGGCCCCATCCACTCCGCATCTCTCTTTGCCAGATAATCATTTACAGTCACCAGATGACAACCTTCCCCGGACAGCGCATTCAGATAGAGGGGCATGGTAGCTGCCAGGGTCTTACCCTCGCCGGTCTTCATCTCCGCAATCCTTCCCTCATGTAGTACAAGGCCCCCTATAACCTGAACATCAAATGGCCTCATCAGCAAGGTTCTTCTCGCCGCTTCCCTGGCGACGGCAAATGCTTCCACAAGAATATCATTGATTTCCGCACCACCCGCTATACGCTCCTTGAAATGTGACGTCTTCGCTTTCAGGTCTCCATCGCTTAAGCTCATCATGGCCGGTTCAAGATCATTTACTTCACCAAGGATAAAAGACAGTCGTTTTAATTCCCTGTCATTTTTACTGCCTATTACCTTTCCCAGCAAAGACCCAAGCATAGATCATCCTCTCAAAAAAAAACCGGTATCAAACCGGGCTGTTGGATAGCGAATAACGATCCGTCCCGCATAGCAACTGCGGGCGCGCAAATCTAATTCAAATATTTCCTCGGATTAATGGGAATGCCATTTAGTGTTACGGAGTAATGGAGATGCGAGCCCGTACTACGACCGGAATTACCGACATAACCAATAAGGTCTCCCCTCTTAACCATGTTCCCCTGTTTGACGGCACTTTTCAAGAGGTGACCGTACCAACTCGTCATCCCGTATCCATGATTTATCTTAACCATGTGTCCCAAATCCCGATCATAAGCTGCCTCGGAAACCAAACCGTCCGCAGACGCGACCACATCTACTCCAATTCTCGTCGCAATATCAAGGCCCTTGTGAAATTCTTTCGCTCCGCTAAACGGCGATGATCTATATCCAAACTCCGATGTAACCCAACCTTGGACAGGCCAAATCGACGGCGTCGCAGCAAGTATAGACTTCTGCTTTTTAAGAAATCTTAATAACTCGTTAAAACTACTTTTCTGCTCGACTGCATCTTTCGACAGTTGCTCAACATTTTGATCTATTTTGGCAATGACCAGCCGCTGGTCAGTCTCGTCGTGTGAGTTTACTCTGGTCTCGTCGTTTATCGAACCGCCGGCGCCAAGGATCTGCCCTTTGTAGCGCTTATCTTCCACGTTAGCCATGGACCTGATATTCTTATCAAGCTGACTGAGTTCTTCCATCCTCATGGAAAAGTTATTTACCTTTTCTACCAAGCCCTCGATCTGCACTTTTTGTTCTCTTGTCTGCCTCCTAAGGCTTTCCAGCTCAATCTTGTCCCTCTTCATCCTGATGTAATCGTAATATGTATACATGGATGCCAGAGTAACAGCCACTATGCAAAATGCGATGCCCTTCAAAACCTTGTTTGAAAGTGTAATTTTTTTAGTAGAACTTTTTCGCTTGGGGATTATCAGGAAGGTATAAAAATTCCGTGGCATCTTTATTCCTTTCGCGCATCCTTACGACACACTGGGAGTGTATAACTATCACAATCATGCCAAATGTCAAGCAAAGTTTATCCTTCTTATAGAAAATTGACTTGACTTTGCAAGGGGGAATACGCTACACACCGCAAACATCTTTACCAATTGCGACCGGTAACTGCAGAAAGGAGTTTCCATGTCAAAATATGAATCTAACTCGTTAAGAAATATAGCAATTGTGGGACACGGAGCAACAGGGAAAACGTCTCTCTGCGAGTCCCTCCTTTTCATCTCCGGTAAGACGGATAGACCAGGGAGGGTTGATGATGGAACTTCATCAATGGATTTTGAGCCAGAAGAACAGAGGAGGCACATTTCCATCAGTGCGGCGATAAATTTCTTCGAATGGGAAAAGCATAAAATAACGATCCTCGATACGCCGGGAGATTCCAATTTCTCGTTTGATACGAGGAATTGCCTCCGTATAGTCGATGGTGCCGTTATCGTCATAGATGCTGTCGGCGGTGTAGAATTTCAAACCGAGAAGGTATGGGAATACTCCGACGAGTATAAGGTTCCCCGAATTGTTTTCATCAGCAGAATGGATCGTGAGCGGGCCGATTTTTTTTCAAGTGTGGAGTCTATCAAGAGTCGCTTGGGTAAAAAGGCTACACCCGTACTGCTGCCGATAGGCAAGGAAGACAATTTCAAGGGAGTCATCGACCTCATAACCAAGAAGGCCCTCATTTTTGACAGCACCGGTGGCAAGTACAAATCGACGGATATTCCTGCCGACATGAAGGACATCGTGCAAAAATACCGCGAGAACATGGTGGAGGATATCGCAGAGTCAGATGAAAAACTAATGGACAAATATCTCGACGCTGGGGAACTCAGCGATGATGAACTCAGGGCCGGGCTGAAAAAAGGCGTGATATCTTTGAGTATTTTGCCCGTCGTGTGCGGATCCGCAGTGAAGAATATCGGCATTGCCCCCCTTATTGATCTGGTAATTAATGCCCTTCCCTCCCCGGTGGAACGCGGCCATGTTACAGGGAAGAAGCCCGGTAAAGATGAAGTGGAAACGAGGATGCCTGAGGAATTGGCGCCCTTCTCCGCCTTGGTTTTCAAGACCATTGCCGACCCTTATGCAGGACGACTCACTCTGTTCCGCGTGTTCTCAGGAACTGTGAGCTCTGATTCAACTTTTTACAATTCGTCACGAAAAATCACGGAAAGGTTTGGAAACATCTTCTTCCTGGAGGGAAAGAGCCAGAAACCGGTTGAGTCGCTCGTGCCAGGAGATATTGGCGCTGTGGCAAAGCTCAAAGAGACCACCACCGGAGATACTATATGCACCGAAAAAGCAGCCATAATTTTTGAGAAAGTCCTGCCGCCACCGCCTATCATGTCCTTTGCAGTGGCGCCCAAGAGCAGGGGCGATGAAGATAAGATTGTTTCCTCCATCAACCGCATAATCGAGGAGGACCCCACTCTAACATTCCGGCGGGAGGAACAGACTAAGGAAATGATCCTCTCCGGAATGGGGCAGGTGCACATAGAAGTCTCAATCGAAAAGATGAAGAGGAAATTCGGTGTGGAACTGACCTTGAAAACGCCCAAGGTTCCCTACAAGGAAACGATTAAAGGCAAGACCAACATCCAGGGTAAGTACAAGAAACAGTCCGGCGGGCGCGGGCAATTCGGCGACTGCTGGCTAGACATAGAGCCGCTACCCCGCAGTGGAGGTTATGAATTCGTGGACAAGATCGTCGGCGGCGTAATTCCTCAACAGTACCGACCTGCCGTTGATAAAGGGATTGTCGAGGCCATGTTGGAAGGCGTTCTTGCCGGATATCCTGTTGTTGACGTCAAAGTTTCCCTCGTAGATGGATCTTACCACACAGTAGATTCGTCCGAAATGGCATTCAAGATAGCAGGCTCAATGGGCTTCAAGAAAGGCGTACTGGCCTGTCAGCCGGTCCTGCTTGAACCCATCGTCAACATCGACATTGAGATCCCCGACGAGTATATGGGAGACGTCATCGGTGATTTGAATGGCCGCCGCGGCAAAGTCCTGGGCATGGAATCAAAGGGACCGAACAGAATCATAAAAGGACAGGTCCCCCTTGCGGAGATCCTGAGATACGCGCCTGATCTGCGATCGATGACGAGCGGCAGAGGCACTTTCACATACGAGCATTCACATTACGAGGAAGTCCCGCCATTCATTGCAGACAAGATTATCGCCGAATCGAAAAAGGAACAGCAGTAGATTGGAAATGCACGCGGGCGTCATAACCATAAGCGACAAGGGATTCCACGGAACGCGCGAAGATAAGAGCGGTCCCGAAATCATTGCGATGTTGAAAGACGCAGGCATTGATGTCACGTCCATCAAAATAATCCCCGATGAAAAAAATGAGATAAAAAAAACGCTCATCGACTTTGCCGATAAGAAGAATATTCCTCTCATTATAACGACAGGCGGTACTGGCGTCAGTCCGAGGGATATGACTCCCGATGCGACTCTGGAAGTGATCGACAAAGAAGTGCCGGGCATGGCGGAGGCAATGAGGCAGGCAAGCGCCGCCATAACACCGTATGCAATGATATCGCGCGCCGTTGTCGGGATCAGGGGCAGATCTCTAATCGTTAATCTGCCAGGTTCTCCCAAGGCTGTCCACGAAAACCTCGCGGTTATCCTGCCAGCACTGAAACACGCTATTGAAAAAATCAAGGGTGATGACGCCGAATGTGCGTCTTAAGATAGTTAAGAGCGTTATCTATGTGTGTGCCGGGCCAGTAAATCCCTTTGCAACCGGGACATGTGCGAAATGCGCTTTGGGTGTCATATACGAAAGCCGGAACCATGCCTGAAACATCCTCCCTGTCGACCGCCACTAATGCCTTATTACATCTTACGCAGATATTAAACAACCGGTCGGGATCAGCGGTGATAGACAGTTTTTCCATCACTTCGCCAAGCTGCTCCTGGACACCATCACTCCTGATGGTGACGAGCTTTCCGGAGAATTGTCTAGCTGCCATATCCTTTTTTCTCGTCAGAACAACTCTCCCCTCCCTCTCGGCCTTTCTCAAAAAATTTCGATTCGCTTCTCCACGGTACCATACAGTATCGTAACCCAAGATACGGAGCCACTTCGCCAGTTTCCCAAGATTAGTGTCTGTAATGAACTTCACGTCTCAAGACATTCCGCAATCTATCTGCTTTCTGTTCATTGGTGATCAACGGGGCCTTGTGTCTCCTCCTCGTTCATCACTTCCTTCTTGCTGTCCCTGACTTCTCTTCTCAGTTCTCTGATGGTTCTATTCAACTTGCTTATCGTCCTGTTCAATCTGAACCGCTCCACTATGCCCATAAAACCGGTAAAGATGACGCCGCAGAGAAACGCTATAAAGATCAGCATATACGCCGGTGCAGTCACATTAAAAAAATCATGGTATTTTAAGCCGATGGGAACAGTATTTTCCAACGAAAATGTAATTACAAAAAGTACGAGCAGAACAATAATTACAGTGTAGATAACCTTCATCTCAGACCTCCGGACGATATTTTTCAAAATACGGCATAAGAAACTCACACGTCTTGTGTATATCTTCGGGGACAACGCGTATATCTCCTACAGCGGTTATGAAATTCGTGTCCCCAAACCATCTCGGCACAATGTGCACATGCACATGATCGACTATCCCAGCACCCGCTGCCTTTCCCAGATTGATGCCGATGTTAAAGCCTTCGGGATTCATGGCTTTCTTCAGAATTTTGATTGACATATCCAAGAGATCGAATATCTCCCGTCTTTCTTCCAGAAGGAGATCTTCCATCTCACATATGTGTCTCACGGGCACGATCATGAGATGACCGCTATTATATGGGTAGAGATTCATCATTACGAACGCCGAATTACCCTCAAAGAGCACAAGGTCATGACATCTAACCGAATCCTTGCAGAAAACACAGCCTGCCTGCTTTTCGCCTTTAATAAATTCCATTCTCCAAGGCGCGTATATTTTTTCCATTTAACGAAACCTTAAATATTTTTTAATTCTATAATTTCCCCTCTAATCCTGTCCCCGATCTCCAGTATACCAATGGTATTTCGAGATGCAAATCGCGTATCCGTTGCCGATCCCGGATTGAAAAAAAGGATACCATCCTTAACGGCATTTGTTGCACGATGCGTGTGCCCGTATACCAGACAGTCCACGCGTCCTATTTCTTTTAGAAGCTTACGCTCAATGCCCAAGGGCATCCCCCAGCCATGAATAAGCCCCACTTTATAATTGTTGAGTTCAAATACCAATTTCTTGGGAAGGGCTTGCCTTACGGAAGGCAGATCCATATTGCCGCAGACCGCCTTGACTTCCTTGCCCACGAATGCATCAAGAACCCTTATATCAACCAAATCTCCTGCATGTAAGACCAGATCGGCATCGCGAAAATAATCTTTCAGAAGACACGTCAGTCTTTCATCACAGCAGCTAAGATGGGTATCTGATATTACGCCTATCTTCACCCTCTGGCTTCCTTAATATGTTTGTCAGGAATTATATCGATACGGTCCAAAAAGACAAGCATTTTTTGTATCTGGCTATGGCCCATCAGCAGAGGGCATGTCACGCATAAGCCTGCAAATCGAAAAGACGAGACCATTCTTACCGTTTTCACGGGCATGGCACAAAGGATGTTGTCCTCGGTTTTCGTTTGACATTACGTTCCTACTTTTTATACTATTTATCTAAATGCCCAGGAAAGGAAATGATGACCGTGCTTGAATCCGCATTGGACAAGATGGCAGAAAACATCCTCAGCCTTGATGAGGCATCGCTTGCCAGTCTGTGGGAAAAGTATAAGACACGAATGGAGCATTTCGAGACGACGAAAGAGTGGGAGAAATCCGTTATCATCTTTTTTATCATCAATGCAGTACGTGTGAAGAATCACATCTTCAACGAAAATATGCTTGAGCTTCACAAGAAGCACAACAAACCACAGAATCAGCCGAAGAAGAAACCCGACCTGAAGTTGGTTAAGTGAGCCGACATGGATAAGACTGCCACAACTAAAAGAATTAAAGAGCTCCGAGATTTAATCAATTACCACAACAGACGTTACTATCAACTTGATGACCCGGAAATATCCGATGTCGAATACGACCGCCTCATGAAGGAGCTCATCGACCTGGAAGGACGATTCCCGGAAATCGATGTCTCCGATTCACCCTCACAGCGCGTCGGGGCTGCACCATTGGACAAATTCAGCACCATCTCGCATCTCACGCCGATGCTTAGCCTTGCCAATGCCTTCTCCGAGCAAGATATTTTGGATTTCAACGATCGTATCAAACGTTTCCTTGGTGCAGACCAAAATATCTCCTTTGTAGTAGAACCGAAGCTGGACGGCACGGCGGTTAATCTTATTTACGAAAAAGGGGCTTTTGCCATAGGGGCCACAAGAGGCGACGGAGAAAAGGGAGAGGATGTAACGCAGAATTTGAAAACCATCGATTCGATACCACTGATCATGAAGAGAGTCAAGGAATCCCATTTTCCAGAGCGTATTGAAGTCAGAGGCGAGGTGTATATTGAGATCGAGCCTTTCAAAGAACTTAACACGCGCAGGTTAAAGGCAGGCGAGCAACCCTTTGCCAATCCTCGGAATGCGGCCGCCGGCTCATTGCGGCAGTTGGATCCACGGATGACCGCGAGAAGACCCTTGGAGATCTTCTGTTACGGAATCGGCCTCGTCGCAGGAAAAACATTCAAGCGCCATTGGGATGTCCTACACACTCTCTCCAAATGGGGCTTCAAAGTAAACCGCCATGTTAAACAGGCCAAAAATATCCATGAGTGCATCGAGTACTACCATCATATCGATAAAATCAGGCCAGAACTGCCATATGAAATTGACGGCGTCGTGATCAAAATAGACGACATCGAAATCCAGGAGCGGCTGGGCGCAGTATCGCGAAGTCCGCGGTGGGCCATTGCGTGTAAATTCGCCGCCACACAGGCAACGACCAAAATCGAAAAAATTGAAGTCCACGTAGGACGAACCGGTGTACTCACCCCCGTAGCTGTTATGGAACCTGTTAGAATCGGCGGCGTCACAGTGAGCAGGGCCACGCTCCATAATATGGATGAGATTGAAAAGAAGGACATCCGCGAAGGCGATACAGTCCTCATACAAAGGGCTGGAGACGTAATCCCGGAAGTAGTAAAAGTAATCGTATCGAATGGAGAGCGCCCCAAGCGAAAATTTGTCATGCCTGATACTTGCCCGGATCCGGGATGCCGTTCGAAAATCGTTCGGCTCGAAGGTGAAAAGGCCTACAGGTGTATCAATATTGCTTGTCCTGCACAAATCAGGGAACACATCGCACACTTTGCGTCGCGCGGCGGCATGGATATAGAAGGACTCGGCGATAAAATGGTCGCACAGCTCGTGGATGCGAAACTGATACGAGACCCTGCCGATATCTACTTCCTCAAAAAGGAAAAGCTCCTCACCCTGGAAAGGATGGCTGAAAAATCGGCCAACAACCTCCTTTCAGCCATAGAACGGTCGAAAATGCCGCCCCTGGAAAAATTCATCTACGCGCTGGGGATAAGACGTGTGGGAGAACACATGGCGAGAGTCCTTGCAAGATCCTTCACCACACTTGACGAACTGATGGCGGCTACGGAAGATGAATTTCTCGCCATCAGGGATGTGGGACCTGAGGCAGCAAGTAGCATTACCGGATTCTTCAGTGAGCAATTTAATAAGAAAGTGATCGAGAAATTCAGGAAAGCCGGTGTCAAACCCGTTGAAAAATCCCATCCTAAAGGTTCGCATCTCTCGGGAAAATCCTTCGTTTTCACGGGGACGCTGAGCAGACTCACAAGAAACGAAGCGAAAGAGATTGTCGAATCCCTCGGTGCTTCCGCCACGGATTCTGTTACAAAGACAACCGATTACGTCGTCGCCGGTGAATCACCCGGCTCAAAGATAGAGAAGGCAAGAGCCTCCGGAATAAAGATTATCGGCGAGAAAGAATTCCTTAAGCTTACCGGCAAGGGATGACAAGAATGAAAAGGATGCATGTTATCATCTCCGGCAGGGTGCAGGGCGTTTTTTTCCGCGCACATACCAGAGAGACTGCTGTGGCCTTGAAACTGACAGGATGGGTGAGAAATCTCCATGACGGCAGTGTTGAGGCCGTTTTTGAAGGATATGATAAGAATGTGGAGTCCATGCTGGAGTGGTGCAGAAAAGGGCCCTCGCATGCGATTGTCAAGAACGTTAACGCTACTGAGGAGCAGTACAGCGGCGAATTCCGCGATTTCCGTATAACTTACTGACGGGGAAACACCTTCCCGCCCTTGCCCATTTTAGCAAAGCGAGATTTATTGAACCATGATAAATCACTGCAATATTTTCAACTGAATTCCTTAAACGTCTCTTCAAAACCTTTTATTGAATTAACAATCGTGGCATCATCAACACAGAAAGCGATCCGGAAATTACCGGGCCATCCGAAGCCCTTCCCTGGAACTGTCAGAATTTTTCTTTTCGTGAGGGCCTTGACGAATGCTATGTCGTCGCCTCCGGGCGCCTTGGGAAAGAGGTAAAATGTTCCGCCCGGCTTTATAAAATAGTAGCCGATAGATGAAAGAGCGTCGCAGATGAGGTCTTTCTTTTTCCTGTATTCCTCCACATTCACTGTCACGCCCTGTATTTTTGCGATCACCCTTTGCATCAAGGCCGGTGCGTTCACGAACCCAAGCGTCCTGTTGAAAAGTATGAGGCCGCCCATGATATTTTCAACATCGGAAATCACAGGATTGACGGCCAGATAACCTATGCGCTCACCTGCAAGCGAAAGGCTTTTCGAGTACGAAGAAGCAATCATGCTGTTTCTATAGGCCGCGAGGATGCTCGGCACCGTGATGCCATCGTAGACGATCTCTCTATACGGCTCATCGGATACTAGATAAATATCCTTGCCGTATGCTCTGCTTCTATCCTCCAACAGTTCTGCAAGTCCCCGAATCGATGCCTCGTCATATACTTTCCCCGTCGGATTATTGGGAGAATTGATGAGGACTATTTTCGTTCTTTCTGAAATTGCATCTCGCATGGCGGCAAGATCGAGAGAAAAGTCATCCTTCGTCCTCACGAACTTGGCGGAGCCATTTGCGTTATCAACATAAATTTTGTACTCCACAAAACATGGTACAGGAACGAGGAGCTCGTCACCCGGTTCAAGAAGGACTTTACATATTACATTCAACGCCCCTGCCGCCCCACATGTCATAATAATGTGATCTGCAGTGAGCGGTACACCGTGATCCTTGCTGAGAGTCTGAGCAACAACCTGCCTCGTCTTAAGGAATCCTGCATTCGGCATATAGCCGTGAGCACCGGCGACTTCTTCAGCTGCAATTAGGCGCAGGGCTCTTTTAAACTCAATAGGTGGTTCAACACTAGGGTTGCCGATGCTGAAATCAAAAACCTTCTCCGCCCCGAATTGCTTCTTTAATCTGTCACCTTCCTCAAACATCTTCCTGATCCAGGAAGACTGTGAGATGAAGTTGCGAACTTGTTCAGAAACCGCCATATACCGCTCCTTATCGCCGATTAATGTGTTGTATAAATTATTAGCACAGCATGCTTGCCGCGTCAATATGACGAATCGGCACACGAAACTGAATTTCGTTCTGGAAGTATTGTACTCGCGAAGTGAAATCTGTCCTGACGACTAACTGAATTTGAGATTTTTTTAAAGTCCATTCTTGGATGTTCTGCTCGAGCCATCTTCAAGACTGTACTTGTTCCAAAGTTGCAGAACATACCTGCTTAAAGAAATCTCTCTAACAGTAAACTAATACTTCCTCCTATTATTTCAGAATTTGCTGTTAACTAAAATTTGTGAGGTGAGTGGCGCAGGGGAACCTCCCCCCTTCGCTCCAGACGCATTACCGCCCTTCATCGCTACTACGGAGTGACGTTGGGATAGAAATACGGCGCGCGCAGTTTTAAGTGGAGAGTTACCAATTCTTGCACCCTTTCGGTTTGTGCAGTGGGTTCCTATTTCCACCATGACCCGCGTTTCCGCAAGCCCCCCCCTTTTCATCCCGGACAGTCGGATTTCCCGAGTCCGGTTGGCGATCTCGATCATTCCATTCTTTTCCCTATAGAATCTTCCCAAATACATTGAAACTTAAATGCTAACTCAAATACGCCCCTCATGTGATTGGTTTATCCTATAGCTCGACATTAGCACGTGATTCCTCCCGGACTATGCCGGTTGATCCCTTAGATGCCCATCAAGACCGAGAGCCCCTTTACCCTTTCAGGTTGTTATCCCGAAAGGTGTGACATATCTCGCCACATAGGAAGGAATTACCCTCCCATCACCGCTCGTACGGGCTTATGCGCCAGACCAAAATCCTCCGTTTAGCTTCGCATTTCGCTATACTAAACAGTCTTCGCAGGTTGCCGTTACACCCCGCTGGAAATTGGCCCTTCCCGACATTATCTCCACATTCCTTGCATGGTTGCTTAGACCCATATCCCGTGGCGTTTTCCCAGTGCACTTGCCCCTTTCTTCCTGGAAAACTTCGGCCTCGCTGTAGGGCGGAACAGCTTGGCACGCCAATTCGTCTCTGCAATGCAACTTCAACAGGGGGGCACTTTCGAGACTGCAGTCGTTCCTTAATGTTTAGGCCTCCATGCTCGCTTGGTCTCCAGGTTGCACCTCCCTCAGTGGTTATCCCCAGGATAGCAAGACCGTTTACACCACGCATATCCCGGTTGGTTACCTACCCCGGGTTGTGATATCACTACATGCCTGAATTGGGCAATTGACATGGTGGGACTCTCACCCACTGGATTGTGGCCTTGTCGGCTGCTCCCCGCCTCCGTGCCCCGCATCGGCACTCTCATTCTTGTGGGTCCTCCACTTGAATTTCTCCCTTAACATCGGGACGACAGGTTGCCACGTTGCACATGAAAACCTGAATCAAGTTAACGCCTCTTCCACACCGGATGCTGTTCAGCCTGTAAACAGGTGCCATCTTAACTTATCCCGAGATAGTTTTGCCCCTCGGTTTTGACATCGCCTATGTGTTTTTGACACGTGATCAGCGGTTCGGTTGTATTCGTCTCCTTGATTCTAACCTGACAAGGTCACGTCATGCCTTTCAGTTAACGCTCGCCACAATGGCTCTTTACCATTGCAGCTTAAGGTGGTTTGAAGCCAGTTTCTGTAAACCTGCTCCGAGAGGGATCTACCCTCAGCTTTCATGCACCTTCGTGGTGCACCAACACCTACAAGCCCTTGAAGTCAGTACGAATAAAATTTAACGAATACCATTAGAAAATATGCAAGAGTTGCTTCCCGAATTCTACCACCTGCTTCTGACTGCATGATAGTAGAAAGCGGGACGCTGGCAGAAGGAGGCCAACGGCAGGAAAGACTTGCCCTACGAGTTCTTCGAGGACGTATTCTCGATCACAACCGGGCAGTGATGACAAAGTAAATTTGGCTAATCTTCCCCGTTGACAAAAAGGGATGCAAAAAAGATTTAAAAGTGTTGTTACAGGTGAAACTCAAAAGTGAGCAAGGGCCGATGAAAATAAAAACGATCAAGTCTTTGAAAATACGGGAAGTGCCCTAAATTTTATGTAAGAACGAGAGAAACATTGGGTCAGGTCAATCTTGCCGACCTGACCACTGCTTTAACCACTCTTTTTAAAACTGCTACATCGAATTGCACAGAAATACGGTTCGGTCTCCATTGCGACCTTGGACATGTTCTTACTTCTCGCTGCGTTAACGCTCGTACCTATCACCGCGTTCCCTGTCTTCTCTATTACCGCGTTCCCTGTCGCGCATATCGCCGTGTTCTCCCCTGCGATATTCCTCCTGATGTTTCCGATAATGCGGCACATATACATTATTGTACCACTTGTCGCGAACGAAATAAACGGGTCGGTTGCAAGCATTATATTTGGCGCAGTACCTCTTCCAATTTTTTGCATGCTCGGGCGGTACGTACAGATAGATCGGCTCTCCAACAACGCGAGTGCGGCCGGGTTCAATCACGACTGGACTTGGGTTAATGAGTTCCGGCTTAGGGGCACTTCCAATGTCGATTTGACCATAAAAGCCAGGCTGCCCGACGCTTACGGACACACCGACATCAGCAGCGTATGCCGATCCAGCAACAAGGGATATCAAGATGATAAATAATAATTTTTTCATGCTTTCTCCTTTTCTATAACTAATATATTGGGATTTGCCAAGCTAGTTATTGACCCAATGATTTAGCTCAATAGATCATTTTTAGTGTAAAACAAGCGGCCTTGTGTGTCAATGCAATTCTGAACATTGGCTACCACTTGAAGGAATGCATATCTATCCTAATGACGGAATGTTTTATTACAAGGAAGAACGAGATAAAAGGATAGTATTTCTTACCTTCACTTACACTCACTCCACGGAATATCAATTGAAACGTATAACTTTATCCGCATAAGCCGCGGCACCTGTATTTTTAACGACAAACGCCGTACAGCCATACTTTACAACAACTACGTTATCCAGTTCGGTACTTCTGTTTCTTTTAGATCCTAATTTAGCATAGGGATACAAAAAGCACTTATTTCTTGTCTCTGTCCCGTGATCTT
>Ga0326727_10003650_pt1 | contig 48592 bp, 45 predicted proteins | sample MB2enrmetagenome_FD_207643 | JGI IMG/M metagenome (GOLD analysis project Ga0326727, IMG submission 207643) | Lab enriched peat soil microbial communities from McLean, Ithaca, NY, United States - MB29MY | ecosystem: Environmental > Terrestrial > Soil > Wetlands > Peat | place: USA: New York... | reverse complement strand
GTCGGTTCGTATCTCGCCCTTCTTCTGCGCCGCAGCGAATATCAACGCCAGCATGGCCCGCATGGAACTGGGCGTCTGCGTTCGCGGTTTTTCGAGAGCATGCAACAAGAGAGGACCGCCGATGCCTCGGTTCTTCTCCACCCAATCCGCGGTGGACTGCACGAATTCTACGCCAACCGCCAAAGGGCTCTGGCCGGCTGTCAGCTTGCTTCGGATCTCCTCCAGAGACTGATGCTGCGCTTCGGAGCCGAGGGCCAGGGCTACATCGATCTTCGCTTGAAAGTACTGGTAGAAGGTGCCCTTGGCCACCTCCGCCTTGGCCACGATTTGATCCACGGAGCTTCTGTCGAAGCCCTGTGCCCGGAAGAGCTTGCCCGCGGCGCTCAGTATCCGGCGGCGAGTATCCTGACGACGCTGGGCCTGGGTGGTCATTTATTGACTATAGTACAATATCATACCTAGGTCAGTTATACTTGGGAACGTGATCGGAATTCGCGCGTCCCGTGGGATGCTCAAGACATTGCGGAGATGAAGACAAAAGGAAGATCGGCAAGCCCGTCAGTTGAACGCCAGGCTAGCGTGGCTAGCAGTGAGGAGGAATTACGGGCTGCGCTTGATCGGCTCTCGCGGCATGCCTTTGAGTCCACCAGTCTGTACGATTGTATCGAGATGCCCAAGAACGGCGCCGGCGAGGAGGAGAATGACCATGTCTAGCGGGACTGAAAACACAGACATTGTCATACCTTGCCCTTTTCTTGCCCTTTTCGTGCAACGAAAGCTTGCAACCTCGTGCAAGCCGATACAAATACGGAAGCTCTGGAAGTCATTGAAAAAACGCGGAAACTACACGGTATAGAAGGTTAGCAACCAGCTGCAAAAGCATGCAAAAACAGGTGTTCCCTGGTTCGGGACCAGGAGGTCGGTGGTTCGAATCCACTCGCCCCGACCAATATTTCCAATAACCTACAAACAGAGGCCAACCAGAATCAGTGCCATGAGCACGAATTTGGGTGGGTAAATGGTCGGGTAGTTTACATCAGTTTCTTGGGTCCCCGGGTCGTATCTCGTTCTTCGTGCGCCCGAAAGAGTGGCACGGCTCCAGCTCGCGCCCTGTCAGCATGATGACGCGACGCTGATACTGGCTGTTCAATGTCCGGGCGAGGGCAATCTCGTGGTCCGAAAACGGTGCCAGCTTGCCTGGCAGCATGAATGCATCGAATCGGTCGCGCGGCAGCGCGTCCGCAGCTCGCCGCAGACTCTCGATGTCGGTTTCGTCAATTGCATCCTCCGGCCGGCTCTTGCACTCGCCGAGAATGATCTTGCTCTTGCGCCGGGCGTCGCCGCACATCATCCAGACGAAACCGACTTCAAAGGGCAGGGTCCCGTCTTTGGGTGAGCAGCGGACTGGCGTCCCCGATCGCTATCCGCTAACATTTTGTTCGAGGGTCAAACATGATTTTTGCCTCGCACTCGAAACAAGCAAGATCGAGGGTCGCCACGTTGGGTGCTTTGGCGGTCCTCGCCTGTCACATGGCCACGGCACAGCAAACTCACAGCCCGTCTGCAGGCGCGCCCACTTCGGCTGCGAACGGCTGCGCGCCGCCGCTGAACTGGACCGCGGAACAGGACCATCGGAACATGATGGATCAACTGGGCATCAAGGCCCTCCGTCCAGGGCCGAGCGGGGATGAGAAAGCCCCCAATCACGCCAACTACGATGAGTCAAAGGCCAATCCGTTTCCGGATCTGCCCGGCGCGCTCATTTTGAAAAGCGGCCAGAGAGTCACGACGGCGAGCCAGTGGTGGCATGTGCGGCGCCCGGAGATTGTGGAAGACTTCGAGCGCGAAGTGGTTGGCCGCATCCCGCCGTCCGTGCCCAAAGTGACCTGGACCATAACCAGCACGGCGAATTCGAAAACCGGCGTTTACCCCGTTGTCGAAAAGCATCTGGTCGGGCACGTGGATAACTCTTCGTGCCCGGCGATCGGCGTGGATATCGATATGACGCTGGTGACGCCGGCCGATGCAAAAGGGCCGGTGCCCGTGATGGTGATGTTCGGCAGCGCGGCATTTCTGAAGCGGATGGCGGACATGTTCGCCAGCAGGCCCGAACTGAAGGCGATGCTGGGCACCGATCCGCCGGCGATGGAGCAACTGATCGCCGGAGGTTGGGGTTATGCTCTTCTTGACCCGGGCAGCGTTCAACCGGACAACGGCGCTGGCCTCACGAGGGGAATCATCGGTCTGACCAATCAAGGACAGGCACGAAAGCCGGATGATTGGGGTGCGCTGCGGGCGTGGGGGTGGGGCGCTTCCCGCGCTCTCGACTATCTGGAAACCGACAAGACCGTCGACGCGCACCGCGCCGGCATCGAAGGGGTGTCTCGCTACGGCAAGGCCGCGCTGGTGACCATGGCGTTCGATACGCGTTTTGCGGTCGTGCTGGTGGGCTCCTCCGGTGAGGGCGGCGCCAAACCGCACCGGCGCAATTTCGGTGAGGAGGTGGAGAATCTAACGGGGTCGGGCGAATATCACTGGATGGCCGGCAACTTCCTGAAGTACGGCGCGGCCGAGGCTTCGTTCGGAAGCAGGAATGCCGGCGACTTGCCGGTCGACTCGAACGAATTGATTGCGCTTTGCGCACCGCGGCTGACTTTCATCAGCTATGGAATCCCCGAGAAGGGGGATGCGAAGTGGCTGGACCAGCAGGGCAGCTTCATGGCAACCGTGGCTGCCGGTCCGGTCTTCCGGCTATTGGGTGCGAAGGATCTGGGAGTGACGGAAGACTATCGCACGGCGAAGATGCCACCGATCGACAAGGGGCTTCTCGATGGCCAACTGGCATGGCGCCAGCATGACGGCGGCCACACCGATGCCCCTAACTGGAAGTACTTCATTCCCTGGGCGGACAAATTCCTCAACTACCACGCGGCGCCCCGGGAATTTCCGGCCGACCAGCCGGTCTTCCGCACCGACCCGAACTCCCTGGCCGCTCATTCCCAGCTACTCGCGAAGGCGAAGCAGGGCGGGATCGACGTCTACTTCGAAGGTGACTCGATCACACGACGGTGGGGCGCAACCGACTATCCCGATCTGCTCGCCAATTGGAAACAGAACTTCTTCGGCTGGAACGCGGCTGATTTCGGATGGGGCGCCGATCGGACGCAGAACATCCTCTGGCGTTTGGAGAACGGGGAACTGGACGGAGTAAACCCCAAAGTCGTCGTTCTGCTCGCCGGCACGAATAATGTCGGCAATCCGTCGTTCCAGGGAGATGCCAACGCAAAGGCGGAGGATGTCACGCGAGGTCTTCAGGCGATTGTGCGAGTGATCCAGGCGAAGGCGCCCGCGGCGACGATCATCGTGATGGGGCTCTTCCCCCGAAACGACAATATAGCGTTGATGCCCATCATCGACAGGGTCAACGGCAATCTATCCAGGCTCGCGGACGGCGAGAAGGTTCGGTATCTGAACATCAATGACAAACTCGCCGGCCGCGATGGAAGGCTGCTCGACGGGATGATGAACGCGAAAGACATGCTCCATCCGACCGTGAAGGCGTATCAAGTTTGGGCGGACGCGCTGAAACCGGTCCTCCGGGAGTTGCTGGGGCCTCCCGCTGCCGTGGATCACGCCCCATCCCCGACGGGCGATCCCAGCGCGGAACGCTGAAGCGCCGCGCCATCATCATGGTCTGCAAGGTTGTGGCGCTCGTGGAAGAAGTGTCTCAGTACTTAGTGCGAACCAGCCGCACCAGCATCCCGGTGCCGAACGTAGTAGCTTCGGGCCGGGCGGGCTCCGGCCCCTACGGACCACGGCCGGGCGTTGTAGGGGCGCGCGATGCCTCGCCCGCGCGTCCGCACGGCGGATCGCTAGCGTGGTTGTGGAATGGCGTCCTCAGCGGCCGCCGCACAACGCCTACGCCTGCTGTTGGGCGAGCGGACCGATCAGCGGCAGAACGGTTGTCTTCCCCTGGAAAGTCGTGATCAACAGATACACCCACAGCACGAAGCACGCCAGACTGTAGAGAGAGTGGATGCCGAAGCCGATGAACCACATGTGCAGGATCCCCAGCACGATGCCGAGCGCGATGGAGCAGGCTACCATGGCCACGAAGAGAAAGATGGATTGAAACGCGTTGAAGCGGACGGTCTTGTTCTGGTTGTAAGGCGCGATCACCAGAAACACAATCGCCGGTATCAGCAGATAGCAGAGCGCGGAAGCGGCGTTATCCGCCATCGGCGCAGCACCCGCCACAGGCGGCGCGCCTGCTCCCGGCGGCGGAGCCCCGCCTGCTACCGGAGCGCCACACTTGGGACAGAATGCTCCCTCAGCTTGAGTACCACAGCTTGCACAAAACGGCATAAGACATCCTCCTTAATAACTCGCACCAAATCCGGCTGGATAGGAGCAGCCTACCTTCCCAACCCGCCAGGCAAGGCGTTCAGGAATTGCGCGGTCCACCCGCTCAGCCACATTACCACAGCCGCCGCCCCGTAGGCCAGACCACCGCGCGCGATCCACCGCCGCGCGGTTGCCCGCGAAGCCGGCCGCCGGCTCGGCGAGACCGCGTACCCGAGCAGAGCCACGGCGATCCCCAGCGCGCCCAAAACCAAAACCGGTCCCGCCGGCATCGCGTGCCAGGCGGCGCCCAAGTTCCCATGCAATGCCAGCACGGTGCTGCGGCTGAGGCCGCAGGTGGGGCACGGCAGGCCGGTCGAGCGGCGAAAAGCACAGGCGATCGGAATCGGCTTGCCCAGGAAGTAGACGCGCTCCAGGTCGGCGGCCAGCACAACGCGCGCCAGCACTGCATCGAACAGAATGGTCGCGCCAACCACCGCCGCCAAAGGGGACCGCGAACCAGCCGAATCCATCATACCCCCTGCGGATTGTTGACCACGTAACAGTTCACCGCCTTGTCGTGCAGCGTCTGGCCCCGCTCATCCCACAAAGGCCAGAGCATATCGAGCAGAGGCAGAAACGGCACAAACGACAACCCGACGCGCACCGCCAGGCGGACGAACGCCGTCCCCTGCGTGAGCAGGTTGCCGGACGCGTCCACCACCTTGATGTGCACCACGCCTTGCCCGATCGAGTAGCCGCGCAGCGCAACCAGGTACACGCCGTTATACAGGCCGACCAGCAAGGTCGCGACGGGGAACAGGAGGAGGAACATGCAGCACATGCTGGAACCGGCGCCGTGGCCGGCCAGCCCGGCGATGCTGGCCAGCATCGCCGCGGCGAAGAAATAGAGGATTGCCATGCCGACTCCCACCAGGAGGGCGTCGATGAGGTAACCGACCGCGCGGTTACCCCAACTGGCATATCCAGCGGCGAATACCGCGGGGTATCGACCGGCTGCCGCGGCCGGCGGCGCTGGCGCTGCGGCAGCCGGCTGCGCCGCGCCGCATCTTGGGCAGTAGGCCGTGCCATCGGCCATGGAAGAGCCACAATTTGAGCAGAACATGTTTTTTCGCTTACTGAGGATTTACATTACATCTTTTGCGGCCCCGAGGGAAGCGAAATCAGCGGCCGGGAGCGCCCAACACGACCAGCGGGAGGATGGCGCCCAACACCGCGCCGACGATCAGCGCCGCGTTGCCGGCGCCGAGGAACGAAGCCAGCAGGCCGGCCAACGACCCCAATCCCGCGCCTACCACGGCGATCATGATTCGTTTGCCCATGGATTGTCAGGTTTCGTCGGCCGCCTTCAGCAGCGGCAGCAATCCCGCTTATTTCTTGTCCGGCTGGCCGGTGACAAAAACGGTATCGCCCGGATGGACCAGCTTGAAGCGGTCGCGGATTTCGAGCTCCTGCTCGGACGCGTCGTTCTTCAGGCGGCGGATGTGTTCGCGCTTGCGCTCGATCTCGCGGGCTAACTCGGCATTGCGGTCTTCCAGGCGCTCAATTTGCTTTTGCCGGGCCCGCACGGCGGGAATACCGCGTGGTCCGCCGAGGGTCGCCACCGCGTAGGTGGTGGCCATCAGGAAGACCACGATATATGCAGTTCGGCCGAACGGCGCTTTCATCAAACAGTGCCCTGGAAGATAATGGTAACACCGTGGTGAATTTCTTCAACGCACTTTTTTCATGACCGACAAAATCGTCGTATTCAGCACCTGCGCTTCCGCGGAGGAAGCCGAAAAGCTGGCCCGCCTGGTGGTGGAGCGGCGTCTGGCGGCGTGCGCCAGCATCGTGCCGAACGTGCGCAGCTGTTACCGCTGGCAGGGCGCGGTGGAAACAGCCGGCGAGTATCTGCTGGTAATCAAATCGGCGCGGCGGCAATTCGCGGCCCTCAGCGCCGCGCTGGAGGGGGCACATTCCTACGAAGTGCCGGAGGTGCTGGCGGTGCCCGTGGTGGCGGCGTCCGCTCCCTACCTCGCCTGGCTCGAAGCGAGCCTTGGCGGCGGGACCGGGGACGATTCTCAGTGACGGCCGCGGGCTCCGGCCGCCTCGACCCGCGCCTGGCGCTGATCTTCGATATGGATGGAGTGGTGATCGATTCCAATCCCGTACACCGGGAGGTCTGGGCGGCATACAATCGCAGCTTCGGCCTCGAGACCACCGAGGCGATGCTCGAGCGGATGTACGGCAAGCGCAACGATGAGATTGTGCGAGACTTTTTCGGCGAACATCTCTCCGACCGGGAGGTGGCCCGCCGCGGCGCGGCCAAGGAGCGGCTGTATCGCGAGACGATTGCCGGCCGGGTGGAGCAGATGCTGGTGCCGGGTCTGAAGGCGTTCCTGCGGGAGCACGATGGCGCGCGGATGGCGGTGGCCACCAACGCGGAACCGGAAAACGTGGCGCTGGTGCTCGATCAAGGCGGTTTACGCCCGTATTTTCAAGTGATCGTAGATGGCCACCAGGTACGGAAGCCGAAACCGGACCCCGAGATCTACCGGCTGGCGTCACAGAAGCTGGGGGTTGCCGAGGCGAACTGCATCGTCTTTGAGGACTCGAAGTCGGGCGTCCAGGCGGCCCGCGATGCGGGAATGAGGATAGTAGGAGTGTTAACTACGGAAGATAACTTGCCGTATGTTAACATTTGTGCCAATAATTTCTTAAGCGAGAATCTGGGCGAATGGCTCGCTGGTCAACAACCCGTGTCTTGAGAGGTTTAGCGCTCCTGCTGGTGGTCTTGCCGGCATCCCGAAGCGGCTTGGCGCAAACTGCGCTGACACTTGCAGAGCTCAACGCCCGCACCCCGCGGGATTACGGCGCGGTGCACGCGCGGCAGGAAGTGTCGATCCGCGGCACCGTAAACGCACCGCCTTTTCACTTCCCCGAATACACGATTCTGACCATCCAGGATGCCACCTCGGGCGCGGCGTTGCACACACCTCTGAATTCGGCCCTGCTGGACGCTTTCCTTCCCGGGGATGTGGTGGAAGCCAGCGGAAGCGTCATCACCCTCGGCGGCATGGTGATGGTGGACGTGGGGCGCGTGAAGAAGGTGCGGCGCGCAGCCGGGTTCCAGGCAGCCACGGCGACTCTCGACGATCTCCATCGGTTTTCGGTGTTCGGCAGGTTGGTGCGGACGAAGGGACGCCTGGTCGGACGAGGCTCTACCACCGCCGGCCCTTTCCTTCTGATCGGATCGGACAAGGATTTCTACAAGATTTTCTTCCCCGTTCGGGAGGAACGGTTCTACCCGGCGCTGCCTCAGATGCAGCCCGGAGACGCAATCGAGGCCGTTGGCGTAGCCTTCCAATACGCCGCCGGGAGGCCTCCCTACAACCGGGGTTACGAGTTGCTGGCGACCGAGCCGCCAGCGGTCGCCGCCGCGGTCTCGGGGTGGTGGTGGTCGCCGCTGGCGGTGTTGGCGGCGATCCTCGCGGTGGGGTGCGGGGCGCTGCTGATGGCTGCCCGCGAGCGGCGGTTGCGCCGTCAGCGGGAGCTGCTGCGAAAGACGTATCAACTGGGAGAAGAGATTTTTAGCGCGGCATCCACCGCGCAGGTTCAGAAACGGCTGGACGAGGCCTTGCCGGCGGTATTGGGCGTGACGCGGGTGCGTCTGTACCGGTACGACCGGAGCGCCAAGCAGCTCGATGCGGTGAGCGCCGCGTCCGGCGAGCCGGTGACGATTTCGCTCTCCGCTCCAACCGACGGTCCGCAAGCGGGGGCGGTGGCCTGCTTCCACTACCGCAGCCTGCTGGCGATACCGGACGTGAGCCGCAGCCCTTTCCCGATTGCAGCGGGCGAAGGGCCCAATCCCAAGTCGCTTCTGTTCGTCCCGATGATGGCCCAGGGCGAGGTGGCCGGCGTGCTGGAGCTGGACCAGGACGACCGGGTGCGCGATTTTTCGGCCGCTGAGCAATCGCTGGCGCAGCACCTGGGCAACCAGGTTGGCGTGGCGCTGCGGATGCTGGATCAGCGCTCCGTGCAGGAACAGCTTTCCCGCACCGAGAAGCTGGCCGCGGTTGGCCGGCTGATTTCGAGCATCGTGAACGAGCTGGAGGCGCCGCTGGCATCCATTCAGGAACTTGCCGGGCAGGCGCGGGAACGCGTGCGGCAGGCGCCGGTCGAGCGCGAACTGGCGGCCATCGAGGCCGAGACGCAAAAGGCCGCCTCGATGGTGGCCCGGCTGGTCACCTTCGCCTCTTCCGAACAGGTGGAAGCGCGCCCGGTTGCGGTGGGCGACCTGCTGCTGCGCCTGATCGATTTCCGCGAAGGCGACTGGAGGGCTTCCGGCATCCGCGTGCGCGACCTGGTTTTCCGCGAGCCGCTGAAGGTGCTGGGGTCGCACGGGCAACTCGAACAGGTGTTTCTGAATCTGCTGGTACACGCGGAACAGGCGCTGGCCGGCACACAACAGAAGACGCTGACCATTCGCACCAGCGTTCTCGCCAAGCGGCTGCTGGTGGAAATTTCGTTTTCGGCGCCGGGCGAGTGGCGCAACGTGGAGGAGACCACGTCCGTGCTCGGGCTCACGCAGAGCGTGGTGGCCGGACACGGCGGAGAAGTGCGCCTGATCGACAAGAACGACGGCGAGCCGCGCTTCGAAGTGGAATTGCCGCTGGTGGGGCGCGAACGCCCGGCGGCTGCCGCCGGTGCACCCGGAGCCGAGGATGCTCCGCGGCTCATGACGGCGCTGGTGATCGAGCCCGACGGCGCCGTCGAGCGGCAGTTGGTGGCCCTGCTCGAGCGCAGCGGCGCGCGCGCGATACCGTTGAGTAATGCCGATACGGCGCTCGAACTGGCGGGCCGAGCCCGCATCGACGTCGCTTTCTGCTCGGTGCACGCCCCCGGCTTGAACTGGGTCGAGTTGTCCGAACGCATGCGGCTCCGCGTGGGCGCGTTCGTTTTGATGCCCGACCATTATGACGCTGAGCTGACAGCCGACTTCGAGGGCGAGAACTGCTTCGTCCTACCCAAGCCGATCCAGGAAGCGGAATTGGCCGACGTCCTGGCTTTCGCCGAGCGCGCCCCGCTGGCCAAAGTCGTCTCCATCAAGAACGGCGTCGCGTAGGAGCGCAAGCGCCGGTCCTCCTCCGCCCACCATACCCCTCACAATCTGCGCCGCACCTGCCGCCGGCTTCGAGCGCCGGCGCAACTCGCGATCCGGGAAGGGCCAAAAAGCTCCTGAGAGGGGACGCGCCGACAAGCAACCTTATATTCAAATGGCGTCTACGAAGCCAACCGAGCAGCGTCCAATGGTTGGTGCGAGAGTCCGAACTTCCGATGCGACGGAATTTGGGTTGAACCAGGTGGCTCCGGTCAGAGGTAGGACAGACGATCGGTTTTTGTCGTCTGTCGCGCCTCGGCAGGGGACGCGCCGCTTGACAGACGACAAAAACCGATCGTCTGTCCTACCTGGCCTGCGCTACAGATTCCCCGTCAGGTGGGTCAGCTCATTTTCCGCAGTGTGCGGAAAACGCCGGATAACATCGGGAGTTCGGAGAGCGCTCCCTCGCGGCCGGATCTGGCTCACGCCGCTCGCGTGCCTGTGCCTGGCGTTGCAACTCGATGCGCAGCCTCCGTTAAGCGGCTCAACCTGGACCGAGCAGGAGTTGACCGCTTCCGATGGCGCCACCGGCGATCAGTTCGGCAACTCCGTGTCGATAAGCGGGGACACCGCGGCGATCGGGGCCGCGGACAAGAACGCCTACCAGGGAGCCGCGTACGTGTTTGTCGAGAGCGGCGGCGTATGGAGCCAGCAGCAAGCGCTGATTGCTTCCGATGGCGCGGCGAACGACGCCTTCGGCAGTTCCGTGTCGGTGAGCGGGGACACCGCGGTGATCGGCGCGTCCGGCAAGAACAGCGGCCAGGGAGCCGCCTACGTGTTTGTCCGCACCGGCGGCGTATGGAGCCAGCAGCAGGAACTGACCGCCTCCGATGCCTCGGCCGGCGACAATTTCGGTTGGTCCGCGTCGCTGAGCGGGAATACGGTCGTGATCGGGGCTTCCGGCAAGAGCCAATACGTGGGAGCCGCATACGTGTTTGCGCTCAGCGGCGGGACGTGGATCGAGCGGCAGAAGCTGAGTGCCTCCGATGGCGCGCTGGGAGATAAATTCGGCGGCGCTGTGTCGTTGAGCGGTGGCACGGCGATCGTCGGAGCCGTTGGCAAGAATAGCTCCACGGGAGCCGCGTACGTATTTGCGCAAAGCGGCACAGCCTTCGCCCAGCGCCAAAAGTTGACTGCTTCCGATGGCGCGGCGGGCGACTGGTTCGGCTTTTCCGTATCGTTGAACGGGAATACCGCGCTCATCGGGGCTTGGGCCAAGACCATCGGTTCACAAGCCAAACAGGGGGCCGCGTACGTGTTTGTCGAAAGCGGCGGATTGTGGACCGAGCGGCAGGAGCTGACTGCCTCCGATGGCGCGGCAGGCGACTCTTTCGGCAATTCCGTCTCGCTGAGCGGGGAGGCGGCGGCGATCGGGGCTTGGGGCAGGACTGCCGGCCAGGGAGCTGTCTACGTGTTTGCGCAAAGCGGCGCAATGTGGGACCAGTTGCAGGAGTTGGCTGCTTCCGATGGCACGGCCTACGACGAATTAGGCTATTCCGTGTCGCTGGTCGACGGCACGGTGGTGGTTGGCGCTCTCAACAAGGCCGTCAATGGGCAAGGGTTCCAGGGAGCCGCGTACGTGTTTGCCGTGCCGCAGCCCACCATCGGCGGCGTGATCGGCTTGAGCGACTTCGGCGGCTTTGCCGCCGCCGCGCCAGGCACCTGGATCGAGATCTACGGATCCAACCTGGCATCCACCATGCGCCCCTGGACCGCCGCGGATTTCACCGGCAACAGCGCGCCCACTTCGCTCGACGGCGTGCAGGTCGCCATCGGAGGTCAATCCGCGTTCGTCGAGTATGTCTCGCCCGGCCAGGTGGATGCGCAAGTGCCTTCGAACATCGCTCCAGGCTCCTTGTCACTGACGGTTACGAGCGCGGGCGTCACCAGCGCGCCGGTGAACGTCGCGGTGAATGGCACCGAGCCGGGCCTGCTGGCCCCGCCATCGTTCAACCTCGGCGGGAACCAATACGTGGTGGCACAGCTTGCCGACGGGACCTATGTTCTTCCGGCCGGCTCTATCGCCGGTGTCGGTTCACGGCCGGCCCAGCCCGGCGAGACGATCGTAATTTACGGAATTGGCTTCGGCCCGGTTGTGCCGGACATTCCGGCTGGCCAGATCGCGACGGGCGCCAGTCAGCTCTCCGCGTCCCTGGAGTTTCTGTTCGAACAGACGCCGTCGCCGCTAGTGTCCTACTGCGGCCTGGCGCCGGATTCGGTCGGGCTCTATCAGTTCAACGTGGCAGTGCCGGCCGTGCCGGACAACGATCTGGTGCCGCTCGCGTTCAATCTGGGCGGCGTGCCCGGCTCGCAGACGCTCTATACCGCCGTGCATCGGTGAGTCGATCCGGCGATCTTCAGGCATGCCGCGACATCGCCGGGGTTGTGTTATGTTTATCACAGGTGTTTGTCGAGGGTGTGCTGCGGAGGGATCCAACCGCTTCGTCCAGGTGCGGGTATAGCCAATCACAGGCGTGAGTTTTCTCGCTTTTTCGTGACTCCGCGCCCTTTTCGCAGCATCCTATGAAAGCCAGCGGCGCTCCGCAAACGCGGAAAGAGGTGACGATCATGCACAGTTACACGCTTACGGGGGTCCGCGGGTTCCAGACTCTCGCGCTCGTATTTCCATTCGCCGCCCTGGCGGCTGGCGGCGGTGCCCAGTATCCGCTGGTAGCGAACCCACCTTGGACGCAGCAGCAGGAACTGACCCCTTCCGGTGGCGGGGAAGGTCAATTCGGCTATTCCGTGTCGCTAAGCGGGACCACGGCAGTGATCGGTTCTCCCGGCGAAGCCGCCGCGTACGTGTTTGTCGAGAGCGGCGGCGTTTGGAGCCAACAGCAGGAGCTGACTTTTCCCGGTAGTGGGGATTACACCGAATTCGGCTACTCCGTGTCGGTAAGTGGGGACACGGCGGTGGTCGGGGCTCCCTACGTCTACGGCCCCGGAAGCGTATACGTGTTCGTGCGAAGCAACGGAGTGTGGACCGAGCAGCAGGCGCTTTCCGCTCCCGGTGCCGTTGCCGGTCTCGCGGGGATCGACGGTTTCGGCACGTCCGTCTCGTTGAGCGGGAACACGGTACTGATCGGAGCTCCGGAAAAGACTGCCAGCCTGGGAGCCGCGTACGTGTTTGTCGAGAGCGGTGGTGTATGGAGCGTGCAGCCGCAGTTGTTCGCTTCCGATGGCCAGGTGCAGGATCAATTCGGCTCTTCCGTTTCGTTGAGCGGCAACACCGCTGTGATCGGAGCTTCGGGCAACGGGGGGGTCGCGTACGTGTTTGGGCTCAGCGGTGGAGTGTGGAACCAGCAGCAGGAACTGGCTCCTTCCGATCCCGCGGAGAACGACTTATTCGGCGCTTCCGTCTCGTTGAGCGGGAACACGATACTCGTCGGGGCTTACGGCAATAACAACAATCAGGGAGCGGCGTACGTTTTTGCGCTCAGCGGCGGAACGTGGAGCCAGCAACAGAAACTGATTGCTTCCGCGGCCATCGAATTCGGCTGGTCCGTCTCGCTGAGCGGGAACACCGCGGTGATCGGAGCGGCAGGCAGCGATGGTGTCGCGCACGTGTTTGTGCCCAGCGGCGGCGTCTGGACCGAGCAGCAGGAGCTGGCTGATTCCGATGCCACGACGAACGAACATTTCGGCAACGCCGTCTCGTTGAGCGGGAGCACCATCGTCATCGGGGCTTACGACAAGACCGTCAACTCGCAAGCCTTCAACGGAGCCGCGTACGTGTTTGCTGAAGCGACTGGATCCACCGGAACCGAGCCCACCATCACCGGCGTCGGCGTCTCCGGCGGAGGCGCCGACATCGCGCAAAACGCCTGGATTTCCATCTACGGCTCCAACCTGGCTCCGGCCAGCGTGGGCACGGGCCTCACCTGGAGCAGCGCGCCATCTTTTGCATCCGGCCAGATGCCGACCGCGCTGGGCGGTGTCAGCGTCACCGTGAACGGCAAGCCGGCGTACATCTATTTCGTCAGTGCCGCTCAGATAAACGTGCTCACGCCGCTCGATTCCGCCACCGGTTCGGTTGCCGTCGAGGTGAACAACGGCACCGCGACCAGCGCCGCTTATACGGCGAACCTGGAAGCGTCGTCGCCGGGATTCCTGCGCTTCGGCGATGGCATCCACATTGCCGCGGAGCACGCCGGCTACACCCTGCTGGGGCCGGCCTCCATGTCGGTGCCGGGCTACACGTTCACGCCGGCCACACCGGGCGAGACCATCCTGCTGTTCGGCGATGGCTTCGGCCTGCCGGTCTCCACACTGACGGCGGGCTCGGATGTGCAGACCGGCGCGCTGCCCACCCCCTGGCCGCAGGTCACCATCGGCGGGACGACGGCTACGGTGCAATTCGCCGGGCTGATCAGCCCGGGTCTGTACCAGATCAACGTGGTGGTGCCGTCCAACGCCGCTAACGGCGACAACCAGGTGATCGCTACCTACGGCGGCGCCAGTTCACCGACAGGAGCGATGATTCCGGTTGCGCAGTAGGGCCCGGCATGCCCGGCCCGCCGCGTTTGCCCCAGAAACGGTGCCGCTCTACGTGCGCTCGGCAGTCACGTAAATGCGCCGGACGGGGATCTCCCCTGGCAACGCCTCTCGTACGGCACTGCTCATCTCTCGGAGGCCCGCGTTGACGCAGAGGTCCCGCAGTTCATCCGGAGAAAATGCGGCCCAGAAAACCTCGCCGGCGATTCCCATCGGATCGTCGACCCACGCTTCCCCGACGCCTTCCTTGGCAACCACCAGAATGCATCCGCCCGCGCGCAAGACTCGTGCGAACTCTCGAAACACCGGAGGCAGAGTCGACTTCGGCCGGTAGTGTAGAGCGTAGTAGACAACCAGACCGTCAAAGCTGCCATCTGCAAACGCCATCGCCGCCATGTCCATGGTCTCGAACCGGAGCGAGGGCTGTTCCCTGCGGGCGAGCGCAACGCAATTGGGCGAGAGATCGATCCCAACCACATCGAGACCCTGATCGGCCAAGATCCGGGCTACATGCGCACACGGTCCACAGCCGATATCGCACACACTCGCACCGGGCCGCAAGCCGGCGGCGAACGTCTTGAGGACGGCCAGGTCATACGGCTTGCCCTGAAGCTCATCGCGAAAAAGCTCCAGATACCGGCTGGCGACCATGTCCCAGTACTGGGCGACTCCTTTTGGACGATCCGCGCGCTTCTGCATATCTAGGCCGTGGACAGGTGCTGCGCCAGGAACGGCAGGCCGCGTTTGCCCCAGAAGCCGTGCGGGCCGTCGAAGACTTCCAGTTCGGTCCGGTCGGCGGCGCCAAACACCTCGTACACTTTCTTCACGCGGTCGAAGCTGGCGCGCGTGGCGGCGATGGGGAAGATGTCGTCGTCGAGTCCGCCTTCGGCGAACAGCGGACGCGGCGCCACCAGGCCCGCCACATCGTACATCTCCGCCCAGTTGAGAATGCCCGGCACGTAATTATCGATGCAGTGCGATACGCTCATGATGCTGTCGCGGAAAGTGTTGAGGTACGAGCTGACCAACGCGGCGCGCACTCTGGTATCGAGCGCGGCGGTGAACAGCGTGCACGTTCCGCCGCCGGAGCAGCCCAGGCAGCCGGCGCGCGCGGCATCCAGTTCCGGGCGGGTGGCGATCCAATCGATGGTGCGCATGGTGTCATAGACGCGCCAGCCGAGCATGGTCTGGCCGAGCAGCAGCGCCGAGCCGGCGGCGGGCTGGCACGCGGTGAGTGTCAGGCTTTTGGCCTTGGTGACGGCGTCGCGGCGGCAGCCGAAAGCCATCGGCTCGATGGCCACCGCGGCCATGCCGTGTTCGACGATCTGGATGGCGTAGTCGTACTCGTAAGGGCCTTTCACGGTGCGGTCGCGGCCGTGTTCGTCGATGCCGACAATGTCGTCCACGCCGCGGCCGTGGCCGGGAATCGCGATCACCGCGGCGAAAGGCCCGCTGGTCTTGGGCGTTAGCAGGTAACCGAGCACCCAGACGCCGGGCCGGCTCTCGAAGACGAACTTCTCGCGCCGGTAGGCGGGATATTCGCGGACCTCCAGCGTCTGCGCGTGGAGCGGCGTTCGCTCGCCGGGGAAGGCGCCCACCAGTTCGGCGATCTTGGCGCGCAGGTCGCGTTGCCATTGCTCGGCCTCGGCGCGCGTGGTAGCGCGGAAGGTCATCCGCAGCGGGGCCGCGTCATCGAGCTTCATGGTGTAGAGCACGGGGTCGAAGCCGGCTGAGTCGACTTTGCTCTCAAAGCCGTCGAGAGCGCCGGCGTACTGTGCCGGATTGTTCTCGGCGGCAACCTCGTCCAGCGTTATCGCTCCAGCCATGGCGAGTTTGCCGAGATCGCGTCGCGTCATGGTCCAATCATATCGCTTCGCCCGGCCGGGGGATTTGCCCGTCTAGGCCATTTAAAACAAACCCCTTGCCGCATCCGCTTCGCACCGGCGGGCCGGAACCGCCCTCACTATACTGTAAGTATCGGTACCGCATGGAACGGCGCGGGTGGAAAAATACGGCTACTTACGCGGGGCTGCTCGCGGCTGCCTTTGTGGTAGCTGTAGTGGGGAGCTGGAAATTCGGCCGCCAGTTGGATAACTACGCCTACGATTTCATGTTCCGCCTTTACGACCCGCCGCCATGGCAGCCCGAATCGGTGGTGCTGGCGATCGATGAATCCACGCTCAACACCTGCGGCGGCATGCCGCACATTCGCCGGCCGTTAGCCGACTCGCTTCGCCTGGTGGCGTCGGCCGCGCCGAAGGCCGTCGCCGTGGATGTGATTCTGGCCGCCCGCAGCGAGGACCCGCGCCTCGATGCCGCTCTCGCCGCCGCCTTCGAGCGCACGCCCAACCTGGTGCTGGCCAGCGAGCTATTGGCCGACGGTTGGGAAAACCCGATTCCCGAATTCGCCCGCTGGGCCGCCGCGCGCGGCCACGTCTACGCCAAGCCCGATGACGATGAAATCGCTCGTTCGATTCCGCTCGAAAAAGCTTTCGGCCGCGAACGGCTATGGGCGCTTTCGCTCGAAGCCTTCCGGCTCAGCCGCGGGGCCGAAATCGTGGAATCGCCTTCCGGCCTGCAGGTGGGCGCGCGGTGGATCCCGATTCCCAAGGTTCCCGCTGGATGGCGGCACAGCCGCGACCGCGACGATAGCCGCTTCATGCGCGTTCGCTTCGCCCCGCGCAACGCGGATACCGGCGCCGACGTCATCCCTCGTATCGGCATGCGGCAACTGATCGATCACCCCGAAATGGCGCGCTCCTTCACCGGCAAGGTGGTGTTCGTGGGGCTCACGGCGGTGACCGAACTGCATGACCGGCTGCCCACGCCGGTGGCGCCGGCCATCCCCACCAGCGGCATCGAAATCAACGCCAGCGCGTTCGAAACCATCGCCCGCGGCCTGTTCATTACCGACTCGAGCCCGGCCTGGGTGCTGCTGTTCAGCCTGGCGCTGCTCGCCGGGGCGGGTGTGAGCTTCCGCTACCTGCCCGGCTGGTGGGCTTATTTGGGCGCGCTGGCGGTGCTGGCCGCGGCCCACATCACACCTTACTTTTTCTTCACTCACGGCCAGGTCTTTTCGTTCGTTACGCCGGCATCAGTGGCCTGGTTCGGCAGCCTGACCGCCGCGGCGTATTACCAGCTTGTGGTGCGCCGCAATTGGCACATCGAGCAGGCGGCCCGCACGCGCTACCAGCAGGCCATGCAATTCGTGACGCACGAAATGCGCACGCCGCTTTCCGCCATCCAGGGATCGAGCGAGCTGATCTCCGGCTACTCGCTCACCGAGGAGAAGCGCAAGCAGGTGGCGGAGGTCATCCACTCGGAATCGAAGCGGCTGGCGCGCATGGTCGAGGTCTTTCTCAGCGTCGAGCGGCTCTCAGCCGGCCAGATGGAATTGAAACACGAAAGCATCGCGCTGGCTGGGATGGTCGCAACCTGCGTGGAGCGCGCCCGCCTGCTGGCCGACCGCAAGCACATCGCGCTGACGCTCGAACCCATCGCCGATGGGCTGCTACTCACCGGCGACCGCGAGCTGATGGAGTACGCCTGTTACAATTTGCTTTCCAATGCCATTAAGTATTCGCCGCAGCGAACCGAAGTGACCGTGTCCGGCTGGAAGGACCAGGCGCACCTGCGCATCGCGGTCAAGGACCAGGGCATCGGCATGGATCAAAAGGAAGTCAGGCAGATCTTCCAGAAGTTCTACCGCACGCGGAAAGCGGAGGAATCGGGCGAAGCCGGTAGCGGAATCGGACTCTCCATCGTCAAACAGATTGTCGAGCAGCACGGTGGCACGATTGAAGTGGCCAGCCAGCCCGGCGCTGGTTCCTGCTTCACGCTGGTGCTGCCGGCGGCGGTTGTGGCCGCGTCCAGCCTGGCGCAAGGAAATTGATGCTGAAGCTACTCTTAGTGGAAGACGACCCGGCGCTGCAATTCACCATTCAGACGGCGCTCGAGGCGAAGGGGTATCTGGTGGACGCCGTTTCCACCACCGGCGACGCGCTCGAGCGGCTGAACGCGGGCGAAGCCTACCCCGTGGTGGTCTCCGATATCTACGTGGATGAACGCACCGGCCTGGACGTGCTGGAGGCGGCGCGCCTGCGCGACCCGCTGTGCGCGGTGATTCTGATGACCGGCCGCGGCACCATGGAGACCGTGATGGCCGCCACGCGCGGCGGCGCGTTCGACTACATCGCCAAGCCCTTCGACTTGGATGTGATGATCGACGCCATCGAGCGCGCTGAGGCCGCCCGCCGCGACGAGGGCGGCGAGGCCGCCGCCGAAGACATGCCGGAGACCGAAATGATCGGCAACACGGCGGCCATGGTGGAGATTTATAAGATGATCGCGCGCGTCGCGCCCACCGACGCCACGGTGATCGTCGAAGGCGAAACCGGCACCGGCAAGGAAGTGGTGGCGCGCATGATCTGGCGCAACAGCCTGCGCGCCGGCCAGCCGTTCGCCGCAGTGGATTGCGGCTCGATCGCCCCGTCGCTGCTCGAAAGCGATTTGTTCGGCGCCGTGCGCGGCGCGTACACCGGCGCCGACCGCGACCGCACCGGCGTCTTCGAAGCGGCCAACCGCGGCACCGTATTCCTGGACGAGATCGGCGACATCGACGCCAATTTCCAGCTCGCCCTGCTGCGTTTCCTGGAGAACCATGAGATTCGCCCGGTCGGCGCTGCGCGGCCCAAGGATGTCGACGTACGCGTGCTGGTCGCCACCAACCGCGACCTGCAGCGGCAGGTCGAGGAAAAGAAGTTTCGCGAGGATCTGTGGTACCGCCTGAACACGGTGCGCATTTCCATTCCGCCGCTGCGCGAGCGCCGCGCCGACGTTCCGTTGCTGGCGCGGTTCTTCGCCAACAAATACAACGCCCATTACCAGCGCGAGGTCAGGCTGATGGATTCCGGCGTGCAGGCGCTCAAGGATTACACCTGGCCCGGCAATGTGCGCCAGTTGCAGCACCTGGTGGAACGGCTCGTGATCCTCGCCGAGCGCATCGACGGCGACACGGTGCAGATCGCCCTCACCAGCATGGACTCGCGCGAACGCCCCGTCGAAACCCTGGCCGATGCCGAAGAGGAACAGATCCGCCGCGTCATCGCCGCCACCGGCGGCAACAAAAGCAAAGCCGCGCAAGTTTTGGGCATCGAGCGCAAGACGCTGTATCGGAAATTGGAGAGGATGAAGCTGTAAGGGGGGTGTGCCTCCGTGGAGCATGTTGCCGGCGGCCACGGTCGCGGGGTGTGCGTGCTATGGTAGACGGTCCGATGCCTGTCTATCGGTATTCCGCCGAAGGTATTGAGCGTGGCGCCCGCAGGGCGCGACGGCAATCCATGCTAACGGTGGGCATCGCCCTTGCGGCAGGTATATTCATCGGAACTCGGGGAGTGCCCGAGGAGATCCGCTTGCCCGCGGTCCTGGTGGCCACCGTGCTGTTTGGCGCGTTCCTGTATTGGACCCAGCGGAGGGCCGCATTACGAGTTGAACAGGTCCTGCGATCAACCGAGTTTGAAATTGAAGGCGACCAACTCACCGCCCGCAATTCGGCGGCCTCTGCGACTATTCACCGTTGCGAGGTCACCAAGATTCGGTACTTGCAAGACGGCATTCTGGTTATCGGCAAAGCTCTTCACGACAGTGTACGTCTCAGGCCGGAAGTCGAACAGTTCGAAGACCTGACTCGGCGCCTCGAAGAGTGGGTCCCAGCCGAGACGCCTCGGGTTCGTTCTAGCGGTTCTCTTACCCACCTGTCCGGGTTGCTGGTTTTGCTCAGCATCGGACTGTTGGTCGCCGGTCTTACGGTGCACAACCGCGTCGTCGCGATTCCATGCTGCATTTTGGAAGCGCTCCTGTTGGTCGGCTGCTCAGTCTTGGTATGGCGGAGCAAGCTCATCAGCCGCAAGATCAAATGGATGATGCTGTTGCCCCTGATGATTGCGATATCGCTTCTGAACTACGCGTACACACTCTGGGCCCGAGTGGAATGAACGGAGGGTTGGCGGACAGTGTCACAGGCTGCGCGGTCAGCTCTGTCCTACTGCCTCGGGATCTCGTCTTCCGACGTAAATGGCGAAGCCGGCAATCCCTCCGAGCTAAAGAGGTTGACTACGGGCGCATTGGCCCAACCGTAGCGGACGTACTTCGGCGCAGTTACCTGCGCATTGCTCACTACCACCGTCTCGCCGTCAATGCGCGCGGTCGCGGTTACAAAGTGGCCGTCTTCTCCGGCAACCTCAAACCCTTGCAGCGCGTCTCCCTTCGCGACCAATCCCTTCGCCGTATGATCGAACCAGACACGCACGCCGTCGCCATCGGGCACAGCCTGCCGAAACAGGGGGCCGGAATACTCGACGCTTTCGCCGTATGCCAAGGCCCGCGCTGCCAGCGCCAGGCGCGCGCCGACAGTCTGTTTGTCGGGCGGATGTACATTCTCCGGGTCGCCGATATCGATGGTCACGGCCATTGCCGTGTTCGCCACTGAGAGGCTGCGGCGCTGTGCTTCGCGGATGATGGCCCATGCTTCGGTCGCGTTCGAGGTGAAGCTGGAGATTTGCACGAAGAGAAACGGAAAACTTCCTTCATGCCACTGCGCGCGCCAGTCGGCGATGAGAGCCGGAAAAAGCTTGGCGTACATCGGCGCGAAGGCCAGCTTGCTGTTGGATTCGCCCTGATACCAGATGACTCCCTTGATGGGGTATGGCGTAACGGGCGCGACCATGCCGTTGAAGAGCGCGGCGGGCGCCCAGGACTCGGGGGCGGGGTGCCAGGTGTGGCTCGGTGGCGCCTGGCCCGCCTGCTTGGCGGCCGAATCTTCGCGCTTTTCCCTCGCCAGGATGGCTGCCATTTCGCCCTGCGTCTGCATCATGCGGGCGCGCGTGGCGAAAACGGGCATGAGACCCGCATCGGCCGCTATCGCCTGCAAGCTCATCCATGCTTCAGCCACCGTGCCGCCCCAGGTCGAATCGATGAGTCCGATGGGAACGCGCTCGCGGGCGGCGAGCTCGCGTCCGAAGAAGTAGGCCACCGCCGAAAAGTTAGCGGCCGTTTCGGGAGAGCAGACCGTCCATGATGTGGCGCTGTTGAAGAGGGGGAAGTCGGCGGTCTTATGGGGGATGTTGAGCAGCCGGATCTGCGGCTGCGCGGCGTGGGCGATTTCCTCGGCTGAGTTTTTCAGCGGGGCGCCGGGGAAGCCTTTCAAGGGAAATTCCATGTTCGACTGGCCCGACGCGAACCAAACGTCGCCGACCAGAATATCGTCCAGAACGATCCTGTTGCCGCCGGTCACGATGATCTGGTACGGACCGCCGGAAGACTCGGGCGGAAGGAAAAGGCTCCAGTTTCCCAGACTGTCGCCGGTGACAGTGCGGCTGATTCCGTGGAACGTGACCGAGACTTTCTCACCGGGGTCGGACCAACCCCAGATGTGAATGGGCCTGTCTCGCTGCAAAACCATGTGACTGCCGAGAATCCCAGGCAGCCTGGCTTCGCACGTTGCAGTGCGTGGGTAGCAGGCCAGTAGAAGAGCGAGCGCGGAGACGCGAAGAGCATTGCTGACGGGCATATGTACATTTTGATGCAAAGAGCGCGCTCGGTGGGGAATATTGTGGGGCGGACACCCGCATCCGCGCCGGATCCCCTGGTCCGGCTTTCCGCGAATCACATCCGAATCTTCCGAGACGTCTGAAGTAGCCCACAACATTTCTTTCCGCTGTTGTTTCGCTAGCGCTTTCGGTGTATGGTAGAGAAGAAAAGGCGAAGCCGCAGAGACAGGCGACAAAACCCGATCGCCTGTCCTACCAACACTATGAGCTTGTCGCTGGGATTTCCCGAATTCTCGCAGGAATTGGCGCTGGCGTCGAAGCAATCGCTCGACGCCGTGGTCTCGCGGTTCCAGGCGGCGCATGCCGATCCCGAATCGCCCGTCCGCGCCATCCACCACCAGCCGGCCGCCGATGGCGTTTACGCTGACCTGCCCGCGGCCATTCATCCCGCGTTGCGCCAGGCGCTCGAAGCGCGCGGCATCGCGCGCCTCTATTCCCACCAGGCGGAGGCCTTCGACGCGCTCGAAGCCGGCAAGAACGTGGTTGTGGTGACGCCCACAGCCAGCGGCAAGACTCTCTGTTACAACCTGCCAGTAACCAACCGGCTGCTGGCCGATGACGGCGCCCGCGCCATGTACCTGTTTCCGACCAAGGCTCTCGCGGAAGATCAGTTGCACGAAGTCCAGGGCGCGGTGGACGCGATGGGATCTTCGATCCGCGCCTTCACCTATGACGGCGACACGCCGCAGGACGCGCGCAAGGCCATCCGCCAGCGTGCCAACGTGGTGCTCACCAATCCGGACATGCTGCATTCCGGAATTCTGCCCCACCACACCAAGTGGGCCCGCTATTTCGAGAACCTTCGCTACATCGTGATCGATGAGCTGCATTATTACCGCGGCGTGTATGGCAGCCACCTGGCCAACGTGCTGCGGCGGATGAAGCGCATCACCGAGTTTTACGGCTCGCATCCACAATTCATCTGCTGCTCGGCCACCATCGCCAACCCGCGCGAGCTGGCCGATGCCCTTACCGGCGAGCCGTTCGAGCTGGTCGAGCGCAACGGCGCGCCGCGCGGCGAGAAGTATTTCGTCTTCTACAACCCGCCGGTGGTCAACCGCCAGCTCGGCATACGCCGCAGCTACATACACGAAGCGCGGCGCGTGGCGATGGAATTCATCGAACGAAATCTCCTGACGCTGGTCTTCGCCAACAACCGCCTGGCAACGGAAGTGCTCGTGACTTATCTGAAGGACGCTTGCGACCGCGGGCCGGTGCCTTCGGAAACCGTGCGCGGTTACCGCGGCGGTTATCTGCCGCGCGAGCGCCGCGAGATCGAGCGCAAGCTGCGCGATGGCGAGATCCGCGCCGTGGTGGCAACTAACGCGCTCGAATTGGGCATCGATATCGGCTCGCTGGACGCGGTGGTGATGGCCGGTTACCCGGGAACCATCGCTTCGAGCTGGCAGCGCGCCGGCCGCGCCGGCCGCCGCCAGGGCACTTCCGCGGCCGTGCTGGTGGCCTCCAGCGCGCCGCTCGATCAGTACATCGTCGAACATCCGGATTATTTTTTCGGCCGTTCGCCCGAGCACGCCTATATCAATCCGGACAATCTCGAAATCCTCATCGCACATCTGAAGTGCGCCGCTTTCGAGCTGCCCATTCGCGATGGAGAGACTTACGGCAAGCACTCGACCGCCGATGTTTGCGCCTTTCTCGAGGAAGCCGGCTTTCTGCATCATTCAGCCGGCGCCTGGCATTGGACTTCCGATACTTACCCGGCGGATGCCACCAGCCTCCGCTCCATTTCGAGCGATAACTTCGTGGTGGTCGATATCACCGGCGATGCCGAAGTGATCGCCGACGTGTCATTCACCACCGCGCTAACCACGCTGCACGAGAAAGCCATCTATCTGCACGAAGCCCGCCAGTACCATGTGGAGCGTTTCGATTACGACGAGCGCAAGGCTTACGTGAAGCGCGTGGACTCCGATTACTACACCGACGCCATCGACTACACGCAGGTGAAGGTACTCGAAGAATACGAAAACGAAGCCCTGGCCGGCGCGCGCCGCGTGCACGGCGATGTGCGCGTCAACCGGCAGATCGTCGGCTTCAAGAAGATCAAGTTTTACACCAATGAAAACGTGGGCGCGGGCAAGCTCAACATGCCGGAGCAGGAAATGCACACCACGGCTTTCTGGCTGCATTTCCCGGCTGCCTTTCTGGCGCGCCTGGGTGAATTCACGCCGGCCGAAAAGCAGAGCGGCATCGGGGGCTTGGGCAACGCGCTGCGCACGGTGGCCGCGCTGCTCTTGATGTGCGACCCGCACGACCTGGGCGTGGCGCTGAGCGAAGAAGATGCCGCCGGCGTGAGCGTGTTCGAACCCAATCTCTATCTCTACGACGCGTACCCCGGCGGCATCGGACAGAGCGCGCCGCTCTACCGCCTGGCGCCGCGCTTGTTGTCTCAAACCGCCGAGCTGATCGCTGCGTGTCCGTGCGATGCCGGTTGCCCCTCCTGCGTCGGCCCAGCCGGCGAAACCGGCGAACGGGGCAAGCAAGTGGCGGGGAGGATTCTGGCGGAGCTGGCGGCGAGCGAGGCGGAGTGATTCCGCGCGGGTTCGGTCAACATGTTCCTTGCCTGTGGGGCAGGATGGCATCCTGCGCGGCGATTGAGAATCGCCGCGCGTGCCGATTGGCAATCGGCACGCAGCTTATCAAGCTGCCCCACAAACGACCGCGTCCTACGGCTTCGCCGGCTTCAACAGCCCGATCGTGTTCCCGTCCGGGTCTGCGAACCACGCGAAGGTACCGGTTGGAATCGCGATCGGCCCAACGATCGGCTTGCCGCCCAATTCCCTGGCTTTATCGAGCGCGGCCTGCACGTCCTCGACGTCCACGTAGAACATTGTGTAATGCTCCGGCTCATGGCCGAGCGAGGTGATGTGACCCGAGATGCCCTGCGGACTCCCGGTCTGAATATTCGACGCCGGGCCGGCGGCCGTGATTTGCCAGCCGAACAGCTTCGCATAGAAATCGCCGGTCCTGGCGCGGTCGCGACATCCGATCTCAAAATGAACAACTGGCCTTCCCATGAACTTCTCCTCCTTTTGAGCAAGTAACTGTGGCGCCGCTGCCGCCAACAAGAGCGCCGCGCGGCGTGTGAGCGTGGCTTTTGCTGGAACGTGGTGCATCCTGTTCGCTCCTGTACCATATCCTCTCAGCTAGGAGCATTCCCCCTTGTCCTCGAACGAAAAATGAAAGGGGCCGTTGCGGCTCGTGCCGGTCGCTTCAAACTTCCCCGTCGCCAAGCCTTCCAACAGCTTTGCCGCGGCTTCCCGGCGATCCGCCGGCATACTGAGCAGCGTCCAGAAAAGCCCCGTGTAGTCGCGTGCCGGATCCAACGCCTGGCGCGGTTCATGCTTGTCCAGGTTCACGCCCTGGAAAGGTTCTGCGCGCACTTTCTCCAGGTCGATTCCGTGCGCCAGCAGAGGCTTTGTCTCAGGCCCGCCAGTTCTCAACAATCCTAAAAGCAAGTGTCTCGGGTCGATGTGCTTGTGCCCGAGCCGCCAGGCTTCCTCCGCGGCGTAAGCCAGGGCTTGGCTCGCCGCGGCGTTCAGCGGCAGGTCGCCGTACGTGGCGGTCTTTAGGTCGGTCTTGGGGAAAAGTGCCTCGACCTCCGGGGACAGCCGCGCAAGCTCCTCGCAAGCCGCCGGCAGCGGCGGAAACTCCCCGGCCGTCAGCAGCCGTGCTATCAGGTCCTTGTCCTCCCTTAGGATCCCGAGCAGCAGGCACGGTGTGTCAATCTCCGACGTCCCGTGCTGCGATGCCTCATAGCGCGCGAAGAAAACCACGCGGCGCGCCTTCTCCGTGTACCTCTCGAACATCTCCACAGTCTACTACTTCAATTCACGCCGGACATCAGGCGCACCGTCGGCCGAATGAGCAGCACCAGCACTAACGCGGCGACGATAGTGCAAGCGGCCACGATGCCGAACAGCGACGGCAGCGGAATCGAGCTGTAGACCGACGCGGCTTTGCCCGCCAGCCAGTCGCCGATGCTGATCGAGAGGAACCAGATCCCCATCATGAAACCGGCCGCGCGCGCGGGCGCCAGCTTGGTCATCGCGCTCAACCCGACCGGGCTGAGGCACAACTCGCCGATGGTCTGCATGAAGTATGTGCCGGTGAGCCACCAATACGACACCAGCGCGCCATGCGCCGCCATCATGGCCGCGGGCACCAGGATAGCGATCGCCGCGCCAGCCCAAAACAGGCCAAGCGAAAACTTGGCGGGGCTGGACGGCTCGGCATGGCGGCGATTGAGCCACAGCCAGAGCCACGCAAAAACCGGGGCCAGCGCAATCACGAAAACCGGCTGGATGAACTGAAACCAGCTCGCGGGGAATTCGAACCCGAAAATGTGACGATCCGTGCTGCGTTCGGCGAAAAAGCTGAGCGACGAGCCGGCCTGTTCATAGGACGCCCAAAAAACCGCCGACGCCACGAACAGCACAAGGATGGCCGCCGAGCGCTTGCGTTCTTCTGCCGTCCACGTGTGCGAGAAGATCAGCCACGCAAACACGACCACCGAGATGCCTAGCAAGGCCCAGCCCACCGAATCGGAGATCAGCGAGGCGGTGAACGCAATCACGCCGGTGGCGCCCAGCACGCCAAGCACGGCAAACACCGCCAGGCCGGCGCCCACCGACCATATGGCGTTGCGACGCTGCTTAGCGTCCGCAGCGGCGTCACCCGTCGACGCGGGGCGCAGGCCGGCTTCGCCCAGGTACTTGCCACTGAGCGCATATTGAATCACGCCGGCCAGCATTCCCAGGCCCGCCAGCCCGAAGCCCAGCCGCCAACTGATCCGCTCTCCCACCCAGCCGCAGAAAATAGGAGAAATCGTAGCGCCGATGTTGATTCCCATGTAGAAGATGGAAAAACCCGAATCGCGCCGCGGATCGCCCTGCCGGTAAAGCTGTCCCACAATGGTGCTGACGTTGCCCTTCAGCAAGCCCGTGCCCGCCATCAGCAGGACCAGCCCCAGATAGAACGCGGCCTGGCTGGGCGCCATCAGGCAGAATTCGCCGGCGGCGATGAAGATGCCACCCACCAGCACGGCGCGCTGTTGTCCGATAATGCGGTCCGCCACCCATCCGCCGCCCAGGCACGTCAGGTAGACCATGGCGCCATAGAGGCCGTAGACCGCGCCGGCCTTGTCATCGTTGAAGCCCAGCCCGCCTTTGACGATCTTGTCGGTCATGTAATAGATGAGGATGGCGCGCATGCCGTAGTAGCTGAAGCGCTCCCACATCTCGGTGAAGAACAGCGTGGCGAGGCCGCGCGGATGGCCGAAAAACCGGGTGTCGTACTGGGCTTGAGAAGGTTGCGCGCCGGGCGGGGTGTCGGTCATGGAAAGGTCTAGGGGCCAGTGTACCGTACCATGGGTAGGGCATGCTTTTAGCTTGCCAACTCCCGCTTGCGGGCGGGCGTTTCCCCAAAGATCGCATCCACGCTTTGGGTGCGTCGGCAGTTTATCTGATAGAGGATGAAAACTCTGGCACTGGCGGCGGCTGAACTGGGCGGCGAGCCGGAAGGCCGGGATGTCACGCTCGAAGCCGCACGCGCCGGCGACCGGGCGGCTTTCGATCTGCTGATGCGCCGCCATGAGCGCCTGGTGCTGGGAACGGCCTACCGTCTGGCGGGTAATCTGGAGGACGCGCAGGACGCTTCGCAGGAGGTGTTTCTGCGGCTGTATCGCAACCTCGCGAAGCTTGACACCGGCAATCTGGCTGCCTGGCTTTACCGGGTGACGGTGAATGTGTGCCACGATGCGCGGCGGCGCCATCCGGAGACGGTTCCGGTGGATGACGCGCCGGAATTGGCCGCCGCCGGCGATCCGCAGCAGAGCGCGGACGAGGCCGAGCGGAGGGCGCTGCTGCTGCGCAGCTTGCGGATGCTCTCCGAAAAGGAGCGTGCCGCGCTGGTGCTGCGCGACCTGGAAGGGCTTTCCACCGCCGAGGTGGCGGGCGTGCTGGGATCGAGCGCGGGCACTGTCCGCTCGCAGATTTCGAAGGCTCGATTGAAGATGCGGGGTTTTGTGGAGCGCTATTCGCGGAGGCGCTTATGAGTTGTGCGACGTGGGAAGAGCGGGTCGCGCTGTTTGCCGGTGGCGATCTGGAAACCGCCGAGGCAGCCGCCGTCGAGCGGCACTTAAGCCAGTGTGCGGCGTGCAACGCTCTGGCGGCGGATTTGCGCCTGGAGCTCGACGGATTGCGCCAAGTACACGCGGAACCGCTGGCGGCCGGGCACTATGCGGCCGTGCGCGGGCGGGTGCTGGCGGAATTGGCGAAGGCGCCACGGCAGCATGCCGCGTGGGCGTGGGCGGCTGCGCTGGCGGTCGCCGCGGCGGGAGCGTGTGTGGTGTGGGTGATGATGAAGCCGGTCGCGGTGACGGCGCCGGAACTGCCGCGCCTGGTGGCTGTTGCGCCGATAGCGGAACGGCCGACGCCGCGCGAGCGCGGAAGTAGCCGCCCGCTCAGAGGCCGCAAAAGGGAGGGTTGGCAGGCGAAAGCGCCTGCCCCACTCGCGGGCGGCAAAGTGGGACAGACGCTTTCGTCTGTCAACCCGCAGGCAATACCAGTTCTTTCACCGGCTGCCGTCGAAGATTCCCCGGTGCGCATGGTGCAATTGGCTACCGACGATCCGAACGTAGTGATTTATTGGCTATTCGAAGAAAAGGGAGAGGAACGATGAAACGAATCGCTGCCGTATTGATGCTGACCGCCTTGTCTCTGGCGGCGCAGGATAACCAGAACACACAATCGAAACCGCCCGACGTCACCGTGAAGAAGCTCTTCGTGTTGAAATACGCCGACCCCGGGCAAGTCGTGAATCTGGTGCGCGCACTGTCGGGCCAGGCGGAAGAGAATTCCCAGATGCGCGCCATCGCGGTGACGGCGGACAGAGCCGCCATGGCGGTGATTGAGGACGCCATCAAGCAACTGGATGTGCCGTCGGCTGCCCCCAAGAACATCGAACTGACGGTCAACCTGGTCGTGGGCACAGACGCCGAAAGCAGTCTGGGCAATTCCGTGCCCAAGGAACTGGAGAGCGTGGTGGCACAGCTCAAAGGCGCGTTTCCATTCAAGAATTACCGGCAGGTAGATCAGATCGAGCTGCGTACCCGCACCGGGGAACGCGCGGATACGAGGAGCGAGGGAGCCGTGGTCACGAAGGATTCTCTGCCGGAGTACGTGCCAGAATCGGGACCGGCGAGACCCCAAGCCACAACGATCACAACCTACTTTGTCATTCGCGCCGCCAGGCTGACGCCAGATGGATCGACGGTGCGGCTGGACGACATGCGGGCATCTATCTCTTGGCCCGGCATTGCCAACAACTTGAGCCTCAGCGCGAGCGTGGACTTGAAGGAGGGCCAGAAAGTCGTAGTCGGCCGGATTGGCGTGGCGCACGACCAAGCCTTGTTCGTGGTTCTAACCGCCCACGTGGTGCAGTAGCGCCGGTGCTCGCGCGCCGGCCGCCGCTTGACACGGCTTCCGTGCGCACGTAATATGGGTATATGAACGTCACGCTTTCGGTCGACGACGAGGTGATTCTCCGTGCACGCCGCCGGGCCGAGGCTCTGGGAACGAGCGTCAATCAGCTCGTTCGGGAATATCTCGAGCGGCTGGCGGGCAAGTCGGATCCCAATGAAGACGCCGCAGAGTTTGAGCGCCTGTCAAAACTCGCTCACGGCGATTCCCGCGGGTGGAAGTTCAATCGGGACGAACTTCACGAGCGGCGATGAACCGGCCGGCATTTTTCGATACCAACATCTTCATTTACGCCGACGATGCGTCTGCGCCAGCCAAGCAGGGACGAGCAATTCAGCTCATCACCGATTACCAGCGCTCCGGTCTGTTAGTTGTTTCCATTCAGGTCTTGCAGGAGTATTTTGCCGCGGCAACCAGAAAACTAGGCGTCGATGCGGAAACGGCGCAACAGAAGGTTCAGTTGCTCGCGCGCGCCCGTGTCGTTCGCTTCGTCGAGGACGATGTGATCGCCGCCATCGAATTGCACCGCCTGCATCGAATTTCTTTCTGGGATGCGATGATTATTCACGCGGCCCGTTTGGCCGGCACGGACCTTCTCTACAGCGAAGACCTGCAATGCGGCGCAGTCGTGGGCGGTGTTCGCATCAGTAATCCTTTCCTGACAGCCTGAATATCCACACACCGCTTCCCCGAACCTGAACACACGCAGAGGTTCGGCGTGGGCGATGGTTGCGTTTGTCTATTAAGCTGGCTTAAGCTAGATTAAGAGGACGTTATGCAGGAAATTGGAGCCTTTGAAGCCAAAAACACACTGGGCACCCTATTGGACCGCGTGGAACGAGGCGAGGAAATCGTCATCACCAGACACGGCAAACCGGTTGCCCGATTGGTGGCCAGCGCCGGCGGCATTGACCGCGTCCAGGCGAAAGGGGCGGCGGACCGCATCCGTTCCCGTGCCAGCGGTCTGCCTGGAACTTTCAATTGGGATGTCCTCAAAGCCGACCGCGATGAGGGCCGACTTTGAGCCTGGTTCTCGACAGTTCCGTGACTCTCGCCTGGGTCTACTCGGCTGAAGCGACGGGAGCGATCTCCGATGTGCTGGCGCGGGTCATCGAGTCCGGAGCTTGGGTCCCTGCGCTCTGGCGGTTGGAGATTGCCAACGTTCTCGAAATGGGTGTGCGAAAAGGGCGGACGGACGCGGCTTTTCGGGATGCCGCGCTGGCCGACCTCGCTGTTCTGCCGATCACCGTAGATCCGGAGACCGATCGCCACGCCTGGGGTGCGACCGCGAAGTTGGCCGCTCGGCACCGCCTGACCCTTTATGACGCCGCGTACCTGGAATTGGCTCGCCGCCGCAGTCTTCCGCTGGCAACACTCGATCAGGAACTGCGGGTTGCCGCAGCCGCCGAGGACATTGTGCTGATTGGGGTCTAGAACCGAGCCTGACACGCGAACCGCACCGGAATAACATTGTTATCACCATGCGGGCTATACACGTAAGCATACGACAAATAGGCAACTCCCAAGGGGTTGTCATTCCAAAACCGGTACTTGCGCAGTTGGGTCTGGACGCGAAGGCGGCGGCGGAAATGACAATCGAGGATGGCGCACTTGTGTTGCGTCGGCCGGCGAGCGCGGCGCGCACCGGCTGGGCCGAGGCTGCCAGGAGAATCGCCGAGGCTGGTGACGACGAACTCGTGATGGGCGAATTTGGTAATGCGGAGGATGCGGAGTTGGTCTGGTGACGCGTGGAGAGATTTGGCTCGTGAATCTCGATCCTACCATCGGGAGTGAAATCAGGAAGACGCGCCCGTGTGTGGTGGTGTCTCCGCCCGAAATGCACGATCATCTGCGCACGGTGCTAGTCGCAACGATGACTACGGCGGGCCGCGAGGCGCCGTTCCGGATCGGCGTCGCTCATGGTGGCCGGAGGGGCTTGATCCTGCTCGATCAGGTTCGCGCAGTGTACAAGACCCGGCTTACGAAGAGACTGGGAGTGGTTCCCGCAAAGACGCTCACAACCACGTTGAAGACCCTGCAAGAGGTATTTGCAGAATGAGATTCCTCCGCTGGAGCTGCCCCCCGGTCGGCATCGCAGATGAGACAAGCGCCAAGCACAGGCGCGCTCTGGAACCTCGTGGCTTGTCCGTCCGTATGTAGCCTTATGGAGCCTAAACTCGCGATTTGCCGAACGCGCAGAGAGTTCCTGTCCGGTGCCGCCGTCTCCGTGATTGCCGGCACGCTAGCGTCGTGCCATGCTGCGGAAGCCAGGCCAGTCGTAGGCGTGGTCAGGATCCGCAAGGGCAACATCGAGGCCGCCGTGGAAGAGGCCATCGAGTTGCTGGGCGGCATGGCGGCGATCACTCGCGGCAAGGAGCGCATCATGCTCAAGCCCAACCTGGTCGCGTCTATTCCAGAAGCCACCACCAAGCTGCCTGTGATGCGAGCGCTCGTGCGGCTGATGCGAAGCGCCCACAAGGATATTTCCATCGGCGAGGGTTCGTCTGCAGCGGCGCCGTTCAACGTACGCAACGACCAGACCTTCCGCACCTCCGACAAGGATCTGCTCAACGGCCTTCAGAAGCGCGTCTTTGACGAGTTGGGCTATAGCGAATTCAGCGAGACGGAAAAGGTTCCGCTGGTGAATCTTCATACCGGCGATCTGGTCGAGGTGAATGTTCCACACGCGTTGCTGTTCGATAAGCTGACCTTGCATCGATCGCTGACCGAGATCGACCTGCTTTGCTCGGTGCCCATGATGAAAACCCACGTTCTGGCCGGGGTCACACTGGGAATGAAGAACCTCATCGGCGTCTACCCCGGCGCCATCTATCAGGCGGTACGCGGCGACATGCACGACATGGCGTCCAAGATCGAGCCCTCCGCTACAGCGGCGCCGATCGTGGACATGGTGCGCGCGAACAAGCTCGGCCTAGTGGTGATCGATGGCTCTTCGGCGATGGAAGGAAACGGTCCGACCGATGGAACCCAGGTTCCCATGGAGACCATCATCGCCGGCACGAATCCTCTAGCCACCGATATGGTGGCGGCGAGCCTCATGGGCTTCGAGCCCGGCGAGATTTCGACCTTCACCTGGGCGCACAAGGCCGGACTCCGGCCACACCGCCTGGAGGAGATCGAGACTCGCGGCGAACCGCTCGATCGCGTCCGGCGCGAGTTCGTTCGGCCTGTCCTGGTCCCCTGGAACCCCGCCGACTACCCGCTGCTGGGGTGATCGATCCTTCCACCGACGCGCGAAGAGTTCGAGTCCGAGCTGGGGACCTCACAGGCGTTCGAACCGGCAACTTGAAGAAGCAAAAGAGGAAAATCAAGAAAACGGCGAACTGGGGTGGCTCCCCACATTGGACACGTTTTCGAACTTTTGGCACCCAGTTGGCCATGTGATCGAACCCATGGGAGCACATTGTTTTCAGACTGATCCGGGCCAGCGACGATGATCATCCAGCTTGGGCACCCAGTCTGGATACGTCTCGAGCTCGCCAGGGGAGCCTCAGCTAACTTCCGGATGACGTGACCCAGGAGCAGCCCGGAGGTGGCCGTGCTTTCGACAGCCCCACATATCAGCGGCCATAGGCCCGCGGACCCAGACGGCTCTCGGGTCAGGGACGACCGCGTTCGGCTCGTACGATAATGGAGTCATGACCGTGCAGCTTTCAGTCGGGGACACCGACGATCCCGCTTTTGTCTGTTTGGTGAACTCGGTTTTGCGAGGAATACTTGTATCTCACGCACCGGCAAAGGTCTGGGTTATTCAAATCGATAACTGGTTCGATCATAGATGGCTGCAATTCTCTGGCAAGGGAATCGTGGACTTCCAGTGGCCTGCCTTCACGGGCAGATATGACGCGGCGCTAGATGAGTTCTACCAGGACAAGACTACGTTCCCTCCATTTGCCCCGAGCAGGGTCCTAGGCCAATGGTCATATGGGAGGGTCGGTTCGGAGTACACGGAGATCCCATTGCCCCATCTGCCGCATCCTGCTGAAAATCGGCGGAGCGAGATGAACCTCCAAAGACGGGTTCAGGACCATGGCCCTTCAGCATGCTTCCTGTGGTATAGCAGCAACACAGTTTCGAATGGTCGAGGCAGTGTCATGGTCTATTCAGTCGAAGGGGAGCGGGTGGACACCTGGTTCGCCGCATTCAATCGGAATGACCGCTGGAAGCTCCATGCCACCAAAGGAGTTGGGCGAGATTACGTTGAACACCTCTGCGCGACAGCGTAGCGCTGGTAGCTTACACACCCCCGTTGCAGGCGTTGAGTCGGGGGTGCCCGTGACCAGCAGATATGATGAGCAGGACCGAGTTCGAATCCTGCCTGGAGTTTTGATATCTGGCTCCCCAGGTAGGACTCGAATCGCCGCTGTTCCCTTACTTCGCCAGCTCCCTCAGCACGTACGGCAATATCCCGCCATTGCGGTAATACTCCACTTCCTGCGGCGTATCTACGCGGACGGTCACCGTGAAATTCGTCTCCGCGCCATCGGCGGCAACGGCGCGCACCGCGGCTTTCTTCGCACCGCCGCTTAAAGCAGCCGGGATGCCGGTAACCTGGTACGTTTCTCTTCCGGTAAGCCGCAGGCTCTGGGCGTTCTGGCCTTCTTCAAACTGCAGCGGCAGCAGTCCCATGCCGACCAGGTTGGTGCGGTGGATGCGCTCGAAGCTCTCGGCGATCACGGCCTTCACGCCGAGCAGCATCACGCCCTTGGCCGCCCAATCGCGCGACGAGCCGGAGCCGTATTCCTTGCCGGCGAGAATCAGCAGCCCGACGCCTTCGGCCTGATATTTCACCGAAGCATCGTAAATGTACATCTGCTCGCCATCCGGCAGGTGCAGCGTCCAGCCGCCCTCGGTGCCCGGCGCGAGCTGGTTGCGCAGGCGGATGTTGGCCAGCGTTCCGCGCACCATTACTTCGTGATTGCCGCGGCGCGCGCCGTATTGGTTGAAATCCTTCGGCTCCACGCCTTGCGCAATCAGGTAGCGGCCGGCCGGCGTATCTTTCGGAATCGATCCGGCCGGCGAAATGTGATCGGTGGTCACCGAATCGCCCAGCATGGCGAGCACGCGCAGCCCCGCGAGGTCGTGAGTGGACGTGGCCGGGTCAGCCATCTTTTCGAAATACGGCGGCTTCTTAATATAGGTGGACCGGTCGTCCCATTCGTAGGTGTCGCCGGTCGGGACCGGCATTGCTTGCCAGTTAGCGTCACCATCGAAAGCGTGCGCATATTCGTGCTCGAACATGCCACGGTTGACGGCGGCACGCACGGTGGCTTGCACTTCCTCATTGGTCGGCCAGATGTCGCGCAGATAGACCGGCGTGCCCGTGCCATCGGCGCCCAGCGAGTCGTTGGCAAGATCCACATCCACTGTCCCTGCCAGCGCGTACGCCACCACCAGCGGCGGCGATGCCAGGTAATTGGCTTTCACTAGCGGGTTCACGCGGCCCTCGAAATTGCGATTGCCGCTCAGCACAGCGGCCACGATGAGGTTCTCTTTCTGTACCGCTTGCGCGACCGGTTCTGGCAGCGGCCCGCTGTTGCCGATGCAAGTGGTGCAGCCGAAGCCCACCAGGTGAAACTTGAGCCGCTCGAGATACGGCAGCAGGCCGGCCTCGCGGTAATAGTCCATCACCACTTTCGAGCCCGGCGCCAGGCTGGTCTTCACCCACGGCTTCACGACGAGGCCGCGCTCGACGGCTTTCTTCGCCAGCAGGCCGGCGGCCAGCATCACCGAGGGATTGGAGGTGTTGGTGCAGCTCGTAATAGCGGCGATCACCACCGCGCCGCTGCCGATGGTAGCGGCGTGCCCATCGATCTCGGCCTGCGCACTCCTCCCGTTGCCCGGGAACGCGGCGTGGAAGTTCTTCTGTACGCCGGCAAGTTCCACGCGGTCCTGCGGCCGTTTCGGCCCGGCGAGCGAGGGCGTCACTTTCGCCAGATCCAGCTCGAGCGTGTCCGCGTACACAGGGTCCGGCGTGGAATCGGTGCGGAACAGGCCTTGCGCTTTGGTGTAAACGTCCACCAGCGCTACCAGCGCGCCATCGCGATTGGTGAATCGCAGATAGGCGAGCGTCTCCGCGTCCACCGGGAAGAAGCCCATGGTGGCGCCGTACTCGGGCGCCATGTTGGCCACCGTGGCGCGGTCCGCCAGGCTCAGCGCGCTGAGGCCGGTTCCGTAGAACTCGACGAACTTTCCCACCACGCCCTTCTTGCGCAGCATTTGCGTGATGGTGAGCACCAGGTCGGTGGCGGTGCAACCTTCCGGCAGCTTGCCGTGAAGCTTGAACCCTACCACCGGCGGCAGCAGCATGGAAATCGGCTGGCCCAACATGCAGGCCTCTGCTTCGATGCCGCCCACGCCCCAGCCCAGCACGCCGAGACCGTTGATCATGGTGGTGTGCGAATCGGTGCCCACCAGCGTATCCGGATAGGCCTGCCCATTCGCTCGGAACACCACCGATGCCAGGTATTCGAGATTCACCTGGTGCACGATCCCGGTGTCCGGCGGGACGACGCGGAAATTGCGGAAAGCGGTTTGCCCCCAACGCAACAGCGCGTACCGCTCGCGGTTGCGCTCGAATTCGAGCACCGCATTAATGCCGAAAGCTTCGGGCGAGCCGAAGCTATCCACCTGCACCGAGTGATCGATCACCAGATCGGCCGGCATCAGCGGGTTGGCCCGGCTGGGGTCGGCGCCGGCCGCGGCAAGCGCATCGCGCATGGCCGCCAGATCCACCACCGCCGGCACGCCGGTGAAATCCTGCAACAGGACGCGCGCCGGCATAAAGCTGATTTCCTTGCCCTCGGCGGCGGCCTGGCCGCGCGCCACATACTCGACGTCGGAGGCCAGCACGCGGTGGCCATCCTCCGAGCGGAGCAGATTTTCGAGCAGGATCCGAATCGAAAAGGGCAGCCGCCCGACATGGCCCACGCCCTTTTCTTCCACCGCCTGAAGCCGGAAGTACTCGTAGTCGGCCGAGCCCACGCGCAGCTTCGCCTTCGCGCCAAAGCTATTGGTTTGCATCAACTTGATTATAGGCGAGGTAGGGGCCGGGCATGCCCGGCACGCCTTAGCCTACGTGTCGCACATCTAAGGAGAACCGTACAAACGCTCTAAAGTTTTAAGGCCATTGACCGATTTGTTGAATGTGCTGCCATATGCGACCAGCAGCGGGACGGCAGGGGACATCACCCCGACGGGTTTCGCGGCCCTGGTGGTGAACCTGTCGGCGGGTGAGGCCGGGAATCAGGAAGTCATCGAAGACCTGTTAAGGAACGATCCCGATCTTTTTCGTCGCGGCGCGCTGGAAGTCTTGCGAACCCAGGAACAATCGCGCGGCCTGCGCTTCCTGGTAGGCTTGCTGGTCGCCAACGATCTGTTGGAGCCTCTGTTGTGCGAAGGGTCGTTACAGGTCGAGCAGGCGTCGGCGGCCGTCCGCATGGCGATCCAGATCGACTCCATGGTGGAAATCGCCTTGGCCCGGCACCTCGCTGAGGGTGTGACAGCCGGTACGCGCCCGCTGCTCGCCGCCAATGCCTCGCGCCTGCTGGACATTCTCGCCCGCGTCTCGGATGGCACCCGCATCCTGCCGGCGCTGGCCCGCCTGTTGCACTCGACGGATGCCGGATTGCGCTCCAAGGCCGCGCTCATCATGGGGCGCAGCAACCGCAGCGCAACGTGGGTGCGAAGTCACATGAGCGACGCGGATCCCCGTCTGCGCGCCAACGCGGTGGAAGGATTGTGGGGGGTAGAAACCGAGGAAGCGCGCGACCTGATGCTGGCGGCCCTGCGCGATGCCAACAACCGCGTGGTGGGCAACGCGCTCTATGGTCTCTATGCGATGGGGGAATCCGCGTCCCTCGCCGAAACCATCAAGCTGGCCGCTCATCCGGCCCCGGTCTTCCGCGCCACGGCCGCTTGGGTGATGGGAGAGACCGGGGACCCACGGTTTCGCGAGCCAGTAGCGCAGTTGCTGAGGGATCCGCATCCGATGGTGCGATCGCGGGCCTTGCGGTCGGTCGCGTCGATCAAGGCAGCCATGGCGCAAGCGGCCACCGGGCAGCCCTGGCGCCTCTCCAGCCTGATGCTCGAAACCATGGCCGCCGCTTCGGCCGGCGGGCCCAAACTCACGCGGCGGCTGCAAGTGGCCGTGGGCGCCCCGGGCGGCGCGCCACCCGCGCTTCGCGCCATCCACTTTATGCTCAGCGAGGACCGGCTGCCGGTGCTGAATTACCACGTGACAGTCCGCCCCAGTCCGCCCCCCATGTCGGTGGTATTCCTGTTCCCCCGTGGCGGCGAGGCGCAAGAGCCTCCCTGGGTGACCGGTGCGCTCGGTTGCCTGGCCGGAAAACGGCCTTCGGATTTGTGGGCGTACCTTCCCTGGAGGCCCGCCGGCGAGGCTGCCCCGGCTGCCCCCGCGGCCCAGGCCAACCAGGAGTTTCCCTTCACTCCCAATCCCGATGCCCTGGCCGATGCTTTTCGCCGGATGACCCAACGCGCCGACTGCGCCGATATGTGGCAGACGCTCTGGCGCGCCCTGCGGGCTGAATCCAACCTGGCGCGAGGCAAACGGCACGTCATCGTCTTCGCCGCCGAGCCGGTCCACGGCGTCGCTGGGCCCGGCCTGGTGGCCACCGTGGGCGCCGCCCTCGGCCTGGTCCAGGTCATCTCGTCGGTCCCCAACCCCGCCCTCGAGGACCTCTGCCACAAGACCCGCATCAGCTACACGTATGCCGCCACGCCCGAGGAGATCATCGCCCGCATCGAAGAGGCTTACCTCAATCTCAACGCGCGCTACGAAATCGGCTATCAGACACTGTCCCAGGAAGCCCGCGAGCTGAGAATCAGAATCCAATGCCCGAGCGGATGGGGGGAGACTAGCGTAGCCATTCCAGCGCCAGCGGGGTGAGGCGGGCTCACCTCCATCCGGCGCCTCCGCGAGGCCGTCAGATATTTGACTCCAATTTGAGACATAGAAAAGCGGCGCCGCTATCTCGGGAACGGCCTGAGACGGAGCCTCAGCTTCGGCGGCCCTCGTTTCGTAACCGTGGCACTCCTTGCCGCCCGTCTATAATCGAAATCAATGTCCCGCTTCCGCGAAGCTTCCAGGACGGCGGCCGCTGGCCTGGCGCTTTTCTTGATCAATGCCGGCCTGGTGTGGCGGCTGTTTCGCATTCCTTACACCCAATACATGGGGTCGATCGAGGCTGCCTACATCGGGCTGGCGCGCTACATCATCGCTTATTTTCCGCATCTCACCTGGTTCCCGCTCTGGTACGGAGGCATCCCTTACCCGGACACGTATCCGCCGCTGCTGCACTTCACGGTGGCGGGCGTTGCCGCCGCGGCGCGCATTTCGCCGGCGCTGGCCTATCACATGGTTACCGCCGTCGTGTACGCGCTGGGTCCGGTGACGATGTTCTGGGCCGCATGGCGGTTGGGCGCGGGGCGAGTGCCGGCTTGGCTGGCCGGGCTCGGCTATTCGTTGGTTTCGCCGAGCTGCTGGCTGATACGCGAAATCCGGCCCGATAGCGGCGGCTGGTTCGGACCGCGGCGATTGACGACTCTGCTGCCCTATGGCGAAGGCCCGCATCTCACGTCGCTGATGTTTCTGCCGCTAGCCGTCGCACTGTTGCACGTGGCCCTGACCAAACGCCGGCCGGTTTATTACGTACTGGCCGGGCTGGCGCTGGCCTCGACCGTGCTTAGCAACTGGATCGGCGCTTTCGCGCTGGCGCTGGGCGCGGGCGCCTATCTGTTTGCCGGTTTTGAGACGCGCCCGGCGAGGCAGTGGCTCACCGCCGCCGGCCTGGCTTGCTACGCGTACTTGATCGCGCTGCCGTTTGTGGCGCCATCCGTCGTCGCAACCATTAGCGCCAACGCTCCGCTGGTGGGCGGCAAGTTCGAATCCGGCCCAGCGCACGTGGCGCTAGTCGCCGTCTTCGCCGCCGGTTTTTTGGCGCTGGCCTGGGCGATGCGGCGCACCGAGCTTGGCGCCGCTGCGCGATTCGGAATTCTGTTTCTCTATGCCATGGCTTTTATCGCGCTGGCAGGTTACTGGTTTCATTTCTCCCTGCTGCCGCAACCGCAGCGCTACCACCTCGAGATGGACCTGGCTTTCTGGCTGGCGGTGGCGCTGATCGCCGGTCCCGCCTACGCGCGATTGCCGCGCCGCGCGGCGACGATCCTCGTTTGCGGCGTGGCACTCGCCACCGCGCCGATTTGGATTTATCAACTCCGCCGCGCGCACGGCATGGAGCAGCCCATCGACGTCCAATCCACCGCCGAATACCGCGTTTCGCGCTGGCTGGGCGAGCACCTGCCCGGGCGGCGTGTCTTCGCGCCGGGAACCATCGGCTTCTGGATGAACGCCTTCAGCGATACGCCCATGCTGACCGGCGGCTTCGACAACGGCATGCGCAATGCCCTCCTGCAGCACATCATATTTCAGGAGTACTTCGGAGAATCGCTGGAAGTCGGGCTCGGCTGGTTGAAAGCCTACGGTGTCGATGCCATCGTGGGCGGCGACGCACAGTCCCGCGAGATCTATCACCCCTACGCCCATCCCGGCAAGCTTCACTCCCTGCCCGTGCTGTGGCGGGATGAGACCGAAGTAATCTACGCCGTGCCGCGTGGTTCCAACTCGCTGGCGCACGCCGTTCACGCGGCCGACCTGGTGACGGATACGCCGGCTGCGTACAACCTGGTAGCGGAGCGGACCTATCTCGCGGCGCTCGAAGATTCCACCCTCCCGCCAGCCGACTTCCGCTGGACCGGCACGGGCGCGGCGCGCATCACCGGCGATTTGCGGCCGGAGCACCTGCTCAGCGTGCAGGTGACTTTCGATAAAGGATGGAGCGCCAGCGTGAACGGCGCACCGCGCCGCATCTGGGGCGATAAACTGGGGCAGATCGTGGTCGAGCCGCGCTGCGATGGCGCGTGCGTGGTGGACCTGGTCTACGACGGCGGAACGGAAATGAAATTGGCGCGCGCGGCCAGCGTGCTGGCGCTGGCGGGCGGCGGGTTGTGGATTCTGTTCGGGAGCATGGGATGGCGAAAGCGCTCGGATTCAGCGACGACGAACTGAAGCTGCTGCTGGTTGAGGTGCGTCACATGCGCCGCACGTTCGCGGAGGCGCGCGGCCGCGACCCGGCGCTCGAAAGCTACGCCGTCCTCTATGACAATCTGTTCGAGAAGCTCCGCGAGATGACGGGCCCGCTGCCAGCCACCGTGGAAGAGTTAATCGAGTGACCTGTCGGCACGGGGGCGCGGTCTCCCATTGCGACACTAATATGCACTGTCGGACGTTTCTCACGCGGCCGGGAGGCGCGTGTTGATGGCGAAGAAATGCGTTACATCGCTGTGGATCCTGGGATCCGCATTGGTTCTAGTCCACCTTCTAAAACAGGCCGCGTCTGAGCCACGAGGATTCTGGCTATTCCTGTGTGGCGCGCTAGTGTGCTACTCGCTTCCATTCTTCGTCTTAACCCTAATCCGAATACCCGAGAGCCGGTCGCCTCAAAGATACATCCTGTTGACCCTGTTCGTGCTCGTTATTGGATTGAACCTGTTCATCCCGGTCCGGTCCCTCTTGCCTGGCTATCATCCAAAGGCGCTCGAGGACCTGGGATATCTGTTTTTGCCGTTTATTGAACTGGCACTGATAGCGTTGGTTTTCGTCTTGGCGGCCGCAAGTGCTGCATTGTTGCGCAAAGACCGGAAGCCGTGAATCGGAATCGGGAATCGATAGGGCTTCATTGCCCCAGACCGGCTGCGTCCTTGCGCCGTTTACGCCCCGCCCAGCGCGGCGTTGATCGCTTTCCGCAAGGCGTCCTCGCTCGGGCCTCCCACGTAATGCTGGCGGATGACGCCGCCGCGGTCGATGACGATGACCGTCGGAATGCCGCTGATGCCGTACTGCCGGTGCACGTCCCGCCGGCTGTCCATCAGAACGGATAACTGGTAGTCGTACTTCTTGAGGAACCCGGCGACGGTCCCCTTGTCTTCATCGTTGATGCCGAGGAACTGCACCTTGCCGGCGAACTCGGTGCGCAGCTTTTCCACGATCGGCAGTTCCTGGCGGCACGGACCGCACCAGGTGGCCCAGAAATCCAGCACCACCACGCTGCCACGCAAGTCGCTGAGCCGCACCGCCTCGCCCGAAACCGATTTCAGTTGAAAGTCCGCGGCCACCAGGCCCGTGAGCACCGTGTGCTGTTCCTGCGGCAGCACCAGCATCTCCACTTCTGTCCACTTCTTCTCGGGCGTCCAGGTGAAGATGGAGTCGTCGACTTCGTCGTCCAGTTCCAGCTTTTTGACTTTGGTTTCGATTTTGGTGCTGGCGAGGCCTCCACCCGCCGCCAATCGGGAAGTCTGTATGTCGCGAAGCACCAGGAAGCGGTTCTTGTCGATCCACAACTCGTGCGCCGCACTCTTCGTCCGCGCAGTGATCACATAACAGGGAACCTTGGCGCGCCCAAGACTGTAAGTTTCTTCGCGAGCGATCTCCGGCGATTCCGCGATTTGAGCAAGCGCGATAAAACGCGATACCAGGAGCCGCGTCATGACCTCACGCAGATCGCGCGGTTGATTCTGGCTCTCGGGTTCCGGCGCCTCATCCGCATCGTCCGCCACGCCGGCCACTTCCTGTTTCATCCACTGTTTGGCCTTGGGCAGCGCTTTCCAGGTGGTGGCGCCGTCGCTCACCGCCAAGCCCTCCCCGTTGCCGGAGCGCGTCCAGGCGCGGAATCTGCCTGGCGGCCTCTCAGCCAGTTCGTAGTCGGTCTCGCTGAGCAAGCTGTCTCCCAGCCTCATCAGTGTATCCGTCCGCGTGGCAACCGCGTGGATGGCGTGCAAACCAGCGTAGGTGTGGGCGACTTTGGCAAGTACGTCCGCCGCCTGCGGTTGAGCCCCCGCACTGGCGGCCAGGATGAACAGCGTAACGGCGTAGCGCACAGACCTACAGGTTTACTCTGACGCTTCGACAATCGCAAGGGGGCCCGAAACTCTTATCCCCCGCAGAAGATCGGAAAATGCCCCGACGCCCCGGCTCGATGGATCTTTTCCGCCGCGAATGCGTATATTCAAAGGTATGAAAACGACTCGCCTGACGATTCTTGCTTTTGTAACATTCATGGGTTTTGGCCAGACTGCGCCGCCGCCGCAGTTCGAGGTGGCATCGATCCGGCCGTCGGCTCCTGCCGGCCTGGGACAGGTTGGCCTGGGTTTGCATATCGATGGCTCGCAGGTCAGCATTCGCCAGTTTGCTCTGAAAGATGAGATTGCGATCGCATTCAATCTCAAGCAGTATCAGGTCTCCGGGCCCGATTGGCTGGCGACCGAGAAGTTCGACATTGTCGCCAAACTGCCGGACGGCGCCCCGCGCAACCAGGTGCGGGAGATGTTGCAGGCCTTGCTGCTCGACCGGTTCCAGATGAAGACGCACCATGAAACCAAGGACTTCTCGGTCTATGCCGTGGTGGTCGGCAAGGGCGGGCTCAAGATGAAAGAGTCGCCGGCCGATCCGGCGGACCCTGCGGCCGATGGCGACAAGAAGCCCGACAACGGAGCCGTCAACGTCTCGGTCAGCGGCGGCCGCGGCGGCGTGGTGGCCAATTACGGCAACGGGTCGTTTTTCACGCTGGGGAACAACCGTATCGACGCCCAAAAAATGCAGATGAGCTACGTGGCCGACATGCTGGCGCGCTTCGAGGACCGGCCGGTGCTGGACTTTACCGAGCTGAAAGGTAAGTACGATTTCACGCTCACTTTTACCGAAGAGGACTATCACGCCATGATGATCCGGGCAGCCATCTCGTCCGGCATGGCGCTGCCGCCCGAGGCCATCCAGGCCATGCAGAACGCGTCCGGCGATTCGCTGTTCAGCGCTCTGCAAACGGTGGGACTCAAGCTGGAACCGCGCAAGGCGCCGCTCGACGTGCTGGTAATCGATCACGCCGAAAAAACCCCCACCGAAAACTGACGGATTGGCCCGTGGAGCGACACATGCCGCAGAAAAAAGTCGTAATCCTGGATGGCGCCGGATCTGGCGACGGGGACCTGTCGCCAATTCTTGACGTGTTGTCTCAGGTGCTCCAGGCTGACGGTGCTCAAGTCGAGACCTTTCCCCTGCGCGAAATGAAACTGGCCCATTGTCTCGGCTGCTTCGGTTGCTGGATCAAGACACCTGGCATTTGTGTGGAAGCCGATGCCGGCCGCGAGATAGCCAAAGCAATAATCCGGAGCGATGTGACGGTTCTCTTCACCCCAGTGACTTTCGGCGGCTACTCGCCGGAGCTGAAGAAGATGGTGGACCACTTCGTTCAGCTCATTTCCCCCTTTTTCGAGATGGACCATGGGGAGGTTCACCACACGCCGCGCTATGCTCATCGGCCGCGGCTCGTGACGGTTGGGGTCCAGCGCCATCCCAACCCGTATGAGGCGCACATCTTCAAGACCCTCGCCGGGCGCAACGCGATCAACTTGCATCCCCACAGCTACGCGGCGGAGGTGGTTCTCTCCGACTCAGACGCCGATGCGCTGCGCGAGCGCTTCGAATCGCTCCTCACCAGGTCCGACGCGTTGCCCTACGGCGATGCGGCCGCGTCGCTCATGCCCGCGCCGGTTGTGTCCGGCGCGGCCGTTGAAACGGCCGGCGCACGACAGGCGTTGCTCATTGTGGGCAGCCCCAAGACCAACGAGCCCAGCACGTCGGGCGCCCTGGGAGGTTACCTCTTGGATCGCCTCAAACAGCGCGGTTGGGAGACTGAATCGTTGACCCTTCGGGCCAGCCTGAATCGCCCGGAGGGTGAGCGAGGACTGCTTTCGCCGGTCGAACGCGCCGGGCTGATCCTCTTGGTCTTTCCCCTTTACGCCGACACCTTGCCCTATCTCGTGACCAAGGCCCTGGCGATGATTGCGGCCCATCGCCAGGTGAGTCGCGAGCCGTCCCCGCAGCGCCTGGTGGGGATTGTCAACAGCGGCTTTCCCGAGACGCACCAGAATTCGGTGGCGCTGGCCATCTGCCGCGAGTTCGCCGCCCAAAGCGGTTTCACGTGGGCCGGTGGTCTTGCCATAGGCGGAGGAGGGATGATCGGAGGCGAGCCTCTGACGGGGAAACGCTCGGGCCCGCCGATCCAACATGTGATCGCGGCCTTGGATATCGCCGCCGCGGCCCTGAGCGAGGGTCTGCCGGTACCGGCCGCGGCGGCAAGCATGATCGTGAGGAACCGCATTCCCTTTGCTCTCTTTCGCCGGCTCTACATGTGGATGGGAGGCAAGAGCTTCGAAAAACTGGCGGCAAAGAATGGGATCGGCAAGGATCGGTTGATGGCCCAACCGTATGCGGCGTAGCGGGTAGGAAAGACGCTCCGGTAGCGCCGGCGGTCTTGCCTTGCCGCCGGTAATCTGCCTGTCAACCCTTCATCGCCGCCGCTGGGGCACGCCGGGCGATCTGCTCCTTAGGCCGGTCCAGCTCTCCGCCAGCACGATCGAATTGGCGGGGTTCTTGGGATCGTAGCGCACCCACACCGGGCCGCTCAACGACTCCTCGGCGGGCAAATACTCGCGGATTGACGACACATCCTGCGACGCCGTGTACTCCACGCCGCGGATAGCGTAAGAATAAACTACCATCTCGCCGCGCACGTCCACCAGCGAGGCGTCGCCCAGTTTGCCGCGCGACGCGAGCGCCGTGCGGCGCAACCTTTCGCGCTCTTCCGGCGTGATGCGCGAGCTTTTCCACGCTCGGTATCCCGCCAGCGCCCCCAGCGCCACGAGAACTCCGGCCAGGACCAGCGTGACAGCCGCAACCGGAAACGAGAATACCAGGGCCCCATGCATGGATCGTGCTTATCCGCCCACTGGAGCAGGCTCGAACGCCTTGTTCCAATCCTTCAGGAACTGCTCCAATCCCTTATCCGTCAGAGGGTGGTTGAAGAGCATATCCAGAACCTTGAACGGCATGGTGGCGATGTGCGAACCCGCCAGCGCAGCCTGCGACACGTGCGTGGGAGACCGCAGCGAAGCCGCCAGAATCTGCGTCTTGTAGCCGTAGTTCCGGTAGATCTGCACGATGTCGCGGATCAGGTCCATGCCGGTCCAACTGATGTCGTCGATCCGCCCGACGAACGGGCTCACGATGTACGCTCCCGCCTTGGCCGCGATCAAAGCCTGGTTGGCGGAAAAGCAGAGCGTCACATTGACGCGAATGCCTTCCGAAGCCAGCGCTTTGGTGGCCACGATGCCATCCCGCGTCAGGGGACATTTGACGACCACGTTGCGGTGAATCTTGACCAGCTTCCGGCCTTCCTGAATCATCTCCGGCGAGGTGGTTGCAACCACCTCCGCGCTGATATCGCCGTCGACAATCCCGCAGATCTCCCGGATGTGCTCTTCGAGCGGTTTACCCTCTTTGGCGATCAGCGAGGGATTGGTGGTCACGCCATCCACGACGCCCCAGGCCGCGCCCTTCCGCAGCTCGTCCAGGTTCGCCGTGTCGAGAAAGAATTTCATCTTCGTGTCCCTCCGTCTCCACCCAGTTTACCAAGGCGGCGCGGGGCGGTCGGTGCGCCGCCGGCATACATCGTTCAGCCGGACTAAATCCAGGATTCAGATGGCCGGCCCTTGACAGCCGATTGCGCCGGATCATAACTTGGAAAACTGCCGTCTTCGCGGCAATCATCGCAAGCGAGGTTCACAAGAAAAGCATGGGTCAATCCCTGAAGATTCCGAAAGCGGGAGCGCTGGACCTGGTTTCGCTCGGCGCTTTGGTGCACCGGCTCGATCCGGGCATCATTCCGTTTCGTAAGGCTACCGAGTGCCGCATTCACGTCAGCGGCGGCGAGTTCAACGTGGCGGCCAACCTGTCCGACTGTTTTGGCTTGCACACCGCCATCGTCACCGCCATGGCCGATTATCCGATCGGCGACCTGATCGCGGAACGCGTGCGCGCCATGGGCGTCAAGCCTTTTTACAAGCACTTCGCGCACGATGGCGTCACCGGCCCCAACATGGCCACTGTCTTCAGCGACCGCGGCTTCGGCGCGCGCGCGCCGGTGGTTTTCTATAACCGCTCGAATGAAGCGGCGGGCCGCCTGAAGCCGGGCGATTTTAACTGGAGCGAGATCTTCTCCGGCGGCGTGCGCTGGTTTCATTCCGGCGGCATCTTCGCCGCTCTTTCCCCCACCACCGCAGAGTTGGTGATCGAAGGAATGCAGGCGGCCAAGGCGGCCGGCGCCTTCGTCAGCTTCGACCTCAATTATCGTCAGAAGCTCTGGAACATCTCGGGCGGCGAAGCGCGCGCCGCCGAAGTGCTGGGCCGCATCGTGAAGAACGTCGACGTGCTGGTCGGCAACGAAGAGGACTTGCAGAAAGGGCTCGGCATCGCCGGGCCGGAAGTGGCCGCCAAATCCAAGCTGGATCCTTCGGCGTTTGTTGGTATGATCGAGCAGGCAGTGGCCAAGCATCCGCAGATCCAGGTGGTGGCAACTACGCTGCGCGAGGTTCACTCCACCAACCGGCACAGTTGGAGCGCGGTGGCCTGGGTCAATGGCGAGGTTTACAATGCGCCGGTGGCCGAGTTGGATGTCTACGACCGCGTGGGCGGCGGCGATGGCTTCGCGGCCGGCTTCTTCTATGGCCTGCTCACCGGCGTCGAGCCGGCCGAGGCCGTGAAGCTGGGCTGGGCCCATGGCGCGCTGCTGACCACCTTCCCCGGCGACACCACCATGGCGACCCTCGACCAGGTCCGCGCCTTCGCCAAAGGCGGCTCGGCCAGAATTCAACGCTAGGCGGGAGCGGGGCAGGCGCTTTCGCCTGCCAGCCTCATTAGATCGTCATCGCGCCGAAGCCGCCATCAACCCGCACGATGCTGCCGGTGACAAACGACGATGCCTTATCCGAAGCCAGGTACACGGCCGCGCCCACCAGTTCGGAGGGCGCGCCGTAACGGCGCATGGGCGTGTGATTCATGATGGATGCCACGCGCTCCTCGGTGAGCAGCTTGCGGTTTTGCTCCGCGGGAAAGAATCCGGGCTGAATGGCATTCACGCGCACGCGAGACGGAGCGAATTCGCGCGCCAGGAATTTGGTGATCTGATTCACGCCGCCCTTCGCCACCGAGTAAGTGAACACCTTGGATAGCGGAGGGTCGGACGACGCCGAAGAAATGTTAATGATGGATCCGCCTTTGCCCGCGTCGACCATCGCTTTGCCGAACACCTGGCAAGCCAGGAAGACGCTGCGCAGATCCACATCGAGGATGCGCTGCCATTCGGCTTCCTCGATTTCAAAAAACGGGGTGCCCGAATTAATCCCCGCCGCGTTCAAGAGAATGTCAACACCGCCGAAATTGGCCAAGGTCGACTGGAGCACGCGCTCGATGTCCGCCTTCCTGGTGACATCCGCCTGACACGCCAGCGCCTTGCGCCCCATGCCGCGGATCGCCTGAGCCTGGCGTTCCGCACCTTCCTCATTCAGATCCGCAATCACGACGTTCGCGCCGGCTCCGGCGAACCCCATGGCCATCTCGCCCGCCAGCACTCCTCCCCCGCCGACAACCACCGCGGTTTTCCCCGCCAGCGAAAAGAGGTATTCAATCAGCGTATTCGCTTCTGCGTCGCTCATGGCTTATACCAACGGCTCCTCACACTCTTCCATCCGATTCCACCATCAAGGAATATATCAGTCCGAGGGGCCCGCCAGCAAGAATTCCACGGAACGCCGGGCACATACACAAGGGCGGCGAGCACCAAACTCAAGCCCTTATTCCGTGGCCGCGCTCAGGGGCAGGGATCGGGAACGCTGCTGGAACACGTCGAGATCCAAGATCGCCCTAAGTATTGCCCTGTAGTCGTCCGATGGCACACTTACGGAGGCCCCGCGATCATCCAAGTCTAGCCACTTGTCTGGCGCCTTGGTAGTGGCCAGCAGGTCCTGCCAGCGCCACATGAGAATGTCCTATTTGTGCCAAGTAGAAATGTCCTATTGACAGGATCAGGCTGGGGGAGTGGAAGAACCAGGAGTTCTCACCATGACCCAGCGCGATCGGGACCGGCTGGTAGTCCTGAAGAAGGCGCAGAAGAAGTTGATCCCGCAGAGGCAAGCAGCCGTCGAGCTGAAGCTGAGCGAACGCCAGGTACGGCGGTTGCTGGTGCGACTGAAGGAGGTCGGGGACCGCGCGGTCGTGCACGGGTTACGCCGGCGGCCGTCGAACCGGCGGTTGAGCGAGGAGACGCGCGAAAATGCGGTGCGGATCCTATCGCAGGAGGTATACCGGGGGTTCGGGCCCACGCTGGCCAGCGAATACCTCGCCAAGAGGCACAGAATTGCGATTGGGCGCGAAGCCCTGCGGCAACTGATGGTACAGGCGGGCTTGTGGCGCAGCCGAAGGCAGAAAGTGGAGGACATCCACGAGTGGCGTCCGCGGCGGAGCTCGCGGGGAGAGTTGGTGCAGTGGGACACCA
>Ga0326727_10003648_pt1 | contig 48594 bp, 39 predicted proteins | sample MB2enrmetagenome_FD_207643 | JGI IMG/M metagenome (GOLD analysis project Ga0326727, IMG submission 207643) | Lab enriched peat soil microbial communities from McLean, Ithaca, NY, United States - MB29MY | ecosystem: Environmental > Terrestrial > Soil > Wetlands > Peat | place: USA: New York... | reverse complement strand
GCAAGGCCATTCGGCGGCGTTTTTGTCTCCGGTTGATGCTGAGTGAGGTTGTGGACGAGTATTTGGACGGAGGCGAGCCAGACCCGGATGGCCGGCGGTTATACCTGTTTCTACACCCGGATAGTGCCGCCTATGCCGTGGCCGGGCCGACACTCGAATTGCTCGATCGGGAGCACCCCCGCCTGCCGGCAACTTTCTACCACCTGTTTACGGGAGCCCTCAACAGGTGGGTAAGGGTATACGACCACCGTGACGCTGAAGATCGCGTCGAAATGCTGCGAGAGTGGGCCGAAGGGGAAGAAGAACAATACGAGATCGCGGATGTGGCCGGGGCGACTCCGCCCTGCATGAAACAGAAAGTGCTCACGAAGGGTCTGAACGGGTTGAAAGCACGGGTAAGGAGAGGCGAAGCGCAAGCGCTAATTCGGGGCGCGCTCGAACTCGAACGAATTTCGACCGCGGTGCAACGCCCGGAATACACGGATGATATGCGTGAGCAGCTCATGGACACCAATCCTCCCCTACCTGCCGCCCTGGTCGTCTTCGCCGAGCATGACGCGGTTGAGGCTCATTTTGAAGATGAGTCGCAGTCGAGGGGAGAGGCCACTCCAGAGCCAAACTTGGTCCTGCCTTTGAATGGTTTCGACCCGGAGAGCGTTCGGTCAGCGTTTCAAATGCTGGAAGTGCTGTGCCAGACGCTCGCGGCAGCCAGCCGACTGATCGATCTCATGCCAGGGAACGAGAGGTGGGTCACAGATTCGGAGGCGAGCCATGGAAGCTCGAGTGGTAATCGGAGCTAACCGGAATTTTGTTTTGAAAAGTGCCTTGCTTCTGTACGGCGACGGGACGTCAATGTTCGCCACGCTTCACTCCGTGATGATGCGCGCGAAAAAAAGCGCCCCCCAACTTGGACCTGGACAAGCACTGACCATGGCCTTCCTGAGGACGCTGGCCGAGGGGTTGGGATCTCGCATCGCGACGGAGATCCTGCCCGACAATGTGTTGGCGCGCACGCCCGACATGATCACTTGGTGGGCTCGAGCGACGCGCGAAGCAATGTTCTTCGGCGGTGTGGACCCTGAAGCGCGCGAATTGGACGGAGCCGCCTACCCACACCCAGCGCTGGTCTTCAAGGCGACAGGCCGCGAGCTTTTCGTGCGCGCCTTGGAGAGGGACGAACGCCCCACTGGAGAGACACCCCTGAAAACCGCTCCCTATTGGAATTGTGATTCTGCAGGCCGGGTTTGTCTGGGCTCAATGCGCGTCCCGGATGAGACTACGGTGGAGTCGATTGCCGGTTGGCAGTCGGGTTTCTTCAGGAGCCAATTTACCCACGCGAACGGAGCGGTGCGGCTCACCAGTCACCCGCAAGGGTTTATGGGGCTATGGAAAAGCTTGAAGAGTAGCCAGCATCCTTTCCCCACAACGTTCTTGACTGACGCGAAGGAGACGTTGCACCAGTTTGTGGAGCGCAACTGAGCTTATGGAGATACACAACATTCACGCGGAGTTGTTACGACGGCGAGTGCGAGTGCTGGTCGTAGGTTGCGGAGGCACCGGTAGCGCCGTAGTCGGAGGCCTGCCTTTCCTGCACCAAGCGCTGATCGCGTGTGGGCATCCCGAAGGTTTGCACGTGACGGTAATGGACGGCGACGTGATTTCTCCAACCAACTGCGTGCGCCAGCCGTTCAGTCGTTGTGAGGTCGGTCACCCAAAATGTGTCGTGCTGGTCAACCGGCTGAACCTGTTCTGGAATCTCGGGTGGGAGGCGGTACCTGAACACTTGGTCCGAAAGGAGCCGCTCGACCGGGTTGACGTCGTCATCGGGTGCGTGGACACTCGCGCAGCCCGGGCAGTGATCCGGGAATGCACGAGCCGCTGGAGTGCGACATCCTACTGGCTGGACGTTGGTTCCACTTCCGACGCCGGCCAGTTCATCCTGGGTGAGCCGTTGAACCAGGTGAACCGACGAAGCAGAACACGCCTGCGAACAGTCTCAGAGCTCTACCCGGAATCTGTGGATAGTAGCTTGGATGATGACGGGCTCCCAAGTTGCAGCGCGGTGGAGGCCCTCAGCAAACAGGAGCCGTTCGTAAACCAGGTCCTCGCCCAGCACGCTCTTGCTTTGCTGGCACGGCTCTTCCGATATGGGAACGTCAGCTATCACGGTGGGTTCGTAAACCTACGGGAGGGCTGCGGCGGGAGGCTCCCGGTTGACCCCTTTCTGTGGAGGCGGCTCCGGCGGCGTTGCAAGAGTGAACGGAGCAGGAAATGACGCCCCGGGCCACGTAGCCCCCCTTAATTCTCTGTTCTACGCTTGATTGTTTTAGGCGACCTCGCAGGTCCCGGTGGCAACCGCCATTAGCCGTGTCCTCTTACTCGTGGGACTGGGACATAACTAAATTCATTCCGCCTTGACCCTCCGGTCAGCCTGTAGCTCCCTGCAAGAAATCGAATCGTGCCACCATTTCCGGATGGGCCCCGACTCCGCAAAGGCCAAAAGCTTCACAATTGGCTCGCGGATTTTCTAACGCTCTTTTCGTCCTGCTGATTCGCACCTTCTGCAACTCGTAACTCGCCAATGAGCCCTTGTCGCCCACAAACAAGGAGACAAATCTTGTCACTCCCCCACGGAATTGCTAATTACCGACTTGAAGCTCGCCTCACCAGTGCGGGTGGGCGCCACGGATTGGTGACCGATTCCCCTGGGGTCACACGCACACTCAGGAAGGAATGGAGAACCCCCGCATGTCTGAAACTCAAAACCAATTCAAAGGCATTCGCCGCTTCCTTTGGCTGGCCGTTGGCTTCTTGCTACTGGCGGCTATTCTAGGAAGCGCAGCCTATATCGTCGCTCATCTTTTCAAGTGTTTGTGAGCCCCCCAGTTCGGACGAGGCTTCTCTCATGCCGACCAGTCCCAACCCTCTTACTTTTGGTTCCGTTTCGAAAACGACACCATTCAGGGCATCTAGCACCGAAAACAATGATATGGATACATGCGCCATAGTGGCCAACACGTCCGTTCCCCACAGTCAAATCCTGCATTAGGACCTACCATCCTCGACGAGAAACGATTCCAGATTCTTCAACCACAAACGGGGATTGGAATTGTGGACAGTTCGACCCAGGAAGCCAAGCTTTTCGGCAATGTTGCCGCGGTTTTTTCGGATGTCCTCCTTGGGGCTCTTAATGTAATCGGCGAGAAAGGCTTCCATATTCGAGGGCTTGGAAAACAGATACGTCGCATGACCCAGTTGGGGGGTCTCAACCGCAATCCCTCCGGGGAGATCAAAGATGTACTCTTCTCGGTAGAGGTACAGCCGCCGAGCTCGCCGGCAAAGTTGCTGATAGAAGAACGGATCGTAGTCGGGTTGCCAGTTGAGCTGAGCGATGTCGAAGTCGCCGGGGATGCCGAGGTTCCAACAGAGGCTGCGCAGATGTTCCCTCTCCAACGGCTCGCGTTCGATGCGGGCGCGGATTTGGGCTAGAGCGTCTGAGAACTCACCGAAACGGTGGTAACTCTTTCGGGCGGCCTCAATTTGCTCGGCGATATCGGCAGGAAGCTTTACTCGGATGCGGCTTGGCAAGGCGGTCTCCCACTTGACCAAGTGCCACTCGCCACGTCGTTGACGATACACGCCGGTTTGGATGAATGTCCCCTGCAACTCCACCTTAACGCCCAGCAAATGCCTCCACTGGTTCCAAGTAGCATCCCAAACAATGGGCATCGCCGACTGGTCGAGTGTGACCTCAAGTTTTCTTCGGACATCGCGGTATATGGCATGATCGTTGTGAAAGTCAAAGCTGCGAAGCGGTGCTCGGAAGCGACGCTCCCGATGCTCGGGGGCGAATGACAGGATTTGCGTGGCGAAGAACGTGCGCCCTTCCGGCGAGCGGTCTCCGGCGACCAGAATCGAACCGAAGCAGCCATACGGGAAGAGTGCAGGTGACGAGGAGTCCTTCAGCAGCGAGTCATAACAAGCCCGTAACTCCGGCTGAGCCAGGATGTTGAAGACTCGTTCCAAGGTGGCGCGATCAAGTTTGGAAGCGCTGGAAGCAAGGAGTTCCAACTGGCGGAGATTGAAGGCAAGTCGCAGCTCAGCAGGCGAGGCAGTCGCGCTGATCCGTAGAGTGTCATACAAGTTCGCTTGGCGCTCCCAGGCCTGGTGCCGTGTGGTGACATAAAAGTAATCGCGCACCACCTCGCAAGGCAGATGGATGGTGCCAATGCCCAGGCGTCCCGCGGAAACCGCGGCCCGCACGTAGAGATGCTCTCGCTTATCGGTCTTGGGCTGTGTGGCATAGCTGATGGGAGCCTGGTAGAGATCACGACTCCGAGTGGGGGACAAGGTCTTGCGAACGCAGAGCTCGGTCCCGGTGCTCGGGGAGTCAATGGGCAACGGAAAGTCGATTTCGTCGCCAGTGCGGATGTGCGCGCCCAGGAAGTTGGAAACGACGATGCTGCCGCCATCATTGAAATGACAGGCAGTCTTGTCGCCCTCCCGCTTAGCCTTCGAGACAAAGCCATGCCGGATCGTTTGGACAATTTCATTAGCGGATTCGACCGTCATCTCCATATCCATACCAAATGCAGCATAGCCAGCTTGGGAATGGCCGTCAAATGACCTTGGTTTGCCAGGAACTTATTCGTTTGCAATAAGATATACCGTTCGTGGAATGGTGTGCGCTGGCGCCATGAACCTCACAAGGGGCGAACTACAGCGGTGCTCTGTCCCGCAACCCTCAACTTGGCCTGCTATTGTGGAACGTGAGCTTGGAAGTTACTGACAAGAAAAGCTGGCAGCTATCAGTTGCCGCAAGGCAACTTTCGGTGGACAGTTTCAGCAAAATACCCATGAACGGAGTCCCTGAGAGGCTAAGCCGTTTCAATGGTATGCCGACGACATGCCCGGAGCACGTCGATCGAGCGGTGGCACTTCTACGTGTAGGCGACAGCCAAGTGATCGCAAGCAGGGACGGTAAGTTCCCAGATGCGACTTGAACCAGGGGTTGTAATTCTGCGGATAGGCCGTTTATACGGCCAGGTGCCTTGTATTGCTCCGGTGTGGCGAGACGTGCCGGCAGATCTCGGATTAATTTGCCCGCTGTAAACAGAAGCCCAGCAAGAAATGACATGATGCCCAACGCGCATCTGGTTTTCTGTTGACGTGAAGCGGAAGGACCAACCACTCAGCCATTGATCATACGAGCTCTTCAGAAGAACTCCGGAACCAAGGCCCACGTTTGGCGGCAATAATCGCCGTAATCTCCCCCGAAGTGTTTCATCAAAACTGCCTCTTCGAGCCTGACCTTGCACCCATAGGCGAGTGCAGCCAGCGCCAATCCCAGCGAAGCATGCAACTCTCCGGATACCACGGTAGAACCGGCGTACATTCGCAGCAGCGCGGTTTAGACGGGATGGCGCACGACGCGATATGGGCCGCTCCACACCAGCTTATGCTCCACCTTGATCGTGATCTTCCCGCTCCATTTGCGCCCAAGGTGTCGCCGCGCTCAAACCGCCAGCAAAAGGCCCATCGCATAACTGCCAAGTCCCGCTGCGATGACAATGTGTGACGCAGGAGAATACCGCTGCCTTTGCTAACCCCAAAAACGCCGACTCCTTGCCTTTCTCATAAGTCCCCTCATAAACCGATCGCCCAAACGGCCAAAGGGCTGGTCCGTGATGAGGTAGGTCCAGGTAGCACCACGTTGAGAGGGGTCGAAACTGCGAGTCTCGGCTTCGGCCAATCGTTTTGGAGTTTCCTCCGTAATCCTCGTCTGCAAGTTTTCAAATAGCTCATGCACAGCCTTGAGGTACTCGAAAAGGGGATCGCGGCCACCGTAGGAGACCCATTGCGTTCCTTCCTGGAGCTCCTTAACTGCCGCAAGATGCTCTGACCAGAGATCGTCGATGGTGTTTAACGATACCAACCTTTCGAGTTCCGAAGAGCTTGGGGTCGCACCCATGAGGATGGCTTGGCGTCGCTCCTGAATTGCCAGCCGTTGCCCCTCAATGACACTTTCGTACTTGTGAAGGAATTGCCGAATGTCGAGGTTTTGGCCCTCCACTAGCCGCTGGATGCTTTCCGCGTCATAGTGGAGCCTGGGATTATCAACGCCGTATTTGACCAGCAAATCGTCTTCGAGCGAAATGAAGAATCGAGAGCCGCCCGGGTCACCTTGGCGTCCGGCGCGACCACGAAGTTGGTTGTCGATCCGTCGGCTTTCGTGCCGGTTGGTCCCGATGACGAATAATCCCCCCCGCTCGGCCACTCCCTTACCAAGAGGAATGTCCGTCCCGCGTCCCGCCATGTTTGTAGAAATGGTCACCGCGCCGAGCTCTCCGGCATGAGCTACAATCCCCGATTCCTCTTCCTCGCTGCGGGCATTCAAGACCTGATGCGGAATGTCCCGAAGGTTGGCGCTCAGCCGTTCGGACTCTTCGACGCTCACCGTACCTACCAGAATGGGGCGACCGGCTTCGTGTACGTTGCGAATCTCCCGGATCACCGCATGTTCCTTCTCCTGTTTCGTCCGGAAGAGTACGTCGGGATGGTCGATGCGAATCACCGGGCGGTTGGTGGGAACGGCTTCCACTTCAAGTCCGTGAATTGTGCGAAACTCTTCCGCCTGCGTTGCGGCGGTGCCTGTCATGCCGCATACCTGGGGATAAAGCGCTATCAAATTCTCCATCGTGATCGATCCCAGAATTCTGCCCTGCGTTTTGGGGGCAATGCCCTCCTTGACTTCGATGGCCGCGTGCAAACCTGCGGGCCACCGCCTTTCCCGCGCAATTCGGCCTTTGAACTCGTCGATGGATTTGACCTCTCCATCTTTAACCAAGTAGTCGACGTCGCGGCGAAGTAGCGCGTGGGCGTGTAAGGAGTTCTGAACGGCCGCCAGCAATTGCAGATTCTCCTCGGCAAAGAGATTGCCGCAACCAAAGACTTTTTCCACCGCCTGGATTCCAGCATCCGTAAGTCCGATGTTTCTTCCATATGCGTCGACTGAATATTGAAAGGACGGCCGGAAGCATCGCACCAGGGCATCCACACGATGAACTAATGGAGCTTGCTCCGATTCACCGCCAGCAATCACCAATGGAACCCGCGCTTCATCGATGAGAAGTGAATCCGCTTCGTCAACTAGGGCCACTGCGAAGGGCTGGTGCACTTGATCCCTCGGATAAAAGGCGAGCTGGTCCCTAAGATAATCGAATCCCACTTCGTTCGCCGTGGCGTAAGTGATGTCACAGGCATAAGCGCGCTGGCGCTCCTCTGCGCCCATGTTCTGCTGGATACAGCCAACCGAGAGGCCCAAGAAGTCGTAGATGGGACCCATCCATCTGGCATCCCGTCGGGCCAGATAGTCGTTCACCGTCATCACGTGGACCCCGTGCCCCTCCCTGGCATAACTGACAATCGCCGGCACAGCGGCGAGCGTCTTCCCTTCACCCGTTTGCATTTCGACGATCTTCCCGTGCGCCAGAGCCAGGGCGCCCCATAGCTGGACGTCGAACATCACCAACCCCAGCACGCGTGCCCCCACCACAGCGGTGATGGCAACTACTTCCAGCAAATCGCGTGCACACTTACCGGCGGCTCTCAATTCACCGTCTTGGAATTTTGAGAGTTGTACGCGACGCTGGTTTATCCAATCGACTTCGGATTTGTATGAAGCTCGACCGCGAAACAAAGAGTTCAAAAAATGGACCACGACGCCCTCCTCTTCTTCTATCAGAATTCAATTGTCGGGGAGTGCAGTTAGACGATAGAGGAAAGGGGCGGAGCCCGTACAAGTCGAGCGCTCCAAGACCTGTGGGCAAGTGTGGGGTGATCGTTGCTATAGAAAACCCCTGAGTCCTGATGGGGGTATCTTCGAGGTGCGCGCTCGCGGTGGACATGCTGCTCGCGGCGCACCTTGACAACCAGCACGAAGGCGGATGTCGCAGGGCCTCCCCGCAAGCTCGAAACCGGCACGCCTTGCCCAGCCCCAAGGGCAACAAGCACGGCAAGGAGCCAGGTTGCTGGATGCTTCTTCATTGACCGTGAGTATGACACAGAAAGACGCACGCAGCCACCTTGTCTATACCTCAGAAGAATCGGGACGACTTGACGGTACGTCGCCATAACCCGGATAAGTGCTGAGGATCATCAACGCCCCAGATGACGCAATGGCTCCGCTGAAACGGGGTTCGGGGCCTCGAAGCGGACTTCGGGGGCCTCAGAGGTTGCACTTCTACGGGTAGCGACTGTACGTCAATGTAATTGCAGGTTGCGGAGGGCAGTTCCAAGGTGGACCACTTTGCGTGGTGCCGAGGTCTCGCGGGAATGCGTAGAAAGCAGGCAACCTGTGGGCGCCAATTAAGCTCCAAATTGCAACCTGCACCCATATTGATACTGAGCCGCATCATGCTTCGCTTCCGCACCTTGACTTCGCGTCCCTAACTTTAGGCCTTGACACTCCCGCCCAACTCATATAGTGTATCGACAGACTAGCACACTTTGAACATGATTTTTCGTCTCAATCCGTCGTCCGGCGTGCCGATCTACCTCCAGCTCATGGAGCAGATCAAACACTCCATCGAAACCGGCGCGCTAAGAGCGGGCGACCAGCTTCCTACCATTCGAAAGTTGTCGGAAGACCTAGTGATGAACCCGAACACGGTCGTGCGGGCCTATCACGAGCTTCAGCACGAAGGAATCATCGAGTTAAAGCACGGCTCGGGAGCCTTCATCAGCGAATCGGTCGCGGGCCAAGCGAGGGTCACGCGAAAGGCTCAGGCCATTGTGCAGTCGGCCTTGGAACGCCTCATGTCCCTCGGTCTGACCAAAGACGAGGCAAGAAGGCTCTTTGAAAATGAGCTGGCGCTGCTCCGCGCGGAAACAAATTCTGAAGGAGGAAAGAATGGCTGATCCCGTCATAGAAACGCGGGGGCTTCTGAAATCATTCAAAGGCCTTAATGCCCTGAACGGACTCAATCTTAGCGTGCCCGCCGGAAGCATATTCGGTTTCCTCGGCCGGAATGGCGCGGGAAAAACCACCACGATCAAGCTCCTGATGGGTATCCTGAAACCGGACGGAGGCAACGCCCGCGTCTTCGGCCTCACTGCCACAGACGCTTCCGCGAGCGTGGAAATCCGGCGGCGCCTCGGCTTCGTTTCTGAGGAAAAGGATTTATATCCGTATATGACCGTGGAGCAAATCATCCGCTTTACCCGAAGCTTTTTCCCCAAATGGCGGGATGATTTGGACCGGCGATACCTGAAGCTATTCGATCTCCCGCCCAAGCGTAAGATTTCCGATCTCTCCAAGGGCATGAGATCGACGTTGATGCTGTTGCTTGGAATCTCGCATGGCGCTGAGCTTCTCATCCTGGACGAGCCCGCCGATGGTCTGGACCCGGTCGCCGTAGAAGACATGCTGCGCGAGCTTGTTGCGATCGCTGCCGCGGAGGGAACCACGATTTTCTTCTCTTCGCACCACATGGAGGAGGTGGAACAGATTGCCGATCACGTCTGCATCATCGATGGAGGAGCCGCGATTGTAACCGGTTCACTCGACGACCTGAAGGCGAGGTATCAGCGCCTACGAATTGTCTTAGGCGAGGAATTACAGGCGACCATTCATTGGGTTGACGGAGCTGAGCATGTCCGTCAGGAAGGGCGATCGGTGGAAATCCTTGCCAGTCGAAATGTGGACGCCATTCTGAACCAGGCCCGGTCTTTGCCGGGGGCTTCGGTGGAGTGCTTTCCGGTCACTTTGAAGGAAATCTTCATGGAACACGCGAGGAGGAACTAAATGCTTTGGTACAAAGGCTGGCTTGAAACGCGATTTCGGGTTTTGTTCGTACTCGTGATTGTCCTCCCCGCGATAGGTTTTGTCCTGCGGCACATTGATCCTCCGGTTCCCGTTGCGGCTGTAGAAGAACTCCTCAACGCTTTGACGTTTTTCCTACTGCTGATCCCGTTGATGCTCGCCGGAGCGGGCATCAAGACGCAATGCATCCTTTTTGGAACGACCAAGGGCCTTCACGGATCCATGTACATCACGCTTTCCTTGCCGGTCAGTCGTCTGCGGCTGCTTGCAACCAGGGCCGGACTGGGGATGCTAGAGACTGTCGGGGTTTTTGCGGTTGCGTCCTGCGTAGCGTGGTTTATGTATCCCGCGCCCCGGGCATACCTTACCGTCTCAGGCTTGTTTGCCCATTGGGTGACGGTTTCAATATGTATGTCCGCTTTCTACTTCCTAACCGTATTCCTTGCGACCTTTTTGGGTGACCAGGAGGAGATTGCGGTGAGCGGAATCTTGATTGTGATCCTCCATTTGCTGTCAAAGACGGTTTCTGTCCCGTCGTCCGTAAATGTTTTCCGAGCCATGGGAGAGTCCTCACCGCTGTTCACACATACGTTTCCCTGGGCCAGCATGGGTGTGTCGCTCGGCGCCGCGGCGATTCTGTTTTTAGCTGCCATGAGAGTGGTGCAAACGCGCGAGTACTAGAAATCTAATGCAACGATTGTCTAACTGAGGAACCGGTAGCGCGGAATCATCCGTCAGCCGACACATGACTCCGCGGCTTTTAGATCGTAAACATTGGAAACCTGGTTTGATGCCCTGGAGGGCGGTGCTAGTCGAGGGCGTGGGGGTAAACTATGATGCGAAAAGCCCTTAGCTTCATCTTTGCAATGATTCTGTATTCCGCCAGTACCGGAGCGCAATCCACCGCGAATTCGCCCGTCCCCCCGGATTCCGAAATCCGGAAGATTCTCGTCGAGCGCATCGATGCTTTCCACCAGGGAGTTGGCATCGTGGTGGGCGTGATCGAGCCGCAGGGGCGCAGGATTGTGGCATATGGCAGCCTCAATCAGGGCGATCCGCGGCCGCTCAACGGCGACACGATTTTTGAAATCGGTTCGGTGACCAAGGTATTTACCTCGCTGCTCTTGGCGGACATGGTGCAGCGTGGCGAGGTTACCCTGACTGACCCCGTGGCGAAGTACCTCCCCGCCGACGTCAAGGTGCCGGAGCGCGGCGGGCGCGTCAACACGCTTGTCGATCTCTCCACCCACACTTCCGGCCTGCCGCGGTTGCCCTCCAACCTTTTCCCCAAGGACCCCGCCAATCCATACGCGGATTATACGGCGAAGCAACTCTATCAATTCCTTTCATCCTACCAACTGACGCGCGACATTGGCTCGCGGTTTGAGTATTCCAACCTGGGAGGCGGGCTGCTGGGACACGCGTTGGCCCACCGTGCCGGGACGGGCTACGAGGCGCTGGTGCGGTCGCGCATCGCGGTGCCGCTGGGCATGAGCAGCACGGGCATTACGCTGACGCCGGACATGAAGGCGCGGCTCGCCGTGGGGCACAATGACAAGTTGGTGGTCGTCCCCAATTGGAACTTTCAGGTGCTCGCCGGCTGTGGCGCCCTGAGCTCCACTGCGAACGACCTACTGACCTTCCTCGGCGCTAATCTTGGCTACGTGAAGTCGCCGCTGGCTCCGGCAATGGCCGCGATGTTGTCGGTTCGCCGCCCTGCCAGCTCGGGTCTGGGTGAGATCGGCCTCGCATGGCTCATCACCAAGCCCTCAACGGACGAGATTGTGTGGCATAACGGCGGCACGTTTGGCTATCGATCCTTTATCGGCTACGACGCGAGAACCCGTGTAGGGGTCGTCGTGCTTTCCAACACGTTCACGGGCGCGGGCGTGGACGACATCGGAATGCACCTGCTGGACTCGCATGTGCCCTTGCTGCCGGCGCCGAAGGAGCGCAAGGAAATCACCGTCGATCCGAAGATCTTCGATGGATACGCGGGCCAATATCAACTAGCGCCGAATTTCATCCTCACCGTCACCCGCGAGGGCGACCAGCTCTTTGCTCAGGCCACGGGCCAGCCCAAGGTCCAGATTTTTCCGGAGGGCGAGCGGGACTTCTTCTATAAGGTTGTCGACGCGCAGATTACTTTTGAGACCGATGCTGCCGGCCGTGCCACCAGCCTGACGCTGCACCAGAACGGCGCCAACATGCCGGCAAAACGGATCGAGGGAGAAGGGGCGCCCGCCGCCGCGCCCAAGGGGCACAAGGAGATCAGCGTCGATCCGAAGCTTTTCGACGGATACGTGGGCCAGTACCAACTGGCCCCGAACTTCATCCTCACCATCACTCGTGAGGGCGATCAGCTCTTTGCCCAGGCCACCGGCCAGCCCAAGGTCCAGATTTTTCCAGAGGGTGAGCGGGATTTCTTCTACAAGGTTGTCGACGCCCAGATTACTTTTGAGACCGATGCTGCCGGCCGCGCCACCAGCCTGACGCTGCACCAGAACGGCGCCAACATGCCGGCAAAACGGATTCCGTAGGGTCTTGATAGCGTGCCGCAATATGTCCGGGCCATGAGGTCCGGCGCCAACGTCTTCCGGTTCTGCTGTCGCCCCGCACTTTTGTTGGATTTTCAATTTCTTCCAAAGGGGATTTTGGCCTTTGACGCCGGGTTCACTGATTCCGGCCACTTGGCCGGCCTGTTCGAAACCGGATGAATGGCCCATCACTTTCAGATCCCCCGAACGGGGTTCGGAGCCCCGAAGCGGACTTCGGGGCGTTTGGTGGTGGGAAGGGGATTTCCCAACAGTTATCGTCGCTGCGTCTCGGTGGGGCCAACCCGAGTTGCCGACTCGCCAACAATCACGGGATTTAATAAGCCATGAGATCGCGGTTGCCACATATACGGCTAAGCCGTCAGCCAAGTGGTTTGATTCCGTGTGCCCCGTCCGCCCGGTGGGTCGCGCACGGGGGCATTACCATTCGAGATGTTGATTTTGATATCTTGTTCCGCCAAGAACGCGCGTATCATTCACGATAGGAGGAGGATGGAAACTGTGAAACGGAGAAGGGCGATAAGGCTGTTTCTATTGTTGAGCTGCCTGTCTGCCCCGGTCCTTTGCTTCTCGCAAACGCATCTCAGCCGTGGCGACATTCTACGGGAAGTCCGCGACGCCGCCAAGCGGCATGCCGAGAGCAACACGGGGAAAGACAGTAAGTATGCGCTGGACATGTGGGGACAAAACCCCGCTGGCGTGACGCCCGAGGAGATTCTTCGAGCATACGACGAGGAATACACAAAGGACAGGAAGGAAATCGAGAAGAAGGACTGGGTTCCTAAAGCTGGTTGGGTCGTAGCGGCCCTATTGTTTATCGGATTAATCTTCCTGGAGCGATTGAAGCAGGTTCTCGGGAAATTCATCGATTTCACGGGTGAGAAACTTTACACGTTTCTTGCCGGACTCCCGTGGTTTTATCGCCTCGCTCTCAAGAGATATTGCGCGCGCGTTATCGAGCGCCATTCCAAGCTGAAGATCCCGTATCGCCCGGATCGCCCACTAGATTTGAGCACAGCGTTTGTCCCGTTGAAGGTCAGTGAAGGACCGGATTCATCGGAGATGATCGATGCGTATTCGGCCTTGGCAAGAAGCGCAAAGATTGTGGTGAAGGGCTCACCGGGTTCGGGGAAGTCAATCTTGCTGCGTCATCTTGCGCTCACGTATGCGCAGAGGCCTCGATCTCTATTGATTCGCGACAGTGTGCCGATCCTGGTGGAATTGAACCGTTTGAACAATCCGTCTGTGACTTTGCGGAGTGAACTCGCGCGGGAGTTAACCACTAAGGGGTTCCCCAAGCCCGACTATTTCCTGGCACGCGGGCTCAAGCGTGGCAATCTGCTACTGCTGCTGGATGGCCTCGACGAGGTCAGCGCGTCCCAAAGGCCTGCGGTAGCGCGCCAATTCAGGGATCTGGTGGAGGAGTTCCCGGCGGTGCGGCTGATTGTGACCTGCCGCACGCAAGTGTACAAGGGAGAACTCTGTGCAGTCGTCGATCGAACGTTGGATATCCAAAGCTTCAGTGACCAGCAGATCCGGAGATTCTTGCGGTCTTGGGCCCCGGACATGCGCGCGCACGGCAAGTCCGTGGATCAACTGATGAGGGCGCTGCTTGAGCGCCCAGCCATTATGCTCCTGGCCAGAAATCCGTTGATGCTGACCATCATCGCGTGGTTATACACCGACACGAACGTGCTTCTGCCGCAGTCGCGTTCCGAGTTCTACCGCAAATCGACGGAGTTGCTGCTCTACGATTGGAAACCCGAGGCGAATGCTTTTCAATTGGTGCCCAAGCAGCTTGTGCTGCGGGATTTGGCTCTGCATTTTGAAGACAGCACCGATCAATGGAAACAAGACCGGCGGAGTCTGGATGTTCAAACTGTACTCCGGAGGATGGCCGCGGTACTTCCGAGCCTAAATATCGACTCGAAGGATTGTGCCGTGCCCCTTCTAGATGAGATTGTTCAGCGGAGTGGGTTATTGTTGGCGATCGATAACGGCGAGCGGTACCAGTTCGCACACCTGACTCTTCAGGAGTACTTTGCGGCGGTGGCACTGCGTTCGGATCCGACCGGACTTATCGAGCGCTTCAAACGCGACCAAGATGCTTGGCGAGAACCCGTCAAGCTCAGGTGCGGTTTGGATGAGGATGCGACCGAGTTAGTCCAATCTATTCACCAGATTAATCCGGTTACCGGGTTTGAATGCCTTGCGGATGCGCAGAAGGTGAACAGTGAGGTCGCAAATCAGATAATTGAATCGATGAAGCACCTCCTTCTATCAGGCAAGGCTGATCCGGTCGTGGTGGAGGCATTCGGCTCGGTGGCTTCCAGCTTAAGCGATCGAGGAAGGGCACTCTTCAAATGGTTGAATGAGCAGAACACGCCGCAACCTCTCGAGGCGCTCTCTCACACCAACCTGCCGCAGGCCGCGGATGCGCTAGCGTCGCGTTATTCCACGACACCCTCCGTGCGCCCGCTGTTGTGCCGCCTGGGTGAGTTAGCGGTCCCGGAATTACATAGGCTCGCAGACGCAGGTCACGACGCAGCGGTTGACGACCTGTTAGCAATCGGCACGCCCGGCGCAGCTGAAGCGCTTACTCGCTTGATGTGGCATCGTTATCCCGAGATTGCCCGACGTTCCGCGTTCGCGATGGCAGCACTGTTTCAGTCGCCGGATGTCTTCGCAGCATTGAGGGATGTTAAGGTTGAACACCCCCGCCAAGACGAGTGGGTATGGCAACCATATGGGACTGACCAAGAGACAAGTATTCCCGTCATCGCCGCACGCGTTGTTGCGCTGCTCCAATTCGCTCATGAGCTCCGGGGACTTCCAGAAGCAGTGCTCGATCCTCGACTGATTATTCCAGTGTGCGCTCAGGCAGGCTCTGAATTACGGGGACGCAGAGCGCCGTGGTATTTTGGGCAACTTCCGATTGCAGAGCTTTACCTGAAAGTCATAAGCCAAAAAAGTGGTTCCAGTGAAAGATCTGCCAGTGAAATATTGCCCGACGAGCTGGAACTCATCGTAACCAAGCTGTTTGAGCGGCTGAGGCCACGTGCACGCTGGCGGTTTCTTTTCAACCACCTAAGCCCTCAAATTCAACACGAGCTGGTGCGTGGCATCACCTCCTGTCGCCTACCAAATAGGGAGGACTGGGTCAGCATATTTCATCCTGAAAGCGATAATTTTAAGCACGCATGGCACCTCTTGTGGCTTTTGGTTCTCCTGCAGGACGCGGTCGCGCTCTGTGACATTGTGTACTTGTTGGGTTTTTGGCGCCCTTTCGCCAGCAGCGCAGTGCTGCTCAGCATAACGCTGTGGGTCGGCGTCGTTCTTCAAACCGTGGCGATGAAAGCTCTGCCAGTTGATCCGCTCGAAAACATCATCAATATCGCGGCGCCCTACTTCACCTTCGTAGCACGGATGGGAAGGCGCAGGGGGAGAATTTACATAACGGGCATCCCAGAATATGCGGTACTCTTTTTGCTGTTAATTCTGACCTTGGCCTGGGGGCCAGCGTGGCTCTTTTCAACGTACCTCATGCTTCGCCATTGCTTGGGGAGCGTTAAAGCACTCGCAACAATAGGGCTACTAGCCTCAGGCATGCTATCACTTTGGTTAGGGGCACGCTGGCTGGACAAGGTCTCGCGCAATCATCTCACCGGATTGGGGCGATTTCTTAGGACGGAACCCCAAGACGCCAAACAATGAGAATGGGCGGTGAGTTCGCAAGCAATGACAGGTTGCGCTACGATGGCCCATAGGAAGATCGTTTGGAAGTGAATCTAGCTTCCTGTCCGCAAGTGCGTAAGACCGATTCCGCCACTGCAAGTCAGTTTTGTGTCCTTCCCAGGCACCATGGAGGTGCCACACCTGCCCTCTTAGGATCCACAAGCCTCATGGGTCTCCTACCTTTTGCGGTTATGGATGGGCAGAAAATGAGACACGACCTTTTCCGGTAGGGTGCTTGCACTCAGCGGTGGGATTCCTCAACGTCCTGCAGCCAGTCCGGGCGGTTCAGTACTTCGCGGGGACGTGCCCCGTCAGACGAGCCCACGATGCCATCCCTCTCCATTATGTCAATTAGCTGTGCCGACCGGCCATACCCCAAGCGCAGATGGTGTCGCAAGAGGGAAGTCAACGCCTTCCCGGATTTCACCCCTATGTGAACACCATCTTTCGTAGATGGAATCAAGTTCTGTGGCGTCCTCCCCATCGTTGGGAGTTTCCCGGTCTTGCCTTGTCGCGAATCGGTTCCAGGAATTCCTTATTGTATTGTGGTTGTGATTGCGCCTTGCACCATTCCACCACTTTTTCAATTTCCGTCTTGGTGACAATTGGTCCGTGCAGGCGGATGAGCCGCGAGCTGGCGGGCGGCATGAAGAGCATGTCGCCACGTCCCAGCAGGGCTTCGGCGTCGTCTGAATCAAGAACTGCGCGCGAATCCACCTTGGAGGCGACACGGAAAGAGATGCGCGAAGGCATGTTGGCCTTGATCAGTCCGGTAATGACGTCCACTGAAGGGCGCTGTGTGGCCAGGACTAGGTGAATACCCACGGCCCGGGCCATCTGCGCTAGACGGGTAATGGTTTCTTCCACTCGCTGCGGTTCCACCATGATCAGGTCGGCGAGTTCCTCGATGATGATCACGATGTAAGGCAGAGGACGCTCCCGCTCCCCGTTGTTGTCAAACAGGAAGCGGGTCGATTCGGGCTCGAACAGCTTGTTATACTGGTTGATGTTCCGGACGCCGCGTTCGGCCAGTTTGCGCAAGCGGTCGTCCATCTCCATCACCGCCCGGCGCAATGTGTTCACTGCCTGCTTGGGCTCGGTAATGATGGGAATCAGCAGATGTGGGAGGCCATCGTAAAGGCTTAATTCCAACCGCTTGGAGTTGATCAAAATCAGCTTTACTTCTTCCGGCGTGGACTTCATGAGGATGGAGATCACCATGGAATTGATGGCCACACTCTTGCCGGAGCCAGTCGAGCCGGCAATCAGTAAATTGGGCATTTTGGTAAGATCGCCGATCCGGATCTTCCCGGTGACGTCCTTTCCCAGGCCTAGACTGAGACGGGAATTTGACCCCATGAATTCGTTCGATTCCACCAACTCGCGGAGGTGAATGATTTCGCGGCACAGGTTGGGAACTTCAATCCCCACCGTGGATTTTCCGGCGATGCGATCGATCAGGATCGATTCTGTCTCCATGGCGACGCACAGTTTGTCAACCAGGTTGGTGATGCGGCTGTACTTGACGTCGTCATCCGGCTTGAATTCGTATGTGGTCACCACCGGCCCGGGATGAATCTGCGTGACGCTGCCTGTAATACCGAACTCCAGGAAGCTGGCAGTCAGCAGCGCGGCCTGTTCCTTCAATTCATCTTCATCGATTCCTTCCTCATCCTCGGGTGGCCACAAGAATGAGGAGGGGGGCAACTTGTATCCATGCCGAGCGCGCACCACAATTCTACGCATGGCCAGTCTCCGAACTGCCAACCAGCTCCTAAAATGCCGCTATGCTACAGCCGATTGAATCAAAACACAATTGGGGCCGCAACAGTGGGGCCGCAAGGAACACCTGCCACGACCTGCTGCGGAGAAGCGCGGGACTGAAAACCCGGCCATTACCGAATCGTTGATGGAAGATGTCTGCGAGCGGGAAAACTATAAGCAACCATTGAAACGACTTAAGGCCAATAAAGGGAGTGCCGGTGTGGACGGCATGACGGTGCAGCAATTGCTGGGATTTCTGCAGCAGCACTGGCCGGCGTTGTCACCTCCGTACCGCCAGGATGTGGGCAGGCCGATCTCGTTCTCCTGAAGTATCGCGCGTCGTATGACGGTTGCTAGTAACTGGAACAGCCCAACCATCCAACAAATGTTTGCGAGTTGGTTGGGGATTTTCCAACACCTATCTTTCGTCCCTCTCAGAGTGGCCGAAATACGCCCGGAACCACCGAGTGCCACATTCGAGCATTGACCGTTTCTCGTCAAAGTGCCCGGCGTGGCCCCTAAACTCTTGCCGACTGCTCGTTGCTAACATCAATGGGTGGTGCATACATTGATTCGTTCGCCTGAGACGGTCTGTGACCCACGTTCAAGTCACAAATTTCCGTGTTCGTTCTTCTTCCTAGAAGATCAGCCCGGAGAACCAACGGACGAAGCGGAAGCCTTTCGTGCAGCACCGCTGCGGGGGACCCCATTCGATATACCTGAGTGAAAATCGGTGCGAGAAAGGGTATGGCAAGTGGGAAATTAATGGAAGTCGTGCTTAGACAGTCGGCCCGCGAGGCCTCGGAGGCACATGCGTTGACCCGATCCGCTCAGGCCGTATACAATGAGTCACTACAAAGGGCTGCGGTTCTGCGACCCCTGACCATGTTGGTAATAAGTCTTCAGAATTGGATCAATTACCAAGCGTTGAGATAACTCAATTTTGCTGGTTTCGCATTCATGTTTTGGACTATTTGGCGGGGAGGAATCAGATTTCTTCTGTTTTTGCACAGCTTGTAGCCCCTACTAGGGAGTCAGTTATGTTTTGCCCCGCAATACGCAAACTGAAACTGCGTTGTTTCGCCTCACTTTTTACGCTTCTCTTCACACATCTATTGCGTGCCCAGATTAATCTTCCATCTGTACCGGAACCCAAACCAACGCCGAGACCTGCATCGTCAAGCACACTGGTAAGAGGGTTCGAACAATCAATGATCCCCCTTTCGTTCACCCTCAATTTGAGCGACGTGATGGGTCAGCTCCAGGCCTCCCTTCCGAGCGGAATCGACGCAGATGGCGCCTGGGGCGTAATTGCCAATGATTTTGCCGGTAATGTGGCCCTGAAGTACAGAGTATGGAGGGGAATTCCGCAAATACAAGCCGCGGCCAACACAATCAGTCTGAAGATGCCAATCTTCTACCACGCCGCCATGGCACAGCGAATAAGAAACGGCATTGTCGTCGGCGGATATTCGTGGCACCAGATTGCCTCTTGTGGTTTAGGCGAACCTGCGCGCGAGGCGGATGTGCAGGTGCAGTATTCTCTGTCATGGACTTCTTCATACCATTTGGCCGCGCCTTGGAAGTGGACGCTCACTCATGTTCGACCGTGCACAGTTACAGTCGGAAACTACAACTTGTCCGGCCGTATCAACAGTGAAATCAAGCCTCAACTTGATGCCCCGGCGAACAAGTTGATGACCATCATTCAGAGCGTTGATCTTAAGCCGTTGGCGCAGAAGTATTGGGACGCATTGAACGCACCGCTGTATAGTGCAGACCGAAAGCTCATCTTGCACGTATTCCCGGTCGACATGCGGCCTGGCCCGATTACTGGCGACGGTTCCCAAATTGGCGAGTTGCTCGTCCTCCTCGCAATGCCTGTGATATCCGAATCCACACAGGGCGAGCAAGCCACTCATGCCGACACGTTCACACCGCGACCTCTGCCTGGCCTCGTCTCTCTATCTGCTGCTCCCAATCCGCATTTTCACGTGAACGTACGCGGAGCGCTTTCGTTTGATGTTGCAACAAGAGAAGCAAAATCTCGGCTAGATGGTCGTCAGATCACTTGGGCCAATTTGCACAGTACTGTGACAGTGGAGTCCGTAGCCGGAAACGACCAACTTGCATACGCCAAGCTCTTGTTGACCGGGGCCATCAGCGGAACTGTATACCTATCGGGGACTATGAATTATGACCCAAATAAGAACGAGTTCTCAATTACCAACCTCCATTTAACTCCGGAGGAAGTGACGACTTTCAGTAACGACGTGATAGCAGTCTTCAACAATCCCGATATTTTGGCCAGCATTGCCAATGAGTTCAAGTGGAACGTTACTGGCCATTTGAACTTGTCGCAAGAGCGAGCGAATGAAGCCATGAACTCAACACTGCCAAACGGATTCAAGCTGTCAGGTGGCGTATCCCCAATTCAGGTTGCATCTATCGTTGCGTATCCATCAGAGTGCTCCCTGCCGCCTGGCGTTTGTAAGGAAGGCATCACACAAAGTGTATTCGTAGTGTTTGCATCTTTGTCTGGCACGCTCGCAGTCAACACAGGACCCTGAAGAAGCTTTTAGTAACTATTAACTTCATGGGAAACTGCTCCTTCTAGTCTTGAGCGGGGCAGCTGCGGGCAAGGAGTTTAGGAAGGCAACAGCAGCGTCTCTTCTATTCTCGTTCCTGCCGAACAGATGCGAGACCGGACGGATTTACGGAAGATTCCATCAAAGGAGCGGGAGCCTTGTCTTTTAAGCATCACTGATACGTCTGGAGGAGTCGTGGAGACAACCACTATGAGTACAAAGAAAACGGTCCCGGAGCAACCGGCGACTCTTGTTGCGGGGTTGGCCTTTGCCTGGGCTGCGATTACGGCGCCACGAGACTGGTCCTGTGCACTCCACGATCTGGATCCAGGTCTAGACGAAAACGTGGCCATAGCCAGCCTTTCCTCAAATCAGTTGCAACGAGCAGCGGATAGATTATGCGGGAGCTTTATTGCTGTGGCCGCAGTTTTTTTGTATGCGGAATTGGACTTCCGTATATAGTCCATCGGATTTATCAGGCCACCTCCGAAGGCGGCCATTTTTACGAGTATCAATCGATGGCATTCTCGCTCATCGGTATCTGTGGGTTCATCATTGCAGTCTGCATAAGTATTCGTGCAGCATTCGTGGTGTGGCTTTTGGGTGGTGCGGCGATCCCAGTCGCCCTGGCTCTGGTGTACCCTCTCGCACCAAACGCAGATCGCGGCGCTGCTGTTTGCGGCTTTACTGCAGCTTTCGCGATTGGTGGAGCAGCTGGTACTCTAATCCGCGACCGTTCTCATAAACGTGTGGCGGCGACATCTCGTTCACTTCTTACTTGTCTGCTAAACATTGTAATCGCGTTGGTTACCGAGGCCCTCCCCTTGCTTGCTGTGGTAGGGCTTATCGGCCCTTATATAGGTTCAACTGTACCTGAAAATGATATTGCTCTCAAATTGTCGATTTCCTCAGCGGCGATTGCATTCGCTGTGGGGCTTGGGGGATATAGCTTCTTTGCCGCTTGGATTCGGGCGCGCGGTGTTGGCACCAGTTCAAAGAATTCGATCAAAATGCTTTTTTGGGTGTTCGCGGGCGCTGGCTTAGGGCCTGCTGCGGTCGCATTAGGGTACGCGGGATCCGACACTGGGTTGCCTGGAATCGCGATCGGATTACTGGTTGGTAGCTTAGTTGGAGGCGTGTTCGCAGTTTCTTGGAATCTCGCCCGGGAAACTCTGGGGCCACTTACGTCTGCGCTCAGTGGCGCGCTAGTTACAGCTGGTGTTCCCGTGCTCGTGTTGTTCGCTAAGTTTGTGGCGGCTAATACCGTGCAGCAACGCTGGGCGTTGGTTGCATCTATTGCTGTAATGCTTCCCACCGGTTTCGCGTTAGAAGCGGCGATCTTGACAAAACGCGCCTCAGAGACCTCCCTGTAAGATCGGGACAGGGGGAGCGGTCAGATCTCCCGAATTACTTCGTCCGCTTTCCGTGCATCGTCGCCCCATGGGTCGGCAAGATGCGCTTCACGCATCGCTCACGATCTTACGCTTTCGTCGTTAGATGGAAATCGGCTTCGCAATCACCGGCCCGGTCGCCCGGGGAACCCGGAAGTTGCCCCCTCCCCAGCGCGAGCTTTGGCGCACGGCCCAGGCCGGAAACCGATCACTGGCGAGAACAGCCCTTCCCACCACTTAAGCCGGATCCGCAATGATAGACGTCCAACCGATAGTGGTAGGGACCCGGACTCGTCAGCCATCGCCCATCTGCACCTTGGACTGATTCTGGATGAATAGCTGCTGCAAGTCCTCGCACTCTTCCTTGGTCAGGCGGGGCACCTTGCACCAAAGTCCCTGCTGATGTCAGGTTCGCCGATGTGATCCTGTGAAGGTGCGACGCGCACGTCTTCGATTCTCTCGGAATTGAACCCTCTGCGACAGCGATTCACCCGATTCTAAGGTGAAGGTCTTCATTGATTTGATAACACGAGGATTATCCGCTGTCCTCGGCTTGCTGTCGTTGCTCCAAACTGCTCAGCTCCCCGATTATGCGGGAATGCCGCTGTGTCTGTCCCATAGCCCCCGACAGGTCCACTTCCCAATCCGGCGTAGCCCGCGCGCTTGGCTGCGCCAGTTGACTGCGGTTCGCTTCGGCGAGCCTTAGGTTGAAACACATTTCACAATCTCATCATATCTCTCAAGATAATTGAAACGGGAAACCTCTAAGGGGTGATCCAAGTCGTGGCCTATTTCATCGGCGTGGTCGCACGGCCAGGTGTTGGCATCGAAGTCGCCCCACTGCGCAGAAAGAACATGCACCAAACCGTCGCTAGGCTGGCCGGTATGAGATTGGATGTACTTGTAGAAGGGCAGGAGGACAAGCGCGGTGGGGACGGTTCCCGGGCGACCCGTTCCCGCCACGGAGAAATAGCGTATGCCTGGGTGGTCCGGATAACGCTGATTAAACTCCTGCATCGATTCTGTGGTCAGGTCTTCCAAGCCTTTCAGGGAGATGCCAAAGTGGTGGAGGATCTCCTCCACATCTTCTTCCAGAACGCTGAGGTGCTTGATGATCCCCTGCAGGTGGTTGAGGAGGCCCATTTCTTCAGCAGGTTCTAGTGCGAGCAGGTCGGCAATAGGCGACCCGCGATGCGGTGAAGCAATGGTGGTAAGCGAGGTAATCCGAGCGGCGACATCATTCTCCGTCGTCTTCTTGTTCGCCGGCAAGAGAAGATAGCGGCTGTCGAGACCTCCCATACTGTGGCCGATGATGTGAGCCTTCTCAGTGGGGTTAAGCTTGCCTTCGTTGAAAGCGGTGATGATCTGATTGCACAACTCGTCGCCTCGCTGCTGGATGCCGCCCGTGGGGCTGACTTCGGACACGAAAACATTGGCGGGGAACTTTTGTAAGTGTTCGGCCACGCCGTTGAAATACTCGATACCGAACCTTTCCCTGAAACCCAGAATCCCGTGGGCAAGAATGATGTTCACCGAATGACCTTTCTACGCGCAGGCATTCGTAAGACGCCAGCGGTCGCGGCTCGCGGGAGACCGACGCCAGTGGAGCGTATCGTGGAAGAGCGCCCAATGCAACACGCAGCTCGTTAGCGACGCATGTCAAAGAAGTGCGACTAAAGTCGGGCTTCGGAAACGTGAGCTCTGCCCTTCAGTCCCCTTATGTGGGTGCTCCGGACTATTTCAAGATGCTCGGGATACCCCTGATCGCGGGTCAGACCTTCTGCGTGAGCGCCCTGAACGCGTCTCCTCACTCGACCCGAAACATGCTCCAGCTCGCGTGGGCGGTTTGGATCTAGCTTTAGGCATCTGTCCTTCCAACAAGTAGCACTATCCCCACCGCGTGGGGTAATTCCGCCACTTTCTGTTTCTCTTTTGTCATCGTCTCGGTCCGAGCCAAGGAGCTTGGGTCGATCGCCACCCGGAGGACATCGCGACTAGAATCCCATGCGATAGAACAGCCAACTGAAGAAGCGATTGCTGAGCGAGGGATTCTCGCCCGTTCGCACAAAAAATGTGCGCCGGAGTGGCACGGTCAACCTACGCAGGATGCGCATGTATAAAGCCCTGTTCTTGCAATGAAAGTGGGTTTCGTCCATTTGTGCAACGGCCGAATACATGAGATTCCCGAAGTGGTAATCAGCATCGACGCCTTTATTCGTGAAAAGGGTGAGCGCTACCGGTACGTTGAGCCAAGGCCTGTAGGGATTTGCATCGCCGATGACTTTGATTTCTGGTTTGCCGATGGCGTTCACGGCCAACCTCAAATGCTTACCGATCATGGGATTGATGCCCATCTTGCTCGCGGCAACCCAGTCGACAGCTACGAGGTCTGTGCCTCCCAGAACCGTGTGAGTCTCATTTGGCAGTGGGTCCGCGAAGACGCCGAAGGGCCCGTCCGCACTCAAGTAGCCATCGATCAGTCCAAAGTCCACCGGGAAGGCCGTGAGATATTCGATCGTGGTGTCATAGATGCCGCGGTTACAGTGGTATTCCTTGAACTTGTTCGCCAAGGGTAAAGCGCCATAAATATTTTTGAGTGTCAGACTGTAATAGGCATAGGCGTGTGTCTTGTTTTTGGCGAACGAGATGCGGAAGTCCGATTCGCGCCATACCCTCGAGACAGGATGCATGCCCAGATGTGGACCGAGATGGCGCATCTCATCCGCATCCAACGTCATATCGACCACTTCGTAGCCGGCGCTTCCGTCGTAGCCCAGATAATCGGCGACCTCTTTGACGCTGCGATGGTCGAAGAACTCACCGTAAGTAGACTGCGCCTCCACCACTTTGATGTTCGTGAATCCGCGGCCACGCAGGCGCTTCACCAAATGATGAACAAGCTCGGGGTCGGTGTACGTGGTGTGATCCCGCCGGTCGTAGGCGAACATGAAATTCGGCTTGATGGCAATCTGGAACTTGTCCGGGGGCTTGCCCGAAGCCGCTCGCTTGCTATCGACGATGTCGTCAAACCCGGTGATGTCCAGGACACGGTCGAGCGCCTGGAGTTTGTCGGTGTCGTGGATGCTGGCCACGGTCACTTGCTTGTCCGAGTCGATGGCCTCAAGCCGCATCAGTGACATGTCTTCTTCCAGCGCCAGGCAGCGCGCGCCCGACGGATCAAGCACCTCGACGATGCGGCGCTGGAAGATTCCGGTGGGAAACTGGTCATTGTTCACTTCGAGGACCGGCTCGCCGAGCTTCTCGAGGAGCGGTGCGCGCTGCGCTGGGAACCCTGCGGGAGCCACCGGGCGAACGGTCAGCTTGCCGTTCTCCATGAGCATTTCCGATGAACTCGTGCGTGCGACCACGGCGCCAAGGAAGGCTTCCAAACGATCTTTCACCCAGTGCTCTTTCTCATCCCGAAGGGTTCGCGAGTGGATTTGCAGGCGTGCGGCCTGATCATGTGTCCGAACAGCACACAGGTAGCCGTAGAGTACCTTGGGTTCCCGCAGGTTCCGGAAAGTGCCCAGTTCGGCTTCGCCGAAACTGCCGGCTGCCACCACGTCCCACTGCGCCTCACCCGCCGTCCCGTTTCCCGCAGTTTCGCGGAGCTTGAAACTGCCCGAGCGAACCTTCACCGTGTGGGGTGTGATGTAGATTCCCGGCGAATGCTCGCCCGGGAGGTGGCCGCGAAGTTCCCTGGCCATTTTTGAGGAGAGCTTCCGCACGAGCTGGGGAACCAGCGGAAACGAGACCGCGATCGCGTCATAAGGCTGGGCGTCGAATTCCATCCGGAAATCCGCCGCGAATTCGGAAAGCGGAGGCCCCTTCTTGCGTATCTGGGAGAATGACGCGGAATAGCCCTCCGTCAGCTTGAAGATTGGCCCGCGATAGCAGCATGTGCCTTCGGCAACGTCGAGATCGAGCCCCTCCAGCACCAGATCCGTGATGCAATATCGATCGTAGCCTCCCTTCCCATCCCCGACCGCGAGGAGAACATCCCAGAAGATTCCGGTGTCGCCCCACGGGAAACCTTTTTCATGCACGCCGGAGACAAAAAAGAACGGAAGCTCGATGCCGGCACTCGTCCGGAGGCTGCCCGTGAGGACGAGGTTTTCATACTGGGTGTCGTAAAACAACCGGACGTCCTTCAAGTACTCATCCCGGAGCGCCCCGTAAGCAAAAGAGGTGAAAGCCGCGAGCGCGGCGGTCTTCTGCCACCGCGAGGCTGTCCCCTCCACCTTCATGGACGCGATAAGTGCCGGCGCCTCGACAAGGGGGAAGTAGAGTTCGCCCGCGCCGAACACCGTGGCGTTTTCGTCCTCGCCCCGGTAGACGACAGTCAATAACGTCGTCATGTCTTTTACCGGCGCGAACGTGCTCGGATCGTCGCGAATCTCCTTGCGGCCTTGCAGGTAGTAAGTTTGGCCGTCACTGGCCGTGAAGCGGAAAGCATAGGTCATCTGGCGTACGCCTGTCTGCGGGTCCACCGTAAACAAGTTGAAACGGCCATCGCGGATGGTGAATGTCCCACCCAGCGACGCAAACGTGATCGTGCCGGTCAGATCGGCAGGGTGTTCGAAGTCCCTCAGGAATCTGCCCAGATCATCGATTTTGATGCGGACGTCGAATCGCAGGGCGGAGTTCTCACTCCGCCCTCGCTCCGCTCCCTTTTGCGGATCCGTTTCGCCCGCGGCCAGGAAGCCTGCCATGGACTCTTGGAATTCGAGGCTTAACCGATCCAGGTTGCTGGCTTGACTAACGACACGGGTCGGGGCACCTGCACTCTGGTTCTCTAACGGAAGTCCCATGGACCCTCCTCAGGTTTGCCCGTCAAGATGGCCGCGCACCGAGTACACCTGACCAAGTCTCAAAGGGTCGCCCTCCGCGTTCATCATCCTTGAAGAAGGCGAGATAAGTCATCAATTGGAATTTGACGAATTGTTCCTGCTCGGGATGAATCCGGGAAAGCTGATGGTAGGGGCGCCAAGTCCCCGAGTTAAAGTAAACCTGGTCCAGAAACGCATTGTTAACCACCAAAGAATCGAGGGGAACCATTTCGTAAACGTGAGTATGTCCGTAAACGATAGCCCGTGCCGCTCGACTCTTGCACGGCCCTTCGGCGGCTGCCTGGGGGTAATAAGAACTGTCGCGAGTTGCAAACTTCTCTGCGATCCGGGCATACAGGCGACTGAGGTTAACCTTGGATACCCCTTTGGAGAACTTCAAGGCCCATTCCAATTGGTCGGCGTCATCAAATAGATGGAAGAAAGAATGATGCTTGTGGACGAAGTCCAGCCCCAGAAAGTCGTCCACCAATCCGTCCCAGACTTCCTTGACTTGCATTTGCAAACGAGTGTCCGGACAGGTTCTCTTTAAGAGACTGTCAACCCACACCGGGATTATAAAAGTTGGACGAAGGTTGTCAATTTCTCTCAGGCCCGCTACGCATGGCGCCGGCAAGTTTACCTTCTGACTGACTTCCATGGCGAACCGGTCGACCAGTTCCACCACGATGGCGTCACCCAGAGATGACCTGTTGCGGTCGCCGTCGTAGTTGAAGGAATCATAAATGTCACCATGGCGAGCGAAAACACGGTGATCGCTGTAAATCTGCTGGATCGGCGCCGATTCGGAGGGGTCGTGAGGAAAAGGCGCGTTTGACGGGGTCGCCAGCCCCATAACGTTCACGATTGTCTGACGGATTTGATTGTACGGTGCGCCCTCCAGGTGGAAAAACCAATCGTGATTGCCTACTAGATAATGGATGTGAACCTTGACGGGTTGGCGGCCCTTGCCGTCCGGGTTCCAGTCGGCATCCGCCGGCCGGCCTTCCACAGTCGCCTGTGGGATCGTCACCGTTCCGTTAAGGTTTTTCAGCGTGGCCAGTGAGTCGGTGTTATTTTGCAGAATGGCCGCAGTGATCGCCCCAACTTTGTCGATAAAGGGTTGGCTTTGGGGATCGTTCCAGGGCCTTACGTCGCCGGCGACACCCGCCACCTGAAGCCACTGCGTTGAGCGAATTACGTCCAAGACATCGCCCAACAAAAGGAGATGCAGATCTTCAACCGGCCTGTACTTACCATTGGCTCGCCAGGAAGCGCCGTAAGCAAGATCGCTCAGGGAGTCGCGAAAGAGCTTGAACGCTCCGGAGCGTACCGTCTCCCCGCTCGTTCCGTCAGTAAAATGCAGATCGCTGACAATGACCAACATACCGTCCTCCAATCTGCCGGGCCGGTACCAGCGAAGCGCCGCTGAGCGTGTGCAGGGAGGAAAACGAATGTTGTCAGAAAAGGAGTGGAAACAGCCGAATGAGCGTCGAAAACCTCCCCCGAAAGAAGCCGGTCCAGCTCTCTCCTCTACGTTACGGGAATATGGGAACTTGTTGGCTACTACACCCGCAAGCAATAACATGTCAAGCGAAAAATCTGCCCTGCGTAAAGCCTATCGAGGCGCGACAAAGGGTTCGCCTGCGCGACGATTGGGTCTGGACTAAGCCAAGCGATCTGTCGCATAGAGTGCACAGCCTCAGCCTGAATGCGAGTGCTCGGCCAATCCGAGGACGGCGCGGCCAGGGAGGACGAATCCGCCCTGATGGAAGCTTTGCAGGTGAAAAAGGCCAGGATCGCTCCCCAGTTTCTGACGCGCGGGACCCGCCGCTTGAGCCGGATTGGGAACGGACGCCCTACCCGGAAAATGGGACGATTGCACTTTGAAAGCGGGCCAGACTCCCATCGGCCTTGGCATCACTAGCGAGTAATCGCCATATGGCGGGGCTGTCGAAGGCTGCCCATGTTGAGCAAAGCCTTCGGCGTCAGGGAGGATATATCCCCGATTGCTTGTGCGAAGGGGATTTCCAACAGTTAAGTGTGCAGGATCGCCTCGCCGTGCGGTGCCGTAATCGCGAAGACTCATGTCCGAGGAAGGAGCTTCTCGCGTAGTTTCTGCACAGTCTCTGCGGTAAGCCGCGCGAAAGCTTCTCCCCCAACACCGGCAGTGTGCGCGCCCAGAATTTTGATTACTTCAACCGAATTACTTATTGCGACAAGCTCGCGGCACGTGCTCTGGTCGCCGAGCTCCGAAACACTCTTCCTGGCGTCGCAGAGTGGCTGGGCCGCAACCTCGACCATGTGAAGCAGGTCCGAATACATCCACTGGCCCTGGTCCGGATGATCTAATATGGCGCCCAACGAATGTAGGGCTTGCTCAAGGTTCTCGAGATCGGCCACTAGTGACCGAAAAACGGCACGGGATCGTTCGTCCTCCCAATCCCGCTTTCTAATTCCCGGGATGTTCTCTAACAGCTGCGCCAAAAGCTCCAAGTCCTGTTTCCAATGACGGTCGCTAAATTCACATGCTTGACGTTTGAGGAGCGGCTTTAGATCACGGGGGACTTCCGCATCTCGTGGCATGATCGCCGGAGAAATCAAGACGGGTATCACATGGACACCGCGCGCCAGGGCCCTGCTAATTTCCGTGCGCACCCAGTCTTCAGGATCGTCCAGGCGTCGGCGACCCCCGGCGCTGGTGATGGTCGACCAGCGAGGACCAATGACGGCTAGCAGAGCTACACAGGAATTGAGGACATCCTCCAGCGCAACCTCGTAGTCCTCGCCTGGCTTCAGCTTCTCCACGTCTCGGAAAACCGCATTAGGCCCGAAGATCTCCGCAAGATCATCAGCGAGCCGCCCAGCGGCAACGTCGCTGTCATCGCGTCGTTAGCTTATGAAGACCCCTGCCATTATTACTTTTCCTCCCTGACATGACTACGGCACGCCTATTCCCCTCGCTCGTACATCGCCTCGAACCTCTCCGCCGACACGGCATAGGCGTCGCTTCCATGTTGTTCGTTGAACACCAGGTAATCCCCGGCATGGTAGTGCGTCGCGCCCTCCTTGGTTTGGACGCAACCCGATTCCCGAGCAACTTCCGCCCTCACCAGAGTGATCTTCACGTACGTCCCGGCCCCGACCTGACGATAGGTGCGTTCGAAAGTTTCGCGATCCACCGTGTGGACGTCGCCACCGTTTCTGACGATCCAGTCGTCGGCCTTGCACTGTTGGACGCCGCCCCACTTCTGGTAGGTGAAGCCGGCCTTGGCTTCCTCACCGATAATCCCGTAGAGCGCATTGATCTTTAGACTTGCGTTCGTGATCTTCTCCACCGTACGCTCCGCTTCGGTGAACTGGCCGGCGTTTTCCTGCCCCGCGGCAATCGCCAGGAGCGCCTGGGCCCGAGATTCCGGGTCCGTGATCTCCTGTGCCGAGCGCTCGGCTTGCTCCAAAGCCTTACCCGCCTCCGCCATGTGGCTCGCCGGCACTCGCCCTTCCGCAACCGATACAAGCGCCACGATCTTCGAGTACGGGTCGGTGATCTGCTGTGCCGTGCGATCCGCCTCTACGGCTTGGCCGACCTTTGCCTGCCCCTCGGCAATCAACTGGAAGACCATGGTCTTAAGCCTCGAGTCCGTGATCTCCCGTGCCGTGCGCAGTGTTTGCTCCAGAGTCTTGCCCGCTTCGGCCGTTAGGTTCGCATTCTCTTGTGCCTCGGCAACCGAGATGAGCGCCTTGATCTCAGAGTACGGGTCCTCGATCCCCCGTGCTGTGCGCGCCGCTTGCGCCAAGGCTTCGCCCGCCTCGGCATGGTGCCCGGCCTCTACTCGGCCCTCAGCAATTGAGATTAGAGCCCCGCTCCGGGCATCCAGATCCACGATCTGCTGCGCCGCGCGTCGAGCGGATTCCGGTCTGAAGGTCGCTAGGGCCCGCAGGTAGTCGCGGTCCGCCAGTTTGCTATAAAGATCCGTTTGATACTTCTCCGCGACAACTCGGACAGGAGCGGATTTGAGAATGGTTTCGATCTGATAGCGCCCCGTCTGCATGTAACCGAGGTAGGCCAAACCAGCAGCCACTGCCAGGATGGCAGCGACGGTGGCCGCCCGCCTCAGGCGGCGCACCCGTTCAAAATCCTCAGCGGCCACGTCGAACCTACTGCCTCGCATGGCTCCGAGGATCTGTTGTCCGACCTGAGCGCGGATCTGTTCAAGCTCCTCTTCGTTCGCCTGTACCCACAATTCGGGGTCTAAGTCTACCCTCTGTGCCAGCGGCCATCGCGACTTGATCTTCCGTGGAATCCAACGCTCTCCCTCTCCGGTTGTATCGACTAGGATGGGTGTCACCTTGCGGTGCGCAAGCCACCAGTCGAGTTCCTTGTGAACCCAGTCGTCGTCGAGTTCTGCGTACAGACCCGGCGTAAGAATCACCAGCAGGCAACAAGCGCGTTCGAGCGCGGGCCTGTGGATAGCGGTCCAGTCGGAAGTTGCAGGCGCGGCTTGATCGAAATAGACAAGCGTGTCGTCTCCGCGGGCCTTAAGGCTCTCTACCAAGGCGTTATAGATCCAGCGAGCGAAGCGCTTGCCGTCGAGCTGGCGATAACAGATGAAGACAGGGTGCTCGCCACGGGTGGTTTGCGGAGGCGCGGCAGGTCCGCCGGTTGGTCCCGGCTGCTTTTCCATGGCGCATTCCTTCTGGAACGTTCATAAATTACTATAACTCCATGTCGGTTGAGTTGCTGGTGGAATCCAGTGAAACCATTTTTGGCGAGAACAGCCCTAACATCCAACAACTGTTAGCGAGTTACTTGGGGATTTATCGCCAGAAAACGGTGGCAGTGCCATCCGTAAACGCCTTGCCGTTTTCATTGAACTTTCCCGTTCTTGTAACTGGCTAAGGAAGCAGATTGCTCCAAGTGGGATCGAGGTATTGCCAGCGTTGGGTATCGTACCAGCTTGTGGAGGTCCCGGGAACGTATAGGAACCCATGTCCATGAGAGCACACAAGCTCGGTGCCGTACCACCCCAGAAAACACTGCGAAGCATCACCGATACGCGTGGGGTTCGAGAGCAGACGCAGGCAAACGGGGCAGCGTTCGCGCTGATCCATGAGGGCCCAGCGGAATGCGAAGAGTAGGCCAAAGAACAACCCCCAGGCCGCAAGTGGGGGCGCGATTGGGCCCAGCGCGAGAGCACCGCACAGCACCGCGGGTATGACGAGGGCCACCTTGACGGCAAGAAAAACCCAGCGGAGAAGTCGCAGAGGGGCCGCCGGAGCACAGCGATTCACCGGATACTCACCCAGGCTTAGGGGTGTAACCGACGAGAACATTACCAGCAGGAGGAGACATAAGGCGAGCGGGAGTCCCAGGTAGCCGTCTCGCCAATTCGGAGCCCAGCCCTGCCCAGTCTGCCCAGGTGCCACGATAGGCAACGGGTTGGCCGCATGATTTTGCGGTGAAGGGCTCGGTTCGGGGCCCGTGGGATTTCGCCTGTCTGAATCCTCGGGGGCCGATACTGCTGCCATGTCCTGAGCAACGGCAGAACGCGGAGGCGCCAACGCGCCGTGGCTGAGTGGGCCGATAGCCAACAGAACGCTCAACCCCGTTAGCCCCGCCAGGAACATCAAGCATCTAACTGGCGATTCCAGGCCGAACCAGCGGCGCGCTATCGGGGCGGGAGTGTTCCGGTTCATCCACAACGCATCAGAGAAAGAACCGAGGCAGAAGGCGGTGGCGCGACGGTTGACGTACCAGAGTTCCGCTCGCCACTCCGCCAACCATTCGGCCCGCTGGGGAGCGGGAACCAGCAGCGCTGCGGCTTCGATAATGGCGAGATGCAGTCCGCGAAGCATCACGCGTTCTCCTGGGCGGGCACGGGGAATAACCTGTTTAACAGCGGGTAGCGCTTCTGCGAAGCCGCCAAGGTGGCCTGGCCGGCACGGGTGATTCGGTAGTATTTCCGCGGGGGCCGTTGCCCGGCGTCGGCAACCGCCTGCGATTCCCAAGAAGAGCGGATCAGTCCGTCGCGCTCCAGCCGTCGCAAGGCAGGATAAACGGTTCCGCTAGGGAGCCCAGTTGTCTCCATCACGCTGAAACCATACACGTACCCCGCCTGAAGGGCCTGGAGGATGATAGCAGCCGTGTGAGAGAGTTTCGTTTCGATCAGCACGCCCGACATTATACCTATGTAGCATGCTACTTGACAAGCCGACAGTAGTTTGCTACATAGGGGGCGGAGAGAATCTGCATGCTCGAACTTCGCAACGTCTGCAAGCGGTTCACGGGCATCATCGCCGTCGACGATGTGAGTTTCCGGGCGCGCCCGGGAGAAGTCACCGCCTACCTTGGCCCCAACGGCTCCGGCAAGTCCACCACCATGAAGATGATCGCCGGGTTGATGGAGGCCACCTCGGGTGCGATCCTGTTCAACGGTCAGCCCATCGAGCGCGATCTCGTTGCCCACAAGCGGCGCATGGCTTATGTCCCCGAGGAGCCGCACCTTTACACGCACCTGAGCGGTTTGGAGTACCTGTTAATGGTGGGCCAATTGCGCGACCTACCCCCCAAGCCCACGGCCGCGCGCATTGACGGGTTGCTGCACCTGCTGTCCTTGCACGCAAACCGGCATGCGGCCATTGCCGGCTACTCGAAGGGCATGCGGCAAAAGGTGCTGTTGGCGGCGGCGCTGTTGCACAACCCCGAGTTGCTTCTGCTGGACGAGCCTCTCTCCGGCCTCGACGTTGGTACGGGGCTCGTGTTGAGAAGCCTGATTCTCGAGCTGGCGGCGCGCGGAAAGGTCGTGCTGTACAGCTCACACGAGCTCGAAACGGTGGAGCGCATCTCTTTGCACGTGGTGATCCTAAACCGCGGCAAGATCGTGGCCGACGATTCCATCGAACGGTTGAGAGCGTTGATGGCCCTGCCGACGCTCGAGGGCATCTTCGCGCAGCTTGCCGTGGAACAGGACACGGCGGCAATCTCTCGCCAGATCGCGGATCTGGTCTGCGTCTGAAGGGCTAATCATGGCCAAGCGGCAATTTCGCGTACTCTATCGCCTCTTTCTCTTCCGTATGGTCGATCTTGAGGTGTTGTCGGCTCATGCTGAGGGCGACGCGCGTAAACTGCTGGGCCGGTTCGCGTCCTTGCTCGTCTTTGTGAGCGTGATGATTGCTTTGGGCGCGATGGGGCTTCTCGATCCCAACATGACGCCTGCCGCACGACTGGATTTTACGCTGTACATGGAGCACTTCCTAGTTGCTACCACCATGTTGACCGTGGGCATCTTCGCCGTCCTGAGCTGGGATTCCACTTTCCCCGACCAGCGCGACGTCCAGGTGCTCGCCCCTCTGCCGCTGCGCGGCCGGACGATGTTTCTGGCCAAGCTGGCGGCCGGCGCGACGGCGTTGGGTCTGGTGGTGGTTCTGCTGCACAGCGCCGCGGGTTTGATCTGGCCCTTGGCTTTCGCCGAGCAAGCCACCCCACAGCAGGCTCTGGCATTCACCTTTGAACCCGCACAGGGTCCACTCGCGATAGCCGATTTGAAAGCGGAGCTGGACCGCGCCCTGCGGCAGGCGCGGACAAGCGGCTGGCTCGCGCCTAGCGCGGGTGGCGGCTTGGCGATCGGAGTTTGGCAACGGGGTGTACGGCGCGTGTTCGCCTACGGCGCGGCCGCTCCCAATTCGCTGTTCGAAATCGGCTCCATCAGCAAAACTTTCACCGGCCTCGTGCTGGCGCGGATGGTGGAACAAGGGAAAGCGAGATTTGACGAGCCGGTTCGTGTGCTGCTACCGGCCGGAACGGTTCGGAAGCCGGCCGGCCGGGAGATTTCGCTGATCGATCTGGTGACGCATCACTCCGGTTTGCCGCCGATGCCCACCAATTTGTCCCATCCCTGCGGCGAGTACGGCCCCGGCGATCTCTATGCCTACCTGGCAAAGCATGGGTTGGAAAAACCGCCCGAAGCCTTTTTCCGCTATAGCAATCTTGGGGTCGGCCTGCTGGGGCAGGCGCTGGCCGTGCGCGGCGGCATGAGCTATCCAGACCTCTTAAGGCAGGAGGTCAGCGGCCCGCTGGGGCTAAGCGACACGGTGGTTTTGCTCTCTTCTGAACAAACCAGGCGGTTCATGCACGGGTACGACGCGGAGCATCGCCCTATTCACCCTTGCGACTTGGACGCGATGGCCGGGGCTGGGGGAATCCGGTCCACCGCCGGCGACCTGCTCACTTACCTTGAGGCCAATCTCCATCCGAACAGATTTCAACCCATGTCGTGGGCGCTGGTCGAAGCACACCGGCTCCGCGCCGAGGCGCCGGCGGGCATGCGAATCGCCCTCGCCTGGTTATACCTCCCGGACTCCGGGGAATATTGGCACGGCGGCACCACCCCCGGGTTTGTCAGCATGGCGTTTTTCGATCCGAACCATGACCGGGCGGTCGTGGTGCTTATCAACATCGGGCCCAACCCGCTCATCTCCGCTGAGCTGATCGCCGAACATATCCGGCAGCGGCTCTCGGGCGCGCCACCCATTTCATTAGATACGGTTGCGGTGCCGGCAAGCTCCGGTTTCCCCGGTTTGCTACGCTGGTATGCAGCTTATTGGTTCACCATGTTAGCGGCCGGAGCGTTTGTCTACTTTGGTCTGTTAGCCGTGCAAGGATTGGCCGCGCAAATCCTGCCACGGCGGCTGTTCCTCCGTTTATCGGGATGGTTGCAACTAACAGCTTTTTGCATGTTCGTCGCCGTCTACTTTCTCGAACCAGGAGTGGGCGGACTCGTCGTGCTGATGGCGTCGCCAATACGCCGCTGGGTCGTCTGCGTGCCTTCCTACTGGTTTCTGGGACTCTTCCATGAACTCAACGGATCCATGCATCCGGTCCTTGGGCCACTCGCCTCGTGGGCGTGGATCGCGCTTGGAGCCTCGGCGTTCGTGGCCGCCGCCGCGCACGCGCTTTCCTGGATGCGTACGCTGCGCCAGATTGTGGAACAACCGGAGATTTCCTCGGGCCCGCGAAGCGTCCGCTGGTTGCCGCGCCTTGGCACCCAGGTGCAAACCGCCATCGGGCAATTCGCTATTCGCACCTTGGCACGCAGCCGGCAGCACCGCCTGATCTTGGCTTTCTATTGGGGAACCGGTATGGCAGCTACGATCTTCCTGCTGCAAACACTGGAAATAAATCCGCCGCTTCCGGATGGCCCGGTGAACGACATGTTACACGAAGCCAACACCGCGCTGCTGGCAGCGAGTGTCATTATGCTCGCGCTGGCAATCGTAGGCGCGCGCGTGGTCTTCGCCTTGCCGCTGCAATTACCTGCGAACTGGATATTCCGTTCCATCGGTGTGCCGGCCGGGCCGGGAACCCTGGCTGCCACCCGCCGCGCCCTGTTGACACTCTCCGCCGCGCCGGTTTGGCTCGCCACGGCGGTGGTGTGCTTGCGGCTTTGGCCCTGGCGCGAGGCCGCGGCCCACCTGGCGATCCTCGGGTTGCTCGGAGTGACTCTCACGGACCTCGCCCTGCACGGGTTTCACAAGATTCCTTTCGCCTGTTCCTATTTGCCAGGTAAATCACCAGTGCATATGATCTTTCTGGCTGCATATGGTTTGATGTGGCTGGTGCATGTGGGCGTCACCTTCGAGCAGCGTGCGCTGCAAGAACCTCGTACGATCACAGCGCTGCTGGTGCTGCTGGTGGTGGTGGCGGCTGGCATAAGGTGGGGGACGGCGACTGTGGCGAGGTCTGAGTCGATGGCGCTCCAGTTCGAAGAGGTGCCGCCTCCTGCCGTGATGGGATTGGGACTACACCGCGACGGCGTGATGGTCGTGGGGTCGCCGCCTGATCACTAAACGCAGCGTCATAAATATTTGCGCATGCGCAAATCGGGCAGCCGCATAAATAGCTGTGGCGATCAACTTGGATGCGAGTTTATTTATGGCATCGCGTTTAGAACTAAGCCCCCAACTGATTGCCGACAGATGTTGATAGCCCTTCTCACCAGCAATCATGCAAACTCCCCGGATACGGGGTTCTGGGCTGTTTGGATCTGCGCTCCTCCCAATCGGCCGTGAAACGGCCTACCCGCGCTCATGGTTCGGCGAAGCTACACTCCAGATCACAAGAACGGTTTGGCGACAAACCAGCCAAGTGGATTAGTAAACGCTGCGTTAGGCAGGAGTAAACCGGACTTGGGCCTGGACAGTCTCCTCCGCGGAGTGTTTCAGAGGCGCGTCGGCGTAGCCTTTCAAAAGCATTTCCATCTGTCCCAAGGGCAGACTTGGTCGCCGCGCTTACTCGCAACGTAGCGCCGTCATCGGGTCGACTTTGGCGGCGCGCCACGCCGGTATAGCGCAGGCAACCCCGGATACGATGCTCAATAGAAGCGTTCCCGCCAGGAGAAGCATCGGATCGTGCGAGTTACCTTGCGCCCACTTGGCGAGAATCGTGTTCATGGACAGAGTGAGCACCAGACCAGCCAGAATCCCGATGCCCACAATGCCTAGAGTCGACGCGAAGACGACCCGCATCACGTCCCCGCGCTCGGCGCCCAGCGCCATGCGAATTCCAAACTCGTTGGTCCGTTGCGCCACCGTGTAGGACACGACACTGTAAAGACCTACCGCCGCGAGAGCCAGGGCCAGCCACGCGAGCACGCTAAACAGCCATGCCGCCAGGTGCTCCTGCTGCCACTCCGGCTCAATGGAGATCCAGGTATCGAGATCCTCGACGTAGCTGTAGATCTGCTGCTCCGGGTTCACGGCGGCCACCTGCGCCCCGACGGCGTGCGGCAACGTCAGCGGTGGCACCTCAGACCTCACTAACATCCAGGTCCACTCCCACATACTCAGCGTGTAAGGCACGTAGACCGCAGGCTTGATGGGGTTTCGCAGCCCGTCATTGCGCGCATCACCGACAATACCCACGATCTGCAACCACGAGTCTGCGATGTTGGCGGGTGACAAGATTTCCGGCGGACGGTTTTCGACCCGCGGCAACTTCAGGGAGTGCCCGATGGCGTCGCCGTTCGGGAAGTAGCGCCGCGCCAGCGTGCGGTTGATCACCGCGAGATGAGCGCCGTCGTGGTTCTCGGTTTCGGTCCACACTCGTCCTTCGAGGAGTGGGATGTACAGGATTCGAAAGTACCCGGGGCTCACACAATTGACTGACGCCATCTGCTCCTCTCCTGCGGGCTTGCCCAGGATCTCAAAGCGCTGGCGCCCTCCGCTCCGCGGCGGCGGCTCGTTGCTTGAAATCGCCGCCATGGTCACGCCGGGCACCTCGGCCACCTTGGCCCGCAGTTGCTCAAAATAGGCGCCGCGCGCCCCCCACGTATTGTGCGAGTTCTCGGCTAACGGGATTCCCACCGCCATCACGTGGTGCGGATCGTAGCCCAGTGGCTGGTGCATCAGGCTTACGAACCCTTCCATAGCCGAGCCCGCTGCGGCCAGCAAGAGCAGGGTGAGCGCAATCTGTCCGGCGATCAGCGCATTGTGGGCTCTACGGCCGCGTACGCTCCCCGCCACCCGGTGCACATTCACCTGCATCGCTTGGCTTGGCTGCGTCCGCGAGAGTTCGAGCGCCGGCCATAAGCCGAACAGAATCCCGGTGGCCAGAGCCACCCCGACGCTGAAGAAAAGCACGGGAAGATTGATGTGGATCACCACCTCGGGCGCAAAGGCATACCGGGGTAACAGTCCCTTAATGGCCGACAACATTCCGTACGCGGTCAAGACGCCTAGCGCGGCGCCGATCGCGGCCAGCATCAGAGACTCGGTGAGCAGTTGACCCACCAGGCGGCTCCGGCTCGCCCCCACGGCGGCCCGGACGGACAACTCCTGCTGGCGCGCCGTGCCCCGCGCCAGCAGCAGAATCGACACGTTCGCGCACCCGATCGCCAGCAGCAGCGCTACGGCGCCAAACAGCAGATACAACGTTCCGCCGATGCCCCTCACCACCCACTCGTTTAGCCCCTCGACTTTCACCCGGAAGTGTTCGGGAAACTGCTTGGGCGTGTCCCTCGCAAATGCTCTCAGCAGCGGTTCCAGCGCCGCGTCCGCCGCCTCGTGGGTTACGTCCGGCCTCAGGAGGATATCGACGTGATCGATCAGCCCCGGATCCGGCGTCAGTGTTAGCGGCAGAAAGACGTCCCCCATGTACCAGGTGAACCGCGGCGCTGCCACGCCCACGATCAGGTAGCTCTTCCGGTTGAGTTGCAGGGTCTTTCCCACTACGTCCGGATTCGAAAAGAAGTGTTTTTGCCAGAACTTGTAGGAAAGTACCGTCACCGCCTTCGGTTCCTGGCCATCGGGGGCGTCGGAGGGCAAGAGTCCCCGCCCCAACACCGGCGGCACACCCAGGGCGTCGAAGTCCGTCGAGCCCAGACGAACCACATCGACGTCCTCCGGGAGGTCGTGCCCGGTCAAACTCATGGCGTAGCCATCGGCCGCCAGCACGCTCTCGACAATAGGAAGCGGCCGCAACTGCTGAATCTGCGGGCCGTTGAGAAAAATCGAGCTCGGCCCCGCCTTCGTCTGCATCATCAGTCGCACGATTCGATCCGCGGCGGGGTAGGGGTAGGGATTCATCAATGCGGCATAGATCACACTGAATACCGCCGTCGTCGCTCCAATGCCGAGCGCGAGCGAGATCACCGCCGTCAGCGTGAATCCTGGACTCTTGCCGATTTGCCGCAGGGCATAGCGTAGATCCTGCAACATCGTCTGCATACTCGCCCCTCGCTGTGTGATAGGCCCAGTCCATGATCGCATGCGGGTTGCGCTTAAGGGAACATGGTTTTGTGTCCCTTCAACTCAAGAGCCTTCGGTCGGCCAAGGTCCGGAATTCTCCGAAGCCCCTCGGCTTACGACCAGACTGCCAGATCTCCGGCTGCTATACCACAGGTGATCTGGGCTATTTCCTCATTCAAACAGGCACCGCCATGCTTGGCCCTTTACCATCCGGGAAACCACGCCCCGACGATTGGAAGATTATGTACCATCAGGGAGGAACCATTGTGCAGGACGTCTGACGCTCTATAAACCGTGGTTTGGATGGTTCCACTCGGAAGGTCTTCGATACCTTCGTGGATTGCTCCCGCCTTGTCGCCTAGCGCTCAGTAGTCGTCGCGGGTCCCGCCACGGCGGTCACTTTGACGGGAAACGGCCTACCCATACAAGTAGCTACCTGAACTCGTCAACCTTGGCTTTGTCACGCGCTGGACAGTCTTTGGGCGTAAGCGCCCGTTTCTAATGCGGCTTGCCCCGGGGGTGGAAGTTTTTGAGTTTTTCTCCTGCCACCCGGCGCACGATGGTGTCCATCAACGGGGCCGGCGCGTCCATCTCTTTAGCGATCGAGCGCCCAACCTCTGTTTGTGCAAGCCTTCGCGGCCTCTTGCCCTGCAGGCGTTTGCGCTCCTTAGCGACGGCTGCTCGGATGAGCGTCAAGTCGCGCGGGGTAGGTTCCATAGGATCACTTAGCCTGTCGCTGTGGAGGAGGTCGTCGAGCAGGGGGTAGGCTTTCTCGAAAATGGCACCCTCAACCATCTCGCCGAAACTGTGAAACTGCAGCTTGCCTTCCGGAGTAAGCTCGAAGTGCACCATAAAGTCGCTGATGGCTGTTAGCAGGGAGCCATCTGCATTTCCGATTTCGTCCAGGTATAGGATGGCGGCGTCTTTTGTGGGCGCTGCAACAAAAGAGCAGTCTCCGTTTTCCCAACGGCACATGAACAGTGGCATAAGCCCTCCTTTTCAATTGAACTCGTAATGTCTTGAGCTGCTGTCGAGCCGAACCATCGCTGCAGCGCCATCGCGTGACCAAAAGGCTGACTGGAATGTTTGCCCTCTTTGGATCGGTCATCTTGTGAATGAGTGACGCAACTCGGAAACAGTACTCCCCGGCCTCCGGCTCATCGAAGAAGGCCGAATCGCTAATCTTAATTCCATATCAGAATCTGTCAAAGAAAGGAAATTTGGATGCGCTGGGCTGGCCGTATACGCATGGGATATTTTCCCCTACCACTGTCCGAAGCGGAGCGGATTCGCAAATTTCTCTTGTTTCCAGACCAACTCTCGTCGGCGCTCGATCCCTGCGTCGGCGACGGTGGGGCTTTCGAGGCCATCACCAGCGGCGCCCAGGTGCTTCGCTATGGCATTGAGCTTGATGCATACCGCGCAGAGCAGGCGAGGGCGCGGATTGCCAACGTGCTCCAGGCCAATACATTAGAGGTGCAATGCCCGGTCGAAAGCTACTCGCTCGGATTTCTGAATCCGCCATATGATTGGACCCTAGAAGCTCCAGCAGAAGGTCGTAGTGGTCGCGCCGAGCAGGTTTTTCTGGGCCACACTTTTCGTTGGCTGAAGCCGGGCGGAGTTCTGGTACTCGTGATTCCCGGAGAAAGACTCGTTGATTGTGGCCAAATTCTCGCCTCACAGTTTCGTGACGTTCGGATCTATCGGTTGGAAGCGCCTGAGTGCGTGCGGTACAAGCAGGTGGTAGTCCTTGGCTTGCGGCGGGATCGCCGCGAGCGGCAGCGTATGCATGACTCGGACATCAGCCGTGGGCGGCTCCAACTCGCCAGCCTGGCAAGAAACGCCGCACAGCTTCCCGCCCTGCCTGCTGAACCCGATGCGCAATATGGCGTGCCACCGGGCGGGCCGGTCCAGCTTGCTTCTCACGGACTCCCCCTTGATGAAATCGAGGACCTGCTGCCGCAATCGGCTGCTTACCGCCAGGCAGGCCGCATCCTCTTTGCCGTTCAGCGCTCCACTTCGGGGCGACCACTCACTCCTCTTCACGGCGGCCACACGGCGTTACTGGCCGTGAGCTCTTTGTTGGATGGGATCTTTGGGTCAGAAAATGATCGACATCTGGCTGCGTGGCATTCGGTCAAGGTCGTAGACAAGAAAGAGGAAGAGGAAGATGGCGTCGTAACGATCACCGAGCGCGAACATTTTTCGAATGAATTGACGCTCATTTTTGAAAGCGGCCATGTTGCCACGCTCAAATGATTCTGCCGCAAACGCTACTTCCCACCTCAGGCGAATTCCAAAGCCTGAGAGAAAGGAGGTGCAATAGGCCTCGGCCACCGGCGGCGGTGGTCGAGGCTTCTATTATGCGCGCAGTCGCGCTGTAGGTTGTCAGAGTAAGTGAAAACGGGCCTATTGATATCAAAGGGTTTCTGGCACGCGATGTCACAATTCATGAAAATTCGTGTCGCGATTCCTGAAAAGGTCCTACGTTTGTGTCACAGTTGTTGAAATAATCCTACACGAACACATTCGGGCGCGGGGGCTCCTACATCGTGGCACTTCCGGGTGCTCCGTTAGAACTGTACCGGAGCGAGTCGATTAGTAAACGCTGGGCGACTACTCGTTACTAACGCCGATAGGAGCCTGTTCCGCTTTCAAAGCGCTGTCTCCCATTTTCCAGGGTAGGGCGTGACGGCGGTCTTATTCAGGCCAAAATTGATGGCTCTTCCTTACTCGTAGTCAACTCCTCCCATGCGGGGGGCGTTGAGCGGTACGCCGTCAATTTCGGATGCGGGAATCACGGCCTGGCGGACCGCACGCAGCATCTGTCGCGAACCGTAGGAATTGCCGTGCTTCTAGAACTTACTTGACTCGTTCTACGGACGCCCATGGCGATGGATTCATATCTCGGGGCTGCGCCACCTACTGCAGTGGGGCCACAAGTGGTAATGGGCAGAAGAGTGAATTCATAACGTCTGCGCAAGGTATCACTTCGGTAATTTCTGTTGTCATGTCTTCAGCCAGTTTCTTGAACGTTATGCAATTCTCTTCACCCTTGAGTCGTGATATCTGAACCGCACGTGCTTGCTTAGCGTGCTGGTCGAATTCTCGAATTAAGGGAATTGGATTAGTTTCTTCGTCTGGCTTTAATCCAATAACTATTTCAACCCCCGCGTCAAAATACCCCTTGACAAGTTGAGGTTCCAACTGGAAGCCCTCTTGTATTTCTCTGCTCTCGAATACAATTACGAAATGTCCGTCGTCGATTTTTCCATTTCGCGCCTTGGAGAGCCAAAGTGGATCGCTAAGATCGGCGAGAATTCGAAACGAGTGTGGGTCGAACTTCTTCACGGGGATTCTAACCGTGAAGTAACCCCAGCATGAACTCCCCTCCCCTGCAAGGACGTGGTAGCCGCCCGTTTTCATTAGGTCCTTGTTGCCACAAAAAATCCTTGCCCATAAATGAGGGGGCACATTTTGGTTCCGGAAATTTACGATAATCACCCCTTTGTCTCGATCTGCAGGCTGTGGGCTACTGGCATTGATCCGCCACACAAAATCAGGAGCCTTCTCGCTGCTCACCTGTGCTGCGGCGGCAGACGCCACGCCGATGGTTGCCATCAGCACTGATAGAATAGACGCCCAGTACCCGGAGTCTGTCACGTGCATGATTTGCCTCCTATTGTTGACAAGCCTCTGCCGGCCGGTCAAGAACGTCTTCAAACTCTTCAAATCGGAATGCCTTGATGTGCGACTTTGGTATCGATTCGATAGCACACCTTTCGTAATCCAGTAGAACCACTTCGTTACCCTGGTTGGAAACTATTATTGCCGTGAAACTGGCCTCGTCCTCCAGCGGGCTTTCAAGGAAAATCGCTCCCTTCTCAAACTCTGTGCTTCGCACCACAGTGCCATAAACCGACAGAGCAAAAAAGATGTCGGCAGTCAGCAAGGTGACCAAAACGATTTTGAACAATGTGCCTTCCATCAGACTCTGCCAGGCCTTCCCGGTGACGGTCGGGCCGAATGTGGGGGGTTCTTCAGAATGGTTCACCGCCGGCTTTCCGGTTGTGAGAAAGAATAGCGCGCCTAAACCGCAACCGAGGGCGGTAAATCCCCAATCAAAAATGAACAGGGAACGCATTCGCTTTGCGTTATCCGAAAGAGCTTGCTGCGAATCACCGCAGCCTTTTAAGATATTATACGGAATGTGGGAGCAAATGAATTCTCGCTTAACTACTAGAGCGCGGTCGGGGCGTTGCGTCCTAAAGATTTCCTTGAAATTTGGCTGCAGCAGCAACGGGGGGTCCGGTATGTGAAATACCGGAAAGTCATACCACATCATCTTGAAAATCGATACCGCACTGAATGCGACGAATGCCGAAATACAAATCCAGTTTCTAACTGAGCGGTTACTTAATCTCCCCAACCACCAATACGTAACTGCGACCAAGATAGTGATGCAGATGGCTGGGCCCACGAGGGACATCTCCGAGAGGATATCAATCAGGAATTCTGCGGCGACCTGGGTGTAAAATTTCGGATCGAAATCATGGATTGGTATACCGAGGAGGTGCTCGAAAGATCCATCCACAACGTACCCGATTACGGCGAGGACGGTTGGGACTCCCAGGGAAGGCAGTATCCATTTTAGAGCTGATTTCGATCCATTTTCTTCTGCCATTAAGCTGGTCCTCCGCCTTGCCGCAATTGTTCCGCGGTTAAGGAACACCCTGACCTATGGAGTGCAGGGTCAGTCCCGCAATAGTTGTTAACCGAAATTCTATAATCCACACTTCCGGGACCCAAAGATACTCCCGACCGCCGCCCGATGCAACTGTGATTAGGAATTGCATTGTAAGGTGCTCTCGCGGGCCACAGAGGTGCCCATTGTGCCTCTTGCGAGAGCCCCAACGGACCAAGCGCAACTCTTTCGACACGTGTTTCCGACATTTTGCTGCCCCCATGCCCCTCTCCTCGCGGAAACCCGATCCTGTCGTCGGCTCGCTTACGCGGCTGACAAGGGCAGCGAGGTGATCGCTGAACGCCTGGATTACGTCTCCCCTCATTCCAGGTGATCGAGGAATTCGAATGCGCGGTCGAACCTAGCGGGTGGGCTCAATTTGTTGCAAGTCACTCCTGGTAGTTGCGAGAGTAACCGAGGATTCAGCCCGAGGTCCCTACCCGGAAAATGGTGCCGACCAATATAGACCCTGTGTAACGGCGTAGGGTAGACCAACACAGGTCAAGTTATCTTCAAGCCTTCTTTAGTGGGGAAATTCACACTTCTGCTGCGACCTCTTTCAGGAGAAAGTACGTCGTTCCTCTCTGGGTCACCGGTACTGCGAGCATGGGCGTCCCGGACTTTTTGAAATGGCATTTCGGCCATTTGGCTGTCACGTGGAGATGCCGGGCGAGAGCGTTTACCCCTCCGTACTGGCCTGAGAAACGGTAAACGTCACCAGCAGGCACCAACTCGGAACGACCATGCTGACATCCGGTGGCACCGCCAAGAGCCCGCTGTGGCACAAGGCCATGAATGACTTGGCAATCTGAACCTAACCCCCAGTTTCGAAGGGCGGCAAGGAAGAAAAAAAGCATAAGCGGTCGCTCGAACCCTCGAAACGTTCCGCCATGTAGGATTATTTCACTTACTGTGACACAAATTTTCAGGAATTCTGACACGAATTTTCACTAATTCTGACAACCTACACGCGCGCCGGAGAGCCGCGGAAGGAGGCCCATGAGAAACGCGCATGAGCGCTTCGGGATTCTTGAATTCACGAAGCGGATGAAAGACACTACTACTCACATCCGGCTGCGCCTGGACCGGCTCGTTTGTGAGGCCGAAAAGGAGAGGTCGAAGATTCACATCCTTTCGGTTCTCGGTGGGGACTCGGACGTGGGCGCCATCTGGGCAGCTATCAAGGAAGAGAGTCACTTCACGGTCCAGGGTCCGGGGATTGATCCGATAACCGGCAGTCTCGGCGCCGACGCACAGTGTTTTCGCGGGACGATCACCATCGCTGGTCGAAGGCCGATTCGGCACCTGGTTGGCCTCTCTGCCGAGGTGGCAAAGACCCGGCCGGGAGCCGACCGGGAAGGCAACCGCACGGTGCTATGCGACGATGATCCGAAGTTTGTGCTGTATCGCGTCGCGCAACGCTTCGGGCTGCCGGTGGTACCGGAATGGGCCGACTGGTTCCATGCGGAACTCCGCCGGCGAGGGGCAATCAGACCGTTGATCGGACTTGGATGCACCCCAGTCCTGGTCTCCGGCACAAAGAAGATCTTTCTGAAATGGATTGGAAGGGCGCTACGACGGAACGACATCCAATTCCCGGAAGAAAATGGCCCCGTTCGCTGGACGCAAACCACCAGTTTCTTTCCTGTTGGTAAGACAGAATTTGAAGTGCTCAGTCCGCACGACGATACTGCGGACAGTTCCGCCATCCCGGCGGGGGAGGAGCAACCGTGCGAGTCGTATTGAAGGTAGCAAGCAGCAACGAAAATTACAACGGAGGGTGTGAATATGCCCTCTTGGACTTGACCCCGGATCTTGCTTCTTTGGCTCTGCGAAGGATCGCGGTCCTGAAAGAACAGAGGAATCTCGACCCCGATATCGACGAAACGTACTATTGGGCCTATTTTGTGGATTGCTACTTCGACCCATGGGCTGAGTCGGCGGAGGACGTAAAAGAAAGCGAAGGTACGAGTTCCGCGGTGGGGGACATGCTCGACGAGCTCAAAATCGAAGATAAAGGAGTACTCAGTGTCCCCGAGAACTTCCACGTAGCACCAAGTCAATCCGCCGCAGTGGAGTGCGAGCAGATGGTAGTTTCGGCGGATTCTATTTCGTTCACGGCCATCCCGAGACATGCCAGCCTTCGCGTCGCAACAGCAGAAATTCCGATCACCATGCTCGAAACGGCGGCAGCGCCAGCGCGTTAATCACTCTCGTCCGACGTTTCTCCATTCCTCGTCCTTACCTGCCTGTAACCCACCCCCCGCAATTCTTCATTTGACTTAACTCGAAACGGAGGAGACCAATGCCCGTACCAGACAGCATCTCGGACTACCTCAGATTGTATGCCACGGAACTTGGGAATAGAATCCTGCAGTCTTTTCCACCCTTGCACGCCGTCGACGATCCTCCATCACCCCTCATCAGCAAGCTGCTTCGCAAACCTTTCCTCGCACAGACTTTGGCCATAATGGGATTGACCCGGGTTTGGCAGCAGGCGCGTGCTGGCGCCGTGATTGCGGAGTGCGGCACAGGCAAAACCCTTATCTCGCTTGGCGCCGTGCACACACACTCCGAAGGCCGGCCATACACAGCCCTGGTAATGGCCCCAGGCCACGTTACGGAGAAGTGGTGCAGAGAAGCGCTGTTGACGCTTCCTCGCGTGCGCGTGCTCATGATCGATTCCCTGCGTAACGCTACGAACGGCGTGAGCCGTCATGGCGTGAACGAAGTGAAACTGCGCAACGGCCGGATCGTTCGTGAGGGCTTGCACACAAGTTTGACCGAATTGCGCCTGCGTAAGAACTCTCCCTCGGCGCGAAAGCGTTGGGCATCGATCTGCTCCTGTCCATCGGTATTCGTGATCGGGCGAGACCGGGCGAAGCTCGGATTTTTCTGGCGTCACGCCTACCAGATTGCTCGCAGCGGCCGCTACCAGGGCAGTCTCGTGAATCCCGACAGTGGCGAGCCTGTCTTCCTGGGTGAAGATGGCGAGCGTCTGCTGGCCATCGACTTCAAAAAGGCGAAGCTCGGCGAAGTGCTGGGCCGAAGCGAGGGAGCCAACCACGCGCGTCGGCCACTGTACAGCCCCCTCTGGCAGGCGGACGGTACGAAGACTCGACGCTTTGCACCCATCGAGTTTATCGGGCGGCACATGCCGGGTTTCTTTGACTACGCCATAGGCGACGAGGTCCACGAGCTGAAGGGAGGAGACACGGCTCAGGGCAACGCGCTAGGGACACTCGCCAACTGCGCCGGGCGCATCGCCGTGCTCACGGGCACACTGTTGGGCGGCTACGCGTCGGATTTGTTCAATATCCTGTTTCGCCTGGGGCCCTCACGGATGCTCGAAGAGGGTTTCGAGCACGGTGAAGCCGGCGTTCGGGCGTTCACCGAAACCTACGGTTTGCTTGAAAAGATTACCGTGATCGAACCCGCCGACAACGCTTGTTCAGATGCGCGGGTTACCACGCGTGTCCGCCACCGGCCGGGAGCGTCACCGCTGCTTTTCGGCCGTCACCTGATGAGCCTCGGCGCTTTCGTATCGCTTGAGGACATTTCCGACGCTCTCCCGCCCTATCACGAAGATGTCGTCGCAGTCGAAATGGATCAGCCGCTAAAGGAAGCGTACGAGGAGTTGGAACGGGATATTAAGGAGGCGATGCGCGAGCACCGCGGCAACCAGTCAATCATCAGCGTCGCGTTGAATGCGCTGCTGGCATACCCTGATCGACCCTACGGATTCGGAGACTTGATGGGGCGTGAGTTCAATCCCGAAACCGGGCGGCGCGAATCGTTCCTGATATCGGCGACGCGAGACCTGAACGAGAAACTCATCTACGCCAAGGAACGTCGGTTGTTGGAAGAAATTCAAACTTCGCTCAACCACGGTAGAAATGTTCAGGTGTACGCAGTTTACACTCAGAAGCGAGACGTGACCCGCCGCCTGGAAAGCATCCTGGCAAAAGAAGGGATCCGGGTAGCAGTCCTCACGACCCAGGTGGCGCCGGAGGAACGGGAAGCTTGGTACGAGCGTCAGTTGCGCTCTGGCGTCCAGGTGGTTGTTGGGCATCCTCGCCTCACGCAGACCGGGCTAGATTTATGGGCTTTCCCTGATATTTTATTTTATGAAACGGGCTATTCCATCTATACGCTGCGGCAGGCCAGCCGGCGCTCATGGCGGATCGGGCAGCGCAACAACGTGAGCGTCAAATTCTTCTATTATGCCGGCACGATGCAGGAGGCGTGCGTGCGGTTGATGGGCAAGAAACTGCTGGTTTCACTGGCGATGGAAGGCAAGTTCGCAAGTGAGGGCCTGCAAGCGACCGACGAAGGCGATGACATCCTGATGGCGATGGCCCGGGAGTTGGTGACAGAAAAAGGGATCGGCGAATCTGCCGATGCCGTGTGGAAAACGTTGCAGA